>OMDX01000289.1_pt1 | contig 19246 bp, 16 predicted proteins | sample 1673711 | NCBI WGS metagenome assembly OMDX01 (sample SAMEA103958123, study PRJEB25191) | human gut metagenome
CATTGGCGCCGAAGATACTTGGCTGGAAGCGGCCCGGGAAAATAGGTTGATGCCGGCACTTTGGATGAACCACCCAATAGGGTGGTTTTTCCATATATTACAAAAGGAAAGGGGAGCGCCATGAGTCGTAGGCACCATATGTTCCTGCTGGAGGGCGTCTATTTTATCAGCTTTTGCACGCTGTACGCCTACACCGTCACCATCCTGCTGGAGTACGGCTACACCGAGGTTCAATGCGGCTACATCACCATGCTGCAATATGTGATGATGACCATCGCCGGGCCGGTTTACGGGCGGATGATCGACCGCGGGCTTTCCCCCAAAAAGCTGTTTATCATCCTTGCGGCGGGCGGAATTATCGTCACGCCGCTGCTGCCCGTCTGCTTTGCCAAGGGCTTTTCTTTGACGATGATCTCCTTCGGTATCATTTCCGCTTTGGATTTTTGCGGCGCCACCGTGATCGATACCTGGATCAACCAGATGACGCTGCGGGATGAAACCATCGACTACGGGATGATCCGTAGTGCGGGCTCCATTTTTTACGCCACGACCGCCATTGTTTCCGGCTATCTCATCGTCCCGCTGGGCATCAATTTTCTGTTCTGGCTGCACATGGGCTCGCTGGCGGTGGCCATTCTGCTGGCCGTTCCCTTTGCCGACCCCAACAAGCTGCCCCTTTTGGAGCCGGACCGGTTCGCCGGGGAGGACACGCCGGACGAAACCTTTATGCAAAGCATGAAAACCATGATGGCCAACCGGCCCTTTGTCATTTTTCTCATCTGCGGCACGATGTACTACTTTGCCACCCGCGCGGTGAACGGCTTTATGCAGGTCATCATCAATTATATCGGCGGGGACGCCTCCACCTACGGCGTTTCGGTGTTCCTGTATTGCGTGGGTGAATTTTTGCTGATGCGCCTTGCCAGCCGGCTGCTGCGGCGCGGCATGAAGCTGCCGGTGCTGTTCATTACGGCCACCGCCGGACTGGGCCTGCGCATCCTGCTGCTGGGCGTTTTGAAGACCATGACCGGCGTGATGCTGACCCAGATCCTGCTTTCGGTCGGCTTTGCCAGCTACCTGCGCTTTAATATCGATTATGTTGCTTCACTGTTCCCCCGGCAGTATGCCGGCCGTGCCATCCTCATCAGCGTGTCGGTCACGCAGGGGCTCGGCAGCATCATCGGCAACCTGGCGGGCGGATACCTGCTGGCCAGCGTCGGCGTGCCGGTTTACTGCTTCATCTGCGGCGGCGCCATGTTCCTTTCCATGGCCATCTTCCTGATGGGAAAGCCCTTTTCGGCGACAAAATAAAAGCGATTGGTTATAAAAAATCCCCCTGCTTTTGCGGCAGGGGGATCGTTTTGCTTTGGGTGGAAAATCAGAATTCCAGCTTCTTTTCGATGTAGGAGCGCAGCTCCGAGATGGGCAGACGGATCTGCTCCATGGTGTCGCGGTCGCGGATGGTGACGCAGTGATCGGCAGGGGTGTTCTCATCGCCGACGGTCTCGAAGTCCACGGTGATGCACAGGGGGGTACCGATCTCATCCTCACGGCGATAACGCTTGCCGATGGAGCCGGCGTCATCGTAGTCCACCATGAAGTACTTGGAAAGCTCCTGCTGGATCTCGCGGCCCTTATCGGCCAGCTTTTTGGAAAGAGGCAGCACAGCGGCCTTGAAGGGGGCCAGCGCCGGGTGCAGGCGCAGCACGGTGCGGACGTCATTATTGCCGTTCTTATCCTGGCCGAGAACCTCCTCATCGTAGGCATCGCACAGGAAGGCAAGGAAGCTGCGCTCCACGCCGAGGGACGGTTCGATGACATAGGGGATGTAGTGCTCGTTCTTTTCCTGGTCGAAATAGGTGAGATCCTTGCCGCTGGTGTTCTGGTGCTGGGTCAGGTCGTAGTCGGTACGGTCGGCCACGCCCCACAGCTCGCCCCAGCCAAACGGGAACATGAACTCGAAGTCGGTGGTCGCCTTGGAGTAGAAGCACAGCTCCTCGGGATCGTGGTCACGCAGGCGCAGGTTTTCGTCCTTCATGCCCAGGGAAAGCAGCCACTGGTGGCAGAAATTGCGCCAGTATTGGAACCATTCGAGGTCGGTATTGGGCTGGCAGAAGAACTCCAGCTCCATCTGCTCGAACTCACGCACCCGGAAGATGAAGTTGCCGGGGGTGATCTCATTGCGGAAGCTCTTACCGATCTGGCCGATGCCGAAGGGCAGCTTGCGGCGGGTGGTGCGCTGGACATTGGCGAAGTTGACGAAGATGCCCTGTGCGGTCTCGGGACGCAGATAAACGGTGTTCTTGGCGTCCTCGGTGACCCCCTGGAAGGTCTTGAACATCAGGTTGAACTGACGGATATCGGTGAAATTATGCTTGCCGCAGGTGGGGCAGGGGATATTGTGCTCCTCCACGAAGTCCTTCATCTCGCTTTGGGAGAAGGCATCGATGGGGCGGGGAAGCTCGAAGTTATTTTCGGCGCACCAGTTCTCGATGAGCTTATCGGCACGGAAGCGCTCGTGGCACTCGCGGCAGTCCATCAGCGGATCGGAGAAGCCGGAGAGATGGCCGGAGGCCACCCACGTCTGGGGGTTCATCAGGATGGCGGCATCCTGCCCGACGTTATAGGGATTTTCCTGAATGAATTTCTTCCACCAGGCGCGCTTGATGTTGTTTTTGAGCTCGACACCCAGGGGACCGTAATCCCATGTGTTGGCCAGACCACCGTAAATTTCGCTGCCGGCGTAAACAAAGCCGCGGCTCTTACACAGGTTTACCAGCGTCTCCATCGATTTTTCGGTATTCTTCATATTGTCTTTCCTCCTTGGCACGCCCGTAAACAGGCGGATGACCATAATATAATATTGTACTTCCCCCCGGGGAATAAGTCAATATCACGGGGCAAAAAAGCGGGGGGCGCCCCCCGCAGGCCCCTGCAAGGGGCAGGGATGCGGCCCGCAGGGCAGCCCGTCCTCCGGACGGGCTCGGCGGCCTCCGGCCGCCGCACGGAGCGAAGCTCCGTGGCCCTGCGGGCCGTCCGCCCCCGGCGGGCCCGCCCCTATAAAACCGCCCCCCTGCCGGAAAGCAGGGAGGCAGGCGGGAAATGTTACCCTTCGGTTGCCGGGTGCTGCCGTTGGTATTCCTTCAGCTCCCGGTAGAATACATCCAGAACCCCCACATAGCCGGGCTTCCACGGCTTGTTGCGGCCGCAGTAGTGAATGATAACGGTATGCTGCCGTACCCAGTCCAGACTGTGGCGGGGGTGTGCCGGGTTGGCATTGTAAAAGGCCAGGATGCGGTCGCTTAAATTATAAAGCTGGCTGTCGATGACCTTGATCCGGCTGCCGTACAGCGCCGTCAGGATGTCCTGATCCGGCAGCAGCAGGGCGTCAAAATGCTCCGCGGCGTACTGCCGGATTGCCCCGAGGTCGATCTCCCGGCGCAGGCCGTCCAGCTCCATCATGATCACACCGGTATTGATGTAGGGGACCGGCTTTTCCAGACCAAGGCGGTGGCTGTTGGCACGGGTCAGCAGCTCCCGGGTGTGGGTGCAGGCCATAAACAGCTTCCCCTCAAAATCGCTGCGGTACAGCGGCCCCAGCGGGTTGATCACCACAATATCGGCGTCCAGATACAGGATGCGGTCCAGCTCCGGCGGGAGCAGCAGCGGCGCCGCCAGCCGGTAGTAGATCTCCTGCGGGTACCGCCCCGTTTCCGGGAACCCCTCGAACAGTTCCCGCGGGACGGCGATAAAATGCAGCGTGATCCCCTGCGGCACCTGCCGCAAAAGCGCCTGCTGCGCCTCCCCGGAAAGATCGGAGGAAAGCAGGTAAACGTCATAATGCGGCTCGCCGCCGTGCAGCACTATGGAGGTCAGACAGTCCAGAAGGGGGCCGGTATAGCCGCCGTTAATGCAAAATAACAGGTTCATGCAGCGCCTCTTTTCCCACGGCTCATTCGTTCAGGATCTTCATGAATTCTTCGCCGGTGATGGTTTCCTTTTCGTACAGATACTTGGCCAGCTCGTCCAGCTTTTCCCGCTTTTCGTCCAGGATTTGAGAGGCCTTTTCGTGCTGCTTCTTGACGATGGAAATGACCAGCCGGTCGATCTCCGCCTGCGTGCCGGCGGAGCAGGCAAGGGAGGTATCCCCGCCGAGATACTGGTTGTTCACCGTTTCCAGCGCCACCATATCGAATTCCTCGCTCATGCCGTACCGGGTCAGCATGGCGCGCGCCAGCCGGGTCGCCTGCTCTATGTCATTGGAGGCACCGGTGGTGACGGAGCCGAACTTGACCTCCTCGGCCGCCCGGCCGCCGGTCAGTGTGGCGATCTTATTCTCGAGCTCATCCTTGTTCATCAGGTAGTGGTTGCCCTCATCCACCTGCATGGTGTAGCCAAGTGCTCCGGAGGTCCGGGGGATGATGGTGATCTTCTGCACCGGGGCGGAATGGCTTTGGCAGGCAGCCACCAGCGCATGGCCGATCTCGTGGTAGGCGACGATCCACTTTTCGTGGTCGGTCAAAATGGCGTTCTTCTTCTGGTAGCCGGCGATGACCACCTCGATGCTTTCCTCCAGGTCGTTCTGGGTCACCTTATCCCGGCCGTCCCGTACCGCCCGCAGCGCCGCCTCATTCACAATGTTCGCAAGCTCGGCGCCGGAGGCACCCGACGCCATGCGCGCCACGGCGGTAAAGTCGATATTTTCCTCATGCGCCACCTTTTTGGCGTGCACCTTCAGGATCGCCTCACGGCCCAGCAGGTCGGGCAGCTCCACCGGTACCCGGCGGTCAAAGCGGCCGGGACGGGTCAGGGCGGGGTCAAGCGATTCGGGGCGGTTGGTGGCCGCCAGGATGATAACGCCGTTATTGCTCTCAAAGCCGTCCATCTCGGTCAAAAGCTGGTTGAGGGTCTGCTCCCGTTCATCGTTGCCGCCGTACTGGCCGCCGCTGCGCTTCTGCCCTATGGCGTCGATCTCATCGATAAAGACGATGCAGGGGGCCTTTTCCTTGGCCTGGTCGAACAGATTGCGCACCTTGGAAGCACCCATGCCCACAAACATCTCCACGAATTCCGAGCCGGAGATGGAGAAAAAGGGCACGTTTGCCTCGCCCGCCACCGCCTTGGCCAGCATGGTCTTACCGGTTCCGGGAGGCCCCACCAGCAGGATGCCCTTGGGCATCGAAGCGCCGATGGCCTTATATTTACTCGGGTCATGCAGGTAGTTGACGATCTCCTGCAAATTGTCCTTGGCCTCGTCCTCACCTGCCACATCGGCAAAGCGGATGCCGCCGTCGGTGGAGGGGACATAGACCTTGGCGTTGCTGTTGCCCAGCCCGAACATCATGGAATTGGGCCCGCCGCCCATCTTTTCGCTCATCTTCTTATAGAGGAGCTGGCCGAGGGCGACAAAAAACACGACCGGCAAAATCCATGTCAGGAGAAAGCTCATCAGCGGGGAGGCCTCCTCCACGATCTCGCTGGCGAACTCGGCGCCGGAGGCGTGCAGACGCTCGGTGAGGCCGGGGTCGTTCATCACACCGGTTTTGTAGATGGTCTCGCCGTCCTTATCGGTAAACAGGATCTGGTTGCTTTCGATCTCCACCTTGCCGATCTCGCCCTTTTCGGTCATGGTCATAAAGGTGCCGTAATCCACCTCCTTGATCTGCCGCTTGGCGATCATCGGCAGGATGAGGGAGTTAAAGACCATCAGCACCAGCAGCACGATGGCATAGTAGTAAATCAGCGGTTTCTTTGGGGATTTTACTTCTTTCATGGGCGTTCCTCCGTTCGGACTTATCGGGATAAACTTGTGTAGAATATTATACTGCCGCGGCGGGCGGCCGTCAATGCCGGAGTGCGGGCAGGGGGCGGGGCGGCTTTTCGGGAAAATAAACAAAAACCCCGAAATACAGTTTGCGTTACGGGGCATTTTATAGTATAATGTTCATGATTATTGCGGCCGCACCCCGCAACCGGGGCAAACCGGGCCGCAAGCGGAAGGGAGGGCGAATGCTTGGACGCACCGTATGCAATAGAAATGCTGCACATCACAAAGCGGTTTCCGGGAATTATCGCCAATGATGACATTACCCTGCAGCTCAAAAAGGGCGAGATCCATGCGCTGCTGGGAGAAAACGGCGCCGGGAAATCCACCCTGATGAGTGTGCTGTTCGGACTGTATCAGGCGGAGCAGGGGGTCATCAAAAAGGATGGCAAAGAGGTGGCCATCAGGGACCCCAATGACGCCAATGCGCTGGGGATCGGCATGGTGCACCAGCACTTCAAGCTGGTGGAGTGCTTCTCGGTCCTGGATAATATCATCCTGGGCGTGGAGCCGACCAAAAACGGTATGCTGCAAAAAAAGGAGGCCCGCCGCCGCGTACTGGAATTGAGCGAAAAGTACGGGATGCGGATCGACCCGGATGCGATCATCGAGGACATCACCGTGGGAATGCAGCAGCGCACCGAGATCCTGAAAATGCTGTACCGGGAAAATGAGATCCTGATCTTCGACGAGCCGACCGCAGTTCTGACCCCGCAGGAGATCGACGAGCTGATGGCCATTATGAAAAACCTGGCCGCCGAGGGGAAATCCATCCTCTTTATTTCCCACAAGCTCAATGAGATCATGGCGGTTTCCGACCGCTGCACCGTGCTGCGCAAGGGCAAGTACATCGGCACCGTGGAAACCAAAAACACCAACATGGAGGAACTCAGCGCCATGATGGTCGGCCATGAGGTCAACTTCCACGTGGCCAAAAAGCCCGCCGAGCCGGGCGAGGTGGTGCTGGAGGTGGATAAGATGACCGTCGCCAGCAAGATCCACAAGAATAACGCCGTAAAGGATGTCAGCCTGAAGGTACACCGGGGCGAGATCGTCTGCATTGCGGGCATCGACGGCAACGGTCAGACCGAATTCGTTTACGGCCTTACCGGGCTGGAGCCGACGGTCTCCGGCAGGATAACGCTGTGCGGCAAGGATATCACCCGTGCCTCCATCCGGCGGCGCAATGCCGATATGTCCCACATCCCGGAGGACCGGCACAAGCACGGCCTGGTGCTGGACTACACGCTGGAGGACAACCTGGTGCTGCAGCGGTACTTCGAGCCGGAATTCACCGATAAGGCGGGCTTCCTGCGGCGGGATAACATCCGCAAGTACGCCCTGCGGCTCATTGAGGAATATGATATCCGCAGCGGCCAGGGCCCCGTGACCCCGGCACGCAGCATGTCCGGCGGCAACCAGCAAAAGGCCATCGTGGCGCGGGAGATCGATAAGAACCCCGAGCTGCTGGTGGCGGTACAGCCCACCCGCGGCCTGGATGTCGGCGCCATCGAGAATGTACATAAGGAGCTGGTGGCGCAGCGGGACGCCGGTAAGGCGGTGCTGCTGGTATCGCTGGAGCTGGACGAGGTCATGGATGTATCCGACCGTATCCTGGTGATGTATGAGGGCGAGATCGTCGGCGAACTTGACCCCAAGACCACCACGCAGGAGGAGCTGGGTCTTTACATGGCCGGCGCCAAGAGAGGTAAGGTGACAGCGTGAAAAAGAACATTTGGAAAAACAACGGCATACAGTCGCTGCTGGCATCCCTGGCCTGCGTTGTGCTGGGTATGCTGCTGGGCTATATCGTGCTGTTGTTCATCAATCCCGATGGTGCGGGCGAAGCCGTTGCCACCATCATAAAAAACTTTTTGACCTACAGCCGCCCCGAAACACAGGCCAAGTATTTCGGCAACACGCTGGTAAAAACCGCACCGCTTCTCATGTGCGCGCTGGCGATCCTGTTTGCCTATAAGGTGGGCCTCTTTAATATCGGTGTGGCAGGTCAGTACTGTGCCGGCATCGCCGTCAGCCTGTATGCGGCGCTGGCGTGGCACTGGGGCTGGCTGCCCTGTATGCTGCTGGCCATGCTGAGCGGCGCCGTTCTGGGCACCATCTCCGGCCTGCTCAAATCCTACTGTAATGTAAATGAAGTCATTTCGGGCATCATGATCAACTGGATCACCCTGTACCTGACCAACATGCTGCTGACCAAGGTCAAGGAGGATACCAGCCCCTACACCTACGTTTTGCAGCACAATAACCCTTCGGCGGTGCTGCCCTCTCTGGGGCTGGGCAGGTTCTTCAATAACAACCAGTATGTCGGCCTGGCCATCCCGCTGGCGGTGCTTATCGCCATCGTGGTGTGGGTGGTGCTGGAAAAGACCCGCTTCGGCTATGAGCTGCGGGCGACCGGCAACAATAAAAATGCCGCCAAATACTGCGGCATGGCGGAAAAGCGCAATATCATCCTGACGCTGGCCATTTCCGGTATGCTGGCCGCCATGGGCGCCTCCATGCTGTACCTCACCGGCTATGAGCAGTGGCAGTGTTCCACCTCCTCGGTGCCGGGCATGGGCTTTAACGGCATCGCCGCGGCGTTCCTCGGTGGGCTCAATCCCATCGGGACCATCCTTGCGTCCTTCTTCATCCAGCATATCACCGCCGGCGGCGCCTATGTGGATAAGAGCATGTACTGTGCGCAGATCTCCGATCTGATCTCCGCTATCATCATCTACCTGTGCGGCTTTGTACTGTTTATGAAGTACGCCATGAACTCCGCTATTGCCCGTAAGGAGGAAAAGGCGCTGCTGAAGGCCAAGGAAAAGGAGCCCGAACCGCTGCCCGATCCGGCCGAAACCAAGGAAGGAGGCGATGAATAATGGTACTGCTGCTGCAATACACATTGATCTTTGCTTCCGTTTTGATCCTCGTGGCGCTGGGCGGCTGCTTCTCGGAGCACTCGGGTGTGATCAACCTCGGCCTGGAGGGGATCATGATCATGGGTGCCCTGGGCGGCGCGCTGACCATGCGTTATATGCCCTCCGGCAGCTCGGCCTTTGCCATGATCATGGCGGTGCTGCTGGCGGCGGCACTGGTGGGCATGGTCTATTCCAGCCTGCTGGCGGTGGCCTGCATCAACTTTAAGGCGGACCAGACCATCGTGGGAACGGCGCTGAATATGCTGGGCATTGCCGGCGCCACCGTTATCGTAAAGGCCATCAATACGGCCGCAAACCCCGATGACGTTTCCTCCATCGTGCAGTATGCGGGCGCCAAAAAGGCGTTCTCCACCGCCATCGGCAGCTTTGAGTTCAGCTGGTTCACGCTGGTGACCCTCATCCTGCTCATCGCCTCCTATGTCATCCTCTACAAGACCAAATTCGGTCTGCGGCTGATGGCCTGCGGTGAGCATCCCCAGGCGGCGGACTCGGTGGGCATCAGTGTCTACAAAATGCGCTGGGCCGGCGTGCTGATCTCCGGTGTGCTGGGCGGCCTCGGCGGGATTGTGTTCATCACCGCCGGCGTTTCCGAATGGCGGTTCGAGTACGGCGTGGCGGGCTTCGGCTTCCTTGCCCTGGCGGTTATGATTTTCGGCCAGTGGAAGCCCATCCGCATTGCGCTGGCGGCGCTGCTGTTCGGAATGTTCCGGGCACTTTCCAATGTCTATTCCGGCTTCGATTTCCTCGCCGGGCTTAATATCCCCAGCCAGGTATACAATATGATGCCCTACATCATTTCGCTGGTCGTGCTGGCCTTCACCTCCAAGAAGTCCCGCGCCCCCAAGGCGGAGGGCATCCCCTACGACAAGGGTCAGAGATAACCAGAAGCCATCCGCAAAAACAAAAAGCCCCCGACCGCATGGCCGGGGGTTTAATTTGTGCAGGGCAAGGGCATAGGGGCGCAGCCCGCCCGCCTGCGGCGGGCTCTGCGAGCTTCGCCCGCAGCTTTCGGCTTCGCCGAAAGGGGCTGCGCCCCTCCCGCCCCCTGCAATAGCTTATCCCTTCATCTGCTCCGCTACCTCCGCCGCAGTGGGGATGGAGGGCGAAGCACCCTTGCGGGAAACGGCGATGGAGGAAGCGGTCGAGGCCGCCCGCAGCGCCCGTCCGGCGTCCCCGTGGGCAAGGTATTCGGTGAGGAAAAACCCGGTAAAGGTATCCCCCGCCGCCGTGGTGTCAACGGCCTTGCACCGAACGGCGTCACAGGCATGGCGGCTGCCGTCTGCGCTGCGCAGAACAGACCCCTTTTCCCCGAGGGTCAGCACCACCGCCGTATCGGGGCAGCGCTGCTCCAGCACCCGCAGCATCGCCTCCGGCTCGCTTTCCCCGGTCAGCCCCTGCCCCTCCACCTCATTGATGAGCAGAAAATCCACATCGGTCAGGCGGCAGGCGGCAATGGCGTCATTAAAGGGCGAGGGATTAAACGCCACGACCATCCCCTTTTTGCGGGCGGCGGTGATGGAATAATCCACATGGGGCACCTCGTTTTGCAGCACGATCAGGTCCCCTGCCGAGAAACGGGAAAGCACCTCGTCAATGTATTCGCAGGTGACCTCCCCGTTGGAGCCTGCCACGATGATGATACAGTTTTCCCCCTGCCGGTTCACCTCGATCACGGCATGGCCGTTGGGGGTCTCCGACCGGCGCAGCAGCTCGGTGCGGATATTTTCCCGCTGCATGGCCTCCAGCAGCATCCCGCCGTCGGCGCCCAGCACCCCGGCAAACCAGGTCTCGCTGCCGGCACGGGCCAGCGCCACCGCCTGGTTAAATCCCTTTCCCCCGCAGAACCGTTCAAAATGCAGGGCGGAGATGGTCTCCTTGGGTCGAACAAAATCCTCCACCTGGTAGGTGCAGTCGATATTCAATGAACCGAGAACCAGCTTTTTCATGGCGTTCCTCCTTGTGATGCGGGGCATTTTCCCCGCCGATAGACGTTATTTTTCCCGGACGGCCGTTACAGGCAGGCCTCCAGCCGGCGCAGCAGCTCCTCCTTATCCGCCTGCGGCAAAAAGCTGGCGCGGACGGAATTTATGTTCATCCGGATGAGATCCTCACGGGTAAAGCCCATTTCGTTAAGGCAATGGTCGTATTCGTCCTCCAGCCCCACCCCCGCAAAGGTCATGTTATCGGTATTGATAGTTACCGCAAGCCCCATATCCAACAGCTTTTTGGCGGGGTGCAGCGCATAGGAGGGCTGGGTGCGGCACTGGATGTTGCTGGTGGGGCACACCTCTATGGTGACCCCCTCCCGGATGGCCCGCTGCACTAGTGCGGGGTCATCGTATATGTGGTGGCCGTGCCCGATTCGACGTGCGCCGAAATCCATGGCGTCCCGCACCGTTTCGGGGCCCTGGCTGTCTCCGGCGTGGCAGGTAAAGGGGATGCCCAGCTCCGCAGCCCGGTAAAACAGCGGCGCAAAGGCGGAAAGCGGGTCGAAGCCCTCGGCGCCTGCCAGGTCCAGGCCGACCACCCCCTGCCCGAGATACCGCCCGGCGACCTCCACCGTTTCGGCGTTGGCGGCATGGTTCACCGCCTCCGGCCCGATGCACATCATGCACAGCAGAATACCGATCTTTATATCGGGGCAGGCGGCAAGGCCCTGCCTGCGGCCCTCCAGCACCGCCTGTGTCACCTCGGCCTGGGTCAGCCCGCGGCGGGTATGCAGCTGCGGCGCCATGCGGATCTCGGCAGCCGCCACCCCTTGGGAGGCCAGCAGCTCGATGAGCTCCTTGGTAATACGGGTGATGGAACCGGCGTCCTGCATCACCGCAACGGGATGCTCAAACACCTCCAGATAGCGGTTCACGCTGCCGCAGCCGGTGGCCTCCCGCACATATTCCAGATAGCCCTCCGGGGTATCGGCGGGCAGCGGCACGCCCTGTGCGGCAGCCAGCTCCACCATGGTGGCGGGCAGCAGGGAACCATCCAAATGCAGATGCAGGTCGATTTTGGGAAAAGGGTATCTGGTCATAATTCGGCCTCCGTTTTTGGTATTTTGTTATAGATTTATCAAAGTAAAATCGCTTTTTCCGTACATTCAGCATATTACATTGGCCGGAACTTGTCAAGATAAGGGAGAGCCGCCCGCTTTGCAATGATATTGCCCAAAAAGGTCGCCCCCGCTTTGTAAACCCCTCCAAAATCTACGGGGAAAAATTGACAAACGCCCGCCGCCCCTGTAAAATATAAAAGGCCGGAGGACATTCCGGCACTCATTTCTATCTGGGAGGAGAAAGCTCCGGCGCGGCTGTGCGGGGCTGACCGCAGGGCTGTTTTGCAGCAGCGGCGGCCGGCGGCACCGGCTATGGCTGCCGGAGAAACGAAAGAACAGAACAGATAGAAACATATTATTAAGGAGGAAATCCGAAATGAAGAAATTCCTTGCACTCGCGCTGGCTGTTATCATGGCCCTCACCCTGATCGCCTGCGGCGAAAAGCCCGCCCCCACCCCCGATCCCGATCCCGCCCCCGAAGGCAACGTTTATAATGTTGTTTATCTGGTCAACGGCAACCTCGGCGATAAGTCCTTCTTCGATTCCGCGCAAGCCGGTCTCGAGACCCTGAAGGCTGCCGGCCGCATCAAGCTGAACACCATCGAAATGGGCGGCTTGGATCAGGATCAGCCCAAGTGGCTCTCCACCCTGTACGAGGTTTCCGAATCCTGCGAGTATGACTTCGTTATCTGCGGCACCTATCAGATGCCCGATAAGCTGAAGGAAGTTGCCACCAAGTATCCCGACCAGAAGTACGTCATCTTCGATGACAACACCTATGTCGGCGAGAACGAGAACGTCCTGAACCTCACCTATCGTCAGAATGACCTCGGTTATGTGGTAGGCACCTTCGCCGGCCTCATGACCACCGATACCAATGTTGCCAACATCAATGAGGAGGCCGTTCTGGGCTTCGTCGGCGGCGTTGACTCCCCCGTTATCAATGACTTCCTCGTCGGCTACATCACCGGCGCCAAGGCTGTCAATGAGAACATCAAGGTAGATGTTCGCTACACCAATGACTATGTTGATACCGCCAAGGCCAAGGAGTATGGCCTGTCCATGATCAATGACAACAAGTGCGATATCATCTGGGGCGTAGCCGGTAATGCCGGTAACGGCGCTGCCGAGGCTGCTCTGGAGACCGGCAAGGCCTGGTTCATCGGCGTTGACTCCGACCAGGAGCTGACCTTCGGTGCCGACCTCGCTGCTCTCACCCTGACCTCCGGTCTGAAGAACATCGGTAACTCCCTCATCTGGTTCTTTGATGAGCTGGATGCCGGCCGTACCTATTGGGGCACCGAGGTTTCCCTGGGCCTGAAGGAAGGCGGCGTAGGCATTGTTAAGGACAAGAACTTTGCCAAGTATGCCTCCGAGGCTACCGTTGCTGCTGTTGCTGCTGCCGAGCAGGCTGTTCTGGACGGCACCGTAGTAGTTCCCACCGCCATCGGCGAAGGTGCTGTTGACATCAACACCCTGCGTGATTCCGTGAAGGTTGCCGGCTGATCGGCATAAGGAAACGGTACACTTTTGATTCCCACAAAGAGGGGGCTGGGAACAGCCCCCTCTTTTCTTACCAAATTTGTGTGATAGACGGGGAACGCCCCGTGTAGGATAGAACGAAACTGAAATAGCGGGAGGTATTCCCCCATGCCGGAAGAATATGTAATCGAAATGAAAGGGATCACCAAGGTGTATCCCAACGGCACAGCCGCCAATCAGGATGTCGATTTCAGCGTCCGTAAGGGAGAGATCCACGCCCTGATGGGCGAAAACGGCGCCGGTAAATCCACCCTGATGAAAATGCTGTTCGGCCTGGAGCAGCCCACGTCGGGCGAGATCCGGGTGAACGGCGAAAAGGTCAATCTGACCTCACCCACGGTCGCCATCTCCAAGGGCATCGGCATGGTGCATCAGCACTTCATGCTGGTCCCCAGCCTTACCGTTGCCGAAAACATGGTGCTGGGCATGGTCCCGAAAAAATCGGGCCTGTTCATCGATGCCAAAAAGGCGGTGGAGATCACCAAGGAATATTCCGAAAAGTTCAATCTCCATGTCGATCCGGACGCCAAGGTCATGGATATCCCGGTCGGCATGAAGCAGAAGGTCGAGATCCTCAAGGCGCTGGTTCGCGGCGCACGCATCCTCATCCTGGATGAACCTACCGCCGTGCTGACGGCACAGGAGACCGAGGAGCTGTTCAAGGAGCTCATCAACCTGAAAAAGCAGGGATACACCATCATTTTCATCTCCCACAAGCTCAATGAGATCATGCAGATCACCGACCGCATGACCATTCTGCGGCGGGGACGCAGCATGGGTGTCCACAATACCGCCGATGTCACGCCGGAGAAGATCTCCCGCCTGATGGTCGGCCGCGACGTCATCCTTTCGGTACAGAAAGAAACCGCCTGCCCCAAGGAGGAGGTCCTCCGGGTGCGGGATTTGGAATATGTAAACGAGTGGGGCAAAAAAATGCTGGATAAGGTGTCCTTCTCGGTGCGTTCGGGCGAAATTCTGGGCATTGCCGGCGTAGAGGGCAACGGCCAAAAGGAGCTGGTGGATATGCTGTTCCACCTGGATATCCCCAATGCCGGTACCGCCACCGTCAACGGCGAAAACATACTGGGCGTCTCCCAGCGGGCCATCCGTGCCAAGGGCGTTTCGCTGGTGCCGGAGGACCGTATGCTGTACGGAATCGCCTCCGATGCCACCATCGAGGAGAACATGATCTCCGACCGCTGCGACGCCAAGCGCCTCAATAAGGGCCTCCTGTTCGATATGAAGGCCATCCACAAGGAAGTGGATCAGCTCATCGCCGATTACACCGTGCTGTGTAAATCCTCCCGGCAAAAGGTCGGCAGTCTTTCCGGCGGCAATATCCAAAAGGTCGTTGTCGCACGGGAATTCTCCAATAGCCCCTGCCTCATCATCGCCGATCAGCCCACCCGCGGCATCGATGTCGGCGCTACCGAATTCGTCCGCAAAAAGCTGGTGGAGCTTTCCCGTTCCGGCGTGGCGGTGCTGCTGGTCTCCGCCGACCTCAACGAGGTCATGGAGCTTTCCGATAGCCTCATCGTCATGTACGGCGGCCGGGTCGCCGCCTACTTCGAGGACACCAAGGGGCTTTCCGACTCGCTGATGGGCGAATATATGCTGGGGCTGAAGCAACAAACACCCGAAGAGGTCAGGAGGGTCTGCCATGAATAAAAAGAGAAGCCTGATGTTCACGCTGGTGCGCGGTACGGCGGCGATCCTCATCGCCCTGCTGGTCGCCACCGTGCTCATCTTCATTTCTGCCGAAGGCGCCACCTTCGGCGCCAAGATCGCCCAGACCGGCAGCGCCCTGCGGCAGCTGCTCATCGGCCCGGCCTTCCGCAATAACGGCACCGTCAGTGTCAAAAACCTCACCGACGTACTGGCCGCCATGATCCCCATCATCTTCACGGGTCTGGCCACCTGCGTCATGTTCTCCGCCAACCAGTTCAACCTCGGCGCCGAGGGCGGCATCATGCTGGGTGCCTTCGTTTCGGCGCTGGTGGCGGTGTACTTCCCGCTGCCCGGCGCGCTGCTGCCCATCGCAGCGGTGCTTCTCGGCGGCATTTCGGTTGGCATAATGATGCTCATCCCGGCCGTATTAAAGGCAAAGCTCGGCGTCAGCGAAATGGTCAACTCCCTGATGCTCAACTACGCCGTCATGTACTTTATCAAATACCTGCTCAATACCCATCTGGCCGATAAAACCAAGGGTCAGATCATGACCTACGAGTTCCAGCCCAATGCCGCCATCCCCCAGCTGGTGGATAACGGCTCCAAGCTCTCCTGGGGCTTTGTGGTCGCGCTGGTCGCCGTGGTGCTGTGCTCGCTGTTCATGTACCGCACCCGCTGGGGCTATGCCACCCGCATGATCGGCATCAACCAGCAGTTCTCCAAGTATTCCGGCATGAATGTCGCCGGGATCATCATTCTTTCGCAGGTGCTGGGCGGTCTGCTCGCCGGCTTCGGCGGCGGCATCGAAATGCTGGGCCGCTACACCTCCTTCAACTGGTCGGCGCTGCCCGGCTACGGCTGGACCGGCATCACGGTGGCCATCCTTGCGGGGAACAATCCCATCTATGTCCCGCTGGCAGCCTTCTTCATTTCCTACCTCAATAAGGGCTGCAGCCTGATGTCCACCTATTCCGGCGTGCCCTCGCAGCTTATTGATATCCTGCAGGCAGTTATCTTCCTGTTCTTCGCCGCCAAGCAGTTCCTGGCCCGTTACCGCCAGCGTCTGGTCGTCAAGAGCACCGAGGAAGAGCTGAAGCTGGCGGCTGCTGCGGCCGCTGCCGAGGAAGGAGGCGCAAAGTAATATGTTAAAACTGTTCCTTACCCCCGATTTCTTCTTCTCCATCCTGCGGATCTCGGCGCCTATTCTGTTTGCCACGCTGGGCGCCGTGGTGGGTGAAAAGGCCGGTGTTTCCAATATCGGTCTGGAGGGCACCATGATGGTCGCCGCCCTGTTCGGCTCGCTTTCCACCTACTGGAGCGGTTCCTGGGTGGTCGGCCTGCTGGTGGCGCTCATTTTCGGCGTACTGGTCAGTATGCTCATGGGCTTCTTCGCCTTCAATCTCAAAACCGATATCATCCTTACCGGTGTGGCGGTCAACATGATCGGCTCCGGCGGTACATTGTTCCTCGTCAAGGTCATTACCAACATCACCGAGGGCAAGCCCCTGGCCTCCACCACCTCTCTCATCACCAAAAAGCTCCAGATCCCTGCCGTCGAGATCCCCCTCATCAAGGACATCCCCATTTTGGGCGATATCCTCTCGGGGCATTGCCTGCTTACCTATGTGGCATTTATTCTGGTGTTCGTTACATGGGTGCTGCTTTACAAGACCCCCTTGGGGCTCAATATCCGTTCGGTGGGTGAAAATCCCAATGCCGCCTCCTCGGTCGGCGTCAGCGTCCTTCGCATCAAGTACATCGCCATCGGCTTTTCCGGCCTGATGGCCGGCTTTGGCGGGGCGTTCATGTCCATGTACTATGCCATGGGCTGGTCGCTGGATATGGTCGCAGGCCGCGGCTTTATCGCACTGGCGGCGCAGGCCATGGGCGCCGGGGAACCCTTCGGCTCCATGCTGGCGGTACTGGTATTCGGCTTTGCGCAGGCCGCAGGCATCAAGATCTCCTCGGTCGGCATCGATTCCAACCTCGTTTCGCCCATTCCGTATGTCGTCACCATTCTCGGTCTCGTCGTCTTTGCACTGGTGGTACGCCGCCGCATCAAGCGTCAGCACTCCTCCGCCGCATTGAAGGCCACCGAATAACCGCTGCACAATCGGTATTTGCCGCCCGTTTTCAGGCGGCAAATGCTTTATCCGGAAGAAAGGACATCACCTATGAACGACTTTAAGAAGCTGCCGGTTCTGCTGGATGGCGACCCCGGCCACGATGACGCCATCGCATGGATGCTGGCCAAGGCCAGCCCGCTTTTGGATATCCGCGGGATCACCTCGGTCGCCGGCAATCAAACCATCGAAAAAACCACCTACAATGCCCGCCGTGTCGCCGCCCTTCTGGGTATCAATGCCCCCATCGCCATGGGTCGCCCCGGCCCCCTGCTTTCCGATCCCATCACCGCCGGGAACATCCACGGGCAAACGGGACTGGACGGCCCCCGGCTGCCGGAGCCGGCGGGAGAGCTTTCCCCCCTCGGCGCAGTGGAGCTGATGGCCAAGGTGCTGCGGGAAAGCGAGGAGCCGGTCACCATCGTTTCCACCGGCCCGCAAACCAATGTGGCCGCCCTGCTGCTGGCGCACCCGGAATTGAAGGAAAAGATCGCCCGCATCTCGCTGATGGGCGGCGGCATCGCCACCGGCAACTGGACGCCTGCGGCGGAGTTCAACATCCTGGTGGACCCCGAAGCGGCACAGACGGTCTTTCAATGCGGCCGGCCGGTCATCATGGCGGGGCTGGATGTCACCCTCAAGGCGCTCATCTTCCCGGAGGACTTTGAGCGCATCCGCAGCGTGGGCAACCAGGTGGCCCATGTGGTGGCGGAATGGCTGGAATTCTTCTACATCTTCCACCGGGAGATCGGCTACACCGGCGCCCCCCTGCACGATCCCTGCGCCGTGGCGGCCCTCATCGCACCGCAGCTTTTCGAGTCGCAGGAGCTTAATGTTCAGGTGGAAACCGCCGGGGAATACTGCCGGGGCGCCACCATTTGCGATAACCGCGGCTATGGCGAGTCGATCCCCAATGCCCGCTGCCTGACCGGCATCGACCGGGAAGGCTTTGTAGACCTGCTGGTGGAGGCCGTGCGCCGGTATGATGGATGGGAGGCAGCCGTATGAATAAAATTCCTGTTTGGTTCGATACCGATATCGGCGTGGATGACGCCATAGCCTTTTTGGTGCTGCATCGCCAGCTGGAGCTGGAGGTAGTGGGGATTTCCGCCGTTTCCGGCAATGTCGGGCTGGAGCACACCTACCCCAATGCCCGCAATATCTGCCACCTGGTCGGCGCCCGCTATCCCGTCTATAAGGGTGCGGACCGCCCCCTTTATGCCGAGGTGGAGCACGCTTCCTATGTCCACGGGGAGGAAGGTCTGGGCGGCGCCCGGCTGGAAAGCTCCCCCGCCCCGCACGAAAGCGAGGCCGCATGGGACGCTTTATACCGCACCGCAGTAGAATACGGCGGGGAATTGCAGGTACTGGCGGTCGGCCCGCTCACCAATATCGCCATTGCGCTGGCCAAATATCCCACCCTCAAGACCCTCATCAAGCGCCTGCTCATCATGGGCGGCGGCGCAGCCCGGGGCAATACCACCCCCGCCGCAGAGTTCAATATCTACGCCGACCCCGAAGCGGCGCAGCTGGTGTTCAAAAGCGGCATCCCCATCGTCATGTGCGGCCTGGATGTCACCCTGCAGGGTTACCTCACCGCCGAGGAGATCGAGGAGATCGGCGGGCATGAGGGCGCCGTCTGCCGCTTCTTCCGGGATGCCACTGTTTCGGTGCTGCCCTTCTACCACAAGGCCAATCAGCCCGGCCTTTGCGTCCATGACGTCTGCCCGGTGCTGTATATGACCCACCCCGAGATTTTCGGGGGGCAGCCCTGCGGTGTCTATGTGGAAACACAGGGCAAGATCACCTGCGGCAAAACGGTCACCGACCTCTGGAGCGACAAAAAGTTCCCCGACCGCCATGTCTTTGCGGTGCTGGAAATGGACCGCGAGGCTTTTGTCCGGGAAATCCGCAAGGCCATCTTGAGCTATTGATCCAACCATAACAAACGCCCTCACGGTACATCGCTGCGGGGGCGTTTTGGCGTTTTGCTTATCCTTTTTCCCATGCAGGGCAAGGCTTTGCGGTACCCCCCCACCGGCCGCAGGCCGTTTCGACTGCGTCGAAACACACGGGCTCCGCCCGTGTCGGCGG
>OMDX01000299.1_pt1 | contig 18953 bp, 17 predicted proteins | sample 1673711 | NCBI WGS metagenome assembly OMDX01 (sample SAMEA103958123, study PRJEB25191) | human gut metagenome
TCGCTGTTCCTGGTATTCGGCCTTCTGTATTGGGTAGGTATGGCCCGCCTTATCCGGGGCCAGATACTTTCCATAAAGGAGAACGACTACATACTGGCCGCAGAGTCCATAGGCGCAGGCTCCGGGCGCATAATCCGAAAGCACATTCTGCCCAACTGCATATCGGTCATAATCATAACCACCGCCTTGCAGATACCCTCGGCCATATTTACCGAGAGCTACCTTTCCTTTATAGGTATGGGCGTCCGCGCCCCTATGCCCTCGCTGGGCTCCCTCGCAAACTACGCCCGCGACGGACTGCAGTCCTACCCCTATAAGCTGGTATTCCCCGCGCTTACCATCTGCCTTATAGTTCTCTCCATGAACCTTCTGGGCGACGGCCTGAGGGACGCCTTCGATCCTAAGCTGAAGAGGTGATAAACATGAGCGAAAATACTACACATCTTCTTAGCGTAAAAGACCTGCACACCTCCTTCACCACCGACCACGGCGAGGTGCAGGCGGTAAACGGCGTATCCTTCAATCTGGACGCCGGAAAGGTGCTGGGCATAGTGGGCGAATCCGGCTCCGGCAAGAGCGTCACCGCCTACTCCATCATGCAGATACTGGCCGACAACGGCCGTATAACCAGCGGCGAGATACTCTATAAAGGCGAGGATATATCCCGCTGGGGCGAATCCAAGATGCAGGATTTCCGGGGCAAGTGCTGCTCCATAATCTTCCAGGATCCCATGACCAGCCTCAACCCGGTATTCACCATAGGCAGCCAGATAGCCGAGGCGGTACTGCTGCACACAAAGAGCAGCAAGCACGAGGCCATGGAAAAGGCCCTTGAGATGCTGAAGCTGGTCGGCATAAACGAACCCGAAAAGCGCCTCAAGCAGTACCCCTACGAGCTGTCCGGCGGTATGCGCCAGCGTGTCATGATAGCCATGGCGCTGGCCTGCGAACCGGATATACTCATTGCGGACGAACCCACCACCGCCCTGGACGTGACCATACAGGCACAGATACTGGAGCTCATGCAGAGTCTTCAGAAGAAGCTGGGCATGGCCATCATAATGGTCACCCACGACCTGGGCGTAATAGCGGAAATGTGCGACGAGATAGTGGTCATGTATGGCGGCCGCTTCTGCGAGCGGGGTACTGCCGACGAGATATTCTATAATCCCCGCCACGAGTACACCAGGGGCCTGCTCCGCAGCATACCCAACATCACCAACATGAAGGAGCGCCTGGTGCCCATCTCCGGCACCCCCATAAACATGCTGAACATGCCCAAGGGCTGCGCCTTCTGCGCCCGCTGTGACAAGGCCATGAAGATATGCCTTGAACAGGTGCCCGAGGAACGCATAATCAACGAGTACCACAGGGCGTCCTGCTGGATAAACACCCGCGATAATATCGGAACTGTTGAGGAGGCTGAATAATATGAGCGAATATCTCGTAGAAGTTGAACATCTGAAACAGTATTTCCAAGTGCGCTCCGGCTTCAAGAACATGACGCTCAAGGCCGTTGACGACGTATCCTTCTGCATAAAGCCCGGCGAGACACTGGGTCTTGTAGGCGAGTCCGGCTGCGGCAAGACCACCGTAGGCCGCTCCCTGCTTCACCTGTACGACCCCACCGGCGGCACAGTGCGCTTTGAAGGCGAGGAAGTCACAAAAAAGAACATTCAACGAATGCGCGCCAAGATGCAGATGGTGTTCCAGGACCCCTATTCCTCTCTGGATCCCCGCATGACTGCCGAGGATATAATCGGCGAACCTCTCGACGTACACCACCTCTGTGCCAACCGCAGGGAACGCAGGGAGAAGGTAATAAGCCTTATGGAGCTGGTAGGCCTTAACTCCGAGCATGCCACCCGCTACGCCCACGAATTTTCAGGCGGCCAGCGCCAGCGCATAGGCATAGCCCGCGCACTCGCCGTAGACCCCAAATTCATAGTCTGCGACGAGCCCGTATCCGCGCTGGACGTATCCATTCAGGCGCAGGTCATCAACATGTTTGAGGATCTTCAGAACCAGCTGGGCGTTGCATACCTCTTCATCGCCCATGATCTGCTGGTCGTACAGCATATTTCCAACCGCATAGCGGTAATGTATCTGGGCCACGTAGTGGAGCTTGCGGACGCCAACGAGCTTATGTCCGATCCAAAGCACCCCTACACCCAGTCCCTGCTTTCCGCAGTGCCTATACCCGACCCCAAGACCGCCCGCAAAAAGAACCGCATAGTTCTCGAGGGCGACGTTCCCAGCCCCCTCAATATGCCCTCTGGCTGCCCCTTCCGCACCCGCTGCCGCTACGCTACGGAGCAGTGCGCCATGGAGCGTCCCGAGCTGACCGACCGGGGCGGCGGCCACATGGTAGCCTGCTGGAACAAATAACTTCAAAAGTATTTTACCCTTCCGGGTATTTACTAAATAAAAAAAATGGAGGAATAACCATGAAAAAAGTACTCGCACTGCTTCTCATCGCTGTGATGTGCTGCGGCGTATTTGCTGCCTGCTCCAGCCCTGCTGCTGAAACTCCCAGCGAGCCCACCACTACCGAGGAGGCTCCCGCCACCACAGAAGATGCGGACGCTGCTTCTCTGGTAAGCGACGCCTTCATCAACCCCACTGCCGACTGGACCCAGTACAACGACCTGATCACCCAGATCAAGACCGAGACCGACTACGCAAAGCGTACCGAGCTCATGCATAAGGCCGAGGATATCCTCATGTCCAACTACTGCATACTGCCCTTCTACTATTACAACGACCTGTATATGCAGAAGGACTATGTGGACGGCATCTACGCCAACCTCTTCCAGACCAAGTTCTTCATGTACGCTACCATGAGCAACGGCTCCGACACCCTGCGTCTGAACCTGGCCTCCGAGCCTGACTTCCTGGATCCCGCCCTCAACAGCACCGTTGACGGCGCCTGCCTGGCAGCCAACTCCTTCTCCGGCCTTTACACCTACAACGCAGAGGGCCACACCGTTCCCGCCTGCGCCACCGGCTACACCGTATCCGATGACGGCCTGACCTACACCGTTACCCTGCGCGAGGGCCTGAAGTGGTCCGACGGCTCCGACCTGACCGCCGCCGACTTTGAGTATGCGTGGAAGCGCGCCGCCGCCACCGCCACCGCAGCTGACTATGGCTATATGTTCGCCGGCTTCGCGGGCTATCCCGATGAGCTGAACGTGACCGCCAAGGATGCCACCACCTTCGAGTTCGTCCTCACCGCGCCCTGCGCCTACATCGAGGACCTTATGGCGTTCCCCACCTTCTATCCCGTGAAGCAGGCTGCCGTTGAGGCCTATAAGGATTGGCAGACCTCCCCCGGCGGCTGGTGCCAGGATGCCGGCTTCGTTTCCAACGGCGCTTATGTCTGCACCGAGTGGAACCACGACACCTCCATGACCTATGAGAAGAACCCCTACTGGTACGATGCCGACAAGGTGACCGTCAACAAGCTCCAGTTCATGCTTTCCGCTGATGACACCGCCATCTACTCCGCCTACAACGCCGGCGACGTAGACTTCATCGATACCGTTCCCACCAACGAGATAGCTTCCCTGAAGGACGTCAACCCCGAGTTCCACATCATCGACGCTCTGGGCACCTACTATGCGGCTTTCAACTGCAAGAGCGCCCTCTTTGCCGATAAGACCCCCGAGCAGGCCGCCTGCATGCGCGAGGCCTTCTCCATCCTCATCGACCGCGACTACATCATCGAGAACGTAGCTCAGTGCGGCCAGAAGCCCGCTAACTCCTTCATCCCCTACGGCATGGCGGACGGCAACGGCGGCATCTTCAAGACCGACCTGGTAGAGCAGGGTTACTTTGATCCCTTTGCCATCAACAACGACTATGAGGGCACCGTTGAGAAGGCCCGCACGCTGCTGAAGGCTGCCGGCTACAAGTTCGGCGACGATGGCATGCTCTCCGCGGAGACCCCCATCTCCCTCGAGTATCTGACCAACGAAGCCACCAGCCATGTAAAGATCGGCGAGGCTATGCAGCAGGATCTGGCCGCCATCGGCATCGACATGACCATCAAGCAGTGCGACTGGAACGTATTCCTCCAGGAGCGCAAGAACGGCAACTTCGACTTCGCCCGCGAAGGCTGGATCGCCGACTTCAACGACCCCATCAACATGCTTGAAATGTGGATCACCAGTTCCGGCAACAACGACTGCCAGTACGGCCGTTAATCCGCGTCAACTATTCAACCATTCAACTGTTCAAGGCCGGGGCTATGCTCCGGCCTTCTCTATCGAAAAACCCCGGAAATTTTCTCTTGACAAGTAAACGATCGTTTACTTTATTTATAACATGACACGGAGGTTGCATGAGCGATACGAAGAAGAGCATTCTGCTGTCAGCTCTCGGCCTGTTCGCCAGAGACGGCTACGAGGCTGTGCCGGTGAGCGCCATAGCGGGCGAGCTGGGCATAACGAAAGGTGCGCTGTATAAGCACTATAAAAACAAGAGGGATATTTTTGACAGCATCGTAAGCCGCATGGAGCGGCATGACGCCGAGCGCGCAAATGAATTTCAAATGCCCACGGGGTCTGTTTCCAATATGGAGGAGGAATACCTCAGGGTCACTGTAGACCGGTTGGTGGAATACGGCAAGGCGCAGTTTCGGTATTGGACACAGGACAGCTTTGCTTCCTCCTTTCGCAGAATGCTGACGCTTGAGCAGTACCGCAGCCCGGAGATGGGCAGGCTGTACCAGCAGTATCTGGTCTCCGGTCCTTTGGGCTATGTGGCGGATATTTTCGGCAGCCTCGGATACGCCGACCCTATGGAAAAGGCCTTGGGCTTATATGGGCCTATGTTCCTGATGTACAGCGTATATGACGGGGCAGAGGCCAAGGACGGCATAATTGCCGCCGCGGACAGCTATCTGGAAAAAGCCGGAAACAGGCTGAGGGAGGAAAAGAACATATGAAGCTCACCCTTATACCTGCACAGTACCTGGAGCAAAGCATCCAATACCCTGAGCTTTCCCTCTGCCGGATAGTTTCCCAGGAAAAGGGCTTGTACCGCATCATAAGCGCCGAAGGGGATCATCTGGCGTCGGTATCCGGTAAATTCCAGCATGAAGCAGCCTCCCCTTCGGATTACCCCGTTGTGGGCGACTATGTGATGGCAGCCCTAAACGGCGGAACGGCCGTTATAAACCGTGTGCTGCCCCGTAAAAGCCTGTTTCTCCGTAAATCGGCAGGCACAGCCAGGATGGAGCAGGCCGTTGCCGCTAATATTGATACCGTATTCATCTGCATGTCGCTGAACAGCGACTTTAACCTGCGCCGCCTGGAACGCTACTTATCCGTTGCGTGGGAAAGCGGTTCCTTGCCCGTAGTGGTGCTTACCAAGGCCGACCTTTGCGATAATCCCGCAGTAAAGGCCGCCCAGGCCGCCAGCATCGCTATCGGGGCAGATGTACTTGTCACTTCTTCCATGGCGCTGGACGGCTATAACCAGATACTGCCTTATATCTCCCAAGGAAAGACAGTTGCCTTCGTAGGTTCCTCCGGCGTAGGCAAGTCCACCCTCATCAACCGGCTGCTGGGCGAGGACAGGCAGGATACCGGCGGCCTCAGGAACGACGACAAGGGCCGCCACACCACCACCCACAGGGAGCTGCTGATGCTTCCCAACGGCGCAGCGGTGATAGACACTCCCGGCATGCGGGAGCTTGGCATATGGGACGCCTCCATTGGCCTCAGCACAGCCTTCAGCGATATAGAGGAGCTGGCCGCCCGATGCCGTTTCGGCGACTGCACCCATAAAAACGAGCCCGGCTGCGCAGTGCGTTCCGCGCTGCAAAGGGGCGAGCTGTCAGAGGAGCGCTTTTTGTCTTATGAAAAGCTGGCGTTAGAAAACGCCTATGCAGCCGGCCCCACAGGCAGCCGCGCCGCAAAGGAGCGTAAATTCAAGAGCATAGCAAAATTCAACAAAACTGACCCAAAGAGATAAGGATATAGATATGAGTATAATAATACGCAACGAGACCCGGCCGACTACCGCGCCGTAGAAAACCTTACGCGCGAATCCTTCTGGAACGTATACCGCCCCGGCTGTACAGAGCATTATGTTCTGCACTGCTATCGCAGCGCGCCGGACTTTGTGCCTGAGCTGGATTTTGTGATGGAAAAGGACGGTGAGCTGATAGGCCACGTCATGTACTCCCGTTCCGAGATAACGACCTCCGGCGGCAAGGCCATACCCATAATGACCTTCGGCCCCATCAGCATCGCCCCCGGGTACAAGCGGCAGGGCTACGGCAAGCGGCTTCTGGACTACTCAATGGAAAAGGCACGCAATATGGGTGCAAAGGCGCTGGCCATCACAGGCAACATAGATTTCTACGGCAAGTCCGGCTTTGTCGTGGCCAGCACAAAAGGCATCCGTTATGCCGATGCCGATCCCGATGACACGGTAGTTCCATATTTCCTCATAAAGGAGCTGGAAACCGGCTTTCTCGACAGCATAACCGGCACCTATCACGACCCCGAAAGCTACCTTGTGGCTGAAAAGGATCCCGAAGGCTTTGAAGCATTCGAGGCGCGTTTCCCGCCAAAGGAGAAAAAGAAGCTGCCCGGCCAGATTTTCTGATACCGGGCAGGGGACGGTATGTTTATTCCCGCTCAAGTCTTGAGCGCAGAAGCGGCAATACTCTCCGATACATGGTGTATCCCTCCAGATAAATTCGTTGGTCAGCCCATATCGGCGGCAAGAGCCTGGTCGATGAGCTTTTGCAGCGTCTCCGCCTGCTTCTTTTCCGTGATGGCGCCTACGATGGGGTCACCCACGATATTGCCGTTGCGGTCAACCACATAGGTGGTGGGGTAGGCAAAAATGTTTGTAGTGAACTTTCCCGCCTCGCCGTCGGAAGCGAAATACACATTCTGGTAGGTCACGCCCTTCTTGGCCAGTACATCTTTTGCTTCGGAAATTGCCGCTTCATCGCCATCCAATGTGAAGGTGTTGACACCGATGAGTGCGCCGCCCTTCTTCGCAAGCTCCTTGTTCAGTGCGTCCAGCTCGGAAAGCTCGCCCACGCAGGGATTGCAGGTGGTGAACCAGAAATTCACCACGGTGACGGCGTTCTTGGAGAACAGGTCATCGCTCTTGACGGGGTTGCCGTTGAGGTCCTTGCCCTCGAAGGCGGGGAACTTCTGCGTCTTGTCGCCGTCGCCGGGGGTCGTGGGGCTGTCGGCAGGGATGCTGTCACCGTTGCCCGGGGCCTTGGGAGCCGCCTCGGGGAACTTGGCCTCAATGGCGGTCAGGGTGCGCTCGATCTCCCGGATCTTCTCGCCGCCCTGGCGCAGGAGCTTCAGCTCGTCGGCGGTAAACTTGTCCTTGGCGGATTCAATGGTGTCCAGCAGGAAATCACCGTAGTTCTTGCCGTCCTCCTGCATGGTCATGCCCTTGTCGGCAGACAGGAACACCTTCTCCCAAAGGGACTGGTTTTCCATCAGAATGGCATTCTCCTGGTCCATCAGAGCCTTGTACATAGCAGCCGCCTCCTGGGCGTTCTTGGGCTCGCTGTCGGACTTTGTCATGTCGTCACTGCCCTTTTTGCCGCAGGCGGCCAGGGACAGCACCAGCAGTGCTGCCAGCAGCAGGGTCAGCAGTTTCTTTGCGCTCATTTTGGTTCCTCCTAATTATTGTTGTTCGTTGGATTCCTGCGGCATTTCTGCCGCAGCAGGTTTATGTTCACCGTCGCCAAGGCCGTAGCGGAAGCTGACGGCATTGGTGGGACAGGCACGGATGCACATCCCACAGCGGATGCACTCGGTGTGGTTGGGTGTCTTGGTCACGTCTACATCCATCTTGCAGGCTTTGGCGCATTTCCCACAGGAGACGCACTTGCTTTTGTCCACCTTCATCTGGAACAGGGACACCTTATTCAGCAGGGCATAGAACGCTCCCAGCGGACAGAGCCACTTGCAGAAGGGACGGTAGAACACCACGCTCAGCACGATCACCGCCAGCAAGATGCCGAATTTCCATGTAAACAGGCTGCCCAGCGCCGCCCGGATGCCGGAATTGGCCAGGGACAGCGGGATGGCTCCCTCCAGGACCCCCTGTGGGCAGAGGTATTTACAGAAGAACGGGTCGCCCATGCCTACATCGTTCACCAGAAGCGCCGGCAGCAGAAAGACCATCACCAGCAGCACGGCGTACTTCAGGTATCTCAGAGGCCTGAGCCTCTTTGTGGAGAGCTTCTTCGTAGGAATCTTATGCAGCAGCTCCTGAAACCAGCCGAAGGGACACAGAAAGCCGCAGATAAAGCGTCCCAGCAGGACTCCCAGCAAAATGAGGAAACCTGTGATATAATAGGAGAAGCTGAACCTTGACGAGCCTACCACCGCCTGAAACGCCCCGATGGGACAGGCGCCGGAGGCCGCCGGGCAGGAGTAGCAGTTCAGCCCCGGCACACAGACGGTTTTCCCCGCGCCCTGATACAGTCCGCCCTTGAGAAAATTCGGCAGATGCAGGTTGGTCAGCAGCGTCGCTCCCGCCTGGATCCAGCCCCGGAAGCGGGACAGTACCTGAGATACGCCGCGTTTTTTCTTACCCAATGCCCACACACTCCAGACACAATTTGATTGCTTTGCTCAGCACCGTCGCTGCCTCGCCCCGCCAGACACCGAAGCACAGCATGGCGGCTCCCGCTGCCAGCAGGATCACCTGGGCCGCCGCCTTTTTTACATGGCTCATTTTTTTCACCCTTTCCGATTTTCTGCCCCTATCATAGCGCAGGGGAGTTAAAGTCCCTGTTAAGAAGAAAAATTTAACACAAACCTTATCTGTTTTTGCTATAATTAAGAACAACGTGAACATGAAGAAATGTAAAAGGAGGGCTCTCATGCACCTTTTGGTTATTGAAGACGAACGCGCCTTGTGCGAAACCATCGTCCGCAGCCTGCGGCGGCTGGCCTACAGCGTGGACTACTGCTACGATGGGGAGAAGGCTCTGGAGCTGCTGGGCGTGGAGCGCTACGATCTGGTAATTCTCGACCTGAACCTGCCGGGGAAGGACGGCATGACGGTGCTGCGAACCCTGCGGCAGACTGACCGGGATACGCGGGTGCTGATTCTCTCCGCCCGCAGCGAGGTGGAGGACAAGGTGGAGGGGCTGGACGCCGGGGCCAACGATTATCTGGCAAAGCCCTTTCATCTGGCGGAGCTGGAGGCCCGCATCCGCAGCCTGACCCTGCGGCAGTTTACGCAGCAGGGCGTACTGCTGACCTGCGGAGGTCTGCGTTTTGACACCCGCTCCCGCACCGCCGCCGTCAACGGGCAGACGCTGACGCTGACCCGCAAGGAAACGGGGATACTCGAATACCTGATGGTGCATCAGGGGCGGCCCGTGAGTCAGGAGGAGCTGATGGAGCACGTCTGGGACAACAGCGTGGACAGCTTCAGCAACTCCATCCGGGTGCATATTTCCGCCCTGCGCAAAAAGCTCCGCGCCGCGCTGGGCTACGATCCCATCCGCAACCGCATCGGCGAGGGCTATCTGATGGGAGGCGATGAGGCGTGAAAAAGATTTCCCTGCAGTGGCGCATCACGCTGATGACTGTTCTGCTCATCGGCGTTACCTGCGTGGCTATGAATCTGCTGCTCTGCTCCTCCGGCGTGTACTATATGGACAAAATTGCGGACGCCCTGCAGGGCAGCGGCACGGTGATCCTGAATGAGGGCGAAGCAGCGAGCTTTGACCCGCAGCTCATAGCGCCCAACGAGGAGCTGACCATCGTCGTCAATGGGGCGCAGGGACGCTTCCGCACCACCAACTGGTATATCACGGCGGCGGTGACGATACTGAGCGGCATTCTTGCTTACTTCGTCAGCGGACGCGCTCTCAAGCCCCTGCGCAGCTTTGCTTCGCAGGTGGAGAAGGTGCAGCTGAACAATCTGGCGGATATGAGGATCGACGAAGATGTGCTTCCGGAGTTCAGACAGCTCAGCCGCTCCTTCAATCAGATGCTGGAGCGGCTGAACAACGCCTTTGCCGCCCAGCGGCAGTTCACCGGCAACGCCGCCCACGAGCTGCGCACGCCGCTGGCGCTGATGCAGGCGCAGCTGGAGCTGTTTTCCGCAGAGCACCCTGATGTGCAGCCGGAAACGGCGGAGTTCCTCACGCTTTTGCGGGAGCAGACGGAACGGCTGACCCAGATGACCAGAACACTGCTGGAGATGAGCAATCTGCGGCATGTGGCGCGGAACGAGCGGATCCAGCTGGCTCCCATGATCGAGGAGATCTTCACAGATCTCGCGCCGCTCTCAGATAAGCGCGGCGTCACACTGACGGCGGAGGGCGACGGCATTATGACCGGCAGCGACGCGCTGATCTACCGGCTGATCTTCAACCTGGCGGAGAACGCCGTCAAGTACAACCGGCCGGGCGGCTCGGTGCGGGTTTCTGTCACTCAGGAGCCGGAAAAGCTCCTGCTCCGCGTCTCCGACACCGGCTGCGGCATCCCGGAGGAGTGTCAGCGCAGTATCTTCCAGCCATTCTTCCGGGTGGACAAATCCCGCAGCCGCGAATACGGCGGCGCGGGGCTGGGGCTCTCGCTGGTGTGGGAGATCGCCGAGCTCCACGGCGGCTCCGTTTGGGTGGAGGAGAGCTCGGAGAAGGGCACCACCATTGCGGTGGGGCTGCCGGCACAGTGATACGAAGAAGAAGTGCCGGATCGCGCCGGTCTCCTATCCGCCAAAATCTGCCCGCCGGGGCTTTACGGCGGTCCGGCTGGGTGGTATACTCCTGGGGAGACGTTTTACGGAAGCGAGGAGCAGCGCATAGTCTCGGGCGAAATCTTCAACCAAGGAGCAAGTATCATGAAATATCAGACGGTTTTATTCGATATGGATGGCACACTGCTGGACACCCTGACGGACATGGAGGCGGCAGTGAACCACATCCTGACGCAGTACGGCTACCCCGTCCGGACCCTGGAGGAGGTCCGGCGGTTCGTGGGAAACGGCGCGGGGCTGCTGATCCACCGGGCCCTGCCCCAGGGGGTGGACCCCGCCCGGGAGGCGGAGGTGCTGGCGGCGTACCGGGCGTATTACCAGGCCCACAACTGCATCCGGACCCGGCCCTATGAGGGCATTCCGGAGCTGCTGGCGGCCCTGCGCCGGGCGGGGGTGCGGACGGCGGTGGTGTCCAACAAGCCAGACGAAACCACCCGGACCCTGGCGGCCCGGTTCTTTCCGGAGCTGGACGGCGCCCTGGGCCAGCGGGACGGCGTGGCTGCCAAGCCTGCCCCGGACATGGTGCAGGCGGTGCTGGCCCGGCTGGGGGCGGAGCCCGGGCGGGCCCTGTATGTGGGCGACAGCGAGGTGGACGTGGACACCGCCCGGAACGCGGGCCTGGCCATGATCGGCGTGTCCTGGGGCTTCCGGGGCCGGGCGGCCCTGGAGTCCGCCGGGGCACCGGCGGTGGCCGACACTCCGGCGCAGCTGCTGGAGCTGCTGCGGTAAGAGGGCGGGCAGATGCCCGGCCCCACGGGACTTTTGCAGATAACAGCCCGGCGGCGCTGATTTCAGCGCCGCCGGGCTGTTATGTAACGGGAAGATTATTTATTGGACAGATACTCGTCGATGGACTTGGCGCCCAGCTTGCCGGCACCCATGGCCAGGATCACGGTGGCCGCGCCGGTGACAGCATCGCCGCCGGCATACACGCCCTGGCGGGAGGTGAGGCCATCCTCGTTGACGATGATGCCGCCCTTCTTGTTGACCTCCAGGCCCTTGGTGGTGGACTTGATCAGGGGGTTGGGGGTGGTGCCCAGGGACATGATCACAGCGTCCACGGGAAGCTCAAACTCGCTGCCCTTCTTCTCCACGGGACGGCGGCGGCCGGAGGCGTCCGGCTCGCCCAGCTCCATCTCGATGCAGGTCATGCTCTTGACGCAGTCCTGCTCGTCGCCGTTGATCTGGACGGGGTTGTTCAGGGTCTTGAAGATCACGCCCTCCTCAATGGCGTGCTCTACCTCCTCGTGACGGGCAGGCAGCTCCTCCATGCCCCGGCGATACACCACATACACGTCGGCGCCCAGGCGCTTGGAGCAGCGGGCGGCGTCCATGGCCACGTTGCCGCCGCCTACCACGGCCACCTTCTTGCCCTTCAGGTCCATGATGGGGGTGTCGGAATCCTCGCGGTACGCCTTCATCAGATTGATGCGGGTCAGGAACTCGTTGGCGGAGTACACACCCTTCAGGTTCTCGCCGGGAATGTGCATGAACATGGGCAGACCAGCGCCGGAGCCCACGAACACGGCCTCAAAGCCGTTCTCCTCCATCAGCTCGTCGATGGTGATGGTGCGGCCCACCACGGTGTTGGTCTCCACCTTCACGCCCATGGCCTTCAGACCGTCCACTTCCTTCTGGACAATGCTCTTGGGCAGACGGAACTCGGGAATGCCGTATACCAGCACACCGCCGGCCAGGTGCAGAGCCTCGAACACGGTGACGTCATAGCCCTTCTTGGCCAGGTCGCCGGCGCAGGTCAGGCCCGCAGGACCGGAGCCCACTACCGCCACCTTGTGGCCGTTGGGCTGGGGCTTTTCGGGGGTCTCGGTGCTGTGGGCGTTGTGCCAGTCGGCCACAAAGCGCTCCAGACGGCCGATGCCCACGGGGTCGCCCTTCTTGCCCCGGACGCAGTGCATTTCGCATTGGCTCTCCTGGGGGCAGACGCGGCCGCACACGGCGGGCAGGGAGCTGGTCTGGTGGATGACCTGATACGCACCCTCATAGTCGCGCTCCACGATCTTGGCGATGAACTCGGGGATGCGGACATTGACGGGACAGCCGTCCACGCAGGGATGATTCTTGCAGTGGAGGCAGCGGGCGGCCTCGTCCAGGGCCTGCTCCTCGGTGTAGCCCAGGGCCACCTCCAGGAAGTTCTTATTCCGGACGTTGGGGTCCTGAGAGGGCATGGGATTCTTATCCAGGCGCATGTTGATCTTGGCAGCCATGTTACTTTACCTCCTGCTTGAACAGATTGCAGACTTCCTCGTGCTTGCGCACCTCGAAGTCGTGATACATCTGGTTGCGCTTGACAGCCAGATCCCAGTCCACCTGCTGGCCGTCGAAGTCGGGGCCGTCTACGCAGGCAAACTTGGTCTCGCCGCCAACGGTCAGGCGGCAGCCGCCGCACATACCGGTGCCGTCGATCATGATGGGGCTCATGGATACGGTGGTGGGCACGCCGTAGGGCGCGGTGGTCTTACAGACAAACTTCATCATGACCATGGGGCCGATGGCGAAGATCTCGTCATACTGGTTGCCGGCGTCCAGCAGCTCCTGCAGCGCCTGGGTGACCAGACCCTTCTGGCCATAGGAGCCGTCGTCGGTGCAGACCTTCAGCACGGAGGACACGGCCTTGAACTTGTCCTCCAGAATGACCACGTCCTTGCTCTTGAAGCCCACAACGGCGTGGACCTCGGCTCCGCAGTCGTGGAACTTCTTCAGAACGGGATACGCGATGGCGCAGCCCACGCCGCCGCCGACGACACAGACCTTCTTCTTGCCCTCGGTTTCGGTGGGCTTGCCCAGGGGGCCCACAAAGTCGTGCAGATACTCGCCCTGCTGCTTGTGGCTGAGCTTCTCGGTGGTGGCGCCCACGGTCTGGACAATGATGGTGACAGTGCCCTTCTCGCGGTTATAGTCATGGATGGTGATGGGGATACGCTCGCCGTTTTCATCCACCCGCAGGATGATGAACTGGCCGGGCTGTGCCTTTTTGGCAACCATAGGAGCCTCGATCTCATACAGGATCACGGTGGGCTTCAACGCTTCTTTGGTCACGATGCGATACATGGTCGTTCCTTCTTTCCTATTTCATGGGAGTCCGGCCAATAGGGCGGGCCAAGGCCCGCCCTATGCCGTATGCCGTATATTTATGATATCACAAGCGATGGCTGTTCGTCAATTGGTATCACCGCTTTCGGGAAATTTATTGCGTGGGGCCGCACAGAGTCACCTGCCGCCCGGCCACCTCCACCAGGCGCTCGTCCTTCATTTTTTTCAGCTCCCGCATCATGGCACTGCGGTCGGCGGAGATATAGTCCGCCAGGGCGCTGAGGGAGAAGGGCAGCTGGAAGCTCTGCCGCTGCCGCTGGCCCGCCAGCAGGCCAAAATAGCACAGCAGCTTTTCCCGGATGCTGCGGCGGCTGAGAACCTCCACCCGCTCGGACAGGGCGGCGGCCTTCTCCGTCATGATGTGGAACATATTCTCCACCAGGCGGCTGTGGTGGGCGCAGGCCCTTTCGCAGCGGCGGGTCATGTGCTCGTCCTGCATGAACCATACCCGGCAGGGCTCCTCGGCGATGACGGTGATGCTGTCGCCGGCCACATTTTCAAACATCAGCATCTCGCCGAACACGCCGCCGCTTTCCAGGTGCTCCAGGATGGCGCGGCCGCCCTGGCGGTCGATGCGCTGGAGCACGGCGCTGCCGTGGGCGATGAGGCCCAGATATTTCCGCCCTTCGGAGAAGTCATAGATGGTCTCCCCGGCCCGGAAGGCCTCCTCCCGGACGCCGAAGCACACCCGCATCTGCTCCTGCTCCTCCGGGGTGATGCCCTCAAGAATGGGCGTTTTGATAATGTCCACAGCGCAGCCTCTTTCCCTCTGCCAGCAGGCGATCTCTTTTTTTGCCGATGATGACGTATACGATGACATAGCCGATGGCCCCCACCAGCAGACCCGCCACCATGTCGATGAAGGCGTGCTGCTTGACAAGCAGGGTAGAGGCGATGATGACCGCGCCCAGGACCATGGACCCGGCCCGCCAGCCCCACTTCCGCAGGCCCGGCGTGTGCCACGCGGCGGCTACCCCCGCAACGACCCCCAGCACATGAACGCTGGGCAGAACGTTGGTATTGGTGTCCAGATTATACGTGTTCTGCAGCAGCCAGGCGGCGATGTTCTGGTGCTCCATCACCGCCGGGCGCAGGTCCTGCCCGTTGGGCACCAGGGCGCAGAACACCGTGGCGGTGGTGAAGGTGATCATAATGGTCCACATATACCGCCGGAAGCCCTCGGCGTCCTTGACGATCAGGTAAATGCCGATGGCCACCAGCAGGAACGACCAGGAATCATAGGGGAAAACGAACCACTCGCAGAAGGGGATATAGTCGTCGATGGCCGTCTGGGTGGCCCAGTAGTTGTCGGTGATGAGATGCTCGATGATGAAAAACATGGTCAGGTATACCGGCAGATACAGGCCCCACCACATATGCGGGTGCTCCCGGATAAATTTCTTGACTTGCTCCATGGATGCTCCTCCGTAATCGATAGTGAAGAGCATGATAACATAATTCCGGATAAAAGGGAAGAGGGTAAGTGATATATGTCACAGTTTTTTTACAATTGGAAACGGTTGCGGCGGCGGGGCTTTTCCGGTATAATAGGGGACAAGATCATAAATTTGGAGGAGCATCCATGACCGTACTGAACAAAGAGATGAAGGAAAACCGCCGGGTGGAGCTGACCATCCGGGTGGAGCGGCAGGAGTGGCAGCAGGCCCTGGACGACGCGTATCAGGCCAACCGGGACCTGTATCCCGTGGACGGCTGCGCCCCGGGCAAGGCCACCCGCCAGGCCCTGGAGCAGGCGTATGCCCCGGACGTGTTCTATCAGGAGGCGGTGAACGCCACGTTCCCCCGGGCCCTGGTGGAGGCCTTCGGCCGGGAGGAGATCCTGGTGGCCGGGGCCCCGGAGCTGCGTATTGTGGACATCGGGCCGGAGGGCTTCACCTTCGCCGCTCTGGCAGAGCTGTATCCGGAGGTGAAGCTGGGCCAGTATAAGGGCCTGTCCGCCCCCATGCCCCAGGCGGAGCTGTCCAACGACGACGTGGACAAGGCCATGGAGGAGTGGCTCCAGGCCCACCTGGTGGAGCAGGAGCGGGACCGGGCCGCCATGGGCGACGAGGTGACCCTGGACTTTGACGGCTCCGTGGACGGCGTGCCCTTTGAGGGCGGCAAGGCGGAGAATTATCCCCTGCTGCTGGGCAGCGGCATGTTCATCGACGGGTTCGAGGAGCAGGTGGCGGGCATCCGCCCGGAGGAGGAGCGGGAGATCCATGTGACTTTCCCCCAGCAGTACACCCCGGAGCTGGCGGGGAAGGCGGCGGTATTCCGGGTGAAGGCCCACCGCATCGTCCGCCGTTCCGCGCCGGAGATCAACGATGCGTTCGCCCGGACCCAGGGCTTTGCCGATGCGGCGTCCCTGCGCCAGGCCATTATGGCGGCAGCCCTCCAGCGCAAGGAGGCCCAGGCCCGGGACGCCTTTGCCGACGCCCTGGTGCGCCAGGTGCTGGACGGCATGGAGGTACAGGTGCCCGACTCCATGGTGGAGAGCCAGCTCACCGGGCTTTTGCAGGAGCTGGAAAGCCGCCTCATGAGCCAGGGCGCGTCCCTGTCCGACTATTTGCAGATGGCCGGCATGACGGAGGAGGACCTGCGGTCCCACGCCCGGGAGAACGCCCTGGAGTCCGCCCGGTATGAGCTGGCCATGACGGAGATCGCCCGCCTGGAGCACATCCAGGTCACCGATGAGGACGTGGAGCGCCGGTATCAGGAGATGTCCCGGCAGTTCGGCGTGCCGGTGGACCACATCCGCCAGCAGCTGCCGCCTATGCAGCTGAGCCACGACCTGAAGCTGGCCTATGCCCGGGCCGTGGTGGTGGACAACGCCGTCCGGCTGTAAGGCACTGCGGGAGCCGCGGAGGATATACAGCGGGGGCATTGAGGATGCCGCCCCTATGCACGGAAAACGCACAAAGGGAGGGGCTTTGCCCCTCCCTTTGTGCTGCCGCTCTGACACGCACCAACGGCAGGACGCCTGATGACTCCATGTTGTTTGTGTCGGATTCTCTTGAGCCGCGCTGATATGCTCCAACGGCAGGACGCCTCCCGAACGGAGATATAGACCCGGAGCCCGCTGGTCCCGCACCTCCGCCAATACCCAACACGATACATGGTATACGAATATCCGAACACGCACAAGCCAGCAGGATGAGAAGGATGATGGCTATAAAAAGCAGCACACCCGATTGCCTAAAACCGGGTGTGCTGCAATTACAGAGATGCATATCTTATTCAAACATGGCTTCCAGATAAGCGCAAAGGGCAGAGGACAGCTTTTTGATGTCAGCGCCGGAGGTATTCACAAGAAGGTCGTAGTTTTCCCGCGCACCCCATTTCTGCTCGCTGAAGAAAGCGTAATACTTTGCGCGGCTGCGGTCGATCTCCGCAATCCGTTTCTTCATCTGCGCTTCTGTCAGATGCTCGTCCTCCGGACGGCGCTCCATGCAGCGTTTGATTCTGCTCTCCATATCTGCATAAGCAAAAATACGCACAGGCTTCTGCTCCCGGAGAATATGGTCCGCGCAGCGCCCGACGATGATGCAGTCGGATTTGCAGGACAGCTCACGAAGCAGCTCATGCTGCTTTGTGTAGATGGAGAATTCCGGATAGAACGAGGGCTCTGAGGTCAGATAAAAGCTGTGTCCGGTATGAATTGGAAAATGCATAATTGGGCGCCTTTCCTCAATCTGCCGGATATAATCTTCAGACAGCGCGGTTCTTTTTGCAATCTCTGTTATGATCTCCTGATCGTAGTAGGCAATCTCCAGCTTTTCTGCGATTCTGCGGCCAAGCTCGCGGCCGCCGCTGCCAAATTCACGGCCAAAGGTGATGATTCGTTTCATGTCGTGCTCCTTTCCGGCAAAAGCCTGTGGGGCGGGGTGATAATGGCTGCGCATAAGTGAGAATGGAAACTGTATGAATCAGTGGGCAAAGGCACTCTTTCATAAGGGCTCCACCCCTTTATTGAATTATATCATGGAATGGGTGCTGCTGGCAACTGGGATCGCGGGGCATATCAGTAGCGTGTGCAGCCTGCCCAAGGTGCTTTTTGTTGATGTGAGGTCACACTTCGTCCTTTTTTCTCTGCTCCAGAAGCCAGGCTGTCATATCCCCCAAGGTCTCCTCCATCGGGCGCGGCTGATATGCAAAGCATTCCGATGCTGCGGCATGGCTGAATTGCCCGTTTGAGGCAAGAACGGAAACGGAATACGGGGTGAAAAACAGCGGCTTTCGCTCCCTCAGGCTCCGGCGCTCGTAATACGGAGCGGCCAGCCTTGCAAGCCCCAGCGGCAGGCAGATGGGCCGATACTTCAGCTTTGCAGCCTTTCCCACCAGCTGAAGCATCCTGCGAATCGTGACATAGCAGCCGGACAAAATGTAGCCTTTGCCGGGCTCTCCGCTTTCGGAACAGGCGAGAATGCCATTTGCCACATCCCGCACATCGACAAAGTCATATCCGCCGCGAACGGCTAAGGGCAGCTTCCCGGCAAGAAAGGATCTTGCCATTGAGGTGAAGCTCCCTCCCTGCAAATCGCCCGGTCCGATGATGCCGGAGGGGAGTACAATGCTGGCATTCAACCCGCGCTCCGCTGCATCAAAGACCAGCTCGGTTGCAGCTGCCTTGCTCTTGGCGTAATCCCCGTCCACAAGCCCCGGAGAGAATTCGCAATCCTCCGTAATGATGCAGCCCTTTGGCTTTTCCGGTATGGCATGGACGGAGCTGACATAGACCATTTTGCCCACATCATGCGCCATACATTGCCGGAGAACCCTCCATGTCCCGCCTACGTTGACCTGATAGAGCCTCGGACCGGGCCTGGACGCGACGGAGACGATACCGGCACAGTGAATCACACAGGTACGACTGTCGGCATCCGCGAAGAAGTCTGACAGTGAGCCTTTATCGCACACATCACCGATGACGGTGTGGACCTCCTTCGGGAGCAAATTGATACAGGGGTCGTCATGCAGCACAAGCGCATGCACCTGCGCCTTGCGGCGTACCAGCTCCTCCGCAACAGCCCTGCCGAGGAAGCCGGTAGCGCCTGTAACAAGGTATT
>OMDX01000300.1_pt1 | contig 18919 bp, 16 predicted proteins | sample 1673711 | NCBI WGS metagenome assembly OMDX01 (sample SAMEA103958123, study PRJEB25191) | human gut metagenome
GGATTGATAGATTGATATTTACTAAGTGAGTCATTTCTTTTTTTAGGGATTACTTGATTAGTATTTATTTGCGTGGGCTTTTCCGTCATCGGTTCATCCGGTGGCGGCTTAACCGTTGTCGGGTTTTCCGATGACGGTAAATCCGGTGACGGCTTTTCCTTCTGCGGCAGTGCGTAAACCGTGTATTTGTTGCGGGACATTCTCCCGCGCTCGTCTCTGGATTGAACGCGAACAACATATCCTTCGTCTTCCAGCTCTTTCATAGCCGTTCTGATACCGTCAATGCCGTCTGTATTCAGCATTGCAAGTCCACGGATGGAATAGTCCCAATCGGGAGGAAGACTGAGCATCTTTGAGAGAAGACCTACTGCCTTGAGAGAAAGATTCCTGTTTCTCAGGTGGTGGTTAAGCATGGTGGTGAAGCCACCGGTATAGGTGTTGACGCTGATCTCATGATCTGCGCCGGTTTTACCTCTCATTGGACATCACCTTCTTTGTGGACTGCTTGGTAATGCAATATGGGCATTCCTCGAATACGCAGGACTGATATTTCCATAGGGGACGATGGAAACGGCAATTCCGGCATTCAGGAAGGATTCCATCGTAGCCGCTGTCATAGTGATCAGAGCCGGGAGCGTCTTTCATCAGAGCTTCAAACGCCACGGCTTTATCGGGTGCATTCATTTTGTACGACCTCCATTTTCAGATTGAAACAAGAAAAGCCCCGGTATTGTTCTGCTATGCGCAGTGCAATACCGGGGCTTCCCGATGATATTCAGTTTTATGCTGCTGCCTCCTTTCACGGTTGCGGTTGCAGCTTACCGCAGTCAAAGAGCTTTGCTCACTTTTTGCTCGTGAAAGTTGGACAAAATCAGCGAAACACCAGTGTTTTCAAGGCTTTCTGACCTTGCTCCTATTATAACCTAATCGTCGATCCGGCGCACGATTCCGGTTGCCTTCATATTCTGAAAACTCCTTTGCTCTGTTTTGCGTTTCGGCAACCCTATTTTCTGCAAATTCCGGTAATCTATGCAGGCCGTGCCGCGCAAGGGTGCATACGCGCCATTTTCCGCCGCCTTGTACGCGCAGCAGACTGCAGCCGCTTTGTCAAAAAGCATTACTTTTTGACAGTCTCAAAAAAGCCCGGCCGGTTTCCCGGTCGGGCTCTGGGACATATGGGTCTGACGGCTCAGAACTGGATCTCCTTGCCGTTTTTGCGCCACTGCTTGAACTCCGCGACGGCGGTGAACAGCGCATCGGACGAGGAGTTGATGGCAGTTTCGAGCGAGTCCTGGATGACGCCGATGATGAAGCCGACGCCGACGACCTGCATGGCGACATCGTTGGAGATGCCGAACAGGGAGCAGGCCATGGGGATGAGCAGCAGCGAGCCGCCCGCAACGCCGGACGCGCCGCACGCGCCGAGCGCCGCCATGACCGACAGGATGATCGCGACGGGCAGCTGCACGGTGATGCCGAGCGTGTGCACCGCGGCGAGCGCCATGATCGTGATCGTGACGGCAGCGCCGGCCATGTTGATGGTCGCGCCGAGCGGGATGGACACGGAGTAGAACTCCTTATCCAGACCGAGGCTCTCGCACAGGGACATATTCACGGGGATGTTCGCGGCGGACGAGCGCGTGAAGAAAGCGGTCACGCCGCTCTCCTTGAGGCATTTGAACACCAGCGGATAGGGGTTCTTGCGCATGGCGGCAAAGGCCATGACGGGGTTGACGACGAGCGCCGAGAACAGCATGCAGCCCACGAGCAGGAGCAGCAGCTTGCCGTACTCGGTGAAGATGGCCAAACCGCTCGTGGACACGGCCGTGAACACGAGACCGAGGATGCCGAAGGGGGCGAGATTGATGACGAAGCGCACCGCCTTCGTGACGGCCTCGGAGGCGTCGGCGAGGAAACGCTTGGTCGAATCCGCAGCGCCCTTGAACGCGAAGCCGAGCACGATGGCCCAGAACAGGATGCCGAGGAAGTTGCCGCTGACGATCGAGCCGATGGGGTTGGAGACGATGTTGGTCAGCAGGTTCGTGAAGATCTCCGCGAAGGTCTCAGGCGCGCTGTCGGAGACGGCTTCGGTCAGCGTGATGGTCACGGGGAAGAGGTAGCTTGCGGCCACAGCGATGGCGGCCGCAAGGAACGTGGACACGAGGTAGAGCACGATGACGGTGCCGAACTGCTTGCCCATTTTCTCCTTGGACTGGGCGAGCGCGCTGATGATGAGCACGAACACGAGCAGCGGGGCGATCGCTTTGAGCGCGCCGACGAACAGTTTGCCGAGGATGCCGATGCCGGGAGCGGTCACGGCGGCGTTGGGGATCAGCAGGGCGAGCGCCGTGCCGATGGCCATGCCGATGACGATGCGCAGCACGAGGCTGACGCTGTTGTAGGCTTTGACGAGTTTCATTTCTTTCTTCTTCTCTTTCCTTTTGCTGTTTTTGCGAGCGAGTCGCTTTAGCAGTTTAGCAAACAGCCGCAGCAATGTCAACAGCAAAGGGTGCAAGTGCAGGAGATGACAAATCCTCAAAATATGGTTTTCCGGTCGGATGCGCGGCATGCTACAGCTAAGTGTTTTGCATAATTTAAGCTCTGCGATTTTAAGGACGCATTTCCAAACGCAAGGGTTGTAAAAATTTATCAGATGATATTATAATGCAGAATTGACACAACTCTATTCCATGTTAACTCTTTTAATCATTGCAGTAGCACCTAGGACAGCTGAAATTTGAGCTTAACAGATCGAGCGTGCGATGGTCACGCGCTGCGACCCGGCCAAGGATATCATCATCATTCCCGGGGCGTTCGGACATGAGCTGAACCCTGTCGTCAAGGACAACCTTGCGGCAAAGATGGGCTTCGACTGTACGTATCCCGTGCCGAAGCCGGAATCCTATACGCTCGTGAGCTTTCAGGACGTCGATATCGGCAAGTATGATATCGGGTAGCTTCCTGGAATCTGGCGCTTGCCTCGGCAAGCCCTCTGCTTCGGCAGCGCAATATCTCCGCATCGTCTGATGGCGAATCGACGGTTGTTTGCTGCGGGAAGGCTTTGATCGGCAGGCCAATACCGTTCCCGGATTGCTTTTACAATAAATGAGCGCAGGAATATTCCTGCGCTCATTTCAGTCTGTCAAAGAACACAGCCTTAGATTAAGGCGGAGCTGTTCCGGCTTCATGCTGCTAACTTTTTCAGATTTTCTAGTTTCCTCAGCGGGTGATCCTTTGATACAAGCGGATCTATATCCACCATTACCACGTCTCGTCGGTTATCACAAAGCCGCTCCTCGCAAAAGAGCGGCCGCACAAATCTTCGGGCAAGATCCGCCGCGGCGGCGTCAGCGCGCGGACAGCGTAAAAAGCGGCCGCTCGCCCCCGAGCGCGTGCGAAAGGTGCTGCGCCAGCGCCTGACGGACGCGGGCATAGTTGGCGCGGCTGAGCGGGACGGTCACGCCGCTGCGCAGCACAACACACGTGCGCCGCAGCTCCTTGACATAGCTGAGATTGACCAGAAAGCTGCAGTGCGTCTGCACAAACTCCGCGGGATCGAGCCGCCTATAGATCTCGTTGAGCTTTTCCGAGCACGTCACGGTGCGCGTCGTCATGACGATCTTCGTCTGGCGCTGCGCGTGCTCGCAGTACAGGATCTCGCGCATGGACAGCACATGGCGCGTCGCGCGCGAGCCCACGATCAGGCAGGGCCCAAGCTCCCCGCCGCACGGACGCAGCACAAAGCGCAGGGCGGCGCTCAGGCGCGTCTCCATCTCGAGCTTGCAGACAAAGTAATCCGGGTCACACTCGAACACATCCAGCGCCGCCAGCGGATCTGCCGACAGGAGGATCAGCTTCGTCTGCGGGCTCGTGAGGCGCAGGTCCCGGAAAAAGCGCAAATACTGCTCCCGCGTCTGCCGGTCGGAAATATCCGCCAGCACAACGTCGTAGTACGCACATCCGCCGTCGGACGTCATCGACTCCGGCGCGTAGAATTCATCCACACACGCGCGCACCCCATTGGCGTCCAGCTCCCGGCAGAGGATCTCTCTCGCCGTGTGCCGCCAGATCGTGCTGGGGTCCACGATACATATGTTCAATACTTCGGCCACTTGTGATCTCTCTCCCTCTCGCGGAGCAGCGCGCCGCGCGCTCCGTTCCTTCATGGGAGAAATATAGCATTTCGGCCGCGAATTTACATGCGCTCTGCACAATCGGCATATTTCCGTGCAGAAATAACACATTTTTGCGCGCCAAAACAAAAGGCTCCGGCCGAAGCCGGAGTCCTTTTCGGATCCATATCTGCAATTACACGTGCGCGGGTACGGCAGGTACACCCGCAGCGGCCGCACGGAGCAGGAGCGTGACGGTGTAGGTATCGTTTTCGCACGTGTGCCGGAAACTGCCGTCGTACTTCTCAGCGAGACCGCTGAGCACGCGAAAGCCCACCCCGCGCTCCAGCTCCGGGATGCGCCGGGGCTTCTTGCCCTGCGGCTGCCGGGCGCGGACGGGGTTCGACTCCTGAATGACCACGTAGCCCTTATCCATGTGCGCGCGCAGCGTGATCGCCGCGTCCGGAATGCCGCTGCAGGCCTCGAGCGCGTTGTCGAGCAGGTTGCCGAAGGCGACAATGAGGTCGGTGTTCGACACCGGCAGCTCCACCGGCAGCGACACATCCGCCCGCACCGGGACGCCCCTGGCCTGCGCATCCTGCACCCGGGTATACAAAAACGCGTCCACGACCGGGTTGCGGCAGGCGCCGAGGCGGGAGCTGTACGTCTGCGCCGGCAGCAGCTGCTCGGAATACTCCGAGGCGGCCTGCAGGTTGCCCGCCTCCAGGAGCGCGTGGATGGTGTTCAGATGGTGGGCGATGTCGTGGCGCATGGCGCGGATCTGCTCGTACTGCGCGGTGAGGTCGCGGTAGTGCGCAAGCTGCGCGTCGAGCTGCGACTCCAGCAGCGCATTTTCCACCTCGAGCTGCACGCGCTGCTCGGTGCGCACCATGGTGCGGTAGAGCAGGATGTCGGACACCAGAAACAGCACCGACATGATCAGCTGCATGGGGATGTACTCATACCGCGGCGGCGTGAACATGAGCGTCACGAGCGACGCCTCGCAGACCATCTGCGTGATCGGAAACGCGGAAAAGACCAGCAGCTGCCGGCCGGAGAGGTTGTTTTTCGAGCGCGTGAAGATGAAGCTGATGAGCATCAGCCCGAGCCCCAACACCGGCAGAAACGTCACGCCGTAGATGAGCGCGCGCGGGTCTGCCCAGACGGAGATGTCGTCATTTGACTGCAGGTCGATCATCAGCGGCGTGAACATCATCTCCATGAGCAGCGAGCCCGCAAGCTCCGCCGCGACCGCGAGCAGCTTTCGCCCCGGCTTGCCGCGAAAGAGCAAAAACGCCATCGCCAGCGAGCACAGCGGGAACATCAGCGCGCGCAGCTGCCCCACCGTGGTCAGCAGCAGCGTCGCCGCCATGTACGCCGCGCCGATGAGCGCGGCGAGCAGCACCGTCACCCAGACGCGAAAGCGCGGCCCGTCGAGCACACGCCACAAAAAGGCCGCCCACATCGCGATCGCGCAGGCGTTGAAAAACAGGTCGGCGACATAGCCGTTATATGTCACAGTGTTGTTCCCTCCTTATCCGGCGCGCAGCGAGAGCGTGACGGTGTAGACACCGTCCTCGCTCGTGTGCCGGAAGCTGCCGTCGTACTTCTCGGCGAGACCGCCCAGCACGCGAAAGCCCACGCCGCGCTCAAGCTCCGGGATGCGCCGGGGCTTTTTGCCCTGCGGCTGCCGGGCGCGGACGGGGTTGGACTCCTGAATGACGAGATAGCCCTTATCCATGTGCGCGCGCAGCGTGATCTGCGCGTCCGGGATGCCGCTGCAGGCTTCCAAGGCATTATCGAGCAGGTTGCCGAAGGCGACGATGAGGTCGGTGTTCGACACCGGCAGCTCCACCGGCAGCGACACCTCCGCCCGCACCGAGACGCCGCGCAGCCCGGCCTCCTGCGTGCGCGTGTACAAAAACGCGTCCACGACCGGGTTGCGGCAGCTGCCGAGGCGGGAGCTGTACGTCTGCGCCGGCAGCAGCTGCTCGGAATATTCCGAGGCGGCCTGCAGGTTGCCCGCCTGCAAAAGCGCGTTGATGGTGTTCAGATGGTGCGAAATGTCATGGCGCATGGCGCGGATCTGCTCGTACTGCGCGGTAAGATCGCCGTAGTGCGCGAGCTGCGCATCGAGCTGCGACTCCAGCAGCTCGTTTTCCACCTCGAGCTGCACGCGCCGCTCGGTGCGCACCATGGTGCGAAAGAGCAGCGAGTCAGACACCAGAAACAGCGCCGTCACGACCAGCAGCACCGACGTGTACTCATACCGCGGCGGATAGAAGATGAGCGCCTGAATGGCGGCGGAGTAGAGGATCTGCGTGACCGGAAAGACGGAAAAAACCAGCAGCTGCCGGCCGGAGAGGTTATTCCGCGCGCGCAGAAACGGCAGGCTGACCACCAGCAGCACCAGCGCCAGAAACAGCAGGAACACCCCGCCGTACAGCGCCGCGTGCGGGTCTGCCCAGACGGAATAGTGCGCGTCCATCTGAAAGTCCGCCGCGCGCATGGTGGCGGCGGAAAACAGCATCTCCACCAGCACCGACGCAGTCAGCTCCGCCGCGACCGCGAGCAGCTTTCGCCCCGGCTTGCCGTAAAAGAGCAGAAACGCCAGCGCCAGCGCCCCCGTCGGATACAGCAGCAGGCGCAGCGCGCTGCCCGCCGTCGTCAGCAGCAGCACCGGCAGCAGGTAGGCGGCATCGATCACGAGCGTGAGCAGCGCCGTGCCCCACCACGAAAAGCGCGGCCCGTCGAGCACGCGCCACAAAAACACGCACCACGCCGCCACGACGCCGGTGTTGAACAAAAAGTCCGCCCAGAAACCGTTATACGCCATCGGCTGCGCCCTCCGGTACATCCAGCCGCGCGGTGCGCCCGGCCAGCAGCCGGAAAAACGCCTCGCGCGCATTCTTGCGATACGAGCGGCTGATGGGCACGCGCGTGCCGTCGCTCAGGCAGAAGGTCTCGTGCTCCATGCCGGCGATCGCCCGGCAGTTGACCCAGAAGCTCTGGTGGCAGCGGATGAATTCGTCCGCTACGTCGCCCTCAAGCAGCGACTGCGGGCTCTGCGTCGTCTCGAGATCGCCGTCGGTGGTATGCACGAGCATCTTGTGCAGCGAGCGCTCGAGATACAGCACTGTGTCGAGCCCGACGCGCTGATAGCTGCCGCCGCGCCGGAGCGTGAGCGTTTTCTCGGTCGAGAGCGCGCCCAGCGCCTTGCGCAGCGCGACCGGCAGGCGCGCCGCCTCGTCCGACTTGAGCACGTAGTAGATGTGCTCGGCCTCATACGCGTCCATGAGATAGCCCGCGTAGCTCGACAGGAAGATCACGCGGCAGGCGGGCGCGAGACGGTTGATCTCCTTGGCGAGGGAGATGCCGTCGAGTTCGCCCATGCAGATGTCCAGCACGGCGATGTCCGGCCGGTAACCGTCCTCGGCGAGCATATGCAGCACGGCGGGCGCATTTTGAAACGTTTTGAGCTGATGCGGCGTGTCCCCCAGCGCCGCGCGCAGGATATCCACGGTCTGCCTCAGGCAGACGGCCTCATCATCACACACTGCAAGTTGAAGCATCGGTTTGACTCCTTGTCCGGATTTGCAGAAAAAGTCATGGAAGATACCGTTATTGTATACCAGAAACAAGAATGCTGCAAGTAGGTGGCAAAAAATGACCGCGCAGCGCCCAAGCTTGACATCGGCGCGCGGAAGGATTAAGGTGGACATAAACATCCGCCGCGGCCGCGGCCGCGCGCATCGGAAAGGGGAATGCTCCATGTCTGCATGGAGCCCATTTTAGAAGTGAAAGGAATGAGGTTATGGAGCTTTATACGAACGCCAGATTCATCTCCTGCGAAAAGGAAAACCGCATTTACACCGCGATGGCGGTAAAGGGCGGTCACATCGTGTGGCTCGGCGATGAAAACAGCATCCCTCCGCGCTACGGCAAGGCAAAACGGGTCGATCTCGGCGGCGCGACGGTAACGCCCGCGTTCGGCGACACGCATATGCATTTCGGCTCGCTGTGCGTTTTTGAGAACACATTCTATCTCATGGATGTCAAAGATTTTGCCGAAGCAAAGGCGGCGGTCAGGCGCTATGCCGACAGTCACCGGAAAAACAAGGTGCTCATGGGCTACGGCTGCACCGCGAACACCGTTGCCGAGCATCGGCTGCCCGAAAAGCGCGATCTTGACGACTGGACGGAGCGTCCGCTCATGGTCATGAAGTACGACGGTCATGCTGCCGTGTGCAACAGCGCAATGCTGGCACTGCTGTCGGATAAGGTGAAATCCGATCCCGGCTGCAATACCGAGACCGGATGGCTGTACCAGTCGGCGTTTTATAACGGCGTGAACGAGGCGACGGCGTATATCCCCACGATGGATATTATACGCGGTCTCTCCGGAGGCGCGGAGTACCTTGCGTCGGTCGGCATCGGGCTCGTGCACACCGTTGAGGGCGTGGGCTTTGCAAACGATCTGGATATAGACATGATAAAAATACTCGCGCCCGGCCTGCCGCAGGCGTTCCGCATATTCTTCCAGACCATGGACCTCAAGGCCGTGAAAAAGCACGGCTTCAAGCGCGTCGGCGGCTGCTTCAAGCTTGCCCTCGACGGCTGCTTCGGCTCAGAGGACGCGGCGCTCAAGGAGCCGTACGCGAACGATCCGAACAACTACGGCGTTTTGAATTATCCGCAGGAGCGCGTGAACGAGTTCGCCATCGGCGCAAACCGCGAGGGCTGGCAGATAACCATGCACGCCATAGGTGATGCGGCGGTGGAGCAGTGCATAACGGCATATGAGGCGGCTTATGCCGATAAGCCGTGGGACGATGCGCGCCATGTGATGATCCATGTCTGCCTTGCAAGCGAGGAGCAGTTAAAGCGCGCGGCAAAGATAAAGCTGTGCATCGCCGCGCAGTCGCCGTTTATATATTGGAAGCAGGAGCCGGACGCGTATCTGTGCTCGGTGCTCGGCAGAGAGCGCACTGACAGACTGAACGCGCTGGGAACGATGCACCGCCTCGGACTTGTCGTTGGCGACGGCTCCGACGGACCGTGCACGCGTCCAAAGCCCCTGTACGGTATGGCGTGCTCCGTAAATCATCCCAATCCGGACGAGCGCATATCGCGTCTCGACGCGCTGCGCATGATCACGGCAAATCCCGCGTATATGAGCCATGAGGAGAATAAACGCGGCACGCTTGCGCCCGGTATGATTGCCGATTTCGTCGTTCTCGGCGATGATCCGCTCACCGCGGAGGATATAGCGGGCATCGAGGTCAAGGCACTCTATCTGCACGGCAAGAAGCATGTTGCAAAAAAGATAGGCGTCGCCGGACTTCTGGCTCGGGCGATCATAAAACGGATCACCCAAAGAGAATACATATGACAAAAAAGGCTCCCCCGGAATTCCAGGGGAGCCTTTGCGTTATTTCCGATCAGACCTCGATGAGTTCGTAGTGCGTCGTGCCGAGGCCGATGGCCTCGCCGTGCTCGACGGCGGCGCGCCAGTCGGTGTCCGGATGCGCGAACGTGAAGTGGTCGTGCGGGTGGTCGTGGTCGTGCTCGTGCTCATGTGCGATGGCGCTGTTCGGGTTGGCCGGCTGGGCATTGATCATGTCCGCGCAGGCCGTGTCGAGCGCCACGGGGTCGAAGGATGCGAACATGCCCACGTTCGGCACGATCGGCACGTCGTTGTAATGATTGCAGTCGCAGCTGGGCGACACGTCCACTGCGAGCGCGATGTGGAACGACGGGCGGCCGTCGACGACGGCCTTGGCATACTCGGCGATCTTGCAGTTGAGCACATCGTTGGCAATGTCGTAGTCCGGATGGATGGCATGCATCGGGCAGACATGGACACAGCGGCCGCAGCCGGTGCACTTAAACTTCAGGATGGTGCACTTGCCGTTTTCGATGTGCGGGCCGTTGTGCGCGCAGTTTTCGATGCACTTGCCGCAGCCGATGCACTTATCCTGATCGACGACGGGCTTGCCGGAGCTGTGCATCTCCTCTTTGCCGGCGCGCGAGCCGCAGCCCATGCCGATGTTCTTGAGCGCGCCGCCGAAGCCGGTGGACTCATGGCCCTTGGCATGCGTGAGGGAGATGAAGATGTCGGCGTCCATGATGGCGCGGCCGATCTTCGCCGCGCGCAGATACTTGCCGCCGCGGATGGGCACGAGGTCATAGTCCCCGCCCTTGAGCCCGTCGGCAATGATGCACTGGGCGCCGGTGGTCATGGGCGAATAGCCGTTGAGCATGGCACTGTCGAGATGGTCGAGCGCGTTGGCGCGGCCGCCGACATAGAGCGTGTTGCAGTCGGTGAGAAACGGCTTGCCGCCGAGCGCGCGCACATAGTCGCACACGACGCGCGCCCAGTTCGGGCGCAGATAGGCCATGTTGCCCGGCTCACCGAAGTGGAGCTTGACGGCGACGTACTTGTCCTTGAAATCGATCTGCTCAAAGCCGGCGGCCTTCATGAGCCGGCGCAGCTTTTCGAGCGTGCTGATCTCGTCCGTGCGCAGATCGGAAAAATATACTTTTGCAGATTCCATGGGAAACACCTCCGAAGTCTGATTTCTTTCTCATTCCCGGGCGGGACTGACCCGCCGTCTTTGATTTTACTGTGCTTGCCGAACGCTGTCAACCGCAAAAAGCGCCGGACGCCCGCAGGCATCCGGCGCTGTGTTCGCGCAGAGCCGTGTCCGCGCCGGAGACGGCCGGACGCGGACACGGGGATATGCAGTTCCTCCGGGCTGACGGTAAGTACGGTAAGTGAGGAGATTGGTAGAGATCGCAAAAACAGAATGAAAGAAGGGCAGAAAATTCATGCCTTGGTAATTGATAGGTAAGTTCAGAATGCAGCCCGGCGGAAACGGAGGCGGTGATCAGGCGTTGACGCCGTTGCGGATGGCCTTGACCTTGTCGTACTCGCCGTTGACGTAGTACAGGGCGTTGTCCATCGAGAGCTTTGCCACGAGGTAGTTGGACGTGTCGGAGTAATAACCGCTGTGCGGCGTGAGCAGCACGTCGTCGCGGCCGACGAGCGGGCAGGTATCCAGATCGGGGTCCTCGCTCTCGACCATGTCGAGCGCGGCACCGCGGATGTAACCGTTATCGAGCGCCCAGACGAGATCCTCGTCGCAGATCAGCGGACCGCGGCCCTCGTTGACGATGATGGGGTGCTTTTTGCACTTCATGAACGCTTCCTTGTTGAACATGTGGTAGTTCTCGTCGGTGAGGTTCATGTGCAGGCTCAGCACGTCGGACTCGGCGAGCAGGGTGTCAAAATCGACAAGCTTGACGCCGAGGTTCTCGGCAATTGCGGGCGGCAGGAACGGGTCGTAGGCGATGACCTCCATGTCGAACGCCAGCGCCTTGCGGGCGACGGACTGGCCGATGCGGCCGAGACCGGCGATACCCATGACCTGACCGGCGATGCGCTTGAGACCCGGCACGACCTGATAGTCCCAGACGTGGTCCTGCTGGACGCTGCGGTCATACTGGCGGATGCCGCGCTGGAGGTTGAGCATGAGCGCCATGGCGCTCTCGGCGGTCTCCTGCGTGCAGTAGTCGAGGATGGAGCAGACGGCGATGCCCTTCTCGCGCGCATAGTCGAGATCGGCCTCGTTGTAGCCCGTGGACTGGAAGGAGATGACCTTGCAGTGATCCATGGCGTCGATCTCCTTTTTGCCGAAGTGGACGTAGCCGTCGATGATGATGTCGGCGTCCTTGATCTCGGCGTAAAACGCATCGTTGTTCTCGGCGTGCTCGTCGAACACGGCGATCGCCAGCTCCGCACCCTCGGGGAGGCAGGAACGCTCGATGCTGATGTCTCTGTCTTTGGTATAAGGTACTTCGGCCAGAACGATTTTCATAATAAGTTCTCCTTTTTCATTACTGAATGGCGCCGCTGTCCTTCATGGCGGCGATCTCCGTGTCGGTATATCCGAGGTCGTGGAAGATGCTGTCCGTATCGGCGCCGAGGCGGCCGGCGGACGTGTAGGGGCGCATGGCGTACTCCGAGAACTGCATCGGCGGGCACGGCATCATGACCTCGAGGTCATCCTTGAAGGCGACCTTGCGCACGTAGCCGTTGGCGATGGCCTGCTCGTCGGTGCTCACATCGCGGATGGAGCGCATACGCTCGCAGGAGACGTTGTTTTCCGAGAGGAAGGCTTCCCACTCGGCGACGGGCTTCGTCTTGAAAATGGCGTTGAGCCGCGTGACGACCTCGACGACAAAGTCGGTCTCATGCAGCGCCTCCAGACTGGCGGCGCGGGGATCGTCGGCCAGCTCCGGCATGCCGAAGAGGTTTGCAAACTTCGGCAGCTCGCGGCGGTATTCGTTGTCGAACACGCCGATCCACTTCCCGTCGCTGCACTGGTAGAAGTGGCAGAACGGGTCGGACGGGCGCAGGGGGTCGTTCGGACGGTCGCCGCCGAACTGCGGCTGGTGCGACACGACGCCGATGGCGTTGCACCAGATGCCGCTGGCGAACAGCGACGTGCTCACAAACGTGCCCATGCCGGTGCTCTTTTTGCCGATGAGCGCCATGAGGATGCCCGACAGGAAGGCCGAGCTCGTGGCCATATCGCCGAAGGCGTAGGTGGGCGTGAACGGGAACGAGCCGGGCGCCTGCCAGTCGGCCATCGGGCCGCTGCGCAGCCAGAACGCCGTGCTGTCAAAGCCGGGCTTGGCGGCATCGGGACCCTTGGGACCGAAGCCGGAGAAGTGCGCGTACACGAGGCCGGGGTAGGCTGCGTGCAGCGTCTCGTAATCGAGACCCAGACGGCCCAGCGACGGCAGGCGGACGTTCGTGAGGAACACGTCGGCCGTCTCGAGCAGCCTGAGCATGGCCGCCTTGCCGTCCGGATTTTTCAGATCGATGCTCGTCAGGCGCTTGCCGCTGTTCTGGATGGTGAACAGCGGGTTTTTATCGTCCTCGCACACGACCATCTCGAACTCACCGGCGCGACGCATCTCGTCGCCGATCTTGGTTTCTACTTTGATGACTTCCGCGCCGAACGCGCACAGCACGCGCGACGCGGTCGGGGCGGCGACGACCGTCGCCAGCTCCACAACGCGAATCCCCTCGAGGGGCATCTTCTTCATTTGCTCCATAGTGACGTAAACTCCTATCTTGGGATGGGGGTCATGCTGCTCAGCGCGCGGCGTAGAATCGCTCGGCCTGCTCCTGCTCCTCCGGGGTCTGGCGGTGCGTCAGACAGATGACGACATACAGCACGGCCGAAACGCAGAAGCTCGGCCAGAGCGCATCGATCGAGAACAGCGGCAGCGCGCTGACCTTGCCGCCGATGAACCAGACGATGGCGATGATCGTCGCCGAGAGCATGGACGCGAACGCGCCCGCAGAGCACGACTTCTTCCAGAAGAACGCGCCGATCGTCGGCAGGAACAGCCCCGCCGAGTTGATGGTAAACGTGATGAGCAGGATGTTCATGATATCCTGCGTGAACCACCCGAACACCGCGCCGAGCACGCCCACGAACAGCGACGCGGCAAGGCCGACGCGCATCAGGGCCTTTTCCGACGCCTCGGGATGGAAATAGCGCTGGTAAATGTCCTTCGTCAGGCTGGCAGAGCCCGTGAGCACCGAGATGTCCGCCGTGGACATGATGGCGCTGAGCACGCCGATGAGCACAAGACCCTTGAGCCCGTGCGGGAAGAGCTCGACCACGAGCGCCGCGATGACATTGTTCGACGACGCGAGATCGGGCAGGATGAGCTTTCCGGCCATACCGAGGAAGGTGCTCGCCCCGGCGATGATGAGCACGAGCACGGCTGCATAGATCGTGCCGGTGCGGGCGGTCCTTGCGTCCTTGGCCGCGATGCAGCGGGTGTAGCTGTCCATGCTCGTGAAAAACGACATGACCGTGGACAGGCCCAGTGCGGCGATCGTCGGCCAGCCCCACGCGCCGAGGTCAAAGAAGCTCGCCGGCAGGTCGGCGGCAAGGCTCATGCCGTTTTTGTGCAGCATGCTGCCGACCAGCGGCACCGCCAGAAACACCACGCCGAGCAGCAGCAGCGCCATCTGCACGATGTCGGTATACGTCACGGCGAGCAGGCCGCCCGTCGAGACATAAAACACGATGACCACGGCCGCAAGGACATAGCACAGCCCGAGATCCCAGCCCGTGAGGACATTGAGGATCGAGGCGCCGGCAACAAACTGCGCCGCCGTGTAGCCGATCATCGCAAGGATGGTCGTGACGCTGGCCATGGTGCTGTTTTTCTGGTCGTAGCGCGCGCGGATCATCTCCGGGAAGGTGATGTTCTGCAGCACCTCGCTCACGCGCTTGACGGGCTCGGCCATGACGAGTGCGAACAGCACGCAGCCGATGGCGATCTCACCGACGTACCAGATGCCGGTGATGCCCATGGAATAGCTGTTGGACGACGTGCCGATGACGGATGAGCCGCCGATCCAGCCGGCCATCCAGAGCGCGCCGATCTTCAGCGCGCCCATGGCGCGTCCGCCGAGATAATAATCGTCCACGCCGGTCTGCTTTTTGTTCGCGATCAGACCGAGCGCGATCATGCCGACAAAATATGCCAGAATGATGACGACGTCTAAAACGTTCAAAAACTTTACACCTCCAAAGCGGGATCTCCGGGGCGCTGCGCCGCAGCGCCCCGATGCTGATTACGGATGATAATGAGCAGAAACCCGTGGAGACCGCCGGTTTTTTAGTGGATCTGCGTGCCGGCGCGGAAGCAGAGACTGTTTTTGGGGTTGATCTTGCCCTTCTTTTCGAAGAACTCATTGATCAGGCGCTCCAGATCGTCCTCGGTGAAGAGGTCGGAATTGGCCGCCATGGCGCCCATCATGACGATGTTTGCGCCCTTCGGGTTCTCGTGCTCCGCCGCGATCTCGGTCATCGGGACCTTGACGACGCGGATGTCGTCGCGGTATTCGCGCTCATGCACGAGCGAGCTGTTGACCAGCAGCAGTCCGCCGGGGCGGAGGCTGCTCTCAAACTTGTCGATCGCCGGCGCGTTCATGCCCATGAGAATGTCGATCTTCTTGGCGCAGGGGCTGGCGATCTCCTTGTCGGAGAACTTCACGGTGCAGTTGGCCGTGCCGCCGCGCATCTCTGAGCCGTAGGACGGATACCACAGCACGTTCATGCCGAGCTTCATGCCGGCCTCAGCCAGGATCAGACCGGTGGTCAGAACGCCCTGACCGCCGAATCCTGCACAAATCATCTCTACCATCATGCCTGATCGCCACCCTTCTTGTCAATGTATTCGCCGACCGGGAAGTACTTGGTCATCTCCGTGTGCACATGCTCGCGGGCCTTCACCGGCGGCATGTTCAGGTTGGTCGGGCAGGGGCTGAGCAGCTCGACGAGGCAGAAGCCGTCGCCGTTGAGCTGGTGCTCAAACGCCTTGCGGATCAGCTTTTTGCAGTTGTTCATGCCGGCGGGGCCAACCAGTTCACCGCGTGCCAGATAGGCAATGTCCATCTTGCCGAGCACGTCGACGACGTTGAGCGTACCGTAGCGGGCGGGATCCTTGCCCTTCGGGGAGGTGGCAGTCTTCTGGTGCGGCAGGGTGGTCGGGGCCATCTGGCCGCCGGTCATGCCGAAGACGCTGTTGTTGACGACGAACACGCAGATGTTGTCGTTGCGCAGCGCGGCGTGCACCGTCTCCGCCATGCCGATGGAGTAGGCAGCGCCGTCGCCCAGGTACGCAAAGACCGGGTTGGCGGGGCGGATGTGCTTGACACCGACGGCCGTCGGAATGTCGCGGCCGTGCGCCGCCATGATCGTATCGTAGCGCCAGTAGTCAATGTTGAACGAGCAGCAGGCAACGTCCACGACCGCCAGCATTTTTTCCTGGATGCCGAGTTCCTCGGAGACCTCGCCGATCAGGCGCGTGGCCAGGCCGTGGCCGCAGCCGGGGCAGAAGCCGGCGGAGGAAAAGACAGTTTCGGGAGCTTTGAGTTTCATTTATTTCTCCTCCTTTTCCAGCATGGCCTTGGCCTGCGCGACGATCTCTTCCGGTTCCGGCAGACCAAAGAACGTGCCATAGAAGCCGACCGGATATTTGTTTTCCACAGCCAGCTTGACATCGTCGACCATCTGGCCGAGGATGTTGATCTCGACCGTCATGAACGCCTTGGCGTTCTTGCAGGTCTCGAATGCCTTGACCGGGTACGGCCAGAGCGTGATCGGGCGGATCAGGCCGAGCTTGAAGCCTTCGGCGCGCGCCATGTTCACCGCTTCCTTCGAGATGCGGGAGCTGATGCCGTAGGCCACGAGCACCACATCGGCGTCCTCCGCCTGGTAGGACTCCCAGCGCTGCTCGGTCTGCTCCATCTGCGCATACTTGCTGCGCAGGAACTCGGGATACTGCGGGTTGGTGTAGTAGACGTTCTGCACCTTGCGGGGTGCGGCGCCCGCCTTGCAGCCGCGGATCGCCCAGTCGTACTGGTCGATGTCGTGCTCGACGAAGTCCTTGAGCTCGACGCCCTCGACCATCTGGCCGATGGCGGCGTCGGACGCGACCAGCACGGGGTGGCGGTACTTCTCCGCCAGCTCGAAGGCGGTGGACATCATGTCGCAGTTTTCCTGCACGGAGGCCGGCGCCAGCACGATCGTGCGGTAGTCGCCGTGGCCGCCGCCGCGGGTCATCTGCCAGTAGTCGCCCTGTCCCTGCGCGATGTCGCCGAGACCGGTGCCGATGCGCATGACGTTGATGATGACCGCCGGAAGATCCGCCGCGACCAGATAGGAGATGCCCTCCTGATTCAGCGAGAAGCCGGGGCCTGCGGAGCTGGTCAGCGCGCGCGCGCCGGCAGCCGCCGCGCCGAGGAGCATGTTGATGCCCGCGAGCTCGGACTCGGTCTGCACGAACGTGCCGCCGACCTCATCCATGCGCTTGGCCAGATACTCGAGGATCTCGGTCTGCGGGGTGATGGGATAGCCGCTGTAAAACCGGCAGCCGGCGCGCAGCGCCGCTTCTGCCAGGGCCTCATTGCCCTTCATCAGTTGTTTGCTCATGTTTGTACCTCTTATTCCAGAATCTCAAAGACACTGTCGGGGCACACGCGGTAGCACGTGCCGCAGGCGACGCACAGGGAGTCGTCGACCTGAACGGTGTCATAGCCCTTGTCATTGATGTGTCCGGAGAACGACAGCGCCTTGCGCGGGCAGTCGTTCACGCAGTAACCACAGCCTTTGCAGCGGACTGTGTTGATCTTGATCTTGCTCATGTGGATAAGCCTCCTTGTAATATGCGCGGATCACGCAGCCTGCTCGGCTGCTTTGCGCTTTGCGACCTTCTTGGACTGCGAGATGGCGCAGACGGCCGCAATCACGCCCAGCGCCGCCGTGCCGACGCCGTAGATGAGGATGCGCGTATAGCCCGCGTCGCCGTAGGCGTCGATCCAGTTGCCGAACATGGTGTGCACGAACATATCCGGGATGTAGCCGACAAACGTCGCGATGGCGACCGCCGTCGCGGAGACCGTCGTCGGGATGCCCATCTCGGGCTGGATGGAGAAGTATGTGCCCTTGCACAGGAACATCGCGATGCCGACCAGAAGCAGCAGCACCACCAGCAGGCCGCCGCTCGTACCGCCGGGCAGGACCAGGAAAATGCCGACCGTCACAAGGCAGGCAAGCTGACCGAGCAGCTGCTCCTTGGAGACGGACTTGAACGTCTTGTCGGCCAGATAGCCGCCGAGCGGGCCGCCGATCAGGCGGCAGCCGTAGGTACGGAAGGTACCGATGGTGGCAGCCAGCGTTGCAGACATGCCGAGCACGCCCGTGCTGTAGGGGGTGAGGTAGCTGGCAACGGCCGAGATGGTCACGTAGCACCAGACGAGAATGGCCATGATCCACACGCCGGGGATCTTAAACGCGGACACATAGTCCTTGAAGGTGATCTTCTTCTGCTTTTCTTCCTCGCTCACACCGTAGGCTGCGTCCTTCGGCATGAGGATGGCGACAAGAATGCCGGACACGATCGACAGGCCGCCCATGAACGCCAGCGCGCTCTTGAAGCCGGTGATCAGGTCGCTGCCGCCGACGACGGCCATGACGCCGATCATGATGAAGCTCAGCAGCAGGGACGCGAAGCCGTTGAGCGCCTCGAAGATGCCGTACATACGGCCCTGCTCCTCGTCGGTGCCCGTGAGACGGATGCCCTTCATGATGGCCGGCCAGAAGGCGAAGCCGCCCGTCAGGCCCATGAGCAGCCAGATGATGACCGCCATGGCATAACTCTTATAAGTGAACATGAACAGGAAGCTCAGCGCTGCCTGACCGAAGATGGAGATCAGCAGGACGGGCTTGGGGTTGAATTTGTCGCCGATCCAGCCGCCCGGCAGATAAGAGACCGTGCAGCAGATGCAGTAGGCCGTCATCAGGGAGCCGAGCTGGGCGTTCGTGCAGCCCATGGCGGCGATCATCTGATCGTAGAAGCTGGACTTCATGTACGGCATGACGTACATAAAGCCATAGGCGATTCCGAGCGCGAACAGCAGCAGGAAGCGCCGAACGTTTTTCGATGCATTGCTCGTGTTGGACATATTTCTTTCTCTCCTCTAATACAGTTTCATTCCAAATTCTCAGTTCTCTTTGTGGTCGCTGGGGGAATGCTGCTCCAGTTCTCTCGTTTGCTCACCTCGCTCGCTCTGCCGCAGGCGGCTGTGTGAAGTCCGTATCCGAATCGATATTTGTCTGACAAATCCTTGACACAAAAAAAAGATTGTGCTAAGGTAGACACAGATCACAAGTTACCCACTAATTGTCAGACAAATTTCCGGAGAATAA
>OMDX01000303.1_pt1 | contig 18754 bp, 14 predicted proteins | sample 1673711 | NCBI WGS metagenome assembly OMDX01 (sample SAMEA103958123, study PRJEB25191) | human gut metagenome
TCCCTTCCGCGCAACGGGATATGCAGCGATCCGGAATGTGTAAAAAATCTGTCATTGCACGAAAAACAGGTTGATAACTCAACAGTTATATGATATGCTTACTGAGATAGTATTTTTCTGCGCGAAAAAGTCATTTAATCAACAAAAAGGGGAACAGGCGTTATGTTATTTGATGGAGATTTCACACTGACCGATCAGATCGTGGACAACCACGAGTGCAAGAGGGAAAATCTGATCGGCATGATGCAGGACGTGCAGGAGCATTACAAGTACCTGCCGCCGGAGGTGCTGGTGCATCTGGCGGGACGGCTGCACATCAGTCCGGGCAAGGTATACAGCGTGGCGACATTCTATGACCGCTTCTCGCTGGAAGCCAAAGGCAAGTACATTCTGCGCGTGTGCGACGGCACCGCCTGCCATGTGCGCAAATCGCAGCCAATCCTGGAAGCCCTGGAAGAACATCTCGGGCTGAACGAGAAAAAGGTGACGAGCAGCGACATGCTCTTCACGCTGGAGACCGTTGCGTGCCTCGGCGCGTGCGGCCTTGCGCCGGTCCTCACCGTGAACGGCGAGGTCCACGCGAAAATGACGCCGGAGAAGGCGATCGCGCTCGTGGAGAGCATCCGGAAGGAGGAGACGAAATGATCCGACGTACAAAGCTCACGTTTGAAGCCCAGCGCTGGAAGGCGGAGGAAGCGCTCGCGCGCGAGGGCGTTTCGATCATGGTATGCGCCGGTACAGGCTGCATCGCCGGCGGCTCGCTCGAAGTTTACGAGGAGCTGCGCCGCATCTGCGCAGAGAAGGGTCTCGCCGTCTCCGTGAACTTCTCCGAACATGCGGACGACGCCATCCATCTCAAGAAGACCGGCTGCCACGGCTTCTGCGAGATCGGTCCGCTCGTCAACATCATGCCGCAGGACATTTTCTATACCCACGTCAAGCCCTCCGACTGCGCCGAGATCATAGAAAAGACGATCATGAACGGGCAGATCATCAAGCGCCTCCTCTACAAGATGAACGGCAAGAGCTATGCCACGCAGGAGGAAGTCCCCTTCTATAACAAGCAGCACCGCATCGTGCTCGAGCGCTGCGGCCACATGGACGCCGAGAGCATCTGGGAATATATCGCCCGCGGCGGCTACAAGGCGTTTGAAAAGGCGCTCTTCGATCTTACTGACGAGCAGATCTGCATTGAAATGCTCACCTCCGGTCTGCGCGGACGCGGCGGCGGCGGCTTCCCCACCGGCAAGAAGTGGGACAGCGTGCGCCGTCAGCCGAGCGGCGAGAAGTACGTCGTCTGCAACGGCGACGAGGGCGACCCCGGCGCGTTCATGGACCGCTCCATCATGGAGGGCAATCCCCACTCCGTCATCGAGGGCATGATGATCGCGGCGATCGCCGTCGGCGCGCAGAAGGGATATATCTACGTCCGTGCAGAGTACCCGCTCGCGGTCGAGCGGCTGCAGACCGCCATCGATCAGGCGCGCGATGTGGGACTTCTCGGCGAGAACATCCTCGGCACGGAATTTTCCTTTGATATCCGTATCAACCGCGGCGCGGGCGCGTTCGTCTGCGGCGAGGGCAGCGCGCTGACCGCGTCCATCGAGGGCAACCGCGGCATGCCGCGCACCAAGCCCCCACGCACCGTGGAAAAGGGTCTCTGGGCGAAGCCCACGGTGCTCAATAACGTTGAGACCTTCGCCGCCGTACCGCTCATCATCGAGCACGGCGCGGCCTGGTTCCGGCAGGTCGGCACCGCCGGCTCTCCCGGCACGAAGGCGTTCGCGCTCACCGGCAACGTGGTAAATACCGGCCTTATTGAAGTGCCCATGGGCACGACGCTGCGCGAGATCATTTTCGATATCGGCGGCGGCATAAAGGACGGGAAGAAATTCAAAGCCGTGCAGATCGGCGGGCCGAGCGGCGGCTGTCTCACGGAGGAGCATCTTGATCTCCCGCTCGACTACGACTCGCTCAAGCACGTCGGCGCGATCATGGGTTCCGGCGGTCTCGTCGTCATGGACGAGGACACCTGCATGGCCGAGGTCGCCCGATTCTTTATGAAATTCACGCAGAAGGAATCCTGCGGCAAGTGCATCCCCTGCCGCGAGGGTACGAAGCGCATGCTCGAAGCGCTTGAGCGCATCGTCGGCAACGAGGGAAGCGAAGAGGATATCGAGCTTCTCGAGGATCTCTCCGACACGATCTCCCACACCGCGCTCTGCGGTCTGGGGCAGAGCGCCTGCAAGCCCGTGCAGTCCACGCTGCGCTACTTCCGCGAGGACTACGAGCGCCATGTGCGCGACAAGTTCTGCCCGCTCTGCAACGGCAAACCGAAGGTATTGCAGATCGATCCGGAAAAGTGCAAGGGGTGCAGCCTGTGCGCGCGCAACTGCCCGGTGGAGGCGATCACCGGCGAGGTCAAGAAGCCGTTCGTGATCGACACGGAAAAGTGCATCCGCTGCAACGCCTGCGTCAAGAACTGCAAGTTTGGCGCGATTCGGGAGGTGTAAAGATATGGCAAAGGGAATCATGTATATCAACGGCCAGCGCGTCGCGTTCGACGGGGAGAAAAACGTTCTCGCCGTTATCCGCAAGGCGGGCATCAATATGCCGACGCTGTGCTACTACTCCGATCTCTCCGTTTACGGCGCGTGCCGTATGTGCGTCGTGGAGGACGACAGGGGCCGCATCGACGCCTCCTGCTCCATGGAGCCGCGCGACGGGCTCTCCATCCAGACGAACACTGCCCGGCTGCTCAAATACCGCCGGATGATCATCGAGCTTCTGCTCGCCTCGCACGACCGCGACTGCACCGTGTGCGAAAAGTCCAGCGCCTGCGAGCTTCGTCGGCTGGCGCTACGCTTCGGCGTGCGCCGCGTCCGGTTTGAGGATACGCGCGATCAGCTCCCGCTCGACACCTCCAGCCCCTCGGTCGTGCGCGACCCGAACAAGTGCATCCTCTGCGGCGACTGCGTGCGCACGTGCGAGGAGATCCAGGGCATGAACATCATCGACTTCACGCACCGCAGCGCCGATCTCCGCGTAATGCCGGCATTCGACCAGAAGCTCGCCGAGACCGACTGCATCGGCTGCGGTCAGTGCGCCGCCGTGTGCCCCACCGCCGCGATCACCGTGTATAACGACATCGGCCGCGTGTGGCGCGCGCTGCACGACAAGAATAAACGCGTCGTCTTCCAAATCGCCCCGGCGGTGCGCGTCGCCATCGGCGAAGCGTTCGGGCTGCATCCGGGCGAAAATGCCATGGGCAAAATGGTCGCGGCGCTCCGGCTCATGGGCGCGGCCGAGGTGTTTGATACCTCGTTCGCCGCCGACCTCACCACGGTCGTCGAGGCGAAGGAGTTTATGGACCGGCTCAAAAACGGCGGCACATTCCCGATGTTCACCTCCTGCTGCCCGGCGTGGGTCAAGTATGTGGAGTATCAGCGCCCCGAGCTTCTCCGCCACATCTCCTCCTGCAAGTCCCCGATGGAGATGTTCGCCGCCGTGCTGCGCGATCACTATGAGAAGAACAGCGACGGCCGCGAGGTCTACCACGTCGCCGTCATGCCCTGCACCGCGAAGAAGGGCGAGGCGAAGCGCGAGGAGTTCACCCACAACGGCAAGCCCGACGTGGACGCCGTGCTCACGACGATCGAGCTTATCAACATGATCAAGGAAAGCGGCATCGATTTCGCCAATCTGGAGGACGAGGCCGTGGACATGCCGTTCGGCATCACGACCGGCTCCGGCGTCATCTTCGGCGCGACCGGCGGCGTGGCGGAAGCGGTCGCGCGCTGCTGCTGCCCGGACAAAACGAAAAACGCGGCGATGGCCATCGAATACTCCGGTCTTCGCGGCGTCGACGGCGTGCGCGTGGCAAGCATGCTCGTCGGCGAGCGGACGATCCGCATCGCGGTGTGCAACGGCCTTCTCAACGCCCAGAAGCTCATCGACGAGATCGAGACCGGACGCGAATACTTTGACCTCATCGAGGTCATGACCTGCCGCGCCGGCTGCGTCGGCGGCGCGGGTCAGCCGCACGGCCTTACGAAAGACAAGTACGACCGCGCCGCGGGCCTCTACAACGCCGACAAGACCGCCCTCATCAAGCGCAGCGAGCAGAACCCCGTCATTGAAACGCTGCTGCGCGACATCGGCGAGCGTGAGCACGAGCTGCTCCACGTCCACTACAAGGGCCGCGATTTCTGAAAAGCTTAAAGCTTACAACGCAAAACGTCCGGAGGACATTCTCCGGACGTTTTGCATTTTATTCTTAAAATCAGAGCCGGTCGTTGCCGACAGGGGTGAGAAAGAGCTTTCGGAACTCCTCGTCGTCGGCGGAGTTCGCCAGCGCCCATTCGACCTTGGCGACGACGGCCTCTGTCGTCATTGTATAGGCTTCGAGCAGCTCATACTTTTTCTTGATGCGGAAGCCTACGCGGTAAAGCTCCATATCGCTCCCCTCGTGGGAGACCTGCGTAGTGAAAATGACCTTCACGTGGTTCCGCAGCAGGTGGCCGATCTTCTCGGTGAACTCGTCGTTATCGTAGTACGGCACACCGCCGACGCCGAAACTCTCGATGACAACGGCGTGGGCGTGCTCGGCTACATAGTCGAGAATGCCGGGCGCCATGCCGGGGATGAGCTTGATGACGCAGACGCGGCTGTCAAGCGCATCATAAAACCGCACCGGACCGGGGAACGACTCGCGGATATAATAGCGCACCTCGCTGCCGCGGATGACAGCGACCTCCGGGTAATCGATGCTCGAAAAGGCGTTGAAGCTGCGCGTACGTGTTTTCTGCGCGCGGTTGGCGCAGATGACCTTATTATCGAACACGAGATGAATGCCGCAGGCGTCGTCATCGGCGGCATAGGTGATCGCATTGCGCAGATTTTCCCGCGCGTCGGTATCGCGCGCGTAGATGGAAACCTGCGAGCCGGTCAGCACGACGGGCTTCGGGCTGTTCTGGATGAGATAATAGAGCGTCGCGGCGGCATACGCCATCGTGTCGGTGCCGTGGGTGATGACAAAGCCGTCGTAGCTTTCATACTTATCCCGGATGATCTTCACGAGCTCGACCCAATTCTGCGGGCGCATGTTCGTGCTGTCCAGATTAAAGGGCTGCACCGTGTCGATCTCGCAGAGAGAGCGTACCTCGGGGATGCATTGCAGCAGCTCCTCGCTCGTCATTTCGGGCGTCAGGCCGTCCTCCGCCGGGCGCGAGGCGATCGTGCCTCCGGTGGCGATCAGCAGCAGTTTTTTTCTCATGCGTTTTCCTCCTTCATCAGCTCGCGCAGCAGCGCCGCCGCTTCCTCTCCGGATGCGCCGACAGCCGCGCAGAACTGCGCGGCGTCGGTGAGCTTTTCTTTTAAAATGGCGCGGCGCATGGCCGCTTTGTCCGTCTCGCCGAGCGCAGCGGCAAACGTCCCGCGCCCGACGGCGGTGTGGATAAAGCCGTCCCGCTCCAGTTCTTCCCAGGCGCGCCGCACCGAAATAAGACTTACCGAGAGCTCCTGCGCCACGGTCCGTATCGGCGGCAGCACCTCGCCGGGCGCTATCTCCCCGCGCAGGATCTGCGCGGCAAGCTGGTCATACATCTGCCGGTAGAGCGGCAGCGGCGATGTATTCGTCACTGTCAGCTTCATAGATCCACCTTTTCAAACCGCTCGGCGCTGATCTTTGCCGAGAGCAGCGTAAAGACCGCCCAGAGGATGATCCCGGCGAACAGCACCGGAAGCTGGCGGAGCTGCGCGCTTTTCTCCAGTGTGTCGAGATACGCGCTGACCGGCGAGGGGATATACTGTGCGAGCGATTCCGCGGCGATGATATAGAGGAACGTAAACACGCCGCCCCAGAGGAATGCCTTGCCCTCGCTCCGCCCGGTTTTATAAAACACCGGGAAGAAAATGAGATTGAAGCCGCCGTACATCAGAAACGACAGGCCGAAAAACGCGACGTTCGGCTCGATGCCGGCGTTGTTGCCTCCCGCGGGATTGATCTTTGCAGAAATTACCGCAAACGGGATGGCGATGAGAATGTTGGCAAGCTCCAGCAGCGCAACGGTAAGGACGCGGGCGCGCACCACGTCGCCCTTGCGCACCGGCAAAAGCGCGGAATAGAAAATGTCGTTCTCGGCGCGGTTGGTTTTGAACGTGAGGAATATGCCGAGCGTCAGATAGAAAAAGCTGACATAATAGGGATACGACGGCACAAGCAGCAGCGCCGCGAGCGCGAAGAAGATATACACGCTCGGATGGATGGCGAGCCGGAACTCCTTATACAGCAGATTTTTCATTCTCTCCCCTCCCGTTCGATGTGCACCATGATGTCCTCCATGCCGATGGGCTCCGCCGCGAGACCGGAAGCCATTGCGTCCTCCGTCTTCATCATCGCTTCAAAGCCGAAGCTCTGCTCCCGCAGACCGATGGCGCTCTCCTTTACGGCGTCCGTCAGCTCCTCCTTGCCGCCGGTCACCTTGCGGTAAGCGTCGGTGAAGGTGTCGCGGTCGGTGCTTGTGAGGATCTTTCCGTTGTGGATGTAGGTGATAAGGTCGGCGCACTTCTCGAGATCGGATATAATATGCGTGGAAAACAGGATGCTGCGCTCCCCGTTTGCGACCGTGTCGCGGAAAATGTCCAGAAGCTCATCGCGGCTCACCGGATCGAGGCCGCTCGTCGGCTCGTCGAGAAGGAGGAGCCGCGCCCCGTGCGAGAGGGCAAGCGCCAGCGTGAACTTGACCCACATGCCGGTGGACAGCTCGCGCACGCGCTTCGTCTCGTCGAGCGAGAAGCGCTTCATGTATTCGCGGTACGCGGCGTCGTCCCAATGCTCATAAAACCGCGCCGTCGTCTCCGCCACATCGCGCAGGCGCTTTGAGCCGTAATAGCGCGCGTCGCCCAGCACCACGCCGATCTGCTGGCGGCAGGCCGATTCGTTTTCCCGGAGATCCATACCGAACATCTCCACCGTGCCGCCGTCCGGATGAACAAGGCCGAGCATGCTTTTGAGCGTCGTCGTCTTTCCCGCGCCGTTGCGCCCGATGAACCCCATGATATACCCGCTCTCCAAGGAGAACGAGACATGATCCAGCGTAAATCCCGGATACGTTTTGCAAAGATCGCGCACGGACAAAAGCTCCATCGCGCATTCCTCCCTGTCGGATAATTTATTGTGTATGCTCATTATACACAATTCAGTCTATCTGTCAAGCCCCCCGCCTTGCCCGATGGGAAAAAATCTGGTATAGTATTTGCGATCTTTCAAGGAGAAACAACGCAAGTGAGTAAAAATACGAAATTATGGACGGCGGGCACGCTCAAAAGCCGCGGCTGGACGGAGGAGCTGATCGCCTCTCTCCTGCCGAAGCCGCAGCGTCTTTATCGGAACGGCCGCCGCGTGCGCGCCTGGCGCACGGACGATATCCGCCGCGCCGAGCAGAGCGATAGCTTCCGCTCGCTGCGCGCGGCGTCTGCCGAAAATACGGAAAGCATACCGGATGACGCGGCGCTCGACGCAGCGTCGCAGCTTCTGGAAGGTGCATGGGATGCCGCCGCGCTGCCGGAAAGCCGTGAAGCGACGCTCGCGGCGCGCTACCATGAAGCGATCCTCCGCCAGATCCCGGCGGTCGGATTTGCCAAGCGGCTGCGGCCGGGACAGAGCATCAGCTATATCGAGCACTTTCTCCATCTGGAGACCGGCACCGGCGCCGATCCGCTCGGCGCAACGCTCCGCCGGTTTGTGACCGCCGCGCCGTGGCTCGGCGCGAATGCAGTTTCTCCGCTCGCCGGAAAGCTCGCGGCGCGCTATGCCGCGGTGCTGCTTGCGATCAGCGCGCGGGACATTGCCTCTTTTACCGCCGCGCAGCCGGAGGCGAACATGGATGGGCTTCTCGAAAAGGGCGCCTTTCCCGTGCAGGAGCTTTTGCAGCACCCGCTCTCCTATCTCTATTCGGTCTTTTATATCCCGCGCGCGATCCGCTCGAGCCTGAAGCTGCTCGTGGCGCTCAACCCGAAGGACGAGTACCCGGAAGCGCGCGCCATGCAGCGCCATTTTATTCTCCATACCGGCGGGACGAACACCGGCAAGACCTACGCTGGGTTTGAGCGGCTGCGCAAAGCCAAAACGGGCGTATATCTTGCTCCGCTCCGTCTGCTGGCGCTTGAAGCGCAGGAGCGGCTGCTTGATCTCGGCGTTGCGTGCTCGCTCACGACCGGCGAGGAAGAGGATCGCCGCGAGGGGGATACCCACGTCGCCGCCACGGCGGAAAAGCTCGATCTCTCCGCGCGGTACGATGTGGCGGTGATCGACGAGTGCCAGATGATCGCCGACCGGGAACGTGGCTTTGCCTGGACGCGCGCGATCCTCGGCGTGCTCGCGCCAGAGGTGCATCTCTGCGCCGCGCCCGAGGCGCGCGATCTTCTGATCCGCATCATTGAGAGCACCGGCGACACGTGGGAGGAGATCCGGCATCTGCGCAAAACCCCGCTTGTGTGCATGCGCCGGGAGATCGATTTTGACGACGTAAAGCCCGGCGACGCGCTCATCACGTTCTCGAAGCTCGGGGTGCTTTCCGTGGCCGAGGATCTGCGTGCGCACGGAAAGGAGCCCGCCATCATCTACGGCGCGCTCCCCTATTCCACGCGGCGGCGGCAGATGGAGGGCTTTCTCGAAGGGCGGATGCAGTATGTCGTTTCGACCGACGCCATCGGCATGGGGCTGAATCTCCCCATCCGGCGCGTGATCTTTCTGGACACGCGGAAGTTTGACGGCGTGGAGCGGCGCGACTTGAAGCCCGCCGAGATCCAGCAGATCGCCGGACGCGCCGGGCGCTACGGCATGTACGACAAGGGCTACGTCGGCGCAACGGAGAATCTGGACTTCATCCGCGAGGGGCTGGAAGCGGCCGTGCCGCCGCTCGAAACGGCGGTGGCCGGGTTTTCCGAGCTTGTATTGCAGGTGGAGCACGATCTTCTCGAGGTGCTGACCGAGTGGAACAAAATGCCGACCGTCGCGCCGTATGTAAAGCTCGACGTCAGCCGGTACATCACGCTCATCGGCAAGGTGCGGCAGGAGGGCTTTTCGCTCACGCGCGAGCAGGAGCTGCGGTGCGCGAACATTCCGTTCGACGAGACGGAGGAAGAGCTTCTGGAGCTGTTCTTCTCGTTTCTGCGCTGCTTCCGGGAGGGCCAGCCGCTCTCCTGTCCGGAGCTTCCCGAGGGACACGCGCCGACGCTCCCGCAGCTTGAGCAATACTGCCGGAAGCTCGATCTCTATTTCTCGTTTTCCAAGGCGTTCGGCTGCCCGATCGACCGCGACGCGCTCTATGACAAACGCGAGGACGCCGCCGAGAGCATCAACCAGATCCTGCTCTACAATCTCAAAAACAACATCCGCTTCTGCGCGCGCTGCGGCGCGGCGCTCCCGCTCCACCAGAGCGGACGTCTCTGCCAGAGCTGCTACCGGAAGATCAGCGCCCTGCGCCGCCCGATGCGGTGGTAAAAAATCGGCCGTGCCTCCCGAGATTGGGAGGCGCGGCCTTTTCTTTGGTTTATTCGGCTTTTAAGCCGTATTCTTCGGCGAGGGCGGCAAAGGCGGGCAGCGAGCGGCGCAGCCGCTCCTCCGGCACGCAGTAGGCAAGGCGGGCGTAGCCCGGACAGGAGAAATCGTCGCCCGGCACGAGCAGAAGATCGTGCGCCATCGCCTTTTTGCAGAAGGCGCGCGCGTCCTCCTCCGGTGATTTTACGAAGAGATAGAACGCCCCCTGCGGCTTCGCGCAGGAAAAGCCGAGCGCGGCGAGCCCTTCGCAGATGAGATCGCGGTTTTTCTTATACTCGCGCAGCTCCCCCGTCTGGCCGAGGCACGCGGCGCACACGCGCTGGAAGAGCACCGGCGCGCAGACATACCCCAGCATCCGGCCCGCGCCGGAAACGGCGGCGCGCAGCGCGGCGCGGTCTTTGCTCTCCGGCGGCACGGCGAGATAGCCGACGCGCTCGCCGGGCAGCGAGAGGGACTTGCTGAACGAGTAGCAGTAGATCGTGTCGGGATAGAAACCGGGGATGTACGGTACGGCGTCGCCGTCGTAGACAAGATCGCGGTACGGCTCGTCCGCGAGGATGTAGATCGGGTGACCGTACTCCGCCGAGCGCTCGGTGAGCAGAGCGGCGATCTTCTTTATGCTCTCCTCCCCCAGCACGACGCCGGAGGGGTTATTGGGAGAGTTCAGGATCACGAGCCACGTTTTTCCGTTCACCGCCGCGGCGAAGGCCTCATAGTCGAGCTGGAACGTCTCCGGCTCGGAGGGTACCTCGCGCATGACGCCGCCGGCGGCCTCGGTATAGGTGCGGTATTCGGAAAAATACGGCGTGAGCGTGATGCACTCGTCCCCCGGCGAGAGCAGCGCACGGCAGCCGATGGCAAGGCCCGCGGACGCGCCGCTCGTCATGTAGATATCCTCCGGCGCGTAGGTCATGGAAAACGCGCCGTTCAGATACTCCGCCACGGCCCTGCGCACCTCCGGCAGGCCCTGATCGGGGCTGTAGGCGTGCAGCTGCGTGGGGGGCATTTCCCGCATAAGGCGCTGCGCCGTCTCCTGCACCGCCGCGGGCGGGGCGATGCTCGGCGAGCCGATGCTGAAATCGTAAACATTTTCCGCGCCGACCTCTTCGGCGCGGCGCATGGCGTAATCGGCGATCTCCCGGATGGGGTTGCCGGACGCGCCGAGCGCGTATACTTCGGATGGGATCATGTGGTTTCCCCCCGGTTCACAAGATATTCGACCGCTCTCCGGTAGCCCTCAAAGCCCAGCCCGGCGAACGTCTTTTCGCACGCCATGCCTGCATAGGAAACGTGTCGGAAGCTCTCGCGCTCCTGAATATCGGTGAGATGCACCTCTACCGCCGGGAGTGCCACGGCCTTGAGCGCGTCGAGAATGGCAACGCTCGTGTGCGTATACGCCGCGGGATTGATGACGATGCCGTCCATCCGTCCGAGGGCGGACTGGATGGCATCGACGATCGCGCCCTCGTGGTTGGATTGGAAAAGCTCGCATTCTGCGCCGAGCTCCCGGCAGGACGCACGGATATATGCCTCGAGCGCGGCAAAGTCACGCTTTCCGTAAAGCTCCGGTTCCCGCACGCCGAGAAGGTTCAGATTGGGGCCGTTGATGACGAGGATCTTCATAGGATCACCTTGCGGATGTCCTCCACGGTGTCCTCAAGCGCGCGGTTGTTGTCGATGATATAGTCCGCAAAGCGGAGATAGCGCTTCTCGCGCATTTCGTACATGGCGTTGAGATTTCCCGCGCGGGAGAGCGGGCGGCCGTCGCGCTCAAGCTTGTCAAGATCGCGGCGCAGCCAGAAAATGACGCCGTTCTGGTGCAGCGGCGCGTAGTTCTCCTCGTGGAGCACCGCGCCGCCGCCGGTGGCGACGATCGCGCCGAACGCGCTGCCGAGCTCGCGCACGGCCTCGCTCTCGTGCGTGCGGAACGCGGATTCGCCCTGCATCGTGATGATCTGCTCGGGCGTATAGCCGGTGTGCTCCTCGATATAGGCGTCCGTATCGAGCACCTCGCGGCCGAGCGCCTTGCCGAGCGCCTCCGCCACGGCGGACTTGCCGCAGCCGGGCATGCCGATGAGGACGATGTTCATGGTCTTGCTCTTCACGAGGTCGATGGCGTGCTCGAGCGCGCCGGACGCCGCCTTTTTGCCGGTGAATATCTCGCTCGCGCGGATGGCCTGCGCCGCGAGCATCACCATGCCGTTCGCGCAGGGGATGCCGAGTTTTTCCGCCTGCAGCAAAAGCTCCGTGCGCACGGGATTATAGATGAGATCGACGACGGCGCGGCAGTGCGGGAAGCGCAGCAGATCGATGACCGCCTCGCCGTTGTGCGGGTACATGCCGACCGGCGTGGTGTTCACGATGAGTTCGGCGTCCGTGTGGCGGGAGAGGTTGGAGTAATTGTCCTTCCCATCGCGGGAGACGACGACGATCTCGCGCGCCTGCTGCTTTTCGAGCGCGTACACCACCGCGGCGGAAGCGCCGCCGCTGCCGAGCACGAGCACCTTTTTCGCGCGCGGCGAGAACACCGCGCGGCGCAGCAGCTCTTCAAAGCCGTAGACGTCCGTATTGTCGCCGTAGAGCGTTCCGTCGGCGCGGCGGACAATCGTATTGACGCTGCCGATGGCGCGCGCCGTTTCGGAGAGCTCGTCGCAAATCGCCGCGGCGCACTTTTTGTAGGGGATCGTGACGTTCAGCGCGTCAAAATCGCCCTCCCGAAGGAAGGTCTCCACATTCTCCGGTTCGGTCTCATAGAGCTTATACTCATAGTCGCCGAGCATGGAATGGATGGCCGGGGAATAGCTGTGGCTGAGCTTTTGTCCAAGAAGTCCGCAATGCATCATGTCAAATTACCTCACAATAGCTTCCAAGATAGGTGTATTCCTCGCTGATGTCCCCCAGCTCACTCACAAGCTGAAGGAAGGCGGGATCGTACACCGGGTTTTCCAGATCGAAATAGAACATAAACTCAAAGCTGCGCTCCGGGAGCGGGCGGCTTTCGAGCTTGTTCAGGTTGATGCCGAGCGCATAGAAGCGCGAGAGCACTTTATAAAGCGAGCCGGGCTCGTGGCGCAGCGTCATCATAAGGCTCGTCCGATCCGCGCCGGGATAGATCTCCAGATCGCGCGCAATGCAGATGAAGCGCGTGTAGTTGTTCGCCGTATCCTGCACGGAGGGGGCGAGACATTCCAGACCGTACAGCCGTTCGCACGCGCGCGTGGAGAGCGCCGCTGCGTCGTCCCGCCCGGACTCCGCAACGAGCTTTGCCGCGAGCGCCGTATTCTCGCACGGGATGACTTTCACGCCCGGAAGCGACGAGAGGAACTGCGCGCACTGGCTGAGCGCCTGCTCGTGCGAATAGATCTCGCGGATGCCGGAGAGCTTCGCGCCGGGCCTCGCGAGCAGGTTGTGGTCGATCTTCACGCGCACCGAGCGGACGATGTGGAAATGGTGGCGCATCATAAGATCGTACACGGCGTTCACCGAACCTGCGGTGCTGTTTTCGATGGGCAGCACACCGTAGCGGCAGAGGCCCTTTTCGATGGCGTTGAACACCGCGTCGAAGCTTGAAAAGTAAAGCTCGTTCGGCAGGCGGAACAGCCGCTCGCACGCGATCTGGGAATTGGAACCTTCGACGCCCTGACAGGCGACGGCGGCCTTCTCCGGGAAAAGCGGCGGCGTCTGCTCGATCGCTGTCTGAATGCTCTCGGCGAGCGGGCTCTGCTTATGCAGCAGGCGGTTCTGGCGGCTGCGGCTCAGCTCAAAGAGCAGCGCGTAGAGCGACACGGCGTAGCTTTGCAGCTCCTCCGGCGCTTTTTCGCTCACGGCGTAGAGTTTTTCCCGCTCCCGCCGTTCGTCGAGCACCGGAAGGCCGTGCTCGGCCTTATGCCGGGCAATGTCCCCGGCGATGTCCATACGCTCGGCAAAGCATCGCAGCAGCTCTTCATCCACCGCGTCGATTCTGCCTCGCAGTTCGTCCATGTTCATGGCTTTCTCCCTCTTTCCGAACAAAGAATATCATATAGCACGACCGCTGCCGCCGCTTCCACGCAGGGAACGGCGCGCGGCACGATGCAGGGGTCATGCCGGCCGGCGATCTCGATCGTCGTTTCGCGCATGGCGGCGAGATCAACGGTGCGCTGCCGCCGCGCGATGGACGGCGTCGGCTTGAACGCCGTGCGGAACACGAGCGGCGCGCCCGTCGTGATGCCGCCGAGGATGCCGCCGCAGCGGTTTGTCTCCGTCATAGCCCTCCCGCCGCGCAGCACAAAGGCGTCGTTATTCTCGCTGCCGCGCAGCGCGGCGGCGGCGAACCCCGCGCCGAACTCCACGCCCCTCACAGCGGGAATACCGAAGAGCGCCGCGGAGAGACGGCTCTCCACGCCGTCAAACAGTGCGTCGCCGAGACCCGCAGGCAAACCGAGCACCGCGCACTCCACCACGCCGCCGACGCTGTCGCCGTCGGCGCGTGCCTTTGCAATGGCAGCGAGCATCTCCTCGCCGCGCGCTTCGCTGAGCGTCGGGAACGGTTTTCCCAGTGTGGATGCCGGGAAGATGCCCTCGTCCGCGATACCGGCAATGGAGGCGATGTGCGAAACGATGCGGATGTTTTCCTCCTCCAGAAGCTGCATGGCGATGCCGCCCGCAACGCAGAGCGGCGCAGTGAGCCGTCCGGAAAAGCGTCCGCCGCCGGAGAGATCGACGGCATCGCCGTCTTTCATGCGGGCGGCAAAGTCCGCGTGGCCGGGGCGCGGCGTATTGCGCAGAGCGTCATAGTCGCCGGGGTGGGCGTCGCCGTTGCGGATGACCGCCGCGACCGCGCCGCCGCAGGTGACGCCGTTTTTCACGCCGCTGAGAAAGAGCGGCGCATCGCTCTCGCGCCGCGCGGTGGCAAACGCCCCGCGCCCCGGCGCGCGCCGCGTGAGGAAGGCGTTGAGCGCATCCATATCGATGGCAAAGCCCACGGGCAGCCCTTCCATAACGACGCCGATGGCCTCGCCGTGCGAAGCGCCGAAGATCGTGATGCGAAAGTTTTTTCCCAGACTGCTCACGGCGTTTCCTCCCTTTTCAAAGCGTTAAAGTCCTCGCCAAAGCGCGGATAGGATTTGTTTGTGCACTCCCAGCCCTCGACTGTGACAGTCTCCGTGCAGGCGCACGCCGCCACCGCCGCCGCCATGGCGATGCGATGGTCGCGCTGCGCGCTCACCGCGCCGCCGCGAAGTCCGCCGCCGTGAACGATGAGTCCCTCCGGCAGCTCCTCGACGTGCGCGCCGAGAGAATCGAGCATTGCCGCGGTCGTTGCGAGCCGGTCGGATTCCTTGAGCCGGAGCCGCGCGGCATTCACAACGCGCGTCTCTCCTTCCGCCGCCGCAGCGAGCGCGCAGAGCGCGGGGATGAGATCGGGGACGGGCGCGGCGTCGATGACCGCGCCGTGAAGCGTGCCGCGCCGCACCGTGATGCCCGCGGCCGCTTCCTCCGCGCACGCTCCCATCGTGCGGAGAATATCGAGCACGGCGCGGTCGCCCTGCGCGGAATCGGCGCGCAGGCCGGAAACGGTGATGCCGCAGCGCGAGAGAGCGCCCATGCAGAGGAAAAACGCCGCCGAGGAATAGTCCCCCTCGACCTTGACTGCGGCAGGCAGGGCGTACGTCTGCCCGCCGGGGATATCATACCCGGAATCCGTTTTAAATAGCCGGACGCCGCTTTGGGCGAGGGCGTTCTCCGTCATGGCGATATAGCCCTCGCTCTCCCGCGCGCCGGTGATCGTGAGCGCGCTGTTCCCGGCAAGGCGCGGCAGCGCGAAAAGCAGCGCGGAAATGTACTGCGAGGAAATGTTTCCGGGGAGCGTATATTCTCCCGGCGCGAGTTTTCCGGAGCAGAAGAGCTTCCCGCCCTCGGATCGGAACATCATGCCGCCGCGGACAAGCTCGCTCAAAAGCGGTTCGAGCGGGCGCTCAGGCAGCCGTCCTTCCCGCAGGAACACCGCGTCCGCGCCGAGCGCGCCAACGACCGGGAGCAAAAACCGGAGCGTCGATCCGCTCTCGCCGCAGGGCAGAACACAGAGGCCGTCCGGCGCTGCTTTGACCGGCTCGACACGCAGCGCGCCATCCTGCTCCGCGATGTTCGCGCCGAGAGCGCGAAGGCACGCGGCCGTGGCAAGAATGTCGGCGTTCAGCCCGTCGCAGCGGACCGTTACCGGCGCTTTGCCGAGCGCGGCACAGATGAGCAGGCGGTGCGCCTGCGATTTGGAAGCCGGGATGCGCACCGCGCCGGTACGTGCTCCCGGAGTAATGACAAAATTCATTTAGCGCCCCCCTGCCGGAGCCATCCGGCATAATCGGACGCGGCGATCTTTCGCACGGTGCAGCGCCCCAGCCCCTCAACGGTGATGATGGGAAGCGTTGAGCCGGCGCGTTTTTTATCCGAAAGCGCAGCGTTGGCGAGCGCTTCCGCCGTATACGGCAGCTCCGTCGGAAGGCCGCATTTTTTGATAAGCGCTTCGATACGCGCGGCGTCCTCTTCGGTGCAGAGACCGCGCGCGGCGCACGCGCGCGCCATGGAGCACAGCCCCATCGCCACGGCGCTGCCGTGGGAGAGCGAATAATCGCTCAAAAGCTCCGCCGCGTGCGCGGCGGTATGGCCGAGATTCAAAAGGTGCCGCGCGCCGGTATCAAATTCATCCGCGGCGACGATATCACGCTTTATCTCCACGCAGCGCGCGAGAATATCCTCCGGTATTTCGTCCGGCAGGCTGTTTTCCAGCCGGGAGAAAAGCGCCGCGCCATCCAGTACGCCGTATTTGATAATCTCGGCGCAGCCGTCGCGCCGGACGGCATCCGGAAGCGTTTGGAGCGTGTCCGTATCGCATATAACGAGCGACGGCTGCCAGAACGCCCCGATGAGGTTTTTCCCCGTCGGGAGATCGACCGCCGTTTTCCCGCCGACGGAAGAATCCACCGCGGCGAGAAGCGTCGTCGGGATCTGCACGAGCCGGACGCCGCGCTGGTAGCACGCCGCGGCAAACCCGACCATGTCGCCGACAACGCCGCCGCCGAGCGCAACGACAACGTCGCTCCGGCTCACGCGGTTTTCGGTAAAGAAACGGAGGATACGCTCCCAGTTGCGGAACGTTTTGGAGTATTCTCCGGCAAGAAAGTAGTCCTGCAATACCGTAAAGCCCGCGGCCTTGAGCGACTCGGTCACGCGCTTTGCATAGAGCGGGAACACGGTCGTATCGGTATAGACGACCGCCTTTTCCGCGCCCGGGACGGCCGCGGCAATGCGCTGCCCGCATTCATCGAGAAGCCCCGCGCCGATAACAACATCGTATTCGCGCGACGCCGTTACATGGATCGTTTTCATCGTCCGTCTACCTCCTCCTTGCGCCGGCGGCCCTCGTCGAGAAGCGCCGTGAGCGCCGCGAGATCGTTATTCTCCACCGCCGCGCGGTACTGCGCGAGGGACTCCGCGAGACTGTCCAGCTCAAAGAGCACATTGTCCCGGTTATCCAGAAAGAGCTCCGCCCACATGGAAGGGTCGAGCCACGCAACGCGCGTCAAATCCTTATAGCTCCCCGCGGAGAAACCCCTGTGGCTGCGCGCGGTGGGGCTTTTGATGTAGGCGTTTGAAACGATATGCGCGAGCTGCGACGTAAAGGCGATCAGGCGGTCGTGCTCCGCGGCGCTCGTCACGGAAAATTTCCCGAACTCCGCCGGGGCCAAAAGCTCCTTGGCCCGCGCGAGAAGGGCGATATCGTCTCCCTCCGGCGGTACGAGCACCATGGGCGCTGCATGGAAGAGATTGGCGCGGGCATTCTTATATCCCGCGCGGTGGCTGCCCGCCATCGGATGACCGCCGAGAAACGTGAAGCCGTGCTCCCGCGCGAGAGCGAACGCGGTCTCGCACACCTCCCGCTTAACGCCGCAGCAGTCGATGACGACGGGGCGCGCGCCGATATGCGGCGCCGCTTCGCGCAGATACGATATCGCCGCGCCGGGGCGCACCGCGATGAGCACGATATCGCATTCGGAAACATTTTCTTTTGTCAGCACGGCGTCCACCGTGCCGTCGAGCTGCGCGAAGGAGAGCACCGCGCCGTCCGTATCAAAGGCAAGAACGCGCGCGCCGTGCGCGCGGTAGGCCTTGGCGAGCGAGCCGCCGATCAGCCCGAGGCCGACGATCCCCGCTGTCATCGCATTGCCACCTCGCGGATAGTCCGCACGTCCCTGCAGAGCGCGTCGTACTCCTCGGGCTTGATGGACTGCGCGCCGTCGCACAGCGCGTGCATCGGGTCGTTGTGGACTTCGATGATGAGGCCGTCCGTGCCGCAGGCCGCCGCAGCGAGCGCCATCGGGCGCACCATGCGGGCAAGACCGGTAGAATGGCTCGGATCGACGATGACCGGCAGGTGCGTCAGCTCATGGAGCATCGGCACGGCGGCAAGATCGAGCGTGTTTCTCGTATAATCGTCAAACGTGCGGATGCCGCGCTCGCAGAGGATGATCTGCTCATTGCCGCCCGCCATGATGTACTCGGCGCTCATCAAAAGCTCCTTGAGCGTGGCGGCGAGACCGCGCTTGAGCAGAATCGGCTTGCGGAGCTTTCCGAGTTCTTTGAGCAGGTCAAAGTTCTGCATATTGCGCGCGCCGACCTGGATGACGTCCACATCCGCGAAAAGATCGAGCGCGGAGGTGCCCATGATCTCCGTGACGATCGGAAGGCCCGTCTCCTGCCGGGCGATCTTCAAAAGCTCGAGTCCCGTGGCGGCAAGGCCCTGAAAATCGTAGGGCGAGGTGCGCGGCTTGAAAGCGCCGCCGCGGAGGATCTGCGCGCCGGAGGCCTTGACCGCCTTTGCGATGCCGACGATCTGCTCCTCGCTCTCGACGCTGCACGGGCCCGCGATCATCACGAAGTTCCCGCCGCCGATGCGCACGTCCCCGACCTGCACGACGGTGTCGTCCGGGTGGAACTTGCGGTTGCAGCACTTGAACGGCTCCGTGACGCGCTTGACGGAATCTACGATGCCGAGACTGGCGATAAGGTCCATATCGACCCGGCTCGTGTCACCCACGAGACCGAGAACGGTCTGATACTCGCCGACGGAGGTGTGGATCTGCAGTCCCTGCTCCTTCAGCCAGTCAATAAGCTGGTTTTTCTTCTCTTCGGCAGCGCCGTTTTTCAAAATGACGATCA
>OMDX01000305.1_pt1 | contig 18732 bp, 17 predicted proteins | sample 1673711 | NCBI WGS metagenome assembly OMDX01 (sample SAMEA103958123, study PRJEB25191) | human gut metagenome
AGGAAAAGAGCTTCTTCACCGTGCGCCCCAGGGCGGCGGGACCGAGATCGCGCCGCGTGGGATCGGCGTGCGGATTCACTTTAGGCATTCTCGTCGCCTCCGTTCGTCTGGGATTCGTAGACCTCGCGGTAAATCTCGGAGGTCTTGAGCAGCTCCTCGTGCGTGCCGGAGGCGGCAATGGCGCCGCCGTCCATCACGAGGATGAGGTCGGCGTCCTGCACGGACGCGACGCGCTGGGCAATGATGATCTTGGTCGTCTCGGGAATATAGGACTTGAAGCCCTCGCGGATGAGCGCGTCGGTGCGCGTATCGACCGCGGAGGTCGAGTCGTCGAGGATCAGAATTTTCGGCTTCTTGAGCAGCGCGCGGGCGATGCACAGGCGCTGCTTCTGTCCGCCGGAGACGTTCGTGCCGCCCTGCTCGATGTGGGTGTCATAGCCGTCGGGGAAAGAGCGGATGAAGTCGTCCGCCTGCGCGAGGCGGCAGGCATCCTCAAGCTCCGCGTCCGTGGCGTTCTCATTGCCCCAGCGGAGATTTTCTTTGATGCTGCCGGAAAACAGCTCGTTCTTCTGCAGCACCATGCTTACGGCGCTGCGCAGCGCGTCGAGATCGTACTCACGCACGTCCACGCCGCCGACCTTCACGCTGCCCTCCGTCACGTCGTAGAGGCGGGGGATGAGCTGCACGAGGGTCGATTTGCTCGAGCCGGTGCCGCCGAGGATGCCGACGGTCTGGCCCGAGGCGATGTGGAGGTCGATGTCCCGCAGCGCGTATTTCTCCGCGCCGGCGGAATACTTGAAGCTCACGCCGTCAAAGTCCACGGAGCCGTCCGCGACGGTCGTGACCGGCGCGGCGGGATCGGTGAGCGCGGACTCCTCGCTCAAGACCTCGCAGATACGCTTGACGGATTCGGCGGACATGGTGAGCATCACATAGATCATGGAGACCATCATCAGCGACATGAGCACCTGAATGCCGTAGGTGAGCATGGCGGAGAGCTGGCCGACGTCGATGGTCGTGCCGCCGTTCGTGATGATGAGCTTCGAGCCGACGAAGAGCACGAACACCATATTGAAGTACACGCACAGCTGCATGAGCGGGGAGTTGAGCGCGACCACGCGCTCGGCGTGCGTGAAGTCGCCGCGGATGTTGTCGCTCGCGGCGGTGAACTTCTTCGTCTCGTAGCTCTCACGCGCGAAGCCCTTCACCACGCGCATCGCGCGCACGTTTTCCTCCACGGATTCGTTGAGCTTATCGTACTTGCGGAACACCGCGCGGAACGCGGGCATGGCCTCGCGCGCGATGAAGAACAGCCCGACGACCAGCACCGGCACGATGACCACAAAGGTCAGCGCGAGTCTTCCGCCCATAATGAACGCCATGATGATGGAGAAGATCATCATCAGCGGGGCGCGGACCGCGATGCGGATGCACATCATGTACGCCATCTGCACATTCTGAATGTCGGTGGTCATGCGCGTGACGAGCGAGGCGGACGAGAACTTGTCAATGTTCTCGAACGAAAAGCCCTGTACCTTGGTGAAGAGGTCATGGCGCACGTTTTTGGCAAAGCCGGACGCCGCCTTGGAGCCGGTAAAGCCCGCCGCGCCGCCGCACACAAGCGAGATCATCGCCAGCAGCACGAGCACAAGACCCACGCGCACGATGCCGTCGAGCTCCGCGCCGGCCTTGACCTCGTTAATGAGGTTGGCGGTCTCAAAGGGAATGATAACGTCGATGGCGACCTCGGCTAAAATGAGCACGAGCGTCCAGACCGTCGGGGCTTTGTATTCGCGGATACATTTTGTGAGCTGTCGGATCATTCGGCATCACATCCTCTCCCGCACGGGAAAGGCTCCCGCGCGTCGTTCATATTTTTTGCGTTTTCCAGCATCACATCGGTGATGCGTAAAAATTCCGCGATCTCGCCCTCGCTCAGTCCGCGGCAGAGCGCCGTGAACACGCGATCGTCGAAAACACCGATGGCATGATGCAGCTCGTGCGCCCTCTCGGTGGCGGAGACGACCTTGCAGCGGTGGTCCTTTTCGCTGGTGCGGCAGGTGACAAAGCCCTTTTTCTCCAGCTTTTTCAAAAGCTCGGTCATCGTCGGATGCGTGACGTGCGCCGCCGCCTCCAGCGCCTTCTGTGTTACCTCACCCGCGCTCTCGCGCTCCAGACGGCCAAGCTCGCCGAGCACGCCGACCTGCGTGCCGGTCAGGCCCGTTTCACGCACGTATTCATCCATCTGCCGGCGTATGGTTTTTTGCAGGATCGCAAAGCGCAGTCCCTTGGGGACAGATCGTTTGCACATGGTTCCTCACCTCGGAAATAAAATTACGTCGTATGCGACCTATTGACCTGCGTATTGTAGCCGAAACGTTTTTTCTTGTCAAGCGGGAAAATGAAATGACACAGAAAGTTCACAAATGAAACGGCCCGCCCCTGCGGGACGGGCCGGATCGGCGGAGGGCTTTATTTGCCGGCGGGCACGGCGGTGCGTCGGCGCAGCACGCGCAGCAGCAGATACATCACGGCGAACACCACGGCGAGGAGCACGGGGTAGCCGAGCAGATGGCTGCCGAAGCGCTCGAAGAGCTTGAGCGGGTTGCCCTCGCCGGCGCGCATGAGGAACATGAAGTTTGTGTCGAACGCGCGGTCAAAGAACCAGATCGGCACGGCCATCGCCGCGAGCAGGGCAAAGCAGCGCGGAAACGCGCGCGGCTGCGGGTCCATGTCGCCGCGGAGGGTCAGCGCAAGGGGATAGAGCGCGAGCAGGAAATGCACGGTGAAGCTGTGGATCACCATGAAGTTGAGCGGCGGCAGCGGGGCCCACGTCGGGAAGAGCAGGGCCGCGCAGGCGGCGGGCAGGCAGACGAAATACAAAAAGGTGTCGAGCAGCTTCGGCCGCCGCCAGGCGTGCAGGGCGATGAGAAAGATATTGATGGAGCACAGGTGCAGCGGCAGGTAATCGAGGCTGAAATTGCCGCCGTAAAGAAGGCCGAAGTCCTTGAAGAGCTCGTCCGCGACGAGCAGCAGCGCGACCGTGCGCCGCCAGCGGCGTCGCTTGTCCGTGTCCATGCCGCAATAGCCGCGGCAGAGCACGGCGCCGAGCAGAAGAAAAACGGCGAGCACGGCGAGATGGAAGGAACCGAAATGCGGCCAGCCGAGGCCCGGCGCGATGGTGTCAACGGTTTCCCAGAAATAGGTCATAGCACAGCGATCTGCCTTTCTTTGCGACTTCTGAACAGTACGCCCTGAGTGTAGCACGCGGCGGTGAAAAAAACAAGGGTGCTTGTGCAGTCTTAAAGAAAGTGGTATAATCTTAAGGCATCGCCGCGCAATTGCGTCTGCGCGCTTCGCCGGATCGGCTTGCCGAATTGCGCGGTGCTGCCTTAAAAATCGAAAAGTCTTTTGCGCCGGTCCGCTGTGGGCGGCGCGGAAACGAGGACTGCGTATGAGCGCGATGCTTCCGAGCCGTCAGCTGTGGGCGCAGGGACCGCATATCGTCGCCATCGGCGGCGGCACGGGCCTTTCCACCATGCTGCGCGGGCTGAAAAAATACACGAAAAATCTGACCGCCATCGTCACCGTGTCGGACGACGGCGGCGGCAGCGGTATGCTGCGGCGGGACATCGGGATGCTGCCGCCCGGCGACATCCGCCACTGCATGGAGTCGCTCGCGAACACCGAGCCGGTCATGCAGCAGCTCCTGACCTATCGCTTTGAGAGCGGCACGCTGCGCGGGCAGTGCTTCGGCAATCTCCTGCTCGCGGCGCTCAACGGCGTCACCGGCTCGTTTGACGAGGCGGTGCGCAGCATGGGGCAGGTGCTTGCCATCAGCGGCACGGTCATTCCCGTCACGACGACGGACGTGCGATTGACGGCGACCTTTGAAAACGGCGCCTACGTTGTCGGCGAGAGCAATATCTTCGGCTTCAAAAAGCAGCAGGACTGCCGCATCGACCACGTCGAGCTTCTGCCGGCGCACCCGAAGGCGCTCCCCGATGCGCTCGACGCCATCGCGGCGGCGGACCTCATCCTCCTCGGGCCGGGGAGCCTGTACACGAGCATCATCCCGAACCTGCTGGTGGACGGCGTGGCGGAGGCCATCGCCGCGTCCGACGCGCAGAAGATCTACGTCTGCAACATCATGACGCAGGACGGCGAGACCGAGGGCTACACCGCCGCCGACCATCTGGCGGCGCTGCTGCGCCACGGTACGGCGGACATGGTGGAGCTGTGCCTTGCCAATTCCTCTCCCATCCCGCCGGAGCTGGCGGAGCGCTACCGCGCCGAGGGCGCGGAGGCGCTGACGGTCGACCGCGAGCGCATCGCGCAGATGGGCATCGAGCTGGTCGAGCGGCCGCTGGCGTCGCCGTCCGGCGACTTTGCCCGCCACGATCCCGACGCGCTGGCGAGCGCCGTTCTGGACATCTACCGCGCCCGCGCGGTACACATCTACGGCGGAAGGGAAAGCTACCGCATCGAAAAATAACAGAGCTGCCCGGAGCGGGACTGCCGATGCGGCGGTCCTGCTCCGCCTGCCGGCAGGAATAATTTTGTCATCCGCGAAAAAAAGACTTGCAAAGGCGTCGGGAGTATGCTATGGTATAGCTGTAAACCGCCGGTGCGGTTTTTCAAAAGAACATTGGTTAGAGCGCCTTAACCAACAAGACGTGAAAAAGGTCGGGATCGACGTCTTTCTTTTTACCATACGGTTAGAGTTGTTTAACTGATGGAATGAAAGCAGCCGTCGTGTGAAATACTACCGGAGGAGGCGAGAGCAAATGTCTGAAGAAATTCTGATCCGTCAGGGCGCGCCGACGCTCGCGGGCATCAAGACGGGGAGCCTGTTTCCCTGTCCCTGCGAGGACCGCGAGGACCTGCTGGCCGACATCCGGCGGCTGAACCGGCTGCTGGTGCCGAAGGGCCTGTGCCTGCTGCCGATCCGCTTTCTGGAGGGGCAGGCGCTCCTTTACCTCTACCGTCCCGCCGAGCTGCGGCGCGACCTGCAGGACGCGCTGGCGTCCGAGCTGCTGCGCCAGGCGGGCTACGCCAATGAGAGCTGTGCGCGCTGCGTGGCGCAGCTCATCCGCCGCTTCCGCGAGAGCGGAGAGTTCCCGCACGAGGTGGGGCTGTTCCTCAGCTATCCGCCCGAGGACGTCAAGGGCTTCATCGACCACCGCGCGAACGGCTTCAAATGCGCGGGGCTGTGGAAGGTCTACGGCGACGAGGCTAAGGCGCGGGCCCTGTTCGCGAAATTCAAGAAATGCACGGAGATCTACTGCGCACTCTGGCAGACCGGCTCGAAGCTCGAGCAGCTTGCCGTCGCAGTTTGATACTATATCATCATCGAAAGGAACATACGAATATGAAAACTGCTGTTGTTTACTGGAGCGGTACGGGCAATACGGAGGCAATGGCACATGCCGTTGCCGAGGGCATGACCGCCGCAGGCGCGGAGGCTGTGCTGCTCACGCCCGACAAGGTACAGCCCGGCGATCTGAACGTCTACGACGCCATCGCCTTCGGCTGCCCTGCCATGGGCAGCGAGGTGCTGGAGGAAATGGAATTCCAGCCGATGTTCGACGCGTGCAAGCGCAGCCTCGGCGGCAAGCGCGCGGCGCTGTTCGGCTCCTACGGCTGGGGCGACGGCGAGTGGATGCGCAGCTGGGAGAAGGACTGCGGCGACGCGGGGCTGAACCTTGTGTGCGAGAGCGTCACCTGCTGCGACGCGCCCGACGATGCGGCGCTCGAGGCCTGCCGCGAGCTCGGCAGGGCGTTGGCGAAGTAAGGAAGCGGCAATGGACAGCGCGCGCAAAAGGCTTCGGCGCAAGCTGCCGGTCCTTATGCTGACTGCGGCCGTTCTGCTGCGTCTTGCCATCGGCGGATCGGTCGGATAAAGCCCGCGGAGCACGCGGGCAGGGGAAAGAAAATACCGTCGGGGATCGCTCCCCGACGGTATTTTTTCGCTGTTTGATTCGGTTTCTTAATTCAGGAAGTCCTTGAGCTTCTTGCTGCGGCTGGGATGGCGCAGCTTGCGCAGCGCCTTGGCCTCGATCTGGCGGATGCGTTCGCGCGTGACGTTGAACTCCTTGCCGACCTCCTCGAGCGTGCGGGGACGGCCGTCCTCGATGCCGAAGCGGAGCTTGAGGACCTTCTCCTCGCGCGGGGTGAGGGTGGAGAGCACGTCCACGAGCTGCTCCTGCAGCAGCGTGAACGACGCGGCCTCGCTCGGCTCGCTCGCGCCCTCATCGGGAATGAAGTCGCCGAGATGGCTGTCCTCCTCCTCGCCGATGGGCGTTTCGAGGGAGACGGGTTCCTGTGCGATCTTCAAAATTTCGCGCACCTTGTCCACGGGCATCCCCATCTCGGCGGAGATCTCCTCCGGCGAGGGGTCGTGGCCGAGGGACTGGAGCAGCTGGCGGGAGACGCGGATGACCTTGTTGATGGTCTCGACCATGTGGACGGGGATGCGGATGGTGCGCGCCTGGTCGGCGATGGCGCGGGTGATGGCCTGACGGATCCACCACGTCGCGTAGGTCGAGAATTTGTAGCCCTTGGTATAGTCAAACTTTTCGACGGCCTTGATGAGGCCGAGATTGCCTTCCTGAATGAGATCGAGGAACAGCATGCCGCGGCCGACGTAGCGCTTGGCGATGCTCACGACAAGACGGAGGTTTGCCTCCGCCATGCGGCGCTTGGCCTCCTCGTCGCCCTGCGACATGCGCACGGCGAGCTCGATCTCTTCCTCCTGCGTGAGCAGGCTGACCTTGCCGATCTCCTTGAGATACATGCGCACGGGGTCGTCGGTCGAGTAGGAATCCACCATGCTGTCGGCTTCGGCGATCTCTTCTTCGGTGACCTCATCGATCTCCTCAAGCTCGTCGAGCGCGGGAAGGAGCTCGTCATCGTCGATGGGCGGCAGATCCTCGCCGACGGTCTCGATGTTCAGCTCTTCAAGCGTATCGTAAAACCGGTCCATCTGCTCCTGTGAGAGATTCAGCCCGTCGATGACGTCCGCGATCTCCTTGAGCGTCAGCTTTCCGGCCTTCTTGCCCTTTTCGATCAGGTTGGACAGGCGCTCCTCGCGGGATTTCTGCGTGTCCTCCGGCTTTTCCTTCTTGCCGCGCGCGCCGTGGGTGGGCTCAAGCTCGTCATCCTCGGGAACGTCCGCGATCTCTTCCGGCTCGTCGGTCGCGAGAATGGCGTCGGCCAGCGCCGTAAGAGCCTCTCCCTCGCTGACGGGCGCGGATTCGGGCAGCTTCGCCTCCGGCAGCTTTTCTTCCGGCATGTTCTTTTCTTTCTGCTCGCTCATCGTTTATCCTCCAAAACTTTTTGTCTTTCTGTATTTTTCCGCCAGAGCGCGGAGATCGTCCTCGGCGTCCTCCGTGCGTCCGGTAATAACGGCTATGTAATCGGATATGGCCTTGTCCGCGTGGGAAAGATCCTCCGGCGCGCCGAGCACCGAGGTGAAGTGGCTCATCTCGTCGCCGGTGAACTGTCCTGCCAGCACCGCCATGGAGATCGTCTCGCCGGTCTGCACGCGGCGCAGAAGCTCGCGGTAGAGCCGCGCGAGCACGGGAGAGGAAAAGCTCTCCGGCGGCGGCAGGGTCTTGCCCTTCGCCGCGCCCGGATCGAGATACAGTATCCGGATCAGGCCTTCCTCGGCGCGCGCCGAGCGCGGATCGTCGTATCGGATGGAGCGCTGCGCGGGCTGCGCCGTCTGCGTGGGGCGGGCGGCGTCGCGCGCTTCCCGCTTTTTCGCGTCGGCAATGCGGCGGCGGCGCAGCCGTTCGGCCTCCTGCAGCACCGCCTCGCGCGATACGCCCGCCTTTTCCGCCACGCGCGCGGCGTATACCTCGCGCTCGACCGCGCCCGGCAGCGACGCCAGAAGCGAAGCCGCGCTCTTGAGATAGTCCACGCGCCCCTCGTCGGTCGTGGGCGGGTTTTTCGCTTCCACGTCGCGCAGCCGGTATTCGATCTGTCCGGCGCTCGCGTCAATGAGATTGCGGAAGGCGTCCGCGCCGTTTTTCTTGATGAACTCGTCCGGGTCCTTCGCGCCCGGCACCTGCAATACGCGCACCTTGAGATCGAGCTTCTCGAGAATGCCGATGCCGCGCGAGGCCGCCTTTTTTCCCGCCTCGTCGCTGTCGTAGCAGAGAACGACCTCGTTCGTGTAGCGCGAAATAAGCCGCGCCTGCTCGGGCGTGAGCGACGTGCCGAGCGAGGCGACCGCGCCGTCAAACCCCGCCTGATGCAGGGAGACGACGTCAATGTTGCCTTCTACGAGAATGATATACCCGTTTTTTGACTTTTTAGCCAGATTCAAACCGAAAAGATTATGGCTTTTGCTGAAAACGGGCGTTTCGGGGCTGTTTAAGTACTTCGGCTCGCCGTCGCCGAGAATGCGGCCGGAAAAGCCGATCACGCTGCCGCGCACATCGATGACCGGGAACATGAGGCGGTTGCGGAAGGCATCGTACACGCCGCCGGACTTGCCGTGCTTCACGAGGCCGGCCTCGAACATCTCCTGATCGCTGTACCCCTTCCTGCGCATGGCGTTCGCGAGCGATTCCCACGAATCGGGCGCAAAGCCGAGACCGAAGCGCGTGACCATCGCGGGAGAAATGGCGCGGCGGCGGACATAGTCCTGCGCCGGGCCGCCCTGCGGCGATTTGAGCATATCATGGAAAAACCGCGCCGCGTCCCGGTTGAGCTCCAGCAGCCGCGCCCGGCGGGACGTATCCTCGCTCTGCGCTTCCTCCGGCAGAGGCATGTTCGCGCGCCGCGCCAGAAACGCCACGGCGTCCGGGAACGAGAGATTTTCGATCTCCATGATGAAGTTGATGACGCCGCCGCCCTTGCCGCAGCCGAAGCAGTGGTAGATCTGCTTATCGGGCGCAACGGAGAACGAGGGCGTTTTCTCGCTGTGGAACGGGCACAGGCCGAAGAGGTTCGCCCCGCTCTTTTTTGTCAGCCGGACGTACTGACTCACCACGTCCACAATGTCGTTGCGCTCGGTCAGCTCGTCGAGAAACCGTTCGGGAAATGCCATGATACGTCCGCCTCCTATTGCAATAAATTTTGGTTGGAAGCCCGGCATCCGGCCGGGCTTCTTTCGTTTGCTGTGCAGCGCTTATTTCACGCTCCACGCCATGGGGATGAATATCTCGCCATACTGATAGATCGCGTAGTCGTCCGTCATGCCGGAGACATAGTCCGTCACGGCGCGCTCGAGCCCGTCGCGCTCCATAATGCCGCGGAAATCGTCCGGCAGCTTCTCGGGATACCGGCAGTAATGCTCCCAGATGCCGCGCAGGATGTTCTCGACCTTGGCCTCCTCGCCCTTGGCGACGGGGTTGTGGTACACGCGGTCGTAAAGAAATTCGTGGAACACGTCCCAGACTTCCTGCATATCGTCCGAAATGCCGACATTTCCCGCGCTGCTCGTCCGGATGATGTTATCGACGAGCGAGTTGATGCGGCGGCTGTTGCGCGTGCCGAGCCGCTTTACGATGATCTCCGGCAGCTCAGACTCCGCGACGATGCCGGCGCGTATCGCGTCGTCCAGATCGTGATTCAGATACGCCACATGGTCGCACAGCCGCACGACGACGGCCTCGCGGCTCTCCTCGGGATGGCCCTTTGTGTGGGCAAGAATGCCGATGCGCGTTTCCTGGCAGAGATTGAGCCCCCGGCCGTCCTTTTCGATGCAGTCCACCACGCGCAGCGACTGCTCATAGTGCCGGAAGCCGGGGCCGTAAATTTCGTTGAGCGCCCGCTCCCCGGCGTGGCCGAACGGCGTGTGGCCGAGATCGTGGCCGAGAGCGATGGCCTCGCACAGATCCTCGTTGAGCCGCAGCGCCCGCCCGACGGTGCGCGCAAGGCGCGTTACCTCCAGCGTGTGCGTGAGCCGGGTGCGGTAATGGTCGCCCTCCGGCTGGAGAAAGACCTGCGTTTTGTGCTTGAGACGCCGGAACGCCTTCGAGTGCGTGATGCGGTCGGCGTCGCGCTGAAAGCATGTGCGCACGGGATCCTCTTCCTCCGCGCGGCGGCGGCCGTGGGAATCGGCGGCGCGCACGCCGAAGTCACCCACCAGAATTTTTTCCAGCTCCTCGCGTTCCTGCCGCGGACAAGTCATGCGCTCCGCCTCCTTGAAAGCAAAAAAGTAATGCAGAATACCTCTGCATTACTTATATACGACATTGCCCGCGATTTTCCCTGCTTTTCGGAGAAAAAATTTTTAAATTATTCTTCCTCCCGCTCCGGGCGGAAAACGCTCTCGCCGAGACGCACCTCGGCTTCTCCGGCGGTCGCGTCGCGCAGGAGCGTCACAAAGCTCTCGCTCTGCGCCTCGGGCGCGGAAAAAACGATCTCGACCTCCGCGCCGAAGAGTGTTTCCTCAACGCGCGCGCCGCGCTCTTCCAAAAGGCGGCGCAGCCGTTCGTACCGGGCGTAGGAGCAGGCAAAGCTCCCGCGCCGCCATGGGCGCATGACGGCGGTGCCCGCCTCGCGCAGCGCGGCGCGGGCCGCAGCGGAGTAGGCGCGCACGAGCCCGCCCGAGCCGAGCAGCGTTCCGCCGAAATAGCGCGTCGTGACGCAGCAGACGTCCGTCAGCCCCGCGCCCTGCAGCACGGCGAGCGTCGGCTGGCCGGATGTGCCGCCCGGCTCGCCGTCGTCCGACCAGCGGAGGATGTTCCCCTCACGCAGGACGTAGGCGAAAACGTTGTGCGTCGCGTCGACATACGTCCGGCGCATTTCGTCGATGAACGCCTTTGCCTCGTTCTCCGATGTCACGGGCTTTATATGGCCGATAAACCGGCTTCGTTTGTCCTCATATTCCGCCTCGCCGTATCCGGCGGCGGTACGGTACGGCGTCATTGCTTCAGCTCCTCCGTGATGCGTGCGAGCAGCGTGTCCACGCCCTCGCCGGTGCGCGCGGAAATGCACACGCCGTCGCGCGTGTGGGGAAGCTCCGTAAGCGCCGGGATCGCGTCGCACTTATTATAAATGCGCAGCACCGGCGTGGCGGACGCTCCCAGCTCGCGGATGAGCGCATCGGTGACCTTCGCCTGCTCCTCCCAGTCGGGCGCGGAAACATCGATGACGTGCAGCAGGAGATCGGCGTACCGCAATTCTTCGAGCGTGGCCTTGAACGCCTCGATGAGATTCGTCGGCAGCTTGCGGATGAAGCCGACGGTGTCGGAGAGCAGAATCTCCCGCTGAAGCTCCGGCAGCCAGAGACGGCGCGTCGTCGTGTCCAGCGTATCGAAAAGCCGGTCGTTCGCCGGGATGTCCGAGCGCGTCAGACGGTTGAGCACCGTGGATTTTCCGGCGTTCGTGTAACCCACCAGTGCGACCATCGGCATGGCGTTTTTCTCGCGGCGGCGGCGCTGCGTCGAGCGGACGCGGCGCACCTGTTCGAGATCGGCCTGCAGATTCTGGATGATCCGGCGGATATGCCGCCGGTCGGTCTCGAGCTGCGTTTCGCCGGGGCCGCGCGTGCCGATGGGCGCGCTCGTACCGGCCTGGCGCTTGAGATGGGTCCACATGCCGGTCAGCCGCGGCAGCAGATATTCATACTGCGCGAGCTGCACCTGCAGCCGGCCCTCCTTTGTGCGGGCGCGCTGGGCGAAAATATCGAGAATGAGTCCGCTCCGGTCCACGACGCGCACGCCGAGCTCTTCCTCGATCGCCCGCGCCTGCGAGGGCGAGAGCTCGTTGTCGATCACAACGAGATCGCACTCGTTGTTCGTTACGATCTCCTTTATTTCCTGCAATTTGCCCGCGCCGAGAAAGCTGCGCGGGTCGGGCGACTGGCGGGTCTGCAAAACCATGGCGACCGTGTCCGCGCCCGCGGTATCCACGAGCGCGGCAAGCTCCTCCATCGAAATTTCGGTGGAGCGCTCCTCGGCGTCCATGCTCGATGCGGAAAGCCCCGCGAGCACCGCCCGTTCTCTTTTCTGCGTCAAGTCCTGAATGGGTAAACCCTCCCGGTCAATCGTCCGTTTCGTCCTCGGGCAGCTTCTCCACGAGGATCTTTTCCACGCGAAGCCCGTCCTCGCCCATGGCGAGCACCTTTACGCGAAGACCGTCCGCCTCCACGGTATCGCCCACCTTGGGGAACGCGCCGAACTTCTCGATCGTCCAGCCGCCGGCGGTGGCGCTCGCGGTGTCGAGCGATTCCTCGGTCACGTCCAGAAGCTCCGCAAGATCGCCGATGGGGAGATCGCCGTCGATCTCATACATGCCGTCTGGCCGTTCAACGATCTCGTCTTCAACCTCGTCGGTCTCGTCCCAGATGTCGCCGACAAGCTCTTCGAGCACATCCTCGAGCGTCACGATGCCGAGCGTTCCGCCGTATTCGTCCGTGACGACGGCGAGATGCTGCTGGTTTTTGCGCAGCTGCGCGAGCACATCCGGCAGCTTCACGGTCTTATAGATATACAGCGGCTTCATAAGGTTGCTGCGGATGTCCGCGTCGGGATCGTCGAGCAGCGCCTTGTAAAAGCGGTTGAGATACAGTACGCCGATGACATTGTCGATGCTGTCCTCATACACGGGGATGCGCGAATACGGCAGATCCTCGCCCGAGAGCAAAAGCTCGCGCCAGTCGTCGTCAATATCGAGCGCCTCGACGTCCACGCGCGCGGTCATCACGTCCATGACGGCGATCTCGGAAAAGTCGAGCGCGCTGCGCAGAAGCTCGCTGCGGTCCTCGTCGATGACGCCCTCGTCCTCGACGGTCTCAATGATGGACTGCAGCTCGGCGGCGGCTTCCTCCTCGGTATTTTCGCCGCTGTGCTCGTCCTTGAGCGGAAGCGTAATAAGACGGATGAGCAGCGAAACGAGGAAGATGACCGGCGAGAGCACGATCATAAGAAAGCGGACGAACGGCGCGACCGTCATCGAAAAGCGGTTCGCGTTTTTCTTTGCGGCGATCTTCGGCGCAGATTCGCAGAACACGATGATGATCGCCGTCATGCAGAGCGTAATGAGGACCGACACCCAGCCGTTATATTTTTCTCCCAGCAGCGCAATGCCGAGCACCGTCACGATCGAGTCCGAGCCGATGTTGCAGAGGTTATTGCCGATGAGAATGGCGGAGAGCGCGTTTTCGTATTTGTCGATCACCTTGCAGGCGATCCCGGCGGCGCGGTTCCCCTCCTCGGCGGCGGACGCAAGACGCATCCGGTTGGCCGACGAGAGCGCCATTTCCGATGCCGAGAAAAACGCCGAGCCGCAAAGCAGCACGAGCATCAAAAGCACATAGATCCACGTTGTCATGCCTCCTCGCCCCCTTCCTGCGTCTCTTCGGGCAGAAGCCGGATGAGGAGCTTGCGGATGCGCCGGTGGTCAATGGCCTCCACGGTCACCTTCAGCCGGTGCCAGGTGAAGCTCTCGCCCTGCGCGGGGATCATGTCGAACTGCTCATACACCCACTCGCCGACGGGCTTGTGCTCCCAGTCGGTATTCTCGGGATCGTCGTAGCCGAGCTCGTCGAAAAGGTCCTCCATGTCCATGTCGGCGCTGACCTCGTAGGTATCGCCGCCGAGCGCGCGGAATTCGACCTGCGCGACGTCGTCCTCGTCCCAGATCTCGCCGACCAGCTCTTCGATGATGTCCTCGACGGTCACGATGCCCATCGTGCCGCCATAGTTGTCCGTGACGACGGCGAGAGAGACCTTCTGCCGGTTGAGCTCTTCGAGCAGCTCGTCAATGGACGTGCTCTGGTGCACGAAGCACGGCGCGTCGAGCAGGCTGCGAAGCTCCGGGTATTTCCTCTCACGCAGGTATACGCGGACGTATTTGCGGATCTGCAGCACGCCGATGATGTTGTCGATGCTTCCCTCGTACACCGGCAGGCGGCTGTGGCGCTGCTCACGGATGAACGAGAGGATCTTCTCCGGCGGCGTGTTCACATCGAGCGCCGCAACGTCTACGCGCGGCGTGAACACGCGCTCGACTGTTACGTCCGCAAACTCCAGCGCCGAGTGGACGAGCTCCGCCCGGTCCTCGGGCAGCTCGCCCTCGTCGGTCATCGTTTCGATGATGTCGTAGAGCTCATCCTCGGTCACGGTGATCTCCGGCTCTCCCTTGGCGAGATTCGAGAAGAATTCGCCGATGTGCGAAAGCGCCTTCGCCAGCGGCGCGAAAATGCGCATAAAAAAGCACAGGGACGGCGCCGTCGCAAGGGCGCACCGTTCACTGTAGCGCTTGGCGATGCTCTTGGGGAGCATCTCTCCGGCAAAAAACACCGCGATCGTGCACACGATCGTGCCAAGCGCCACCCAGCTCGCGCCCCAGGTGCGCGTAACGAGCACCGTTGTGAGCGTAGCGGTGGAGATGTGGACGATATTCGTGCCGATGAGGATCGCGGAAATTGCGCGGTCAAAATTGTCCTGTACGTAAAGGGCTTTCTTCGCCTTCTGGTCGCCCTGATCGAGCCGCGTCTTGAGCCGGATGCGGCTGACGGACGTGGCGGCCGTCTCTGCCACGGCAAAATACGCCGCCATGCAGAGAAGAAAAACGATAGGTATCCAAGACAGCCAACTGTCGCCGTCCATGTGGGGTCATCACACTCCATTTTTATATAGTTATGACAGAATACCATATTGTGCCCCGCGCGTCAAGCGCTTACCGGACACTCCGCCGCTTCTGTCTGCGGAAACCATGCACCGGGCGCACGCACCGCGCGGGCAGCGGCGTGTGCCGCTATCTCCGCGACCGCGCGGAGAGCGCCCGCTGCGAGCACATCCGTGCCGTCACGCATCATGTGGAGCTCAACGCCAGCGCCGAATTCATGGAGCAGTACATCATGAACATGAATTTTAATGTTCTGTAATCGACCCGACAAAAAGGTGTCAGCCGGAGCGATCCCGCTGACACCTTTTTTTCTTTTCCGCCGAAAACGCGAAAGCGGGGCGTCCGGCCGAAACGGCACAGACGCCCCGAAAGGAGAAAAGAAACGATCACTTATTCCGCTTGACGACACCCTTCTGCAAGATGATGTTCGCATACTGCGAGGTCTCGCCGCTCTGCACGATGTAGCAGGCCTGCTCCGCCTTATCGTAGAACGCGTACCGTTCCAGATAGCCCGTGCACGCCTCGCCGCGCTCGTCGTACTTCTCGATGATCTTTTTGTATTCGTCCAGAATGGGAAGCGCAAGATTGCGGTCGCACTCGGACTTTGCCATGTACAGCACCGGCTTTTCGGCGTAGGTGTCCAGCGGCATGAGCGCCAAAATGGCGTCGAGAAGCTCCGGGATGCCGTGGCCGTCCGCGCGGATGATCTCCGCCGCGCCGCGGCGGCTCACCCCGTCCGAGGGGAAGTTCCCGTCCGCCAGCACGATCGTATCCCCGTGTCCCATCGCGTAGACCGCAGCGAGAAGCTCCGGAGAGAATACCGGTGAAATGTGGTTGAGCATGGCTTTTTCCTCCTTATATCTTTGGCTTTTTTACGGCTTTTCGGGATGGTTTGGGCCGAAGTGCTTGAGCATGACCAGCGGCTCGCACGCATGATCCCCGATCGTGCCGTGCCCCTGCGTCAGGATGCCGCCGCAGGCGGCGGCCCGGCAAAGAGAACAAACGCGGCGCAAAGATCGGGATCCGGCGGAAGAAAGGATCTCTCGGCTGCTCCTATATCGTTTTTCTTTATTTTATCGTACCCGGCGCTCAAACGCAAGGATTTGTATGATCCATTTCCTCCGGCCGTGCCGGCAGCGCTTCCTCCTCGGCGGGGGCGAGCGTTGTCCGCGGGGAGCGGAGCATCCGGTGCGCGATCGCGCCGCGATGATCGGGAAATCGGGCGCGGCCGACTCTGAACGGCGGCTTCTGCCTTATCTCCGCACCAGATTGGCGCTGATGCCGCGCATGGCTTCGGCAAATTCGGCGTCGAGCTTTTCACGCCGGGCGAGATCGCACGCCGTCACCATGCCGACGAGCCGCCCGTTTTCCGCCACGGGCAGACGGCGCAGTTGCTCGCGCGCCATGAGCGCGGCGGCGCTCTGCACGCTGTCGCCCGGCCGCGCCGTCACGACTGCGCGGGACATGACCTCCGAAACGCGCGTGTCCGCGGGGTCGTTGTCCAGCGCAAGACAGCGCATCACGATGTCCCGGTCGGTGAGCACGCCGCGCAGCCGTCCGGTGCTGTCCGTCACGGGCAGCGCGCCGAGATTCCACCGCCGCAGCAGCCGCGCCGCCGCCGTGACCGGCTCGTCCTGTCCGACGGTGATGACTTTTGCCGTCATGATCTCCTGAACTTCCATAATGAATATATCCTCCCTGTTCGGTTTGTTCCTTACAGGGAGTATGGACAATCGGCGCGGCTCTTAACCCGGCACGGCGAGAGAGGCGAGCATTTCCCCCGCGGCGCGGCCGAAAAGCTCCGCGGCAGCGATCGCTTCGGAGAGCGTGTTGCCGTTCGTGCCGACTTCTATAATGAGAGAGCCGGTCGTATACTGCTGGTTGTAGCGCTCCGACGCAAGATGGATCGGGCGCATGAGCGCGCCGTTTGCCGATACCGCCGCGGCCTGCATCGCGAGCGCGAGCTTGAGATTTTCCCGCCAGAGCGGGTGCTCGAGATATTCGTCCGTGCCGCACACGAGCATCACCTGCGCCATGCCGCTTCCGGCGGCGCAGGTCTTATAGACGGTCGATTCGTCGCCGATGGCGTCGCGGTGGACATCCAGCACGAGCGCGATGTCCGGATACTCGGCAAGATACGCCTCGATGGACGCCGCGGCGCGCTCATAAGAGCCCGCGTAGCTCGGATAGTCGTAGAGTGTGCGGTCGTGCAGCACGCGAAGGCCGTATTCCTCCAGCACGGCGCACAGCGCGTCGCCCACGCGGATGACCGAGCGCCCCGGATCGGTCGTGCGGAAGGGGTCGCTCGGCGTATATTCCTCGCCCGCCGCGGGGAGATATGCCTCCGTGCCGTGCGTATGTATTATCAAGATCTGCGGCCCCTCCGCGCCGAGCTTCTGCACGAGCGGCTCGGCCATGAGCGCGGCGATATCCGCTTCAAGGTCCGTTTTGTTCCGGATCTCCATGCCGGTGTCGTCCGTGAACGGCACGATCTCCGGCGTCGGCTCGCTCGTGGGCTCGGGCGTGATCTCCGGCGTCGGCTCCGGCGTTGGTTCCGGGGTGGGTTCGGGCGTCGGCTCCGGCGTTGGTTCCGGTGTCAGTTCCGGCGACGGTTCCGCCGTCGGCTCCGGTGTGATCTCCGGTGCCGACGCTTCGATAGGAAGGTTGTCCGCAAGCAGGAGCTGTCCGGAAGCGTGCGCGTCGCCGAGTTCGAGCGCGAGCAGCGCCGCGCCGAGACGCCCGCTTTCATATGTCTCGGCGGCGCGCTCGACCGGCTGGGCCAGCGCACCGGCATGGAATACCAGCTGCGCTGCCATTATTGCCGTGCACAGCAGCTTTCCCTTCCGGTTCATCGTTCCGCCTCCCCTGCCCATCGATACTATCTATCTTATGGCGCGGCGGCAGAGAATATGCCAACGGCTTGTTGACGCCTTTCGCCCCGGCATGATAGAATTATAAAACATCCGGACGAAAGGGGGCGCGGACTATGCGGACACGGCTGAATATGTTCATGCTCGGACGAAACGGCGTGGACTTTCTCAATAAGCATCTCTTCCGCATTGCGGCCATCATCGCCGGGCTGAACCTGCTGTTTCTGGGGCGGATCGGCTCCGTCCCGTTTCTTATAGCGGGCTACGCCCTGTTCCGGACGCTCTCCCGCAATCTTCCCATGCGGCAGGCGGAGGACATGGTCGCGCGCGCGAAATACGACCGCGCGAAGGAAAAGATTTCCGGTGCGCTGCATCGCGCGAAGCAGAGCCGCGATTTCCGGTTTTTCTCCTGTCCCGGCTGCAGCAGCTATCTGCGCGTGCCGCGCGGTAAGGGCCGCATTCAAGTCACCTGCCCCCGCTGCGGGCACCGATTCGACCGGAAGAGCTGAAAAATCAGCGGAGCTTCATATGGAGGTACATACCATGACCATGGAAGAAATACTCACATCCGGCCTTGCGGAGCTCGGCGTCCCGACGACGGCGGCGCAGCTCTCGCAGCTCCGGGCCTACTATACGCTGCTCGACGAGCGCTCGAAGGTGATGAATCTCACCGCCATCGAGGGCGAGGAGGCGACGGCGCGCCTGCACTTTCTCGACAGTGCCGCGCTGCTCCGGTATGTGCGTCTCTCCGGCAAGGCCGCCGCGGACATCGGCTCCGGCGCGGGCTTTCCGGGACTTGTCGCGGCGATCCTCGCGCCGGACGCGGACATCACGCTCATCGACAGTCTCCAGAAGCGCGTGACGTTCCAGCAGGAGGTGTGCGATACGGTCGGTCTCGGGAACGTCACATGCCTTGCCGGACGTGCCGAGGAAGAGAGCGCGCTGCGCGAGAGCTTTGAAGTCGTCACATCCCGCGCCGTGGCGCGCATGACGATGCTCTGCGAGCTCTGCCTGCCGCTCGTGCGCGTCGGCGGCGTGTTTGCCGCGATGAAGGGGCCGGAGCCGGAGGAAGAGGTGCAGGAGGCGGCGCGCTGCATCCGCACGCTCGGCGGCGGGAAACCGCGCATCGAGAAATACACCGTTCCCGGCACGGACGCCGTGCACAGCGTCGTTATCATCCCGAAAACCGCGCCCACCCCGGCGAAATATCCCCGCCGGTTCGCCATGATCAAAAAGCAGCCGCTCTGAAAAAAAGACAGCAAAAGCGAGACTT
>OMDX01000307.1_pt1 | contig 18673 bp, 18 predicted proteins | sample 1673711 | NCBI WGS metagenome assembly OMDX01 (sample SAMEA103958123, study PRJEB25191) | human gut metagenome
GTCGCAGGATAGTCCCCAACATTCGACTTTCCGCAGCCCGCCATAGCAACAACGCAAACCAACGCTAACACTGATGCCATCAACTTTTTCATACGATCACGCTCCCCCTGTCAAATTCCAATTGATCCGTTCTATCTTCAGCACAATGCTCTTAAATCCTCTTGCCCACCTCGATTGTACCATGCCTCTCCGCAAGGTCGCAAGATATTTTCCCCTGCACGCCATTGTGAAAACAACCAAAAACACCTCCGCTGCCTGTGGGGCAGCGGAGGTGTTTTACGATCTAATTACTCCTCGTCGGCGTCCTCGTCAGCGGCGGGAGCCAGCAGCGCGCGGATGGACAGGGAGATCTTCTGCTTCTCCTCGTCGATGGCGGTGATCTTGGCATCCACCATCTCGCCCTCGGTCAGCACGTCGCCGGGCTTCTCGATGCGGCGATCCGCGATCTGGGAGATGTGGATCAGGCCGTCCACACCGGGCACGACCTCGGCGAACGCGCCGAAGGTCATCAGCTTCACGATACGCACGTTGGCCACATCGCCCACGTGGTAGGTAGCCATGAACTTATCCCAGGGATTCATGCTGCGATCCTTCACGCCCAGGGAGATCTTGTGCTTCTCGGAATCGAAGGAGATAACGTACACGTCCAGGGTATCGCCCACGGAGACGACCTCGGCGGGGTTCTTGATACGGCTCCAGGACAGCTCGGAGATATGTACCATACCATCCACGCCGCCGATGTCCACGAACACACCGTAGGAAGTCATGGACTTCACGGTGCCGGTGTAGTGCTTGCCGACCTCGATGTTGTTCCAGATCTCCGCCTGGGCGGCCTGACGGGCCTCATAGGTCACGGCCTTGATGGAGCCGACGACGCGGCGGCGGGCACGGTTGACCTCGGTGATCCGCAGGGACACGGTCTGGCCGATCATGGTGCTCAGCTCAGCGCCGCGGGGCAGACCGGACTGGGAAGCGGGCACAAACACGCGCACGCCCTTGACATTAACGACGATACCGCCCTTGTTCTCCTCGGTGACTTTACCTTCGAGAGTGGTCTTGTCCTCGCGGGCCTTCTCGATATCCTCCCAGACCTTGACAGCGTCCAGACGCTTCTTGGACAGCATGGCATAGCCCTCCACGTCGTTGACGCGGATGATATAGGTCTCGATCTCGTCGCCGACCTTGACGACGTCCTCAGGCTTCACATTGGGATCTGCGGACAGCTCGTCCACAGAGATATAGCCCGCCTGCTTGCAGCCCAGATCGACCTGCACCTCGGTGGGGCCGATCGCCGTTACAATACCGGTTACCTTCTCTCCTGTATTCAAAGTCTTAAAAGATTTTTCCAGCATTTCCTCGAAGCTCTCTTCCGTAGCTTCCATGTTCTTGATCTCTTCGCTCATCGTTGCATATACCTCCTTAATGATGCCCGCAGGCGTGGACGCGCCGGCTGTAAGCCCCGCCACAGAACATCCGTTAAGGGACCCGACCCGCAGCTCCTCCGGCCCTTCGATCTGATAGACCCGGGCGCAGCGTGTGCTGCAGATCTCCGCTAAATGTCTGGTGTTGGCACTTCTACGATCTCCGACCACGACCATAACGTCCGCCCGTCCGGCGATATTCGCCGCCTCGGATTGACGTTTTTGCGTAGCATCACATATTGTATCAAAGATTTCGGCGTTTGTACACTGTTTTTTTAAAAATTTTACACACTCTTCCCATATCGAACGAATACAGGTCGTCTGTGCGGTAACCAGCAAATCCATGTCCTTCCGCGCCGGGTCCGCCGCCACCCAATCAGCCAGCTCTGCCGTGTTTTCCAGCACCACGCTGCGCTCACAGCGGCTTGCGGCGGCCATCACCTCCGGATGGTGCGCTTCTCCGATAATGATGGGTGTCCGGCCCGCACGGGCTGCCTGTTCCACCAGCCGGTGGATCCGCAGCACGTGTGGGCAGGTAGCGTCCACGATGCGTACACCCCGTTCTTCCAACAGCCGTAAAGCCTCCCGTGTCTCGCCGTGGGCACGGATGATCACCGTCTCTCCCGGCCGCACCTGCTGAGGGCTGTCCGCCTGCCGCGCGCCCAACGCCTCCAGTGCCGCGATGACCCGGTCATTGTGTATGATACTGCCCAGCATAACGCAGCCGCCCTCCCGGGCAGCCACCTCCGCCACGTGCACGGCCCGTTCCACGCCGTAGCAGAACCCCGCCGTCTTCGCCAGTATCACCTGCATTCGATCCCTCCCAGGGCATAGGCCCGCCGCATGACCTCATGGGCGTTGGCAGTATATTCCTCCGCCGTACCCTTGCGGCCGGTGTACTCCGGCTCGAAGGGCTCGCCGATTATGATGGGCGTCTTGCGGAATATGCGCTTCTTCGTGCCGATATATACCGGCGCCAGCTTCACACCGGCACGGATGGCCATCATGCCCGCGCCGGACTTGACATCCGCCTGTCCCGGTGTCTTCACCCGTGTTCCCTCCGGAAACAGGAACAGGTTCCACCCGTCCCGCAGGCTCTGTATGGCGGTCTTCACCGCCCCAATATCACTGTTGCCCCGATCCACCGGAAACACGCCGATCGCCCGCAGGAACCCGCCCACGATGGGGATGGAGAACAACTGCTTCTTAGCCATGATCCGCACGTTGAACCGCTGGGGCATGGACAGCACGAATAGGATGGGGTCCCAGGCGCTGGAGTGATTGGCGCACAGCAGCACCGGTTCTCCGCCCTCCAGATGCTCCGTTCCCCGCAGGTCCACCGGCAGAAAAAACAGCACCAGCGGGCGCAGCACCCGCCACGCCGCCGCATAAAACTTATTTCTCACGATGCCACACGCCCCCGTATCACATCCAGCAGCAGCTCCAGGCTGGCCGCGAAGTCCATGTCCGTGTTGTCGATCATAATGGCATCATCCGCCGGCCGCAGCGGCGCCGCCGCCCGGTGGGTATCGTTATAATCCCGCTGCTCCATATCACGCAACACCTCGTCAAAGGGCTTCGGCGTGCCCCGCTGCTCCAGCTCCAAAAACCGCCGCCGCGCCCGCGTCTCCACATCCGCGCACAGAAACACCTTCACCTCCGCGTCCGGCAGCACCACGGTCCCGATGTCACGTCCGTCCATGATGACGCTGTGCTCCCGCGCCAGAGACCGCTGCAGCTCCATCAGGAATGCCCGCACCTCCGGTATGGCCGACACGTCTGAGGCGTACTTCGATATCATCGGCAGGCGTATCTCCTTCGTCACGTCCTCGCCGTTGAGATACATCCGCTGCAGACCCTCCTCGTCGTACCGCAGGGCCACAGTGATCTCCGGCAGCGCCGCAATCACCGCCGGCGCGTCCGTTGGCGCGATGTCATGCCGATACATATACACGCCGATGGTCCGATAGATGGCCCCGGTGTCCACATATAGGATATGCAGCGCCTCCGCCGCCGCCCGGGCCAACGTGCTCTTACCCGCGCCGGACGGCCCATCGATGGCCACTGCGTACTGTCTCTCCGTCATGTCGTCTCCTCGCTTTCCGCGGCGCTCAGCCCCGCCAGATACCCCGTCGCCCACGCGATCTGTAAATTAAAGCCCCCCGTATAGGCGTCCACATCCAGCACCTCGCCGGCAAAATACAATCCCCCCACCCGCTTCGACGCCATGGTGTTTGGCGTTACCTCTCCCACCTTCACGCCGCCGGCGGTGACGATCGCCTCACTGACGGGCCGCGGCCCGGTAAGCTCCAGCGTAAAGTGCTTCAGCACCTGCACCAGTGCCCGGCGCTGTTCCTTTGTCAGGCTGTTGGCCTTTTCGCTTCCGGTCAGCCCCGCCCGGCGCAGCACCACCGGCGCCATGCTGTGGGGCACCAGCCCCGCGGCGATGGTCCCCATCTCCCGGTTGGGATTTTCTCCGATATCCCGCAGCACCCGCGCGTCCAGCTTCTGCTCGTCCAGCGCCGGCTTCAGGTCGATTTCTATCGTATAGTGCTCCCCCTCCCAGCGCCGCAGATGGGCGCTGGCGGACAGCACCAGCGGTCCGGACACCCCGAAGTGGGTAAACAGCAGCTCGCCGAAATCCCGGAACACCGCCTTTTTCTTCCCGTTGTATACCGTCACTGCCACGTTCCGCAGGCTCAGGCCCTGCATAGCCGGACAGTCCTCGCCCGCGCACACCAGCGGCACCAGAGAGCCCCGCAGCGGCACAATGGTATGCCCCAGTGCCTCCGCTATGCGGTAGCCATCCCCCGTGGACCCGGTGCCGGGATAGGACACCCCGCCTGTGGCCAGGATGACCGCCTGCGCGGGGTACGTTTCCTTCTCCCCTTTTACGGCGCATACCGCGCCATCCGCCGTCTCCACTGATACGGCCCGGTCACGGACCCACCGCACCTTCCGGCGCTTCAGCTCCCGTTCCAGCGCGTTGGTGATGTCGAAGGCACTGTCGGACACCGGAAACACCCGGTTTCCCCGTTCCACCTTCAGCGGCACGCCCAGCGCCTCAAAGAACGCCATGGTGTCCCGCGGCGTGAACCGTGTCAGCGCACCGTACAAAAATCGCCCATTACCGGGAATGCTGGCAAGCAGCGTCTCCCGGTCACAGTCATTGGTCACATTGCACCGGCCCTTGCCGGTGATATTCACCTTCTTGCCCAGCCGTTCGTTGGGCTCCAGCAGCGTCACCGCCGCGCCCTGTCGGGCCGCGGTGATGGCCGCCATCAGACCGGCGGCGCCGCCGCCGATCACCACGATCTCCTTCGCCATGTCACTCGTCATCTTTCCCGAAAATACTGTACCTGGACCACACCTGCTCCATATCCGCCAGCGTGGCGGACAGGTCATCCCGCCGCTGCTGCCCCACCGCCAGGATCAGCGCGTTCAGCAGGCTCAGCGGCGCAGCCATGGAGTCCACGAAGGAGATCATGTCGCAGGGCGCCAGCAGCGATACCGCCGCCATGCCGTACAGCGGAGACAGTGCCGAATCGGTGATCGCCACCACCTCCGCGCCCCGCCGGCAGGCAAACTCCACCGCGTGGATAGCCATCTTGGAGTACCGCGGGAAGGATATTCCCACCAGCACGTCGCCCCTGCCGATGTGGGCCAGCTGCTCATAGATCTCACCGGCGGCGCTGGACTGCACCAGCGTCACGTTCTTGAAGATCAGGTGCAGGTAGAAGTTCAGATACCCCGCCAGAAATGAGGAGGACCGCACACCCAGGATATAGATGTGCTCCGCCCCCAGCAGCTTGTCCACCGCCCGGCTGAAGGCATCCCGGTCCAACTGCTCGATGACATTGTGTATGCTGTTCATATCCCGCTGCATCACACTGCCCAGAATGTCCGCGCCGGACATTTGATCCCGCGATACCTGTATCCGCTGGATGGAGGTCAGCTTACCCCGTATCAGCTCCTGCAGGGCCTTCTGCATCTCCGGATAGCCGTCGTAGCCCAGCTGCGCGGCAAAGCGCACCACCGTGGACTCACTGACGGAGGCCGTCTCGCCCAGCCGCGCGGCGGTCATAAACGCCGCGCGGTCATAATTGTCCAGTATAAACGCTGCGATGCGCTTCTGTCCCTTCGAAAAGGTATCCATCCCGGCCCGGATGGTCTGTAGCACGTTTTCATTCATGTTGATGGCTTCCTTTGATAGATTGCAGCTCCTCCGCTGTCAGATACCGCCACTTTCCCGGCGGCAGGTCACCCAGGGTGATACTGCCCTCCGCCACACGGCACAGCCGCGTGACCGTCAACCCCACTGCGGCACACATCCGCCGGATCTGCCGCTTCTTACCCTGGTGGATCACCACCCGGTATTTCGCCGTACCATCCTTCCGATACAGCTCCGTCACCGCCGCCGGCACGATGGGCTGTCCGTCCAGTCTGTCCACCGCCGACAGCTGCCGTGCGCTGTCCTCCGCCGCGCCGGTGACCGTAACGATATACGTCTTGTCCACCTGATGGCTGGGATGCAGCAGCGCATGGGTCAGCGCCCCGTCGTTGGTAAACAGCAGTAATCCCTCCGAGTCCAGGTCCAGCCGTCCCACGGGATACACCCGTGCGCCGCAGTCCCTGACCAGCGATGCCGCCGTAGGGCGGCCCCGTTCGTCAGAGAGGGTGGTCACATAGCCCCGCGGCTTGTGCAGCATCAGATACACGTGCTGTGCCGCGCCCCGCAGGGGCCGTCCATCCACCCGGATATCGTCCGTCTCCGGATCCGCCTTGTCGCCTACACGGCTCCGCCGTCCGTTGACGGTCACGCGTCCGGCGGCGATCCACTCTTCCGCCGTCCGGCGGGAGCACAGCCCCGCGGCGGCCAGCAGCTTCTGTATGCGCTCGGTCATGGCGATACCTCTCTCCCGTTTCCCAGTGCGCCGAGCAGGCGCGCCTCCAGCGTCTCCTGTATGCCTGTCAGCAGGAACCCCCAGCGGTACAGTGCCTCGTGGTCGTTCCAATCGTCCCCGTCCCGCAGTGTCACCGCCACCAGCCGATGTCCCGCCTGCTCCGCGCAGGACACCAGCGTCCGCCCCGCCGCCTTCGTGTACCCGGTCTTCAGCCCCACGCACCCGTCCAGGCGGCTCAGCAGCTTGTTGTGGTTGGTCAGCGTCCGCCCGCCGATGACCGCCGTCCGTGTGGAGGCCGTCCGCCGCAGCGTCGGCTCGTTCACCGCCGCGCACCCCAGCAGCGCCATGTCATAGGCGGTGGAATAGTGTGCCTCGTCATCCAGTCCGTTGGGATTGGCAAAATGGCTGTTCCTCATGCCCAGCGCGGCGGCCTTTTCGTTCATCCGTTCCACAAAGGGCGCCACACCCCCCGCACATTCCGTCAGCGCCAGTGCCGCGTCGTTGCCCGAACACAGCAGCAGCCCGTACAGCAGCTCCTCCAGCGTCAGCCTCTCCCCCGGCCGCAGGTACATGGAGGACCCCTCCGCCATGTGGGCGGCAGTTACGGTGATGACCTGCGACGGCTCCCCCAGCTCCAGAGCCACCAGCGCCGTCATCAGCTTGGTGGTGCTGGCGATGAGCATCCGCTTGTCCCCGTTCTTTTCATACAGCACCTGCCCCGTGTCCGCGTCCATCAGGACGCAAGCCGTGGCGGAGACCTCCACAGCCTCCGCCACAGCGGGTATGCATGTCAGCACGGCCAGTGCGGCGCACAGCGCCGCCAAGATCCCTCGGGTCACAGAAAGCCCCCCTCATTACAGGATGCTCTCAGTCTATTCCCGCGCTGCTTGTCTTCTTGTCTGATATCAGAAATCCTTGTTCCGCTTCTTATCCACGAAGCCCTCGACCCGATCCAGCAGCTCCGGCACCATCTCGATGACCCGGTCCACGGTAGTGATGGCCGGCGCACCCACCGGCAGCATACGGGTCACGCCGCCCTTGACCACCAGGAAGGCCATGGGCTCCACCCGCACGCCCGCGCCGCAGCCGGCGCCGGAATGCTCCTTGTTCTTGCCGTAGTCACCGCCGCCGCAGCCGAAGCCGTAGCTCAGCCGGGAGATAGGGATCAGCGTCACGCCGTCCGGCGTGGTGATAGGTTCGCCCACGATATTGTTGGCGTCCACCATCTCCTTGACCTTCTCCATAGACTCCACCATCATGCTCTTTAGGTCATTTTTCTTTTCGGTCATTTCCATTGTCAGCTCTCCTTTGTCGAAGTTGATGTGGTCGTATGTCCCGCGCCGTCCGGCGCTGTGTGTACTGTTTCGCGCTGCTTTGCGGCGTTCTGCGCCGCCTTCGCCTTCTCCGCGGCGCTCTGCCGCTTCCGCATGGCCAGGAGCCACCGTATCACCGGCTTGGCGAAAGCCCAGCCGATGGCGAACAGGTCCCGTATCTGCAAACTCACACCCAGCCGGCCTGTGAGCCGCAGCTGCTCGCTGTCAAAGTCCACCTCCACGTGGAGGCCGGGGTCCGGTATCCGCGTCAACTGCTCCAGCTGCGGCATTACCGTCCACATTCCGGCGTTGATATAGCCGTACAGCTCCGCCGCCCCCGCCGGGTCCATCGCCCCCGGCAGCACCGCCGACAGCTCCAGCGGGTCGATCAGCAGCCGCTGCCGCGTCTTTCGCAGTCCGCCCTTCAGGGACGCCCACACCGCCGGCAGAAGCGTCTTGATATCCTGCGCCGACAGAGACGGCTTTTTCTTTTCCTTCCCCTTGGTGCTCTCCTCCTGCGGTGTCTTTTTCTTCTTTTCTTTCTTGGGCTTTTTGGGCTTCTCCGGTTTATCCGGTTTGGGAAGCATCTGTATCCGCGCCGGCCCCGCGATCACCGTGACGCTTGTGTCCGCAAGGTCGCCCGCGAAGTCTGCCCGCACGCCGATACGCAGCAGCGACAGCAGTAAGAAAAACAGCAGAATGCCCAGTATGATGTACACCGCCGTCATCGTGCTCCCTCCTCCCGCGTTATCTCTCCCGTATGCTTACAGCGCCTCCGCGCCGTTCTCCCCGTCCGCCGGTACCGTATCGTCGTCCAGCCGCAGCTGTCCGTCGGCCTCCATTCCCGGCAGCTGGGGCAGCTCCTCCAGCGAATTCAGATGAAACGCCCGCAAAAACGCCTGTGTCGTCCGGTACAGCCGCGGCCGCCCCGGCACCTGCAGCCGTCCGCACTCCTCGATCAAATGGCGATCCAGCAGCAGACCCACCGTATACGAGCTGTCCACGCCCCGTATCTGGTCCACATAGGCCCGGGTGGTGGGCTGATAGTACGCGATGATGGTCAGCACCTCCAGCGCCGGCTGGCTGAGCTTGGCGGGCTTACGAATCTCAAACGCCTTACGAATCTGGTCGCCGTACTCCGGCGCGGAGCACAGCTGCCAGCTGTCCTCCATCCGCAGCAGCCGCACGCCCCGTCGCTCATAGCTGTAATAGTCCTGCAAATGCTGCAGTACCAGCTCCACCGTGGGGCGGTCCATGTTCAGCGCCACGCAGATGCGATCCACCGCCACCGGCTCACCGGAGGCAAACAGTATGCCCTCTACGGCGGCCTCGATATCCTTCATTTCCAGTGTATCCATAGGTCTCCCCTTACATCAGTTCTTCGGGCGCGTCGCCCTCTGCGGTGACGGTGCAGTCGCTGGCCGCGCCGGCCAGCTTGATCAGATTGTTCCGGCACAGCTCCAGAACCGCCATGAACGTGGCCACCAGCTCACTGCGTGTCTTGCTGCCGCGGAACAGCAGCAAAAAGCGCGTAATGCCCACACCCCGCAGCCGCCGCAGGATCTCCTTCGCCTTTGTCTCCACAGGATACGGCTCCCGCTTCACGATCTCGTCAAAGGCCCGGATAGACGGTGCCTCCGGCGCGCCCTGCCGGTCCGTGACCTCCTGCATGGTCAGCACCAGATCCGCCGGCTCCTGGTCGTACTCATAGATCTTCCCGCGCTCCATAGGCTCCGGCGGCCGCGTCAGAATGTTCCGCCCGAACTCGCTCAGGGGTGCCAGCCGTTCCGACAGCATACGCACCCGGGCATAGGCCTCGCCCCGCTTGCGCTCCTCCAGCGACTTGATGAGGGCGTCCATCTCACTCTGGGCTTCCTCGTCCTCCAGGTTCAGCAGCATACGGGTCTTGATGAACATCAGCTGGGCGGCCATGGTAATGAACTCGCTGGCCACCTCCAGATCCATCTGCTTTCGCTTTTCCAGATAATCCTGGTACTGCTCCAGTATCAGTGCGATGGGGATATCCTGTATCTCTATCTTATTTTTTCCCAGCAGGTACAGTATCAGATCCAGCGGCCCCTCGAAGTCTTCCAGCGGCTCGTCGCCCCGCGTCTGTACCACCTTTTCCAGTTTAAAAATAGGATCGTCCAAATTTACACCTCAAAACCGACCAGCCTGCACAGCAGGGTAAATGTCCAGCGTATGGCGCTGTTCAGCGCGTTGCTGCCGACACCCACGGAGATAACTACCAGCAGCACCAGCATACCGAAGCGCTCATAGCGCATGAGCCAGTTGTACGCCCGGTCCGGCAGCAGCACCGCCAGCACCTTTGAGCCGTCCAGTGGTGGGATAGGCACCAGGTTGAACAGCCCCAGGCCCACCGACAGCGATGCCGTATCCACCAGGAAGGAAAACCATGTGCCGCTGAAGCTCCCCGTGGTCACCGCCCGCAGGAACTCGCCCCGGGCGATCAGCAGCAGCAAAAGCGCCAGCAGGAAGTTGGATATCGGCCCGGCCAGCGCCGTCAGCGCCATGCCCTGCTTGGGCTTCTTGAAATAGCTGGGGTCCACCGGCACCGGCTTGGCCCAGCCAAAGCCAGCCGCCACCATCATAATAAGACCCAGCCAGTCGATGTGCCGCAGGGGGTTCAGACTCAGCCGGTGCGCCCGCTTGGCCGTAGGGTCGCCCAGCGCATAGGCCGCCAGGCCGTGGCACGTCTCGTGTATGGTCAGGCACAGGAACACGGACGCCACGCGGAGCAGTATGCTCTCCAGCGAGCCGAAGTCCAGCGCGTTCCAAAGATTTGTCAAATATTGCAACAGCAGCGCCTCCGAGAGATAAAATGACAGCTTTCCTGCATTATAGCAGAAACCGGCCGGAAAGTCTACACCCATTGTCACCGTTCCGACCACTTTGTAACCATTTTGTATCCGTCTTTCCACCGGTTCGTAGCTTTTCTGTAAAGATACGTACCACTATATATGGTATGCTGTAAGCACAGAAGGAAACGGACATTCCCACACCATGAAAGGAGAACAACTACTATGGATAGAACGAAGCTCATCACCTCTCTGGTCATCCTGTGCCTCGCCTCCGCTGTGGCCGCATTCCTGATGCCGCCCGCCCACGGTGCGCTGCTCTCCTTCGTGAGCATCGCGTCGGCGACTGTCATCGCTGTCCTCGCCGTTGTCACGCTGGTGCGGATGCTGATGCAGCGTCGCGCGTTTTGACATAGAGGGCGCAAGTCAACTGTGTTTATTGAAAGCAGGCAGTCAACCGGACCGTATGTAGGAAGCTGTCCATCATAGCCATGTGATCTCCCCCCCTACCGCACATATCTGTTCCGTACCATATTATTTTCTCCCCAACTACGACCAACAAAGCGGCAGACCCGCAGGCAATGCCTGCGGGTCTGTCGCTTTTTATGACTGCCGATTTATCCCTTCAGCGCCGATACCGCCGCCCGTGCGGCTGCCGCCGCATCCTCGGTGTATACGTCCGCGCCGATCTCATCGCAGAAGCTCTGGCTGATGGGCGCGCCGCCCACAAATATCTTCACCTGGTCCCGGATACCTGCCTCCCGGGCCAGCGTCACCACCCGGCGCATCTCGCCCATGGTGGTGGTCAGCAGGGATGAGCAGGCGATCACGCCGCAGCGCTGCCGCTTCGCCGTCTCCACGAACTGCTCCGGCGTCACGTCCACGCCCAGGTCAATGACCTCTACGCCGCTGCCCTCCAGCATGATCTTCACCAGGTTCTTGCCGATGTCGTGCATATCTCCCCGAACGGTGCCGATACACGCCCGGCCCACCGTCTTGGCATTTCCGCCGGTCATCAGCGGCTTCAGCTCCCCCAGCGCCGCCGTCATGCACCGGGCGGCCATCAGCATCTCCGGCACGAAGGCCCGGTTGGCGGAGAAGGCCTCGCCCAGATCATTCATACCCCGGATCAGCCCGCCGGACAGGATCTCCTGCGGCGTACGACCCTGCTCCAGCGCCTCCCGGCACAGCGCCAGCACCTTTTTCTGCTGTCCCTTTTCCAGCGCTGCGGCCAGGCGGGCCAGTACGTCGCCGTTCTCGACAGCGGCGCCCGCCGCCTGCCGCACGGCGACAGCCCGCACCCGGCGTGGCACCGACGGCAGATCGAACCGCGGCACGTGCAGCGCCCGGTTGTAGTCCGCTATGGCCCGGTCGATGTACTCGTCCACATGGGGATACACCGCCCCCGGCAGGCCATAGGTGATGGAGGGGATATAGTGCCCACCCGGGCAGCACCGCCGCAGCGTATCCATGGCATAGCCGTAGATCTCCTCCGGCGCGGCATCCGTCCGGTCGATGGCGGCGCCCATACCGCCCATCAGCACCAGCCGCCCGTGCAGCTTCTGCTGGAGGGCCGGTATATCGTTCTCCGGCAGTACGCCCTGCCACACCTGAATGCCGATCTCCGCCATGTCCTCCACGATCGGGACCAAATAGGAGTCCGCGTGGTGGATGGCGATCACGCCCCGGGACCGGATGTAGCCGTAAAACCGCCGGTACGGCTCCTTGAAGAATTCCCGCCACATCTCCGGTTTCATGAACAGCGCGTCCTTGGTGCCCCAGTCGTCGTGAGAGAAGATCACGTCCGGCCGTAAATTGTCGATGAGCAGCTTCATGTACAGCAGCCGATACATGGTGATGTAGTCAATGAGCGCGTGCATCTCCTGTGGGTGCTCATACAGGTTCGTCAGCGTGTCCTCAAAGCCCATCAGGAAGTGGCACTGCTCGAAGATACCGGTACCCATAAAGCCCGCCAGCAGCTTCTCCTCCCCGCAGGCCGCCCGTGCCGCGGCGCGGCACGCCTCCCAGCCCTCCGTGCAGGCGGCGATATCCGGCGTGTGGACCGTCTCCCGCCAGCGGGTAACGTCCGGACACACCGCCAGGCCGTCTGTGGTGACGGGCATAGGCCCCGGCGCGTCGGCAGGAAAGCTGATGGTGGTGCCCCACCGATCCCTGCTGACGGTCCCCCGCTTCCGGTTGCCCCGCAGATAGGTGTTGATGGGATCGTTCAGGCACATGTGCAGCGCCTCGTACTGGCACAGCTGGCGATCCGGCTGGCCATTGGGCTTCAGCAGCTCCAGAAAGTTCTCCTTGGGTGTCATCATATCATTTCACCTCTTCGGTATAGAGTAGGCACGATGTATACGTCATGGTTCGCGGTCCGTAGTTATACGACAGCCCGGACCGCAGACACACGTCCCCCACCAGCAGGCCATAGGCCTCCATGGAGGACATCCGCTTGTCCGGGAACCGGCAGGGCCGGTCCGGGCAGGTACACCGGCGGCACACGGTGCACGCCCCCGCTGACAGGGGCAGGCAGTCCGGCAGCAGCAGCCGCGCCTGCCGCGCAAAGTCCGCAAAGGCCCGCTTGTGCCGCCGTTGGATCGCCTCCATCTCCTCGTAGTCGAAGTCGTCCGCCAGCGTGCCGGTGGTCTGCACCAGCACCCCGGCGTCGAAGCGCCCCATGGCCGCCGCGGCATCCTCCAGCGTCCCGCAGCCGGGCGGACAAGCCCAGTTGGCGTTCCACTGTCCGCACCGGTCCGCCCGGCACATCTCCCGCACCTCCCGCCGGGGCGTCAGTGCGTTCATGTCCACCGGCGCGGCGTGGGAGAACCCGTTTTCCGCCGCCAGCGTCATCAGTTTCGTTCTCATGGCAAATCCTCTTGACAAAGCCGCCCCGGGCTGATAAAAGTAGTAGTGGAATTATTATAAAAAGGGGTGTTGCCCGTGTCAAGTATCCGCGTGACCCGCGGCGGAGATGTTTTTCGCCTCCCCTGCAATGATACCGATACCCTGCTGGCTCTGCTGCGCCGCGCCGGCTGTACCCTGCCCGCCGCCTGCGGCGGCCACGGCCGCTGCGGCAAATGCCGCGTCAGCGTCAACGGCGTGCCGCGTCTGGCCTGCCGTGTGGTGCCGGAGGACGGCGACGAGATCGTCCTCCCTCCCGCCGCCGGCGGGCGTATCCTCACCGAGACGCTGGATCCCCCCGCCGTCCCCACCGGCGAGACAGGCTGCGCCGCCGCCATCGACCTGGGCACCACCACCACGGCGCTGCGGCTGTACGACCTGGCCACCGGCCACGCCCTGGCCACCTGCGCCGACTGGACGGCTCTGGCCCCCTACGGCGCGGATGTCATCACACGCATCCAGTATACCATCGACCACCAGGACGGGCTCACCCGCCTGTCCTCCCTACTCCGCCAGCAGCTGAAGGCCCTGCTCACCCGGGCACTCTCCCAGGCCGGGCGGCAGCCCGCCGAGCTAAAGCGCACCGTGACCGCCGGCAACACCGTCATGCAGAGCCTGCTCGCCGGTGTATCCGTCCGCCCGCTGGCTGCCGCCCCCTTCTGCCCGGAGACCTTCTTTCGTCAGAGCTCCGGCCTCACGCTGCTGGACGCGCCGCTGTACTGCGTCCCCTGCGCGGCGGGCTTCGTGGGCGGCGATATCACCGCCGGCCTGCTGGCCTCCGGCCTTGCCCGACGCGCGGGCCATTTCCTGTTTCTGGATATCGGCACCAACGGCGAGATGGCCCTGGGCGGCATGGATGGCTTCACCTGCTGCGCCGTGGCCGCCGGCCCCGCCTTCGAGGGCGCGGGCATCGCCTGCGGTATGCTGGGCGTGGACGGTGCGGTCAGCCGCGTCCGGTACAGCGACGCCTTCAAGATGAACGTCATCGGCGGCGGCGAGGCAGTCGGTCTCTGCGGCTCTGGTCTCATCGACCTGACGGCCCTCCTGCTGCGCCTGGGCGTCATTGACGAAGGCGGCCGTCTCCTACCGCCGGAAGACGCGCCTGAGGCGTTCCGCCGCTATTTGACCCGTGACGAAAACGGCTGCGGCGTCTTCCACTTGACCGACCGGGTGTATCTCACCGCCGCTGATGTCCGGGCGCTGCAGCTGGCCAAGGCAGCGGTGGCCGCCGGCGTGCAGATACTGCTGGCGCAGCAGGGGCTGACCCTTTCCGCGCTGGACGGTCTGTACCTATCCGGCGGCTTCGGGATGTACCTTGACCCCGCCAGCGCCGCGGCCATCGGTATGCTCCCCCGTCTCCCCGCCGCCAAGCTCCACAGCGTAGGCAACGCCGCCCTCTCCGGCGCGGCACAGCTGGCCCTGCGGGGTGATATGTCCGCCGCGGACGGCATCGTCAACCGTCTCACCTATCTCGAGCTCTCCGGGCGTCCCGACTTCGCCGACGCCTTTGCCAAAAACATTCCCCTAAGACCCATGCAATGGAGGTAACACCTATGGAGCTTCGTTTTCCTCTGATTCTGGACGGTGCCACCGGCACCGAGCTGCAAAAGCGCGGCTATACAGGCGACGTCTGCGCCGAGCAGTGGACACTGGACCATCCGGACGCCATTATCGACATCCAGCGCGGCTATGTGGCCGCCGGCAGCCAGGTGGTCTACACCCCCACCTTCGGTGCCAACCGCCGCAAGCTGGAGGAGTCCGGCCTGTTCAACTGCACCGCCGACTACAACCGCCGTCTGGCGGAACTGTCCGCCCAGGCGGTGCAGGGCAAGGCCCTGCGGGCAGGCGATATGTCCCCCACCGGCGCGTTCCTGGCCCCGCTGGGCGACGTGTCCTTCGAGGAGCTGGTAGACATCTACACCGAGCAGGCCGCCGGTCTGGAACGCGCCGGCGTGGACCTGTTCGTCATCGAGACCATGATGACCCTCTCCGACGCCCGTGCGGCGGTACTGGCCGTCCGCAGCGTCAGCGACAAGCCTATCTTCGTCACCTTCACCTGTGACGAAAACGGCCGCAGCGTCTCCGGCACCGACATCACCGCGGCGCTGGTGGTCCTGCAGGGCATGGGCATCGACGCCTTTGGTCTGAACTGCTCCGCCGGCCCGGAGCAGATGCTTCTCCAGCTGAAGCGCCTGCGGGAATATGCCCGGGTCCCCCTGATCGCCAAGCCCAATGCCGGTATGCCCATCATCGAGAATGGCGAGACGGTCTACCGCTGCACCGGCGAGGAATTCACCGCCCTGGTGCCGGAATTTCTGGCCGCCGGCGTGGCCGTGTTCGGCGGCTGCTGCGGCACCACCGCCGCGCATATCGCAGCCCTGGCCCGGGCACTGGGCGGCGCGGTCATCACGCCGCCGGCGCCGCAGCACACGAACGAGCTGCCCGCCGCCACGGAGAAGCTGCCCTTCCCCCTGCCTGTCGATGTCTTCTGGCACACCGTCGTCGACCTGACCGGCGATGCGGAGGAGACGCTCACCGCCGCGCTGGACAGCGGTGAGACGGTCCTGGCCCTGCGTATCGCCTCCTGGGACGATGTACAGGCCCTGGCGGACTACCAGTATATGCTCACCAAGCCGGTGTGCTTCGTCTGCGACGACACCCAGCTGCTGGAGGCCGCCCTCCGGGCCTATCAGGGCCGCGCCCTGTACGACGGCGCCCTGCCGGAGGACACGCTCCTGCCCCTGTGCGCCAAATATGGTCTCCTGCTGTAAAAAAACAAGGCCCCCGCGGGCCTTGTTTTTTTATTTTCTTTTTCCGGTACAGCCGCCGCAGCTCCCGCCGCAGCCAGAACAGCCGGCGCATCCGCCGTTTTTCCGCGCCCGCCGCGCACTACGCAGGGCCAGCACACCGCACAGCGCCACCAGTGCCAGCAGCACCCAGTCCATCCAGCTCACAGCAGCAGCCCTCCCGCAGCGTAAGCGATGTACGCCGCCAGCCACGCCACTACGCATTGCAGCAGCACCACGCCCACCGTTTTGATGCGGGATCCCAGTTCACGCCGTATGGTGGCCACCGCCGCTATACAAGGGGTATACAGCAGCGTGAACACCAGAAAGCTGATGGCGCTGCGCGTGGTGAACAGGGACGTGATGGCCGCGTTTCCCAGCAGCACCTGCAGCGTGCTGACCACCGACTCCTTGGCGATAAAGCCGGAGATCAGCGCCGTGGCACAGCGCCAGTCACCAAAGCCCAGCGGCCTGAACAGCACCGCCAGCCATTGGCCGATCAGCGCCAGCAGGCTGTCCGCGCTGTCCGTGACCACATTGAGCCGCGTGTCAAAGCTCTGTAGGAACCAGATGACCACCGTGGCCAGAAAGATCACGGTAAAGGCCCGCTGCAAAAAGTCCTTGGCCTTCTCCCACAGCAGCAGCCCCACGCTTTTAGCGGAGGGCATACGGTAGTTGGGCAGCTCCATGACAAAGGGCACAGGCTTGCCCCTGAAGGCGGTCCCCTTCATCACCAGCGCTGCCAGAATACCCACCACGATACCAAGCACATACAGGGAGATCATCACCAGCGCCTTGTGGTCGGTGAAGAACGCGGCGGTAAAAAAGCCATAGATGGGGATCTTGGCCGAGCAGCTCATATAGGGCGTCAGCAGAATGGTCATCTTCCGATCCCGGTCCGAGGACACCGTGCGGGTAGCCATGATAGCCGGCACCGAGCAGCCGAAGCCGATCAGCAGCGGCACGATGCTCCGTCCGGACAGACCGATCTTCCGCAGCAGCTTGTCCATGACAAAGGCCACCCGGGCCATGTAGCCGGTGTCCTCCAGAATGGACAGGAAGAAAAACAGCGTCACGATAATGGGCAGGAATGACAGCACGCTGCCCACACCGGCGAAGATACCGTCAATAATAAGGCTGTGCACCACCGGGTTGATGCCGTAGGCGGTCAGCGCCCCGTCCACGCCGGCGGTCACGTAGTCGATACCCAGCGCCAGCAGATCGCTTAGCCCCTGGCCAATAACCTCGAACGTCAGCCAGAAGATCAGCAGCATCACGCCAAAGAATACCGGCAGCGCCGTGTATTTCCCCGTCAGTACCCTGTCCCAGGCCACGCTGCGCTTGTGCTCCTTGCTCTCATGGCACTTGACCACCGCGTCGGCGGTGACCTGCTCAATGAACGTATACCGCATATCCGCCAGCGAGGCGTTGCGGTCCAACCCGTTCTCCGTCTCCATCTGCACGATGCAGTGCTCCAGCAGCTCCCTCTCGTTCTGATCCAGCACCAGCCGGTCCGCCATATCCCTGTCGCCCTCAATGAGCTTCGTGGCGCAGAACCGGGGCGGCAGACCCAGCCGCTCAGCGTGGTCCTCGATCAGATGCACCACCGCATGGACACACCGGTGCACCGGCGAATTCGCCGCGCAGAAGTCATAGACCTTGGGCAGCACCCGGTTTTTCGCCGTCTCCACCGCCCGGTCCATCAGCTCGGACACACCCTCGCCCTTGGCGGCGGTAATGGGCACCACGGGAATGCCCAGGTCGTCGGACAGCTTCTGCACGTCGATGGTGCCGCCGTTGGCGCGCACCTCGTCCATCATGTTCAGCGCCAGCACCATAGGCACCCGCAGCTCCAGCAGCTGCAGTGTCAGGTACAGGTTGCGCTCGATGTTGGTGGCATCCACGATATTGATGATGCCGTCCGGCTTCTGGTTCAGTATGTAGTCCCGCGTGACGATCTCCTCCTGGGTATAGGTCCGCAGGGAGTAGATGCCCGGCAGGTCCACCACGGTGCACTCCTTGTGCTCCCGTACCTCTCCGGACTTCTGGTCCACCGTCACGCCGGGGAAATTCCCCACGTGCTGGTTGGAGCCGGTCAAAGCATTGAACAGCGTAGTCTTGCCGCAGTTCTGGTTGCCCGCCAATGCAAAGATCATACGCGATCCCTCTTTTCCACGGTGATCTGTCGGGCGTCCTCCACCCGCAGCGTCAACTCATAGCCCCGCACGTGTATCTCGATGGGATCCCCCATAGGGGCCACCTTCCGCAGTGTCACCACGGTCCGGGGCGTCAGCCCCATATCCAGCAAATGGTGGCGCAGTGACCCGCTGCCGCCCACTGCTTGGATCACGGCGCTCTGGCCGGGCTTGAGCCGGTCCATCGTCACCGTTTGCTCGTTTACAGCTTGCAAGGTTCGTTCCGTCCTTTCCGGCAGATCTCTGTCGGTTCCGTTGCGTCCCGTTTCGCCAGATCTCTGCCCGTTTCGTAAGCCTAGTGTAACACGCCTGCGCCCCCTGCGCAACC
>OMDX01000328.1_pt1 | contig 18205 bp, 13 predicted proteins | sample 1673711 | NCBI WGS metagenome assembly OMDX01 (sample SAMEA103958123, study PRJEB25191) | human gut metagenome
AGAAACTGCCAGTAATGCCACGTTTCTCACCATCTTTCAGTAGCATCATATCCGTTTTTTTGCTATTTGTCAAGCATTTTCCGCAAATAAATCATTTTTCTGCACAAGGAAAAGCGCGGAACAGCATTTCCCGCCATCCGCGCTTCTTCGTCACTTTTCATCCAAGGTTCAGGGCAACCCTTACCCTCTCCCGCACCAACTTGTCATCTCCCTCAAACTCTCCACAATCCCCGGCAGCTTCTTTACCACCTCGTCAATATCCGCCTGCGTGGTGTCCGTGCCGAGGGTCAGCCGCAGTGAGCCTTTCGCTTCGTCGCGGGTCAAGCCAATCGCCGTCAGCACATGGCTGGGGTCAAGGCTGCCCGCCGTACACGCCGACCCACTCGACGCCGCGATGCCCTCCAAATCCAGCCGGAGCAGCACCGCTTCGCCCTCGATGCCCGCAAAAGACACGTTCACGTTGTTCGGCAGGCGCTTGTCCATTGTGCCGTTGATGCGCATGTCGGGAATCGCCGCCGTCAAGCCGCTGATGAGCCGATTGCGCAGGAAAGTCATCCGCGCCGCGTTCTCCGCCAAGCCCTCTTCCGCCAGTTCAATCGCCTTGCCCAAGCCGACGATGCCCGGCAGATTCTCCGTGCCTGCGCGATGCCCGCGTTCCTGCGCGCCGCCGTGAATCAGCGGGTCGATTTTCACGCCCTTGCGGATGTACAGCGCGCCGATGCCCTTCGGCCCGTGGAACTTGTGTGCCGAGAGGGAGAGCATGTCCGCGTGGAGCGCCTCGACATCCAGCGGAATCGCGCCAACAGCCTGCACCGCGTCCGTGTGGAAGAGTACGCCGCGTTCGTGGCAGAGTGCGCCAATCTCCGCGACGGGTTCGAGCGTGCCGATTTCGTTGTTCGCCGCCATCACACTGACCAGCACGGTATCCGGGCGCAGGGCGTTCTCCACCTGCTGAGCGGTCACGAAGCCGTCCGCATCCACCGGGAGATACGTCACCTTCCACCCCTGCGCTTCCAGCCACTGGCAGGTATGCAGGATGGCGTGATGCTCAATCTGCGTGGTGATGATGTGCTTGCCCTTCTCCTGATGCGCAAACGCCGCGCCCTTGAGCGCCCAGTTGTCGCTCTCCGACCCGCCCGCGGTGAAATAGATTTCCTGCGCGCTGCACCCCAATGCCGCCGCGACCTGCCGCCGCGCGCGCTCGACCGCTTTTTTCGCGTCGCGCCCCGTAGAATGAATGGAGGACGGGTTGCCGTACACCTGCATATAATAAGGAAGCATTGCCTCCATCACGGGCTGCGAAACGGCGGTCGTCGCCGCATTATCCAGATAAATACGATCCATGTGTGTTCCTTCCTTTTCGCTTTCTCCTTCTGGGAATTGTAGCACGCTTTCTATCGCTTTGTCAACCGCTGATTCGCCGCTGCACAACCGTTTGTTTTGTCCTCTTTGCATCACTTCAGCGCCATTTCCCACAAAAAAATTTGCGAAAGATTCACGAAAACGTTTGCGTAAACGCAAAAGCTGTGATACAATAAGATTGCAACAATCACTGCGGCTACGTCCGCTGCTCTGGAGGATTAGGTGCATGAAATACGGTCACTTTGACGACAAAGCCCGCGAGTACGTCATCGACACGCCGCGGACGCCCTACCCGTGGATTAACTATCTCGGCTGCGAACAGTTCTTCGGCATCATCAGCAATACCGCCGGCGGCTATTGCTTCTACCGCGATGCCCGACTGCGCCGCGTCACCCGCTACCGCTACAACAACATGCCTGTGGACAACGGCGGCCGCTACTTCTACATCAAGGATGGCGACACGGTCTGGAACCCCGGCTGGAAGCCCGTCAAAACGGAGCTGGACAGCTATTCCTGCCGTCACGGCATGGGCTACACCATCATTACCGGTCAGAAGAACGGTCTGACCGCCAGTCAGCTCTCTTTTGTGCCGATGGGCGTGAACGCCGAGGTGCATCAGGTGACGCTGCGCAATGATTCCGACGCGCCCAAGAATGTCATCCTGACGTCGTTTGTCGAGTTCTGCCTTTGGAACGCGCAGGACGACATGACGAACTTCCAGCGCAACTTCTCCACCGGCGAGGTTGAGGTGGAAGGCAGCGTCATCTACCACAAGACTGAATACCGCGAGCGCCGCAATCACTATGCGTTCTACGCCGTGAACACCCCCGTGGACGGCTTCGACACCGACATGGAGACGTTCCTTGGGCTATACAATGGCTTTGAAAACCCGCAGGCGGTTTTCACCGGCAAGATGGGCAACTCCATCGCGTCCGGCTGGCAGCCGATGGCGGCGCATCAGGTGAAGGTGTCCCTCGCCCCCGGCGAAGAACGCCGCTTCAACTTCGTGCTGGGCTACGTCGAAGTGCCGCAGGCGGAAAAGTTCGTCGCGCCCAGCGTCATCAACAAAGCCCCTGCGAAGGCGCTGCTGGAAAAGCTGACGACCGACGAGCAGATTGCCGATGCGTTTAACGCGCTGAAGAAGCACTGGGACAACCTGCTGTCCGCCTATGTGCTGACCACCCCCGACGAGAAGCTGGGCCGCATGGTCAACATCTGGAACCCCTATCAGTGCATGGTCACGTTCAATATGAGCCGTTCGACCTCCATGTTCGAGAGCGGCATCGGGCGCGGCATGGGCTTCCGCGATTCTTCGCAGGACTTGCTCGGCTTCGTGCATCAAATCCCCGAACGCGCCCGCGAACGCATCCTCGACATCGCCGCGACGCAGTTCCGCGACGGCGGCTGCTATCACCAGTATCAGCCCCTGACCAAGAAGGGCAACAACGACATCGGCGGCGGCTTCAATGACGACCCGCTGTGGTTGATTGCCGGTACGGCAGCGTACATCAAGGAGACGGGCGACTTTGGCATTCTCGATGCCGCAACGCCCTACGACTGCAATCCTGACGACTGCGGAACGCTGCTGGAGCATCTCGAAGCGAGCTTCTATCACGTCGTCAACAACAAGGGACCGCACGGTCTGCCGCTGATTGGCCGCGCCGACTGGAACGACTGCCTGAACCTGAACTGCTTCTCCGATGAACCGAGCGAATCCTTCCAGACCTTCTCCAACCCGAACGCGCCGGATGACCGCGTGGCGGAATCCGTGCTGATTGCGGGCATGTTCGTCGCCATTGGGCCGGATCTGGTCGCGATTCTGCGCCGCCGCGGGCTTGACGACAAGGCGGACGCCTGCCAGAAGGAAATCGACGCGATGAACGAAGCCATCCTGCGCGACGGCTGGGACGGCGAGTGGTTCGTCCGCGCGTATGACGCTTTCGGCCACAAAATCGGCTCGAAGGAATGCGAGGACGGCAAGATTTACATCGAAAGCCAAGGCTACTGCGTCATGGGCGGTGTCGGCGTGAAGGACGGCAAGGCGGAAAAGGCGCTTGAATCCGTCCACAAGTATCTGGAAACCAAGCACGGCATCGTGCTGCTCCAGCCCGCCTACAAGGAGTACCACCTCGAGCTGGGCGAAGTTTCCTCTTATCCGCCGGGATACAAGGAAAACGCGGGCATCTTCTGCCACAACAACCCGTGGATTATCGCCGCGGAAACCGTTGTCGGCCACGGCGACCGCGCCTTCGACCTGTACAGCCGCATTGCCCCCGCCTACCGCGAGGAAATCAGCGACCTGCACAAGATGGAGCCGTATGTGTACAGCCAGATGATCGCCGGCAAGGACGCACCGAACTTCGGTCAGGCAAAGAACAGCTGGCTGACCGGCACGGCGGCATGGAACTTTTACGTCATCAGCAACTACATTCTGGGCATCAAGCCGGACTGGGAAGGCTTGAAGGTTGACCCGTGCATTCCGCACACTTGGGACGGCTATCAGGTGAGCCGCCGTTTCCGCGGAGCAACGTATGCGATCGCGATTGAGAATCCGTCGCATGTGTGCCGCGGCGTGAAGCAGGTGACGGTGGATGGACAGGCGATTGAGGGCAATGTCCTGCCGGTATTTGCGGATGGCAAGACGCATCAGGTCACGGTAACATTGGGCTAAGGATAAAAACCTTCGGAAAAAGCTAATTGGGGTAACGCGCTCAAGCCGGGCTGCCCCAAACGGGTCAAGGGGCAATGCCCCTTGCAGGGTCAAGGGACAGCGTCCCTTGTGGGGTTTGGGGCAACGCCCCAACTGTTCCGCGGGCGACCAATTCAAAGGAAGAAGTCAACAAAGGCGCAGGCAGCGAAGCGTCCCTGCCAGTAACTTCGCGTTCCCGCAGGAGCGCCCCTCAAGCCGCTTTATCAACCACTTGCACATTGTCGCGCCAGATGGGCGCGACCGACCAGCATCGGGAGAAGTCGTTTCTCGGTGCTGGTCTTTTTTGTTGCAGGGAGATTTCGCCTCTGCGGAGGCGACCAGAGGGCTTTGCGGTCGCCCTCTGGACTCCTTCGCATTGCACTCCCATGTTTCTTGATTTTTCATGTTACAGGGGATATCGCGCCTGCGGGCGCGATAAGAGCGCAACAAAACAGGGCATCCCCTTTCGAGAACGCCCTGCCTTGATGATAGGATTAGTCTTCCAGATGCGCCGCCGCATAAGCGCCAGCGTCACGACCGGAGACGAAGCAGTAGGACTGCGCGCAGCCGCCATAGTTGGTATACGCCTTGTCCTCGTTGAACAACACGCCCATGCTGTCCGTGCCGCAGGCGAACAGACCCGGAATCACGTTGCCATTCGTGTCCAGAACTTGCAGGTTCTCGTTCACGTCCAGACCGCCGCAGGTGCTGTAAATGTACGGCGCGCCGGTGAAGGCGACGTAGTATTCCGAATCCGCCGCGACCGTGCCCAGACGCTCGAACTTGCTCGCATCCTTGCCGAATGCGTCGTTCTCCGGGTTGTAGCCCGCGACAGACGCTTTCAGCGCATCAGCAGAGAAGTCTCCGCCAATCTGCGCCGCCAGCTCGTCCAAGGAAGAGGCCTTGTAGATGAAGCCCGCTTCGATGCCTGCGTCAATCACGGTGTCGATGTTTGTCAGCGGAACGTCCGCTTTGATGCCGCCCTGCGTCAGATAACGGCCAGACGCATTCGCGCTCAAGCCCTGCGCACGCAGGATGTCAATCTGTTCCTTGCTGTACACATAGTAGAAGTGATTTCCCTGATAGAAAGCGTTCATGGCGATGGACGATTCGTTGATGAAGCGCTCGCCCTTCATGTTGACCGCCATTCCCTCCGCCGTGCAGACCAACCCATAGGGAATGTCGTTGTCCTCGGCAGAGAACTGCGTGGTGATGACCGTCGGCGCAACGAAGTGAGACATCGGGTACATGCCGATGGCGCGGGTCGCCGCACCGTTTTCGATGGCAGACTCAATCATCTTGCCGTCGTTGGTGGACATGCCGAAGAGCTTGTACGCCTGACCGATGTACTTCTCCTGCATTTCGTCGCTGCCAGCGAAGCCGCCCGTGCAGAGGATGACCGCCTTGGCGTTGATGGTCACGCTCGTGCCGTCCGCCTTGATCGCGCGCACGCCGACTGCCTTGCCGTCCTGCATAATCAGCTCGGTTGCTTCCGTTTCCAGCAGGTACTGACCGCCCATCTCGGTGTAGCGGTCATACGCCTTGGCGAAGAAGCTCTCCGTCAGCTGCTTCTGACCGACATAAGAGGAGAAAATCGCCCACTTGCCGCCGACGAAGCCGACCGCCGGGGTGAACTCGAAGCCATAGCTTTGCAGCCAGTCGCAGGTCTCGCCGCTTTCATAGATGACCTTGGCAATCAGCTCCGGCTTCGCGCCCTGCGCGCCGTCCACCGTCGTGTAGTCCGTCCACGTCGCATAGAGAGCATCCGCATCCACCAGTTGCTCGCCAGCCGCCTTGGTGTGAACGCCATTAATCGGGTCTTTCCAATCCACAATTTCGCTCGCGACCTGACTGGGCGCGTTGACGTTCGCAGGGCCGGAAGTCGTTACACCCGTGCCGCCCCACTTGCCAGCCTTGTCGATGGCCAGCACGTTCGCGCCGGATTCCGCCGCTGCCAGCGCCGCCGTCGTGCCGGACGAACCCATGCCGACGACCACGATATCAACATTATATTCTTCTGCCGCGTTGACTTTCGGAATCGCCTTGTACATTCCAGACACATCCATGCCCGCGCTCTCCAGCGCATTGACGACCGCCGCGCGGACGCCATTGGAGCTCGCCGTCGCGCCGCAGATGGCGTCTACCGCAAGGCTCTGATTCTCCACCACGCGTGGAATCCACTTTTCCTCCACCGCGGCGATCATGCCCATCGTTTCGCCATTGTCGCCCACGGTCACGGACACGATTTTGCCGTCCTTGATTTCGACCGTCACCTGCACCTTCTGCGTCAGGTTGAAACCGCGTCCCTCGCCGGTATACACGCCATCCACCAGGGCAGTTTCCGTCTTCTCTTCGCCTGCCGCCTGACGGAGGCAGTCCGCCAGCGCCGTCTTGACCGCATTCGACGTCACCGTCGCGCTCGCCACCGCGTCCACCTCATCGGCAGAGGACACGCCAATCAGCTTTTCGGTCAGCGTCTTGATGGCGGCGCCGCCAATCGTCTCGGTCTCCTTGTCGCCGGTGATGGTAGCCGCTGTGACTTTGCCATCCGTGACCGTGACCTTCACTGTCACCGCGCCGCCGAAGCCCTGACTGGTCGCCTCATAGTTGCCGGACGCAAGCTTCCCTTCCGCCGAAGCCATCGGCAGCATCATCGCCGCGCCAACGAGGAACGCCAGAACCCGTTTCGTGTTCTTCATGGTTCTTTTCCTTCTTTCCTGCGGACATTTTTTGTCTGCACATCATGATAATTATATAACGATGATTCACGCCCGTCAATAGCTTTTTGTCCATATCAGACGTTATTTCATGCTTTTTTGCTATTGCAGCTAGTTGAAGCTGCATTTTCCGGCTCACTGAAATTTTGGTTCTCTTCGGCATGAGCTTTTGGTGGTATCTGCTGCTTGACTTTATTGTGGCAGAGGGTTTCGCCTCTGCGGAGGCGACGAGGGGGGCAATGGAAACATACGAAGTCTGCGATCGCCCCCTCGACCCCTTCGGCGCCGTCACTATCATACTTTTGGGGTTAAGAAATAGTATAGCTTGAAACAACTCTCTGTTCGTGGTACAATGGCTTTGAATCTACGAACAGGAGTTTTTTTGTATGGCAAAGCAGGAGAACCGCAATACCCTCAGTACCAGCGTCCTTGTCCGGCGCTTCCTCCCCTACTTCCGCAAGTACCGCAAGACCATGGCGTTCGACCTGTGCTGCGCGGCGCTGACGACCGTCTGCGAGCTGGTGCTGCCGCTGATTGTCCGCACGATTACGACCCGCGCGACCTACGACGTCGCGTCGCTGACGGTGCCGTTCGTGCTGATGATGGGCGGCGTCTACATGCTGCTGCGCATCATCGACGCGGCGGCGAACTACTACATGCAGTCCATCGGGCATATCATGGGCAGCCAGCTGGAAACGGACATGCGTCACGACATCTTCCACCACCTGCAGGAACTGTCCTTCGGCTACTACTCGGACACGAAAGTCGGGCAGATCATGGCGCGCATCACGTCCGACCTGTTTGAAATCACCGAATTTGCGCACCACTGCCCGGAGGAATTTCTGATTGCGGGCGTGAAGATTCTCGTGTCCTTCATCATCCTCTGCACGATGAATATCCCCATGACGCTGATGATGTTCGCCGTGCTGCCGTTCATGCTCTACTTCGCCAAGCACTTCAATACCAAAATGCGGCAGATTTTCAAGGAGCGCAACAAGCAGGTCGGCGAAATCAACGCGCAGGTGGAAGATTCGCTGCTGGGCATCCGCGTGGTGAAGTCGTTCGCGAACGAGGAAATTGAGGAAAAGAAGTTCGCTGACGGCAACGCGAAGTTCCTGGACCTCAAGGCGCAGTCGTACCGCGTGATGGCGCAGTTCGGCACGTCGAACCGCATTTTTGACGGGCTGATGTACATCGTGATCGTCGTCGGCGGGGCACTGTTCATTAAGGCGGGGCGGCTCAGCGCGGCGGACTTCATGGCGTATCTGCTGTATGCGAACGTGCTGCTGAACTCCATCCGCCGTATCGTTGAATTCACCGAGCAGTTCCAGCGCGGCATGACCGGCATCGACCGCTTCCTCGAAATCATGGACGCCCCGGCGGAGATTGTGGACGCGCCGGACGCGAAGGTGCTGACGGATGTCCGGGGCGAAGTCGCGTTCGACCACGTTTCCTTCCACTATCAGGACGATGACGCCGAGGTCATCCACAACCTGAACATGACCGTCCGTCCGGGGCAGTCGATTGCCTTGGTCGGGCCGTCCGGCGCGGGCAAAACCACGCTGTGCAACCTGATTCCGCGCTTCTACGACGTAACGGGCGGCTGCATCCGCATCGACGGGCAGGACATCCGCACGCTGACGCAGAAGAGCCTGCGCGAAGCCATCGGCATGGTGCAGCAGGAGGTCTACCTGTTCGCCGGGTCGGTGCTGGAGAATATCGCATACGGCAAGCCCGGCGCATCCCGCGCGGAAGTCGAAGAAGCCGCGAAATTGGCGGGCGCGCACGAGTTCATCTCCGCCCTGCCCCACGGCTATGACACTTATGTCGGCGAGCGCGGCGTTCGGCTTTCCGGCGGACAGAAGCAGCGCATTTCCATCGCGCGCGTGTTCCTGAAAAATCCGCCGATTCTGATTCTGGACGAAGCGACCTCCGCGCTGGACAACGAGAGCGAGCACATCGTCCAGCAGTCGCTCGAAAAGCTGGCGAAGGGGCGCACCGTGTTCACCATTGCGCACCGCCTGACGACCATCAAGGGTGCCGACTGCATCTGGGTGCTGACGGAGAAAGGCGTAGAAGAGCAGGGCAGCCACACGGAGCTGATTGCAAAAGGCGGGCTGTATGCGCATCTGTTCGCCATGTACACCAGCGACCGATAATTTTTTGACAAGCGATACTATTCCAAATGAGAATGTGCCAAGATGCGCCGCGAATTTTTCGCGCTGGCTAACGGGAGTGAAATGCAGCGTAGCAGCGCTACGCTAAATGGAACGACCGGACGCCAGCGCGGAAAAGGCGCAAGCAGATGGCACAGGCGAATGCAGGAATAGTATGGGCAAGGAAAAGCGGTTTTCAGCCGTTATCTCTTGGTAAAAGCAATTTCATTCTACTATCCCATTTTAAGGAGGAACACTATTATGCTGCTTACCCGTGGTCTTACGTCCGATTTCGATTCCGTCTGCGCCCTGTACGCGCGCGTCACCAGTGCCATGCACGAAAAGGGCATTGCCCAGTGGAACTGGGGAACGTACCCCAACGCTGACCAGATTCACAAGAGTATCGACGCCGGGACGCTCTACGTCGTGCGCGAAGGGAACACCGTTGTCGCCGCCGTCACCCTCGATTCGACCTTTGAACCCGCTTACGACGCCGTCAACTGGCTCTTCGGCGGCAAACCCGGCACGTTCCACCGCCTGTGCATCGCACCGGAGAAGCAGCGGCAAGGGCTGGGGCGCGGCATGATGGGTGAAATGCTCGCCATTCTGCGTTCTCAGGGCTGCACCGCGCTGCGCTGCGACACGCTGGTGAACAACAGTGCCGCTCTCACCCTCTACCAGAAAATCGGGATGCGCATCGCGGGGCATATCCGCTATGCTTCCCTGCCCGACCTGCGGTTCGCCGCGCTGGAAATGCGCCTGACGAACGACTGCCCGCTGCTGCCGCTGAAAATGCACCCGGCGTTCCGCGGCGGCAAGCTGACCCCGTGGGGCGGCGAGAAGCTGCGCACGGTGTACGGCAAGGACATCCGCGAAGTGCCGACAGGCGAAAGTCTGGAGGTTTCGTGCATTCCGGGGCTGGAATCGACCGACGACGCGGGCGTAAAGCTGCCTGACCTGATTGCCGCTTACGGCGAAGCGTTCGCGGGCGAGTACGCCAAAAAGCCCTTCCCGCTGCTGCTGAAGCTGATTGATGCCGCCGAACCGCTGTCCGTGCAGGTACACCCGAACGACGATTACGCCGCACGCGTGGAGAACGGCAAACTCGGCAAGACCGAAGCATGGCTGATTCTGGACGCGCCGGAAGGCAGTCAGCTCGTCTACGGCATCAAGCCCGGCACAACGCTTGACACCCTGCGCGCCGCGTGCGAACAGGGCGCGGCAGTCGAGCCGCTCCTGCGCCGCGTGACGGTGCATCCGGGCGACGTGTGCTTCATTCCGGCGGGCTGCGTCCACGCCATCGGCGCGGGCATCATGCTCTACGAAATCCAGCAGTCGTCCGACATCACCTACCGCTTCTACGACTGGGATCGCGTGGACAAGAACGGCAACCGCCGCGAACTGCACCTGCAAAAGGCGCTGGACGTGACCGACCTGACCTTCTCCCTCGACCCGATTCCCGCGCCCGATAAGCCCGTTGCGCGCGTGCTGGACGAAAAATACTTCACGCTGGACTTGGTGAATGTGCAGGGCGAAGCGGTGCTGCCCGCCGTGACGGCATTCGGGCTTTTGACGGCGCTCGACGGCGACTTGACCGTGCGTTTCGCGGGTGGTCAACTGACGCTGCGCAAGGGCGAAAGCGCATACATCCCGCACACTGCGCCTGTGCTGACGCTGCACGGCAAGGGACGCGCTGCGCTGTCCATGCCGCGGTAAATGAAAATCCGGAGGTGAAGCATGAAGAAATACTGCTTCCACCCGCCAAAGAATATCATCGTCGGAACGCTGGCGGCGATGCTCTGGGTCGCCGTCTTCCCGTTCTGGCTGCTGGGCGAAAGTACGCCGCTGAACGCGCTGGTGTCGGGCGAAGTTCCGCTTTGGGACGCCCTCACCCGCCTGACGACGCAGGATTACAGCAACATCACCCGCGCGAAGTGGGACGGAATGCTGATTTTCACCATGCTGACCCTTCTGCTGACGATTTCGACCCTCTTCCGCCGAGAAAAGCGCCGAAAACTGCCGCTGATGCTGATGCTGCTCTTCCTGCTCTGGACAGGATTGTCCTGCTTCTTCGGCAGTCACGCAGGAGAAATGAATGCTTGGGGCGTGCCGACCGTATTGTGGGGTTCGGGGCGGTATGAGGGCTTCGTGACCATCGCATGCTACGGGCTGATTTTCCTATGTCTGCGCCGCATGGACGCGAATGTTCCCGCGCTGCTGACGGTTTGCAGCGCTGCTGTAACAGGCTCTCTCGTCCTCGTGCTGCTGCAATACGCAGGGTTCAATCCCCTGTCGCTCTTTCCGATGGGCAGGAGCATCCGCACAAACTACGAATTTCAGGGCACCATCGGCAATATCGACCTTGTCAGCGCTTGGGTCTGTCTGCTGATGCCGGGGCTGCTGGGCAGCTTCGTCTTGGGGCAAAAACATCATTGGCTGCATCTGCCGGGCGGGCTGTGCGCCATCCTGCTGACGCTGCTGATGGACGTGCAGAGCGGGCTGATTGTGCTGGCGCTGACGCTTCTTGCGCTCATTTGCCTTGCGCTCCGTCAGCCGGAATGTTTGGCGCGCCTGCTGCTGATGCTGGGCTTGACGCTGCTGCTCTTCGCGCTGCGCCAAGCGATCGTCCTGCCGTGGCTTGACATCTCGGCGGATATCGAATTTGCGCCGGGGCAGGTCAGCGCAGTCTGCACGCTCCTCGGCGTTGTACTGGTTGCCCTCGCACCGCTGCTGATGTGTCATCCGCCACGTCCCCTGCCGCGAAAGGGACTGCTGGCGCTCGTGTGCGCGGGGCTGCTTGTGGCGCTGATACTCGTCGCCTTTCTCCCCATGCCGGAGGGCAGCGCGCTCTGGGAGATGCACGAATTGCTGAACGGCCGCGCGCAGGACGCATTCGGCTCGGAGAGAATCGGCGTTTGGCGGATGACGCTGGAAATGACCGCGCAGTCGCCGTGGTTCGGGCTTTCGCCGGATGCGTTCTACGCCGCTTTCCGCGATTATCTTGATGCAACCGGGCAGACGATTCTGCAAAACTTCGATAATCCGCACAATTTCTTCCTGCAAACGATGGTGAATAGCGGGATTCCAGCGGCGCTGCTGCTGATGCTGACGTGCGCCGCGGCGATTGCGGGCGCGCTAAGGAAGCGGGAGACACTGCCGCTGGCGATGATGGCGGTTGGTTTTTTGGCGCAGGGGATGTTTACGTTCAGTATTTGCTTGACATCGCCGATGTTCTATGCGATTTTAGGACTTTGCGCGGCAGGAACACCTAAAGCCGCTGAATAAACCAGTTAAGGAAGCGTACTCAAGCCGGGCAGCCCAAAACGGGTCAAGGGGCAATGCCCCTTGCAGGGTCCAGGGACAGCGTCCCTGCTGGGGCTTGGGGCAACGCCCCAACTGCCGGACGTGTAATCAACTGCGTGAGAAAAGTCAAGTATGCCACCCACGCGCTGAACAGCGAAGCGCTTTCAGCGCAGTACACAAACTTCGCGCGTCCGCAGACGCGCCCCCAGCTCGCTCTACCCACCACTTGCATATTGTCGCGCCCATTGGCGCGACCAGACACCACGAAAGGAGATACACACACCATGCGCTACGCCAGCAAAGATTACCGCAAAGTCGCCCGTCAGATGCTCCGTCAGCACCCGATTTTGCTGCTGCTGACCCTGCTCTGTCAGCTTCCGAGCATGCTGCTGAACATCTTCTGTCTTCCGCAGCCTGACCGTACCGTCAAAGACGTGCTGTCGTATCTTTTTTCGTCCGCAGGGCATTCGTTTGCCCAATACTGGTACATCATCATCCCCTGCGCGCTGGTCGCAGCCGTCACCGTTCCGATGCTGTACAGCGTCTCCCTGGCCGTCATCAAGGACAGAAAAACCACCGCAAAGGACTTCACGCTCGGTCTGCGCTATGCACCGCGCACAATCGGGCTGCATCTGCTGCTGGCGGTATACGAGTCGCTTCCCACCATCGGCGCAGTCCTGCTCATCGCACTGCTGGGAAGCATCATCAGCTGGCGCGCCTACTGGCTTCGGCAAATCACCGGTGTGATTGTCCTCATTGTCGAGGTTGTCTGGACGGTGCTGATTGCCGTCGGCATCCACGCCGTCCGCTACCGCTTCGTCCTCGACCCGGACAGCGGCGTCTGGAACACCTTCAAGCACGCCCGCGAGGACATGAACGACTGGCGCTTCGACCTGCTGATGACCATCCTGCCGATCGGGCTGTGGTATCTGCTCTGTCTGGCAGGACAGACCGTGCTCGTGCTGTACGCGGGGATGGTCGGGCGCGTCGTCGCGGAGCTGCTGCCCGTGCCGATACTGGCGTATGCCATCATGACCCTGCTGCTCGCGCTGGATGATATTGATACGCCGGAAGAGCCAGAAGCCGCCGCACCGAAAGAAGTGTAAAGGAGAGATACCCATGCGTACTGCCAAGGAATACCGCCGAATCGCGTGGAACGCCATCCGCCCACACTGGCGCGCCATGCTGCTGATTGCCCTCACTGCGGTTCTGCCGCAGCTCATCGAGTTCTTCCTGCAATTGCTCTTCGGGCTGATTCCGCCGATAGACATGCAGTTTTGGTTCAGCGACCCCAGCCGCTTTCTGGCAGCCTACGATGCGTTCGTCGTGCAGACGCTCGCGCCGAATCTGCTCTTGACCGTGCTGTTCAACTGTCTGTCCGTACCGCTGACGCTGGGGCTGATTGGCGCGGCACAGCGGCTTCTGCGCGGGGAAGATGTGCAGGCGCGCCATTCGCTGACGTATGTCCCCTATTCGCTCCGCGCGATTGGGCTGGAAATCCGTATCGTGCTCTACGCTTTCTGGCCGCTGCTGGCTCTCGCGGCCATCACACTCGTCTTGCTGCTTATCTTCCATTCGCACGGCGTTTACCAGCTTTTCTGCCTTGCCTCGCTTGCGGCGATTGCTTTCGGGGTCACGCGGCTGTATTCGATGGCAGCGGCGAAATACCTGATGGCGAAAAAACCTACCCTGCGCGTGTCCGACCTCATGGAAACAAGCCGCACTATCATGGAGGACAGGCGGTTGAACCTCTTCCTGCTGGAATTGTCGTTCGCCGGGTGGTGGCTGCCAATGATCCTCGTCTGCGCGGCGGTGCTCTTGCTGGTGGGCTACAACGCCTATGTCGTCTGCGTCCTCCTGCTGCCGGTGTTCGTGCGGGCGTACATGGTCACCGTGCGCGCCGCTTTTGTGGATGATTGGGTCGGCAACCTCGTTTCCTCGGCGGATGACACTGCATCCATCACCCCAAAGTCCATATAAAAGGAGAAATGCTTATGCACACCTCGAAAGAATATCGCCAAACCGCTTGGTCTGCCATCAAGCCTGTTCTGCCCATAATGCTGCTGATTTTCCTCGTGGCGAGCCTTCCGCAGCTTATCTTCATGTTTATCCAAACCGCCTTCGGGCTAACGCCGCCGATGGATACGGACTTGCTTCTCAGCGACCCGGATGCTTTTGTGGCGGCTTACAGCGCCTTCATGTCGTCGAGCAAGGGGATCACTTATTCGCTGCTGAATACGCTGTTTACGCTGATGACCATTCCGCTGACGCTGGGCACCATCGGCGCGGCATAGCGCATCCTCCGTGGCGAGGACGTGCTGGTGCGCCATTCGCTGGCGTATATTTCCTATACCTTCCGCGCGATTTGGCTACAGATCTGCACGACGTTCTACGCCTTCTGGCCGATGCTGCTGGCGTATGTGGTGGCGATTCCAGTGCTGCTGACCGTGTCGTCGCCCGATATCATGCTGCTCACCGCCATTCTGCTCCTCATCGCGGTGATTGCCACGCTGGTGCTCGCCATCATGCGCCTCTACTCAATGGCGGCATCCGACTATCTGCTGGCGCGCAACCCGAACACGAGCGTCTCGGAGATTATGCGCACCAGCCGCACCATCATGAAGGGCAACCGCATGAATTTCTTCCTGCTGGAATTATCTTTCATCGGTTGGAGTCTGCTGATTGCCGTGCTTGATTCGGCCGTGCTGACGATGGCGGGCTACACGCTTGCAAACATCTGCTCCATGCTGCTGTCGCTGTTCCTCGGCGTGTACATGACCACCGCTAAAGCTGCGTTTGTCAACGATTTGACCGCCGCCGCGCCTTCGGATAACGCAAGCGGCAAAATGACGGAATAAAAATTGCATCATGCAAGTCATTTTCCCCGGCATCGCGAGGTGTCGGGGATATTTTTTTGCATTTTGCAGGAAAGCCGCAATTTTATGCATTTTTATCGTTTTTCCTATTGCATTTTCGATGTAAACAGGATATAATTAATTTGTTGTGAGCATTCACGCACCATCCGCCGTATCCGTTTCAATGAGGAAACGGATGAAACAGCACTGCGGATTGCATTTCATATCACTTGTTATTGCAGGAGGTAATCCTTATGGCGCTTACGATTTCTCACCGTTGTCAGAATATCGCTCCCTCCCCGACGCTGGCGATTGACGCGCGGGCGAAGGAAATGAAGGCCGCGGGCGTGGACGTCATCGGCTTCGGCGCGGGCGAACCCGACTTTCCGACCCCCGCATACATCTGCGACGCCGCGAAAGAGGCGCTGGACAAGGGCATGACCCGCTATACCCCCGCTGCCGGCACGGTTGCGCTGCGTCAGGCGATTTGCGACAAGCTGGAGCGTGACAATCATCTGCATTATACGCCGTCGGACATTATCGTTTCCTCCGGCGCGAAGCACAGCCTGTACACCATCTTCCAGTGCATCCTCGACCCCGGCGACGAAGTGCTGATTCCCACGCCCTGCTGGGTGTCATACCCGGAAATGGTGCGCATGGCGGGTGGCGTGCCGGTGTTCATCCCGTCGGATGAGGGCAATAACTTCATCCCCACCAGCCACGATATCGCCGCGCGCGTCACCCGCCGTACCAAGGCGATTATCCTCACCAGTCCGTCGAACCCGAATGGCTCCGTCTGGTCGCGCGAGCAGCTGCAATTCGTTGCTGACCTCGCCGTCAGCCACCCGTTCTACGTCGTCAGCGACGAGATCTACGAGAAGCTGATTTACGACGGTCAGAAGCACGTTTCTATCGCCGAGCTGGGCGAAGCCATCAAGAACCAGACGTTCGTGGTCAACGGCATGTCCAAGGCATATGCCATGACCGGCTGGCGCATCGGCTACGTCGCCGGCCCGCGCATCGAGATTTGCGCCATGACGAGTTTCCAGTCCCACGCGACATCCAACGCGAACTCCATCGCGCAGTACGCCGCGATGAAGGCGCTGCAGGGCGATCCGCAGTGCGTGACGGACATGGTGGCGCAGTTTGAGGCGCGCCGCAACGCAATGGTGGAGAAAATCAACAGCATTCCGGGCTTGAGCTGCATGAAGCCGCAGGGTGCGTTCTACATCATGCTGAACATCACGGGCGTGATGGGCAAGACGTACAATGGGCGCGTTATTGACAGCAGCCAGACATTCGCTGAGCTGCTGCTGGCGGACAAGCACGTCGCCGTCGTGCCGGGCAACGCCTTTGAGGCAGAGGGCTTCTGCCGTTTGAGCTACGCTGTGGCAATGGAAAGCTGCATGGAGGGTCTGCGCCGCATCGAGGAGTTTGTCAGCGAATTGAAATAATCCATGCCGCAACGACGCGACAGTAAACCGAAAGGCAATACGTTCGCGTACTGCCTTTCTTTGCTATTACCTATTGTATTTATGAAGAAGGAGGCGCATTTCCATGCTCGAATTTGACAAGAAATCAAACCTGCTGATGACCAACCGCTATCAGTACAGCCTGCAAGATGTCGCAGAGCCGAACCTTTATCGCGAACTGTACGACTATGAATCCATCCCGAAGGTCGCTTTCAACATGCGCCATGTGCCGGAAAACATGCCGGACGAAATCTGGATGACCGATACCACCTTCCGTGACGGTCAGCAGTCTGTCAGCCCGTTCACGGTCGAGCAGATTGTCCACCTGTATTCGCTGATGCACCGTTTGGGCGGCCCGAAGGGACTGATTCGCCAGTCCGAATTCTTCCTGTACACCGATAAGGACAAGAAAGCGCTCCATGCCTGCCAGGATCTCGGCTACGATTTCCCCGAAATCACGACGTGGATTCGCGCCAACGAGAAGGACTTCGAGCTGGTCAAGCAGGCAGGCGTGAAGGAAACGGGCATCCTCGTCTCCTGCTCGGACTACCACATCTTCAAGAAGATGCACCTAACGCGCAAACAGGCGATGGACAAGTATCTGGGCATCGTCAAGGCTGCACTTGACCGCGGCATCCGCCCGCGCTGCCACTTCGAGGACATCACCCGTGCTGATTTCTACGGCTTCGTCCTTCCCTTCGCCGAAGAATTGATGTACCTGTCCGAGGAATCCGGGCTGCCGATTAAGATTCGCGCCTGCGACACGATGGGCTACGGCGTGCATTACTATGGCGCTGCCCTGCCGCGCTCCGTCCCTGGCATCATCTACGGTCTGCACCACTACGCGCGCGTGCCGTCGGAACAGCTGGAATGGCATGGCCACAACGACTTCTACAAGGTCGTCAGCAACGCGGGTACGGCGTGGATGTACGGCTGCTCGTCGGTCAACTGCTCGCTGCTGGGCATCGGCGAACGCACGGGCAACTGCCCGCTGGAAGCCATGGCGATTGAGTACGCCTCCCTGCGCGGCACGCTCGACGGCATGGACTTGACCGCCGTGACCGAAATCGCCGAGTACATGGAGCGCGAAATCGGCATCGAAATCAGCCCGCGTCAGCCGTTTGTCGGCCGCCACTTCAACGTCACCCGCGCGGGCATCCATGCCGACGGTCTGCTGAAGGACGAAGAAATCTACAACATTTTCGACACGGCAAAGATTCTGAACCGTCCGGCGCTTGTCGCGGTGGATGCAACCTCCGGCACAGCGGGCGTGGCGCACTGGCTGAACAGCTACTTCCGTCTGAAGGGCGACGAGGTCATTCCGAAGACCGACCCGCTGGTCACGACGCTGCGCGACTTGGTCGCCGAACTGTACGCGCAGGGCCGCAACACGGTCATGGGCGACGAAGAATTGGAGATTATGGTGCGCACGATTGACACGGAGCGGTATGAGCATCTGCTGTTCCATAAGAGCCACTGAAAAAAATGGAGCCGGACGAGTGATGTCCGACTCCCTTTTTTGTGCTTTTTTATATAGTCACTTTTCTTATGTTTCCTGCGTTTGGCGTGCAATGTCGTCGCGAATGAGTTGTTTTACATAGCCCTGCACATTCTTGATATCTGCAAGATGCGCAAGAATGTCCGCATCGGT
>OMDX01000340.1_pt1 | contig 18045 bp, 8 predicted proteins | sample 1673711 | NCBI WGS metagenome assembly OMDX01 (sample SAMEA103958123, study PRJEB25191) | human gut metagenome
TTTGCATTATGCACAAATGTACGTGGAAAGATTCTATGAATGTTGTGTAGCGATTTAAATTGATTTAATAGTTATTTTATGGTATGATGCATACCGTACTTTTTATATTCTGAGAAGGGAGAGGGACGTCCGCAAGGCGTCCGGAAAGGAGAACTATGGAAGCTATCATCAATTTCTTCACGGGAACCCTGAACACGGTCGCATGGCTGTACATTTTCCTGCCATGTACCATCATCGGCGGTCTGTATCTGACCATCCGCAATCGCGGGATACAGTTCACGCGGTTCGGCTATGCGATGAAAAACACGGTCGGCAAGATGTTCCAGAAGCAGGAGGCAGGCGCTGGCGCGGTCACGCCGCTGCAGGCTGTCACAACGGCCCTGGCTGCGACGGTCGGCACCGGCAATATCGTCGGCACCTCGCAGGCCATCGCCCTCGGCGGCTACGGTGCAGTGTTCTGGCTGTGGCTGGCGGCGCTGCTCGGCATGATGATCAAGTATTCCGAGGTCACGCTGTCCATCCAATACCGCGAGCGCGACGCAAAGGGTGACTGGGTCGGCGGTCCGATGTACTACGTCAAAAACGGTCTCGGCAAGCACTGGCAGTGGGTCGGCATTCTGTTTTGCGTTTTCGCAGCCATCGCTTCCTTCGGCATCGGCAATATGTCGCAGGTCAACTCCATCGTCGGTTCCCTGAACGACGCCATCGACGCCTTCATCCCGGCTGCGGAAGGGGAGCGGAAGCTGCTGAACTTCGTGTTCGGCGTTGCGATCGCCGCGCTGATCGGCGTGATCCTCTTCGGCGGCATCAAGCGCATCGGCGCCGTGGCGGAAAAGCTCGTTCCGGTCATGAGCGTTTTGTACATCATTTTTGCGCTTGTCGTGATTTTCGGTCACGCCGGTAATATCGGCCCGGCCTTTGGCAAGATCTTTGCCACAGCCTTTACGCCCAAGGCGCTCGGCGGCGCGGCCAGTGGTATTGCGCTCAAGCAGACCATTGTCTGGGGCCTGCGCAGAAGCGCCTTCTCCAACGAAGCGGGCCTTGGCTCCGCAGCCATCGCCCATGCGGCGGCTGACACCAAGAGCCCCGTCCAGCAGGGCCTGTACGGTATCTTCGAGGTCTTTGCCGATACCATCGTCATCTGCACCCTGACGGCCCTGACCATCATTTGCAGCGGCGTGGATATCACCTTCGGCCACAAGGTCGGCTCCGAGCTGATCACAGCCGCATTTTCCACCATGTTCGGCCAGAAATTCGCTTCCGTCTTCGTCGCACTGGCCCTGATGCTCTTCGCGTTCACGACGATCCTCGGCTGGTCGCTCTACGGCAGCCGCTGCGTCCAGTATCTGTTTGGCCTCAAGGTTTCGAAGGCCTATCAGGTCCTGTTCATCATCGTCGTCGTGATCGGTGCGGTCGCGTCGCTCGACGTGGTGTGGGACATTGCGGACACGTTCAACGGCCTCATGGCGATCCCGAACTTTATCGCCCTGTTTGCGCTGTCCGGCGTTGTGGCGAAGCTGACGAAGGAGTATTTCTTCGATAAAAACAAGCTGGCAAAATAAAAACGAAAGCCCGCAGGCCGTTCAAAGCGGCCTGCGGGACATTTATTCGAAAGGGGAGAAGCGGTATGCAGCAGCTCCAGATCGGACGGGTCTACCGCCATTTCAAGGGCGATTATTATCTTGTGGAGGCGCTTGCCAAGGATTCTGAGACAGGCGAGGCCTGCGTGATCTACCGAAAGCTCTACGGCGACGGCGGTCTGTGGGTCCGTCCGCTCGAAATGTTTTTGAGCAAGGTCGACCGGGAGAAATATCCCGATGCGGAACAGGAATACCGCTTCGCGCTTCAGGACATCCCAAGCGCTGCCGGACATTGACAGGAAAACGCACACGGCTTAGCGGAAGTTACTCCGCTAAGCCGTATTTTGTTTTGACCCTGTCCAGCTTTTCCAGCATCGGCTCCGCGCCGAGCCACAGGAAGATGAATGTGGCAACAGCTCGCACCAGATCGACCGGAAGGCCGGTGACGTAGTAGCTTAAAATGATTTTCCAGTTGATCGTGTTCGACCACATGAGCGCAGACGCGGGATTCATAATGCCGCCGTAGATGATCGTGGACGCGATCACGCCGAAGATACAAAGGCTCAGCCGCCCGCGCCGCAGAACGCCCTTGCGGTACAAGACACCTGCCAGCCAGCCGATGATGCCCATGGCAAACATCTGCCACGGCGTCCACGGCCCCTGGGAAAAGAGCATATTGGACACCAGCATGGTCATCGCGCCAACCAAGAATCCCGTTTCGCCGCCAAAGGCCACGCCCGCCAGGATCGTCATTGCCACGACCGGTTTGAATTCCGGCAGCATGAAGAACGCGGCGCGGCCCGCGACGTTCAGCGCGACCAGAACTGCTATCAGCACCAGCTCCCGTGCCTGCGGCTTTCGCCCTTCGAAGATGAGGAAGAACGGCAGCATACATTCGAGCAGAATGAGCAGCGAAATGAAATAATACCGTTTCCCGCCGAAGCAGTACACACCGATGAACAGCGTCAGCGGAATGAGCAGGAGGATCAAAGCCGTCGCAAAAATCGTGCGGTTCCTCAGCTTCCGCTTTTCCACGGGCGTCTGGATGAGATAATCCGGGCGGTCGGCTTTTCGGCCAATGGACAGCGCAAACACGAGCAGCGAGAGAAGCAGAATGCCGTAGAGCCTCATCTGGCTGCCCGCAAGACCTGTCAGTCCGCCTGCGTCCACAAGCTTTGTCAGATCGGTCACGCCGATGGCCTGGATCATCAGCACCAGCGACACGATACCGGATACGGCGGCAAGCGCCTTGCGCCAGACCGGGAGCTTTTTCAGAACCTGCGCTTCCTTCTCCGGTGCAGGCGGAATACGCTGATACTCCGGCAGCGCCGGTTCCGGCGCGACCGCTCCGCCGCAGGCCGCGATCACATCCTCCGGCGTAACGGCTTCCGGCAGCACGTCGCGTGCAATGCGGTTCGCGGAGGTCGTGTAGAAGCTGTTGCCGCTGAAAAACGTGCGCGGCGCAGCCTCGGTGACGATATTGCCGTCAAAAAACAGGGCGCAGCGTTCGGCATACTTCGCGCAGAATTCGATATCATGGCTGACCATCAGAATCGCCACGCCGGACGCTCGCAGCGTCCTTAAAACCTGCCCGAACGTCTGCTTAAATTCCGCATCAAGTCCCTTCGTCGGTTCGTCAAGGAGTAGAATGTCCGGATTCAGAAGCAGGATTTTCGCCAGCGCCGCGCGCTGCTGTTCGCCGCCCGAAAGATCGTAGGGATGGCGGTCAAGCAGCTCCGCCAGCTTGCAGAGCGAAACGACCTGTGCGAGACGCTCAGGTTTCCGTTCGGATTTTGGTAGAATCTCCAATAAGTCCTCGCGCACCGTGGCTTTTACAAACAGCGTCTGCGGATTCTGCGGCAGCATTCCGACGCTGCCGGTGATGTTCAGTTCCCCACGATACGGCTTTTTCAGACTTGCCAGCAGCTTAAGCGTGGTGGTCTTGCCCGTGCCGTTGCCGCCGAGCAGGGCCAGAAATTCACCTTTGTGCAGTTCCAAGGATAAACCCTTGACCACATCGGGCAAGTCCTTATCGTATTTGAACCAGATTTCCCGCGCCGAGACAACGGTTTCCGTGTCCGGCGCGTTTTTATTTTCTTCCGGAATCGGCTTCAACTCGTGCGTTTTTGCATATTCCAGCAGCCAGTTTCGCCCGTCACAGACAGAAATGGGGCAAACTGCCTTGGAATCCGTCGCCGCCCATATCCGCATGGCGGCCGGCATGGCAAAAAACATCGCGTTCCCGCTGGATTTTAATTCCGCGCCCACCTCGGCAGGCGTTCCGCTGCAAAGCAGTCTGCCGCCGTCCATGACAGCCACGCGCGACGCGAAGGAAAACGCTTCTTCCAAGCGATGCTCGGTCAGAATAATCGTCGTGCCAAGCTCCCGGTTGATCTTGCCGAGCGTTGCCAAAAAGTCCGACGCTGCAATCGGGTCAAGCTGACTTGTTGGCTCGTCGAGAATCAGCACCTTCGGCTGAAGCACCATCACAGACGCAAGATTCAGAAGCTGCTTCTGTCCGCCGGACAGTTCTGTAACAGACTTATAAAACCATGTCTGGATGCCGAAAAATGACGCCATTTCCGCCACTCTGCGGCGGATCGTCGGCGTGTCATAGCCGAGCGATTCCAACCCGAATGCCAGCTCGTGCCAGACCTTATCCGTGACGATCTGATTCTCCGGGCTTTGCTGCACAAAGCCGATTTTTTCAGCCTGTTCGCGCTGGGAAAGTTCATCAAGATTCTTTCCGTCAAACAGGATTTGACCGCTCCTTCGTCCGTGCGGCGCAAGGACGGTTTTTAACTGCCGCAGCAGCGTCGATTTCCCGCAACCGGACGGACCGCAGACCACCAGAAATTCTCCCGGCCGGACGGACAGCGAGAAATCGGAGATCGCATTCTTTGCCTGTTCTGGATACGCATAATTCAGATGTTTGATTGCAAAGAGTTCCACAGCCTGTCCTCCCTTCGGTCGAGTATCACCGGCGTCAGCACCAGCGCAAAATAGACGAGCATAAAACTGACCGTCATCGGCGTCCATGCGGCGGCCTTCACCGTCGGATAATACCGGAAATACGTTCCGCCCGCCATCCAGCCGGAAATGAGATACGCCCCGCAGAAAACCAGCCACGCAAGCGCGGCCTTGTCCCGGTCGTCAAAACGATAGATCGAAAATGCCGTGCGCCCCGGCAGGCCATAGCCGCGTGAGCGCATGGAGTCCGCCGTTTCAATGGCATTTTCGAGCGACCATGTGACCATGATTGAGAAGATTTTGACGGCGTTCCCAACGCGGCGGAATACGCTTCCGTTTTTCGTATCGCGTCCGATACAAGCCTGCGCCTCCGAAACCGTCTGCATCTGCGCCCTGAACTTCGGAATGAACCGCAGGGCCATGGACAAAACAAGCGACAGCGCCGGAATCACGCGTCCAAATAAATACACAAACTTGTCCGAAGTCATAACCTCGTTGTAGCTGGAAAACCACAATACGACGCTTGCCAGCATGACCGCTGCCGACGCACCATAGAGCATGGATTCGAGCGTCAGCGGATTCCCGGAGGGCAGATACGTCAGAATTGTCGCGCCCTCATGGTTAAACGCCGGGTTCAGAAGCGCGGCAAGCGCCGCCATAGGGAGAAGCCCCATGACGGCAAACCGCACCGCTTTCCGGCCTTTCAGATGAATATCGTAGGCCAGCGCCCCCGTCAGCGAAACCGCCAGATAGACCGGGTGCATCAGGCACATCGAAAACAGCAGCACCAGTGCGTAATATAGAAAATTGATCACGGGATGATATCCCGAAAAAGCGTCTTTGTATCTCATTCGCCCTCTGTCCAGCCGCCGCTGCCGACGTCCCTGCCCAGCTCACAAGTATAAACCCACGTGACCGTGTCTCTGTCCTGCAGCGCATACTGGCTGCATCCGTAATTCGGGAACCAGCCGTTCACTGCGTACATCCAGCCGGATTCCGCCCCGCAGTCAAATTCATAGAGGTTCCCGATGCCCTCAATGTAAGCCGAGCCGTAAACCGGCGTCGTGGAAAATTCCAGATGGAGTTTATTCTCCCGGCAGACCTGCTGCAAAACGTCAAAAGCGCTCTGGCCCTCCTGAAAGCTGACCTCTACAGACTCCAGCAGCCAGCCGTCCTCCGGCACCAGCTCCCGCTTTTCCTCGCTGCAAAGCTCCATGTGCTCCAGAATCGATGCACAGGAAATGGAGACGGTGCAGTGATAGCTCGGCCCGGCCTGCGGCGCTCCGCACCCGGTCAGCAGCGCAGCCGTCAGCACCAGCGCCAGCACCGCCCAGACGGCGGCCTTTTTATTTGTTTTCCAGACGTTCACGCAATTCAACTCCATATGTGTTGTATCATTTCAAGTATATCTGAAAACCGGTAATCTGTCCAGTGGCGCAATAGCTTCTGCCGGTCTGGTTTACCGGCTTTCAGATATGCTCTGAAATACAGCACGCAGGGCTGCCCCCCAAAAAGGGGGGCAGTCCTGTGCTGCAAATTGGGATTATGAGGTCAGTTCAGTACATTTTTCACGAACCGGTGGAGGATCGCGGCGACCTGTGCTCTGGTCGCGTCGCCCTTCGGCATGAGCTTGCCGGAAGCACCGTTGATCAGGCCCTCCGAGACAGCCCAGCCGAGCGCCTCGCTGGCATAGGCGGAAACGCTGTCCGCGTCGGTGAAGCTGTTCAGCTTTGCGCTCGCATCGGTGTCCAGCTTCCTGTACTGCGCATAGCGGTACAGGATCGCGGCAAGCTGCTCGCGCGTGACCTTGGCGTCGGGGGAGAAGGAGGTGCTGTCCGTGCCGGTGACGATGCCGTTGGCGGCTGCCCAGATGACAGCCTTTTCGTAATACGTGCCGGAACGCACATCGGTAAAGCTGCTTCTGCCTGTGACGGTGGGTTCGCCCTCGAGCCGGTAGAGAACCGTGACGAGCATGGCGCGCGTCATGGACGCGTTCGGGCTGAAGCTTCTGCTGTCCGTGCCGGAGAACAGGCCGTTTTCGTATACGAACGCAACGTCGTCATAGAACCAGTCGGACGTGGAAACGTCGGTGAACGGAAGCTTGACCTCGGGCTTCGAAGCGGGCTTCTTATTGTCGACACCCGGAGTGATCGGCTCCGGAAGCGCGGCGGTATTGACCGTGACGGTGTAGACTGCGGTGGTCACGCCGTCCTCAGCGGTGACGGTGAAGCTCCAGATATTTCTGGTGTTTGTCAGAGCGCTGACAGTCGCGCGCGGATGCCTCGTGACGATCACGAAGCTGCCGGTCTTGACGACCGTGCCATAGGGAACCGTGACGGTGTAGCTGTTGTTCGCACCGGCCACAGCCTTGAAACCCGCAACGGTGACGCTGCTGACATTCGCGTCATTGGACTTCGGGGCTTCGGTGAACGAAACGGTGACGGTGTAGGTCTTGGAGGTCACGCCGTCCTCAGCGGTGACGGTGAACGTCCAGACATTGCCTTCATTCGTCAGAGCGCCGACAGTCGCGCCTGCGTCGCTCGTGACGATCACAAAGCTGCCCGCTGTAACGTCCGTGCCGTAGGGGAGGGTAACGGTGTAGGTGTTGTTCTCGCCAGCAGTGGCCTCAACGCCCGCGACAGTGACGCTGTTGACATCCGCATTGCTGGACTTCGGAGCTGCTGTGACCGTGACGGGGAGCCACGGGGAGAAAATGTTGGTGAACTCGTCGCCCATTGCGGACAGAACATAGCTGCCTGCGGCGGCAAACGAGAGCGTGACCTGCCCATTTTCGCCGATGACCTTGCCCTCGACCGGCGTGAGCGTGCCGTCTTCGCCGACTGTGCAGATCTGGATGTCCTCAGGATCGAGCGCCGCACCGTGCGTTACACGGTCCTCGGGCTTCAGACCGCCGCCGTAGGCGTACATATAGCCGTCCATACCGAGCGTGAAGTCGGTTCCGGCCTGAACCGTAAAGGTATCCAGACGGTTTCCGTCCGTATCCGTGAACCACGTATAGTAGTCCATGTACATACTGGTGTCCTGATAGAAGAAGAACTCAACGGTGCCGTCCTCCGCAACGGGGGTCTGGCTGATGGTGTAGCCGGTGTAGCCGTACTGCGTGTTGTATTCGCCGTTCTTGTCGCAGGGGAACTCGCCGTTGACCGCGAAACTGAACGCGGAGGTTTTTTCTCCGTTGACCGTGGTGATCGTGCCGTTGCTGACGACGAGATAATCGCTCTTGCTGTCCTTCGTGAAGTCCTCACCGAAGGTGAGCTCGTGGTACTTCACGAGCACGTCCAGCGCGGAAACGCCGTCGGTGACATCATCGGCGTAGCCATAGCGTTCGGCGAGATCGCTGGAGACTTCCACGCGGGTCGGAACCATGATAAACATATTTTCTGCCTGCATGGAAATGGTCGCGTGGATCGTCTTGGCCTCTTTCACCGTGACCGTGACGGAGTAGGTCACGGCAGTGCCGTCCTCAGCGGTCACAGTAAACGTCCAGACGCCGTCCTCACCCTTGGCCGGGCCGGTAAGCGTGGCCTTGCTGTCGGAAAGCGTGATCTCGAAGCTGCCTGCCGTGACCTCCGTGCCTGCCGGAAGCGTTACGGAGAAGCTGTTTTCAGCCGTACCGGCTGCTGCCTCAACGCCTGCGACCTTGACGGACGCAACACCCGCGTCAGAGGACTTCGCGTTCGGGTCGATCACAGTAAGAACGAACTTGTATTCCGGAGATTCTGCCTTGCCGTCGCTTGCTTTGAAGACGAGCGTATACGTACCGGCAGCGCTGGGCGTATATGTGTAGGAGGCCGGTACATAGAACGGATTCTCGGCATCACGCCAGACGCGGTAGGTGAGCTTATCGTAGGCGTCCTCGTCCTCAAAGATCTGCGTCATATCAAACTGATAGCTTTCGCCAAGGTTGATCGAGGCCGCAGCCGGGGTGATTACGCCGTCCTTCAGCCTGGGGGCATGGTTCGCCTCGGTCGGCATACGCAGCTCGTAGACCCAGACGTCGGAGGCATCGGTCTTGTTCGTCAGCGTAATGACCGCGACCAGACTGCCGGAAAGATCGGGATTGATGATGGCAACATTCTTCGCGTGCGGGGCGTCCACTGCTTTTGCAGTTCCGTCGGTCGTCGTGAAGGCATATACGGCGGAATATGCCGTATTGTAGGATACCTTAACCTGGAACTGAATCCCGGATGCGCCAGAAACGATTCGATACGGAGAAGTCAGCACATTGCTGCCCGCTGTTTGATGCAGCGTAAAGCTGCGCGTTGTCGTATCCTCCAGGCTTGCCCTGAGCATGGAGAGCGTAACCGTCCGCAGTGGGGTCGTCTCAGATGCGCTTCTGCGGGTCACGGTGACGGTATACGCTGCGGTGGTCGTGCCGTCCTCGGCGGTAACGGTGAACGTCCAGACATCGCCGTTGGCTGTGGGAGCGGAGACGCTGGCCTTTTCATCGGACAGAACGATCTGGAAGCTGTTTGCCGTAACCTCGGCGTTCGTCTGTAGCTTGACCGTGTAGGCTGTCTCACCGGTCTTCGAGGCCGGGGTGTGCGCGACGGAAACGGAGGTCACGCCTGCGTCAGAGGACTTCGGCGCTTCCGCGACGGTCACAGTGACGGTGTAGGTCACAGCAGTGCCGTCCTCAGCGGTTACGGTGAAGCTCCAGACGCCGCTTTCGCCCTCGGTCGGGCCTGCGGTGACGCCGGCCTTGTTGTCGGAGAGCGCAATAACAAAGCTGTCTGCCGTGATAGCCGTGCCGTAGGGTACAGTGACGGTGTAGGCGTTGTTCTCACCCGCGGCTGCCTCAACATCCGCGACCTTGACGGACGCAACGCCTGCGTCAGAGGACTGAGCTGTGCCGAACACTACGTTGATGGTATAAGTGCGCTTGCCGTCGCTCGTTTCATTCATGGTGGGCCAGCTGTCGTCTGCGCAGACGACGGTGATGACGCTGCCATTTGCGATGGGGATCAGGGACGTGCGGGAATATTCGCGGCCCGTAGCCTGCGTGCCGAGATAGGCGCGGACCTGATAGTTCTTGTTTGCCGCCGTCGGTGTGACGAGCAGCGAGGTCGTGCCTTCCGGCACAGTCAGGGTGTAGGTGAAGGTGTCGCCGCTGAACTTGGGCGCCAGCTTACCGGTGCTGAACGTGAGCGCCTTGAGGCGGGTATCCGTGCTGCCAAAGCTGCCGCCGAGATCCTCAACGGTACGGGTGTACATGATGCGGATCTCGTCGCCCGCGCAGAGCGTGCCCTTTGCAACGGTAAATTCACCAAAGCCAAAGTTTGTGAACCAGTCGTTGAGTGTGCCCATCCAGCCGGACATGGTACCGCCGTCAAACGCCTTCAAGTTGTCAATGGAGGAGATGTAGTTGCTTTCCGCGCCGACGACGGTGTGGCCATCCAGTGCTTCCACAACGCAGCCCATCATGGTCGATTCGCCAGTCAGCTCGATCCAGGTGTCGGCCAGCGTGCCTTCCCAGACAGCGCCCTCCGCCTTCGGGAACGTGGTGTTCTCCACGATCACGCGGGCCATGCCGGCCAGCGTCAGAACGCTGACATACGCCATATCCGAGCCGCCCTTGGAGGCGTCGTCCTTCACATAGGACAGCGTCAGTGTGTAGCTGCCGGCTCCGAGCTGCTTTTTGATGCTGCCGCTCTTCTCGCCGCTGACAGCGTCGGCCAGCGTTTCCGTGCTGCCGCCGTCTTCTGCGAGCGTGATGGTCAGTTTGTCATAGCCGTTTTCCGAGGAAACGCCGTAGCCGAAGCGCAGAACGGTGGGTGCGCTCAGCGTAAAGGCAAACGAGGTCGTGGAGCTGGTCTTGTCCTGATTCTGGTTGCTGCTTTCAAAGCGGTCCAGATCGGCATTGTAGACCCAGGGGTAATTGCCGTTGTCGGAAACGCTGATAGAGGTGACAGTCTGCTCGGGGTAGGAGACGTGGCCGAGGCGGTCGTCGTCCCAGACCGTGTAGGTTTTGCCGCAGACGGCGCATTCGTAGGTCTTATAGCCGGTGAAGACCTGCTCGGTGCCGTCCTTGGGCGTATGGCCCTTGGCGGGAACGATGTCTTCCTTCGTTTCCGAGCAGCCGTCTCTGCGGCAGGTACGGACGATCTTGCCCGGCTGCGTGCAGGTGGGAGCCGTCAGGACACAGCTGTTGTCGCTGCCGTCCAGATCCTCGCAGAAGTCGTGGCCGAGCGGTGCGGTATAAGCCGTGCGGTAACTTTCGCCGCACTTGCTGCAGGAGTAGCTGGTGTAGCCCTTCACAGTGCACAGCGGAGCCGTGACCGTGCCCTCGCCGTTCGCCTCGTGGAAGGTCACATCGGTCTGCCATCTGAGTGCGGGATAGCCGCCGCAGACCGGGCCGAACGCGTCGGACAGGTCGGCGTCCTTGAGGTCAGCTTCGTTCAGCGCTTCGGCGTTCGCGTCCGCGTTCAGCGTGTTCAGATAATAGCACTTGGAGATCTCGGAGGAAGCAGTGTCAACCGTGCCGAATACGGCGCTGCCCGCTTCGCCGGTGGAGTAGCAGCTGGAGATGGTGATTTTCCCCTGCACAGTGCCGCTCCAGTTCACATTGCCCTTGACCTCGCCTGCGATGCCGCCGGAGGCCGTGCCGGAGATCTTGCCGGTGTTGTAGCAGCTTGTAACAGTCATTTCGCTGCTGGTGCCGCCGATGATGCCGCCGGCCTTGCTGCCGGTCGCGGAAATTTCTGCGGTGTTATAGCAGCCGGTGATGGTCGAGCCGTTGCTGACTGTGCCGCCGATAATGCCGCCGGCGCTGCTGCCGCCGGTGACAGCGCCGAAGTTCGCGCAGTTCTCGATCACGGCGTTCTGATAGGTGTATCCCACAAGACCGCCGACGTTGTTGCCGGTAGAGGTGATGACTGCGTAGTTGAAGCAGTTCGCGATTTTCGGAGCAGTGCCGCTGGCATAGCCGGCGATCGCGCCTGCGCTGCCCTTGCCGGAAACTGCGCCGCGGATGGTCAGATCATGGATGTAGGAATTCGAGCCGATCTGCGCAAACAGGCCAGCCGTGGCGTTCAGGCCGGTGATCTCGAAGCTTGCGCCGTCAAGCACGACCTTCTTGCTGGAGGAGATGTTCAGCCATGCGTATTTGCCGAGGTTGATATCGGCCGTCAGAACGCCGGAAACGTCCGCGTCCTTGCTCTTCGCGACGAACCATGCCAGCTCCGCGCCGGTGCCGATCTGGTAAACGCCGTTTTCGTCGGTCTGCGGTTCGGTCTGCGTTTTGCCGTCCCATGCGCCCGCTGCGGTTGCCTGCAGGGTGATGGTGAATTCGTTGGAGCCTTCCTCCTTCATGGTGACGCTGCCAGTGGCGTATTCAACGCCAGCGCCGGAAACGGTGTAGAAGTATTCCTCGGCATAAGCCTTGAACGTGCCGTCTTCCGCGACCGCAATGCCGTTGCCTGCGCTGTCCTTCAGCGTGACGGTCAGATCCTTGCGGTCAATGGCCGTGCCGTTCTGATCCTGGAAGCTCAGCTTGCCGGTCAGGAAGTCGAGCTTTACGACCGGGATCGTGATCTCCGGCAGACGGCTGAGAATGCCTGCCGTCTTGGGCGCGTCGAAGCCGGGATTCGTGCCCACAGCATAGGTGATGCCGCGGTGCGTCGGAACGCCGGGCCAGCCCGCCTGCTTGATCGCGCCGCTCAGCGTGTAGGTCTCCTCAGCCCAGAACTTCGGGATGGTGACAGTCAGCTTCTGCCGCTCAGGGTTGCCGCTGAAGTCATAAACGCCGAAGTTTCCGCCGGGATCACTCTTGAAGAAGGTGCCGTCCGGGCCCTGCATATACAGGGAGAAGTTGAAGTTATACGCGCCGGAAAGCTTTTCCTTGGGGCTGATCAGGTTGGAGAACTGGATCGTGACGGAATCGCCCGGCTTGATGGCAGCCAGCTCTTCCTGCGTCAGCTCCGTGCCCTCCGCGTTGACAAACTTGTAGCTCACGCCGCGTGCCGTCACGACCTGATAGGTCGAAAGGCCGCCCTTCGTGACCTTGATGATATTGCGGCCGGTGATCAGACCGCTGACGGTCACAGTGCCGTCTTCAGCGGTTGTGACGCCAGTGTTTGTGAAGCCGCCGGAATACGTCATAGACGCAGCGGTCACGGTGGGGCGCAGGACGCTCACGGTGCAGCCCGCTTCGGGCTTGAAGCTGTAACTTGCACCCTCTGTTCCAGTGTAGAACAGAATGTCATGCTCCGCATCGAGTTGCCGCGCCTCATCCTTCTCGATGACCGCATCCATGCGGTCAAGATTCATATTGGTCTGGATAGCACTGCCGTCCGCGCCGACGGTTACGACAAACACGCCCGTCAACTCCGGCCAGATGGCGGAGAAGCGATGTGAGGCCGTGCTGGTCTGGCCAGCCATATGGGTCATTGCGTCATAGGTTACGAGCACGATTGCCGTGCCCTCGTGCTTGGCCTCCATCACAGCGACGTTGCTGTTCAGCGCGTTCGGCGTGATGGTCACGACGTCGCTGGCATTGCCGTTCACATCGATGACCTGATAGTGCATCTCCGGCAGTGCGACCTTGGCGTTCATAAAGCTTTCGATCGCGAACCAGTTGCGGAAGGAGTTGAGTTCAAACGTCTCGCCAACGGCCATGTTTTTATAGCCCTTGGTGTTGATGTTCAGGTAAATGCCTGCACGGTCGTAGACGTTGTTTTCAAAATGATAGATCGTGCTCTTGCTGAAATCACCGGTCAGGCCGAGATCCTCTTCCGTGACCGTGTACGCTGCGTCGGCGCTCAGTCTGACGTAGTTCCAGTAGGTCGCGCCCTGCGGATGGCGGACACGGTAGAAGTAATCCGTGTTCTTGTCGAGATGGAACGTGGCCGTGCCGTCCTCGACGGAACGCGCGAACGGCTCAAGGAAGCTGAACACATAGTATTTTGCGAGCGTACCGGCGTCGATGGTCGAGCCCTTCGGCGCTGTGACCGTGACCGTGACGAATTCCTTGCAGGTCAGGCTGAGGCTGTCGTTCATTGTCGGGGTCTTGGAAGCGGTAGCCGGGTTGTAGTTCGGATGCGTTTCCGCGTTCGGCGTGGCTGTCACGCTGACTGTATCACCAACGACAAACAGGCAGCTTGTGTAGGTCTTGCCCCAATTTACGGCCGAGCCAAACTCCGCCTTACGCTCTGCACCGGAGGCGTCGGTTACGCGCAGCGAAAGAGTATAGTCTGTGTCCTTAACCCATGCACTGGGGTTGACGGAGATCTGATACATCCGTTGCAGCTTGAAGCTGCTGCTGTCGCTGCTGACGTTGATGGATACACCACCGTTGCAGTCTCCGTTTGCGTCATAGCCGTCAACCCAGTAAGCGCCGGGCGCAAGGTCGATGGTATACGCGCCGTCTGCGGCTTCCTTCGCGGCCAGCAGATCGTCCGCGCCCTTCACGCCGTCCATGTAGGTATACAGCTTCAGGGACTTGACCTGTGCGTCGTGCATACCGGACAGTGTGACGCTGACATCGCCCTCTGCTGCCAGAACGCCTGCGGGCAGCAGGCTCAGCAGCATCACAAACACGAGCAGCAGACTCAGAATTCGTTTCTTCATACATTTTTCCTCCAGAATCAAAATATCTATCGCAAGCTCCTTATTAAATAGGAGCGGAAACAGGGGGCGCAGACGGCTTTGGGAGAAACGAAAGCCCGCCATTTTGACAAAATGGCGGGCGGATCTCCAAAGAAACAAAATACGCTGCTTTTCCTGTGAGGAAAAACGGCGCACCTGTTCCGAATGCTACAGGCAGAGCTCGTCCCACGCATTCATCCTTTCCGCCGCGAATGCGGCGCAGACAGCAGTTCTTCTGACTTGCACTCTGGAAACAAACTCTTTGTTTCCGCGCCCGTTTCCTGCCTTCTCGCGGATAAATCCGCAATGACTGGCTTTCACCCAGACAGCTTTCGCTGCTTCGGAACGGTCTTGTGCGCACAGCTCCGGTCGAGTGGTTTTCCCTTTCTCTTGCGCCGAAGCCTGCCCTGCGGCATGCTTCGGTTACTGTACATCGGATGGCAATATCAAATTGTTAGAAAAAGCAAAATCTTGTGCTTTTCCGTCTGCTACTATACACGATATGGGCGTGATTTGCAAGCGGTTTGAAAAAAATATACCGCATTTGTCCCACCCTCTTGAAAAAAGCCGAAAGCTGTGTCAAAATAAAGAAAACCGCCCCGGCGGTGTTTTGACAGCACAACGGTTAGACGCAGCTAACTGATACGGAGGAAGCGATGAAATACCATATTGAGAAGAATACCGTGCAGGAAACGCTCGTCATTCCGCTCTACGGACGGAAAATGTGCTCGGAATTATATCCGAATCTCTACCGTGACGAGACGGCCCTGCGCCTGATGGAGCAGATCGATTACGATTTTTCGCTTCTGTCCCAGAAGTCCAAGAGCCTCATGCAGCAGTTCGGCTTTCTGGAGGCCGCCATGCGCCAGAACGACCTTGCATGGGAGGTGCGGGACTATCTGCGCGAGCATCCGAACGCGGCGGTCGTCAACCTCGGCTGCGGACTGGACGACACGGGCCGCAGCTGCGACAACGGCTCCTGCAGGATCTATAACCTCGATTTTCCCGGCGTGATCGCCGTGCGCGAATACACCCTCGCCTCCGGCGGCCCCTACTGCGACTGCGGGTATCATAAGCGAAATAAGCAGAATAAAGGCTCCACCGCGCCAGCGTAGGGGTCGATGCCCACATCGACCCGGCAGAATGCACCGTTTTTACGAAAGTCTTCGGCAAATCCGTAACTTCCCACTGGGCCGACAGAGTTGTTGACCCCTACAGCGAAACTTCATTTTCTCACGTATCCCGTAGGGGCGGACGCCTCTGTCCGCCCGCAGGATGCACTGATTTTTATGAAATTTCCGGCGAATTCGCAGCTTCCCAACGGGCCGATGTGTACCGGCAAGCGGCAGACCCACATCCGTAACGCTCCTTCGTCGCGAACGGCTGTGACCGGCATCGGCCCCTACAAAATGCCCGCATCAAAGCCCTTCCCTGAACGCAAGGGAAGGTGGCTTCGATACGGGCGTTTTATTTTTTATGATTTCTCCAGCAGTGCAATGCCTGCCTTTACACGCGCAATGGATTCCTCTTTTCCAAGCAGCGCGCACAGCTCCGTAGCGCCGCCGGGGGTCGAGGCCTTGCCGGATACGGCTACGCGCAGCGGCCAGAGCACGACGGAGTTCTTGAACTCGAGCTTCGCCGCCAGCGCGACGAGCGCTTCATACAGACCTTCGTTCGTCCAGACCTCCAGCGATTCCAGCACCGGAAGAATCTCACGCAGGGAGGAGAGGCTGTTCTCCAGCGTCGTCTTGGACTTCTTGTGGACATACAGCTCCGTGGAGTATTCCGGCAGTCTGTCGATAAAGTCCACACGCTCCGGCAAATCGGACAGAATTTCGCAGCGCGGCTGCACCAGCGCGGCGACGGCCTTCAGATCAATCGCGGGATTCGTAATGACTGTTTTCAGGACCGGCTCGGCCTTGGCGAAAAATGCCTCGGGGCTGAGCTTTTTCATATATTCCGCGTTCATCCAGCGCAGCTTGTTGATATCGAACACGGCAGGGGACTTCGAAATGCCGGAAATATCAAAAATCTCGGCCAGCTCCGAAAGCGTGTAGAATTCGCGCTCCGCGTTTTCGCCCTTCGGACTCCAGCCCAGCAGCGCGACATAGTTCAGCACAGCCTCGGTCAGATAGCCCTCGCGGATCAGATCCTCATAGCTTGGGTCGCCGTGGCGCTTGGACATCTTGTGCTGCGCGTCGCGCATGACAGGGGAGCAGTGGACATATGTCGGGATCTCCCAGCCAAAGGCTTCGTACAGCAGATTGTATTTCGGTGCGGAGGACAGATATTCGCTGCCGCGTACGACGTGCGTAATGCCCATCAGATGGTCGTCGACGACGTTTGCAAAGTTGTACGTCGGCAGGCCGTCGGATTTCAGCAGCACCTGATCCTCCAGCTCCTTGTTTTCTACCGTAATATCACCGAAGGACGCGTCGTGGAACGTCGTCGTGCCCTCATGCGGGATGCGCTGGCGGATGACGAACGGTTCGCCCGCCTCCACGCGCTTCTTTGCCTCGTCCAGCGGCAGATCGCGGCAAGCGCAGACGTGCTTTTTGATTTCGCCCGTCTCGCTTCCGGCCTCCTCCACGTCGTCTTTCTGGCAGAAGCAGTAATATGCGCCGCCCTTCTCGCACAGCAGCTTCGCGTACTTGCCGAATAAATCGCGCCGCTCGGACTGCACATACGGCCCGACCGGCCCGCCGACATCCGGTCCCTCGTCGTGCGTCAGACCGCATTCGGCCATGGTCTTGTAGATCACATCGACCGCGCCCTCGACCAGACGGCCCTGATCGGTGTCCTCAATGCGGAGAATGAACTTGCCGTGGTGGCGGCGGGCAATCAGCCATGTATAGAGCGCGGTGCGCAGGTTGCCGACGTGCATATAGCCCGTGGGGCTCGGAGCAAAGCGGGTGCGGACCTCGCCGTGCGGGATGCGCGCTTCCATCTGCTCAAAAAAATCCATGATGCGTGTTCCTCCAATATAAAAGTATGGTTATTATATAGTTTTTTTCAGAAACAGTCAATCATTGATTGCGCATTCCGATGGTTTGTGCTATGATATGCGCATCTATCGAATAGAAAGAAGGACGTATCATGGACGAAAAAAAACGTATCTTTTCCGGCATCCAGCCCAGCGGCGATCTGACGCTCGGCTCGTATATGGGGGCGATCAAAAACTGGGTCGCTTTGCAGGACGAATATGAGTGCGTCTATTGTATCGTCGATATGCACGCCATTACCGTCCGGCAGGTCCCGGCTGATCTGCGCCGCAGAAGTCTGGAGCAGCTCGCGCAGTATATCGCCTGCGGACTCGACCCGCAGAAGAACATCATGTTCATTCAGTCCCACGTGCCGCAGCACGCGGAGCTTTCCTGGGTGCTTGGCTGCTATACGCAGTTCGGTGAGCTGTCGCGCATGACGCAGTTCAAAATGAAATCGCAGCAGCACGCAGATAATATCACCGCAGGCCTCTTTACCTATCCCGTACTCATGGCCGCCGATATCCTGCTCTACCAGACCGACCTTGTCCCTGTCGGCGAGGATCAGCGCCAGCACGTCGAGCTCTGCCGTGACATCGGCGCGCGCTTCAACAATTCCTTCCCCGATACCTTCAAGCTCCCCGAGGCGTTCATCCCCAAGATGGGCGCGCGCATCATGAGCCTCGGCAACCCGGACAACAAAATGTCCAAGTCCGACCCCGACGGCTGCGTGTTCCTCATGGACAAGCCGGAGGATATCATGCGTAAATTCAAGCGCGCCGTGACCGACTGCGAGACGGCTGTCCGTTTTGACAAGGACAATAAGCCCGGCATCTCCAATCTTCTTACGATTTACTGCGCCGCCACCGGCAAGACCATCGAGCAGGCCGAGGCCGAGTTTGCGGATC
>OMDX01000347.1_pt1 | contig 17964 bp, 17 predicted proteins | sample 1673711 | NCBI WGS metagenome assembly OMDX01 (sample SAMEA103958123, study PRJEB25191) | human gut metagenome
GACCTCAAGGGCATGGCCGCGCGCGGTGTGGAGATCATGAGCTGCGGCACGTGCCTCAACTTCTACGACCTCAAGGAAAAGCTCGCCGTCGGCGAGGTGACGAACATGTACGTCATCGTTGAAAAGATGAGCGGCGCGGACCGCGTCGTCCGTCCGTAAGATGATCTATCTTGACAACGCGGCGACGACGCTGCGAAAGCCGCCGCAGGTCATCGACGCAGTGGCCTCGGCGATGGGGAGCTTCGGCAACAGCGCACGCGGCACGCACGAGGAGGCGCTTGCCGCCTCGCGCGTGATCTACGACACGCGCTGCAAGCTCGCCGCGCTCTTTCACTGCAAGCGGCCTGACCACGTGGCGTTCACCTGTAACTCGACCGAGGCGCTGAACATCGCCATCCATGGCTGCATCCACGCGGGCGAGCATGTGATCTCGACCGACCTTGAGCACAACTCTGTCCTGCGACCGCTTTACCGGCTGGAACGGGAAAACAATGTCAAGTTGAGCTTTGTTCCCGCAGACCGGCAGGGGAACATCGACTACGCCGATTTTGAACGGCTGCTGCGTCCCGATACCCGCGCCGTCGTCTGCACGCATGCCTCGAACCTGACGGGCAACACGCTGGATCTGGCGTGCATCGGCGCATTTGCGCACGAACACGACCTTTTGTTCATCGTGGACGCTTCGCAGAGCGCGGGCGTGCTGCCCATCGACATGGAGCAGATGCACATCGACGTGCTGTGCTTCACGGGGCACAAGTCGCTGATGGGCCCGCAGGGCACGGGCGGACTGTGCGTGCGCGAGGGTGTGGACATCAACCCCTGGAAGGTCGGCGGCACGGGCGTGCAGACCTATCTCCACGAGCAGCCCGAGCAGATGCCGACGCGGCTAGAGGCGGGCACGCTCAACGGCCACGGTATCGCGGGGCTGAACGCCGCGCTCGACTTTTTGCAGGAGACCGGCGTTGAGGCCATCCACGCGCATGAAATGGCGCTGCTGCGCCGCTTTGTCGCGGGCGTGCGCGAGATCCCAAATGTGACGCTCTACGGCGATTTTGACCGTGAGTGCACGGCGGTCGCCGCGCTCAACATCGGCGACATGGACTCGGGCGAGGTATCGGATATCCTGTCCGAGGATTACGGCATCGCGACCCGCCCGGGCGCGCACTGCGCGCCGCGCCTGCACGAGGCGCTCGGAACTGAGGAGCAGGGCGCGGTGCGCTTCAGCTTCGGCTGGTACAATACGGAAGAGGAAGCGGACGCCGCGGTCACCGCGCTCCGCGAGATCGCAACATGAGAGAGAAAAAGCTATGGCTCGTCATCACCTTCCACACGACGGCCGCGGCCATCGCGATGGAAAAGCTCTGCCGGGCGAAGGGCCTTCCGGGGCGGCTCATTCCCGTGCCGCGCGAGCTGACAGCAGACTGCGGCATGGCATGGCGCGCCGGAACGGAGGACCGCGCCGCGCTCACGGCGCTGACCAAAGCAGAAGGACTGGAGACTGATGACTTTTATGAGCTGCTGCTGTGAAGAACATGAAAAAAGAGACGCTGCGGCGTCTCTTTTTATTCTTTCAGCAGCTTCATGCGCGCTTTCCAGTCGGGAAGATATTGCGCGATCAGCGCGTAGAAGGCGGGGGAGTGGTCATGGTGGCGAATATGCGCAAGCTCGTGGACGATGACATAGTCGATGGCCTCGGGCGGATAGAGCATGAGCCGCCAGGAAAAGCAGAGGCTGTTTTTCCCGCTGCATGAGCCAAAGCGCGTGCGCGCAGAGGTGATCTTGATGCCCGCCGGCACAAGCCCCATGACGGCGCTCCAGTGGGCGGTGCGCCGGGGGAGATACTCTTTCGCTTGCGCGATGAGCGCTGCGCGCTCGGAATCCGTCGGCTCGGGGTGGGCGAGGCGGCGCGCCTCTTGCTTTGCCCTCGCGCGCGCAAGCCAGCTTTCATGCGCTGCAACAAAGCGGTCGATGTACTCTTTTTTGACGCCGCGGGGCGCGCGGACGATGGCCTTTCCCTCGCGGTCCAACTGCAGCGACATCGTGCGCCGTTTGGCGCGAATAAGCGTATAGTCCGTCATTGGCCGATGTAGGTAAAGCGGCGGAAGGTCTTGCCGTCGCGCTCGACGGTTTCATTCCACATCCGCGCGGGGCGCACCCAGAGGCCAAAGTCGCCGTACAGCGCGCGGTAGACGACCATTTCCTCCTGCGTTTCGGAGTGGCGGGCGAGGCCGATGACCTCGTATTCGTTGCCCTTGAAGTGGCGGTAGCGGCCTAATTTGATGGGTTCCATACAGATTTCCTCCTTTATGTTTATGCGTCGCATTCCTCAAGATAGCATTTGCGGGCGCTGCGCAGCGCATAGAGCGCACAGACGGCAAGCCACAGCTCGACCGGGAAAAGCTGCTTGACATAGCCGAACTGGTAGAGCGCGGCGGGCATATCGAAAATCGCGTGCAGGCCGATGGCGAAGGCGAGATAGCCGCGCTTTGCGCGGCTCCGCGCCGCGGCAAACACAAAAACGGAGAGCGAGATGTGCAGCAGCATCGCGCTCACGCGCTCGAGACAGGCGAGCAGGCAGTAGCCGACGGTGTATTTGCCGAGGGAAGCGGCGACGGTCTGCGCCGTCTCCGCGCTGCCGGCGAGCTTCAAAAGCGCGTCCGTGTCGCCCGCGTTCCAACAGAGGGCGAAGACAAGATAGAGCGCCATCGACGCAGCGGAAACGGTCATCGCCTCGATGCCGCCGTGGCCGATGCCCGCCGTGACGGCGGCGGCGCGCCCGTCATAACGGCGCATGACGGTCTTATACATGCAAAAGCGGCCGCACTCCTCGAAAATGCCCGCTGTCAGCGCGCCGTAGAGCATATAGAGCCACGGGCTGCTCAGGATCGCGCGGGAAACGGCATTGTCGGAGAGGATGCAGAGGTAGTGCAGTCCCATCTCCAGACCCCGCGCAAAGAGGAGAAAGGCCAGCGCGCCCCAGAGCGCGGGCAGCAGGCGGACACGCTCGGTCCTGCGCCACCAAATCAGAATGCCGATGGGCAGCAGAGCGCAGAACGCCGCAGCCGCGCCCATCGCAATGAGCGACGAGGTCGGAACAGTCATTGCGCTCCCCCCTTCTCATGGCGGCGGTAGTAGAGATAGGAATACAGCACCGGAATGCCCACCGCCAGCGCAAGGAGAACAACGGTCACCGTCGGCCCGTGCAGGCGCAGCAGCGCAGACAGCAGCATCAGCAGTCCCGCGGCGACCCAGGTAAAGCCCGCGACACGGTGCGTGCGGGTCCAGTTCTCCTCGCTCGCAAGCGTCCACGGCAGCTTGATGCCCATGGTGCGGTTCCGCCGGAGCTTCGGCAGGTAGTTGCCGAGGATGAGAAACAGCAGTCCCACGAACACCGGCGCCACGGTGCCGACGTGCATCTCATAGCCCAGTCCCGTGCCGAGTGTGAGCGCTCCGCCGAGCAGCGAGACCGCCGGACAGAACCACAGCATCACCGTCCGCAGCACCGGATTCACATTCTTCCGCTTTGTGTCGCGGCTCTCGGCGTAGGAGCAGATGAGATGCAGCGCCAGGATAAACAGCGGCAGGCCGAACACCGTGGCGGCACGCGACGACCAGCCGTTTGCCGTTCCGTCAAAGCCCCAATGCGTCGCCATCGTTTCGGGCAGGCGCGGATAGAGCGCCACGCCCGCAAGCAGCGGCAGCAGGCAGACCGCCGAGGTCAGCAGCAGCTCTTTTTTGTTTGCCTTCACGGTTCCTTCTCCCCTTTCAAATCCTGTAACCACAGCAGCACCTCCTCCAAAACGGAGGCGTTGAGGCTGTAGTAGATAAAGTTCTTCTCGCGGCTCTCAAAAATGAGTCCCGCCTTCTTGAGCTGGGCGAGGTGGTATGAGACCGTCGCCGCCGTCATGTCAAAGCGGCTCGCGATGTCGCCCGCGGTCATGCGCCCGCCCTTGAGCAGATTCAGTATCTCGCGCCGCACGGGATCGCCCAGCGCCTTCATGGTTTCACTCAGGCCCACGCCGCTCGCCTCCTTCGTGGTATTTAGAAAAATTTCTAAATAGAGAGTAGCACCATCCCACCGGAATGTCAAGCGGTATTTAGGAATTTTTCTAAATACCGCTTTGCAGAAAGGGAGCCGTCCCCCGGCGGAGAACGGCTCCTCTGATCTTGCTTTTACTGCTTTGCGCCCGCGAGCAGGTCGATGCCCATGGTGTAGCTCTCGAAGCCGTGACCGCGGATCTGCGCGATGCAGACCGGCGCGGTGACGGAGAGATGGCGGAACTCCTCGCGCTTTTCAATGTCGGAGATGTGGACCTCCACCACCGGAATGGTGATGGCCTTGATGGCGTCGCGGATGGCGTAGCTGTAGTGCGCATAAGCGCCGGGGTTGATGACGATGCCGTCGAACATCCCGTCCGCCTCCTGAATGGCGTCGATGATCGCGCCCTCGTGGTTGGACTGGAAGCACTCGACCGCGATGCCGCGGCTTTGGGCGTGGGCGTAGATGCAGGCGCAGAGGGCGGCGTAGTCCTCGCGGCCGTAGATATCCGGCTCACGCTTGCCGAGCAGGTTCATGTTCGCGCCGTTGATGACCAGAATTTTCATGGCGTTTTCTCCTCTCCGTCCGCGCTTATTTGCCCTGCTGAGCAAGGAACGCGCGGTACTCCACGCTCTTGCGGTAGTAAAGCTCGCTGTTTTCCAGGCAGGACGCCTTCTGCTTGTCGTTCAGGGGCTTTGCGACCACGGCGGGAGAGCCGACGAGCAGGCTGCCCGCGGGCGCGTCCATCTTGCCGGTCACGACCGCGCCGGCGGCAATGATGCAGTCGTCGCCGATCTTTGCGCCGTCGAGCACGATGGCGCCCATGCCGACGATCACGCGGTCGCCGACCGTCGCGCCGTGGACGATGGCGCCGTGACCGACGGATACATCGTCGCCGAGGGTGCAGAGGTTGTGGATCACCGCGCAGTCCTGAATGTTGCAGCGCTTGCCGATCTTGATGGGCTGCAGCTCCGCGCGGCAGACGCTGTTGAACCAGAAGGCGGTGCCCTCGCCGACGGTCACATCGCCGCAGACCACCGCGCCGGGCATGACAAGGACGTTCTCGTCCGTTTCAATGGGCTTGAAATTCATCGTGTTCTCCTCCGTTTTTCTCTGTATCTGCGCCCTTACAGGGCAAAATTTCCGCTGCGGAACACCGGCAGCTCGCGGCCGTCGTGCGTCGTGCCGGTGATGGAGAGGTCGGCGGTGCCGACCATGAAATCGACGTGCGTGAGCGAGTGGTTCAGCCCGTGGGCATCCAGCTCCTCGCGCGTCATCCGCTCACCGCCGGCGATACACTCGGGGTACGCCTCGCCGAAGGCGAGGTGGCAGGAGGCATTCTCGTCGTAGAGCGTGTTGTAGAACAGCAGGCCGCTGCTGCGGATAGGACTGTCGTAGGGCACCAGCGCGACCTCGCCGAAATAGCGTGCGCCGTCGTCCACCGCGATGGCGGCGTTCAAAACATCCTCGCCGCGCGAGGCCCGTGCCTCAACGATGCGGCCCTCCCTCACGGTGAAGCGGATGTCTTCGATGATGCTGCCGTTGTTCACCAGCGGCAGCGCCGCGCAGACCGTGCCGTTGACGCCGGTCCTGAGCGGCGCGGTGAAGATCTCCTCGGTGGGCAGATTGGCGACGAAGCCGACGCCCGCGGGCGTTTCGGAGTTGCCCGCCGCCCAGAGATGATCGTCCGGCAGTTCGATGGTGAGGTCGGTGCCGAGGGAATTGGTGTAGTGCAGGCTCTTAAAGTGCAGCGCGTTGAGCTTTTCCTTGCGCGCGGTCAGCAGCGCGATGTGCTCGCGCCAGCGCGCCTCGGCGTTTCCGTCGCCGGTGACACGCACGGTTTTCAGGATCGCGTCCCAGAGCGCGGCGACCGCATCGCCCTCGCTCCGGTCGGGGAAGACCTTCCTCGCCCACGCGGCGATGGGCGCGCCCGCGACGCACCACGGAAAGCCGTTCGCCATCTGGAGCCGGTCAAAGGTCTCACGCTCGGCGGACGAGGTGCGCTGCGCGGCGACGAGCCGCACGGGCGATACGCCCAGCAGCGTTTCGGGGTCCTCCGCGTCGATGCGCAGATAGGCCGCACCCTCGTTGGCGTAGTCGGTAAAGAACGCCCTGCGCCACGGGCGCGGCGTTTCAAAGGCGGCGTCCTGCGCACGCAGGAAGCGCTCGCGGGTGATATAGTCGTCCGTCCAGTTCAGCACGACCTCGCCCGCGCCGAGGTCATAGGCTGCCGACGCGCACAGCCGCGCGAACGGCGCGCACTCCACGGGGGATGAGAGAATGAGCGTCTGCCCCTTTTGCAGGTTCAGTCCGACGGAAACGATCAGATGCGCATATTCGCGCAGCTTTTCTTCCACAAAAATACCTCCTTGAAAATCGGGTATGCTTACCCTACGGTGCTTTTCATAGGAACAGAATACCACGCCCCGCCGCGCTTGGAAAGGGGAAATTCGGCGGCAAGGCCGGAAAACTCAGATGCCCAGCAGGAGCGCGGCGAAGCGGAAGTAGATGGCCAGCGAGATCGCGTCCACCACCGTGGTGATGAACGGCGAGGCCATGACCGCGGGGTCGAAGCCGATCTTCTTGGCCAGCAGCGGCAGCGTGCAGCCGACGAGCTTGGCGGCAAACACCGTGACGATCAGCGTCAGGCAGATGACCGCCGCCACCGTCATCGTGATGGGATTGCCGAAAATCATCTTATCCACCAGCAGCAGCTTGACAAAGTTCGCCGCGCTGAGCACCGCGGCGCAGAGCACCGCCACGCGGATCTCCTTCCAGATGACGCGGAGGAGGTCGGAAAACTCGATCTCATCGAGCGAAATGCCGCGGATGACCGTGACGCTCGCCTGCGAGCCGCAGTTTCCGCCGGTATCCATCAACATGGGGATATAGGCGGTCAGGATAGCGCAGGCGCCGAGGGCGTCCTCGAATTTCGCGATGATCTGGCCGGTGAAGGTCGCCGAGACCATCAGCAGGAGGAGCCACGGGATACGGGACTTGAAGGTCTCGAACACGCTCGTTTTGAGATAGGGTTTGTCGGTCGGCAGCATGGCCGCCATCTTTTCGATATCCTCGGTGGCCTCCGCCTCCATGACGTCCATGGCGTCGTCAACGGTGATGATGCCGACGAGACGGTCTTCCTTATCGACGACCGGCAGGGCGATGAAGTCGTACTTTGAGAAGGTCTGGGCGACGTCCTCCTTATCCTCGAGGGTACCGACGGAGATGACATGCGTCTCCATGATATCCTCGATGATATCGTCCTCGTCGGAGAGGAGGATCGTGCGCAGGGAAACGATGCCGAGCAGCTTGCGCGCGGGATCCACCACATAGCAGACGTTGATGGTCTCCTTGTCCGTGCCGGTGCGGCGGATGCGCTTGAGGGCGTCCTCCACCGTCATGTCTCGCTTGAGGTCGACGAACTCCGTCGTCATCAGCGCGCCGGCGGTATCCTCGGGATATTTGAGAATTTCATTGATGCTCTTGCGGGTGTCGGGGTCGGCGTGCTTCAAAATGCGCTTGACCACGCCCGCGGGCATCTCCTCGACGATATCGACGGCGTCGTCGAGATACAGCTCGTCGAGCACCTCCTGCAGCTCGGTGTTGGAAAAGCCGTTGATGAGCATCTCCTGGCTGTCGGACTCCAGCTCCACGAATACCTCCGCCGCCAGCTCCTTGGGCAGCAGCCGGTACAGCAGAGGCATCTGTTCCTCGCCGGCCTCCTCCAGCAGCAGGGCAATATCCGCAGGCTCCATAGGCAGGAACAGGTCCCGCAATCGGGCGTATTGCTTATTTTTGATAAGCTCCTCGATTTTCTCCAGATATTCGTCCAATTCTTCCTGATGATCGAACATGACCGGTTCCTCCTTCCCTGAATGAATGAAAAAAATCCACAACGGCAGAAAAGCCCATTGTGGATGTGCAGAGGGGCCACGCACACCGCGTGACCTGGCCACCGTAACAAGCTTTAGCATCGCGGGGCGGTGAAACTGCGTTAGATGATACCTTGGTTTCGATATCGCCTGTTCAAACCCTCTCATGGTGTCTCCACCACTCTGCGGCAGCAGTCCGTATCCCTCGCGGTAGCCTTACCTACCGGAGCATATTTTATTCCCTTTTAGATTAAAACATTTTTCTCTGCCTGTCAACCCTTTTTGCCGGAAAATGGAAAAAATCAGGCCCGTTTCCGGACCTGATTTCTCAGCTCGTCAAAAGAGCCTCGCAGAGTTCGCGGCCCGCAGGCCGCGAATCGCGTTCCATCCATTTTTCGCGGCGGCGTGTACGTCGCGAAAAATACTTTGCGCGGAGAGAGTGTGTCCAAATGGGCGAAAAGCCCATTTGGACGCGCGGGTCGGAGCGGGATTTCTTTTGTCAAAAAGGGCAACGCCCTTTTTGACAAGCTAAAAAAATCAGGCCCGTTTCCGGACCTGATTTCTATATACAATATGTTACGCCTTCTTGGCGATGTCGCACAGGGCGGTGAAGGCCACGGCGTCGTTGATGGCCATCTCAGAGAGCATCTTGCGGTTGATCTGGATGCCGGCCACCTTCAGACCGTGCATGAAGGTGGAATAGTTCATGCCGTTGAGCTTGCAGGCGGCGGAAATGCGGGTGATCCACAGGCGGCGGAAATCGCGCTTCTTCTGCTTACGGCCGATGTAAGCATAGTTGCCGGACTTCATAACGGCCTGTTTCGCCATCTTAAAGCGCTTGCTCTTTGCGCCAAAATAGCCCTTTGCCATCTTCAGGGTCTTTTTTCTTCTTTTGCGGGTCATCATCGCTCTTTTAATACGAGCCATATCTTTTTACCTCCGTATCATATCTACTGTAAATGTTAAATTGAAAATCAGGTGTTGGGCATCAGCAGCTTCAGTGCGCCAACGTTGGTCTTATCGGCATAGGTGCCCTTGCGCAGGTTTCTCTTGCGCTTGGTGGACTTCTTATTCAGGATATGAGACTTGTAGGCTTTGGCTCTCTTGACCTTACCGTTTTTGGTCAGCTTAAAGCGCTTTTTTGCACCGGTGTGGGTTTTCAGCTTGGGCATTTTATTTTCCTCCTAAATGTTATTACTGCTTATTGGTGGGGGCAGGCTTCGCATTCATAAACATGATCATACTGCGGCCCTCCATCTTGGCGGGCTTTTCCACGTTGCCCGCGTCGGCACAGGCCTCCGCAAAGCGCTGCATGATACCGTACCCCAGCTGGGAATGTGCCATCTCACGGCCGCGGAACCGGATGGAAACCTTTACGCGGTTGCCGGAAGCAAGGAACTTCTTGGTCTGGTTTACCTTGGTATCAAAATCGTGGGTATCAATGTTCAGGGAAAGCCGGGTCTCCTTCACCTCTATGGTCTTCTGGTTCTTCCGGGATTCCTTTTCACGCTTGGCCTGCTCGAACCGGTATTTTCCGTAATCCATAATACGGCAAACCGGCGGCTGCGCCTGCGGCGCGATCTTCACGAGATCCAGGCTTTTTTCCTGCGCCAGATTAAAGGCATCGCGGGAGGACATGATCCCCAGCTGCTCACCATCGGCGCCGATCACACGGACTTCCTTATCACGGATCTCTTCATTGATCTGCAGTTCTTTGTTTGCGATTGCAAAGCACCTCCTGACTGAATGGGTTGTGGTTCTCGGGCTTCCTTGTAAACAAAAAGCACGGACTCATCACTTTGATCGTCCATGCCAAAAGAACGCAAGCTGCCCCTATACGGGCTCCTGCCTCTATTGACCATGCCTGCAACCGGTGTGCGGCAGGTGAGAACGATCACGTTCTGCTTTCTTTACTCGACTATCATACCAAATCCCCCTCTCCCTGTCAAGGGGGAAATCGCATTTCTTTCTCCTTATTTTTTCCGGGCGCCGGAGTCTGCATTTTTCTCCTCCGCCGCCCCCTGCAAGGGGCAGGCATACGGGCCGCAGGCCGCCCCGGCTGCGCCGGGGCAAACGGGCTCCGCCCGTTTCGGCGGCTCCGCCGCCGGGCCTGCGGCCCGCCTCCGCAAGCCCTGCGGCCCGCACCTTCCCTCCTTCACCCTGCGGTTACAGCGCTACCTTTACTGCCTGCCCCAGGTGGAAGGAATACAGCACCGCCTCGGTCACCGGCAGGCCCAGCTGCCGCCGCACCATCGCCGCATACAGCCGCAGCTGCAGGGCATAGCGCTCGGTCAGCTCTCCCGGCTCGGTCACCCGGTCGGTCTTATAGTCCAGCAGGACGGCATGGTCGCCCTCGGTCAGCACGGCGTCCACCGCCCCCATGATCAGCGTCGTCCCCGAAACCTCCAGCGCCGGGTCCACCGCCGCCAGCTCCTCCGGGGTGAATTCCTGCAAAAACCTCATCTCCCGGTCGATCCGGTCTGCCTTCAGCAGCCGTTCTCCCAGCGGGGAGCGCATCAGCTTTTGCAGCGTTTCGGGGTCGGCCAGCCTGCCGTCCTCCCGGTAAAGATATCCCTCCGCCACCAGCCGTTTCAGCTCGGCCGCAGGGTCGTTCTTCAGCGCCGCCAGGTCGGCAAACTGCATCGTCCGGTGGGCGGCGTTGCCGCGCTCGGCGGCGGTCGCCTCCTGCCGGGTCAGACACTTGGGACGCCGCTTCAGCAGGTATTTATCCCGCATGGCACGCTCGGCCAGCTCGCTCACCGCTATTCTTCTCGGGGTCACGGTATCGGCGCCGTAGGGGTAGATATACCCCATCTTCTCCTCCAGCCACCGCAGTGCCTCGGGGTCGGCGCTCTCCGCCGCAGTGGCTCCGGCCGCTTCCTCTGCGGGGGCGTTCTCCTGCTGCTCCTCCGGGTAAATATACCGCAGCTCCAGCCCTTCCTCCTGTAAAACGGTGGGCCGCAGCCAGTCCCACAGGCTGTCGGCTGCCGCCGCGCGGTACTCGCTGTTTTCGGAAGCCAGCACGCAGCTGTCGTACATTCCCTCGCAGATCTTGGTCCCGGTCGCCGCCAGATACAGCTTTTCCCTTGCTCTCGTCAGCGCCACATACAGGATCCTCATTTCCTCCTGCAGCCTGGTCTTGCGGTTCTGCAGCTGCATGGCCGCCAGCGGCAGCGTTTTATGCTGCAGCATGGTGCGGTTATTGCGCAGCTTGCAGGCAAAGCCCAGCTCCTTATCCATGGCGATATCGGGGCTGTCCTCCGTCTTACGGAACGGCTCATTGCACCCCGCTAAAAAGACCACCGGATATTCCAGTCCCTTGCTGCGGTGGATGGTCGTCACCGTTACCGCATCCCCGGCGGCAGCGGCGGCGCTGGGCAGAATACCCCCTCTCTGCCCCAACCGTTTCAGATATTCCGCAAAATCGCTCTCGCCCCGGCCCTCCGTTTCGTGGTCGGCGGCGTGCGCCTGCAAAAGCCGCAGGTTGGCCACCGCCGTTTCGCCCTCCGGCAGCACCCGGCATTTTTCACGGTAGCCGGTCACCTCGCAGATCTCCCGGATCAGCTCGGCGGCAGGCAGCTCCTGCATTTTGGCGCGCAGGCGGTCATAGTCCCGCAGGAACCCCCCGAATTTCGCGTTCTCCGGGGCTTTTTCCAGCAGGTTCTGGTACAGTCTCTGTTTTCTTCCGGCAGCCCGCAGCACGGCCAGGTCGTCCCCGGTAAAGCCGTACATCGGGCTTACCAGCACCTCGGCCAGCTCCAGATCCAGCATGGGGTTGGCCAGAACCGCCAGATAGCTCACCACCGTTTTGACCTCTCTCGTTTCCAGAAGGTTCTCATTTTTTGCGCTTTTGGCGCCGATGCCCCGTTCGGCCAGTGCATCGAGATAAAACTGCTCTTTATTTTTGGCGCTGCGCATCAAAATGCAGATATCCCCCGGCTTTACCGGGCGGCGGGCGCCGTTCTCCTCCACGGTAAAGCCCTCCGCCAGCAGCCGCTTGATCTCATCGGCTATGACGGCGGCCTCCGCTTTGCGGCAGCCGGCGGCGTTGGTGCCGGCCGGCGGGCTGATGACCAGCGCCGTCACCGGCCGTTCCACGCTGTAATCATAGGGCAGAGAAGCCACCAGCTCATCCTCCGGCAGATAGTCCATCCCGGCCGTCCGCTGTGTCATGATGCGGCGGTACAGCCGGTTGGTAAACCCGGTGATCTCTCGCCGGGTGCGGAAGTTCGCATTCAGCGCGATTTTAGCCGGAAAGGCCCCCTCGTCCACAGGGGCGTAGCTTTCCCGCTTTTCCAAAAAGTTTTCAGGGCAGGCCTCCCGGAAGCTGTAAATGCTCTGCTTGACGTCCCCCACCATGAACCGGTGGCAGCCGCCCTCGGTCAGCGCCCGGAAGATCATCTCCTGCAGGGCGTTGGTATCCTGGTATTCATCCAGCATGATCTCGGCATACCGGCCGCCCAGCTCCTTGGCAAAGGGGGGCGGCGTCCCGTCCGGCTGCACCAGCAGCGTCAGGGCGTCATGCTCCAGGTCGCCGAAATCCAGCTTTCTGCGCTCCAGCTTGGCAGCGGCATACCGGCTGTCGAATTCCAGAATGAGTGCCCGCAGCCGTTCCATCAGCGGGGCCAGCTTTTCCTGGTCGTCCCGATACTGCCGTTCCTCCATCAGGAACACCTTTGTTTTCAGCTCGCTCACCGCCTCCGATGCCCGGCGGCGCAGCTTCAATATCGTTTCCTTGGCTTCGGTATCGGTCCACTTTTTCCGCGGGAAGGTCGGAAAACTCGCCTCCAGCACCTTTGCGGCGGCCGTGTCCCAGTCGTCGCCCGTCACGCTCTCAAAAAGGCGGGTTACCATCCCGCTGTCCTCTGCCAGGAAGGGCAGCAGCGTTTCCCGCACCACGGCGTCCTCGCTTCGCTCCGCCCACCGGGCGGCATCCCCCAGCAGGTCGGCGGCATAGTACAGGGCCTCGCCTGCCCGCTGCCGCAAAAGCCCGCTCCACACCGTTTCATCCAGCCCGGTTTCGGTGTCGGCGGCAATATATTCCTCCGCCCACGCCCGGTAGAAGGGGTGGTTGCGTAAAAACTGATACAATATCAGCAGAAGGTTCATCACCTTGCGGTCGTTCCTGCTCCCGGAAAACAGCTCGATGAGCCGCATAAATTCCGGCTCGGCCTTTTCGTATTCCTCGTCCAGCAGCTCCTCCAGTACGGCGGCCTGCAAAAGGTCGTTCTCTCCCTCCCTGCCCAACTGCATATCGCCGGGCAGCCCCAGCACCTGGAAATTCTCCCGAATGAGCCGGTAACAGAAGGCATGGATGGTACAGATCTCGGCATTTCCCAGCAAAAGGCTCTGCCGGCGCAGGGCGGCGTTTTCCGGCTCCTGCTCCATCTTTTCGTACAGCCGCTGGGCGATCCTCTGCCGCATTTCCTCGGCCGCCGCATTGGAAAAGGTCACGATGAGCAGCCGGTCGATATCCACGGGGTTTTCCCGGTCGGTGATGAGAGAAAGCACCCGTTCGGTCAACACGGCCGTTTTGCCGCTGCCCGCCGCCGCCGAGATCAGCAGATCGCCGCCCCGTGCGGTAATGGCTTTTTTCTGGGGAAGGGTCCATTGGCGTTCGCTCATTCGTTTTTCTCCTTTCCGCCCAACTCCCGGTGGGGGGCGTCGGGGTCGGTATTATTGCAGAGCCCTGCATAGGGGCAGTAGCCGCAGGGGTCGTTGCCGCCCCCCTTGGCGGGGAAGGGCGCCACCCTTCCGCAAAGTAGGTCGGTGCCCATTTTTTCGATGTTGCCGTAAACGGTCTTTTTCACCTCGTCGAAGGTCTCCCTGCTGTAAATGCGGGAGTCCTTGTAAAATTCGCCGTTCTGCTTCATTCTTACCGGGATATACACCCCGGCCAGCTCCTGCTCCATGGCCCGCAGGACGTTCTCATTTTCGAGAAGCATCCCCTTCATCCGCAGGGCGTCGTTGACCTCGGCGGCCACCGTATCTGCGGTGCTGTCCTGCGTCACCTCTATGGCCTCCAGCCGGCTGGGCAGGTACAGCACCCCGGCCGGCTGCGGCGTCCCGAAGCGGTGGTGCTCATCGCCGCAGGCCGCAAAAAGGTAGATGAGCATCTGCATATTGAGGCCGTAGGCCACTTCCTCGAATTTGAATTCCTTGGTGCCGGATTTATAGTCGATGACCCGCAGGTAGTCCCCGTCCGGCCCGTGGAACAGATCGACCCGGTCGATGGAGCCCCGCAGAGTGATGGGGGTACCGTCCTCGGCCGCCAGCCGGGGGGAGGACACCTCGCCTCCCTCCCCTACCGGGACCTCGGTGGCGGCGGCGGTGAATTCGCTTTGCGCAAATTCCTCGGCCATGTGCCGCAGGATAAAGCCCAGCATCAGCCGCAGCCGCTGGAACTGATACCGGAACCTTGCGGTAACGGCGGCGGGGTCGGGCACCATCCGGTCGATATATTCGGTGAGATAGCGGCGGATCTCCGCGTCCATCTCCTCGGGGGAAAGGCCATAAAGCCCCTCGCTGCCGTAATGGTTCACCATCTGCTGGAAAACATAGTGGATGGCGGAGCCGGACTCGAAGGGGGAAAACTCCACCCTTTGCCGGGGGCGCAGCCGCAGCATTTTATCGCAGAAAAACTGGTAGGGACACTGGTAGAACCGGTCGATGGCGGTGGGGGCGAGCTTTAATTCCCTGCCCAGCAGCCGCCGGGCCTGCTCCGGGGCAATGTTGCCGGCCGGGGCATTTCGGGCCACCCGCTTCATCGCCGCCGGATAGTCCCCCTCTCCCAGCCGCTCCAGAAGGGCGGCCAGCAGCGCCTCCTCCTGCCGGTTTTTCCCCAGGGCCGCCGCATACCGGCCCTTGGCGGTGGTCTCATTCACCACCCAGAATTCAGCGGGCAGGCTTTCGGTTTTCCGGGGCGTCACCTGCAGGGGACGCAGCACCCGCAGCAGGCAGCCGCTGGGGGCCAAGGCGGTATCTCCGGCTATATTCTGCCGGGCATAGGTGATATAAAGCCGTTCGGCGGGGGCCGCAAGGGCGGAATACAGCACAAACTGCTCCCGCAGGGCGCTTTCGGTGCCGATGACCGGAAGCTCTGCGCCGAAGGTGTTCAGCTCCTCCCGTTCACGGGTGGAAAAAAGTCCCGCTGCCGCCCCGACTGCCGGGAAAATGCCCTCATTGACGCCGAGGACAAATACCACCCGGGGCGATTGCAGGCGAACCCGGTCGCTTTCGGCCAAAATCACATGGTCTACGGTATTGGGGACATCCCCGAGGTCGATGCGGGAAAGCGCCAGCCGGAACAGCTCTCCCCATTCCCTGGCGGTCATGGTCTTTCCGGGGTAAAAATCGGCCATAAGGTCCAAAACATCCACCACACGGTTCCACTGGCGGTCAATGGCCTGCCGTTCGGCGGGGCTGCCGTCCCGGGTGAGGTTTTGCAGGGCTTCGGTCTTTTGGGCATAGCGGTAAACCGCCGCCGCAAAGCCGGGGCCGTCGGTATTTTTTATGCTCTGCCGCAGGGCAAAAAGCGGCTCGGTCACCGCACGGTGGGCAGTCTCGGCCTCGGCCAGCTCCGCAGCGTATTCCTCTGGGGCCGCCTCGGACATTCCTTCAGGATTGCCGGTAAAGGGGGCACGCCAGTCCTCCCCGGTGACGTTCCACACATAGCAGTAGTTTTCCAGCCGGCCGGCCTGCTGCGGGGAAAGCCCCGAAGCCGCGGAACGAGCCAGCCGCAGAATGGCCAGGGTCTTCAGGCTGCCGGCGGCAGCCTCCAGTGCGGTAAGCAGGAAAAAGGGCAGCGGCGCAAAAAGGATGTTCTGCTTTTCGCCGCAGAAATAGGGCAGGCCGTATTCCTCCAGCACCGTTTTGGCGTTCCGGTATCGGTCCAGGTCACGGCAGAGGATAACGCAATCCCGGTAGCGCAGGCCGTTTTCCCGCACCAGTCTGCTGATCTCGGCGGCGGCAAACCGCATCTCCTCGTAAACGGTCGGCGCCTCGATAAGCTGAAGGCTCTCCCCGGCGGCGGGGGCTGCCGTCTGCGGCCGGGTAAAGGCCCTTTGCAGGGCGGCCAGCTCGGCGTTTTGGTGGCGTTTATCCTCGGTCAGGATCAGCGGCTTTTCACATTCACACCCGTGCGCGGCCGCATACGCACGCATCCGCAGCAGGAATTTTTTTTGATAAAGGAAGATGTCCTCCCCGGCATCGAGAGAGGGGCAGGTCATCGAAATGGTAAGGGCATCGGCGGCAAGGAGGATATGCTGCAGCATGGCACGCTCGCTCACCGAAAAATAGTCGAAGCTATCCACCCACACCCGCCGCCCGGCAAACCAGTTTTTCTCCTCGGCACGGGCAAGGGCAAGGGTCAGCTCATCCAGCGGGTCATGGAAGCGCTGCTCCACCAGCGCCTGAAACGCATCGAAAATAAGCTGCATATCCCGCAGCTTCTGCCCCAGCGCACCGTCGGTCTGCCGGGAAAGCTCCGCCACGGCCTGCGGCGTAAGACCGGCCCGTTTGAAATCGGCGACGGTTTGCAGCATGGCGGTGACAAAGCCGGGGTAAGCTGCCTGCCGCCGGTAAAGGGTAAGGGCGTCGGCGACCTCGGCAATGGCTTCCCGCATCAGCAGCGCCCGGCTCACCTCATCCATAGGGCGAAGGGCCAGGCCACCGCATTCCCGGAAGATGTTTTCCGCCAGGCGGGGGAAGCTGTATAGGGTTACATAGCGCTGCTCTTCGGCGGTGAAAAGCGCGCTGACCCGGCGTTCCATCTCAAATGAGGCGTGCTCCGGCACCAGCAGCAGAGCGGGCTGCTGCCGGGCGGCGGAGGCGCGGATCCGGCGGAGGGTCTCGGTGGTTTTGCCGGTTCCGGCTTCGCCGAGGATCAGTTGCAGCATGGGGAGGACTCCTTTCGGGCAGGTTTTTGGGGAATGCAGGGGGAGAACGGCCCGCAGGGCCGCCGGGCTTCGCCCGGCGCAGGCGGCCTCCGGCCGCCGAAACCGCCCCGAAGGGGCGGTTTGCCCTGCGGGCCGCAGCCTGCGGCTTTCGGCAGGCCTGCGGGGGGCCGCAGCAGCGGTGCAATATCTTTCCAAGATGATTGTACCACAGGTTCGGCAAAGAGGACAAGACCCTTGCGCGAAAAATACGAACAAATTTTCGCCAAATGCCCCTCCCGCCGAAAAAGGAAAATCCGCCCGTCCCCTATCGTGCCGGGGGCAGGCGGATGGCATTGGTCATGTTTATGCAAATTCGTAGTGGGGGCTCTTATAGCGCAGCCGGATCTTATCGGCGATCATGGCGATGAACTCGCTGTTGGTGGGCTTGCCGCGCAGGTTATGGATGGTATAACCGAAATAGGAATTGAGGACGTCCACATCCCCGCGGTCCCACGCCACCTCAATGGCATGACGGATGGCACGCTCCACCCGGGAGGCGGTGGTATCGTTCTTTTTGGCGATGGCCGGGTACAGCACCTTGGTGACGCCGTTGATGATATCCGGCTCCCGGACGGTCATAATGATGCCGTCCCGAATGTACTGGTAGCCCTTGATATGGGCGGGGATGCCGATCTCCAGGATGATCCCGGTGACCACCGTTTCCAGGTCGATGATCTTTGCAGAGGAATGGGCGGCCGGCTCCGCAATGGGTGTGGGATTGAACAGCATATCCACCCGATCCGCAAGGATCTCCGGGTCGAAGGGCTTAACGAAATGGTAGGCAGAGCCTGCCTTCACAAGCTGGTTGGTAATGCCGGGTGCGTCCACGGCAGTCATGGTGAAAAAGACGGGGCTTTCGCCGCATTCCCCACGGGCGGCGGTCATCAGCACGCCCAGCCCGTCAATGCTGCTCATCATCACATCCATCAGCACCACGGCGGGGTGGCGCTCCCGGATTTTCTCCAGCAGCTCCCGGCCGTCCTTGCGGCAAAGCTCAACATCAAAGCCCTTATTCTCCAGGGCGGTTTTACAATGGCTGCGGAATTCCCCTGCATCATCAACAAGCAGCAATAATCTTACGTTCTTCATGGTTCTCCTCCTAAAAGTTGTGTAATCC
>OMDX01000351.1_pt1 | contig 17866 bp, 15 predicted proteins | sample 1673711 | NCBI WGS metagenome assembly OMDX01 (sample SAMEA103958123, study PRJEB25191) | human gut metagenome
GTCGCGTCCCATGCGCTGCGCCGGGTCTCGGCAAGCAACTCCGCATCCGTGACTGCAGCGCGGCGGATAAAAAGATTCTGCTCCATCATCTCGGCAGTTCGATTTCGGCGAGGATCGCCTCTTCGGCGGCACGCATCTGCTTTTTCATCGGGCCTTCGTCTACATGGTCGTAGCCCAGCAGGTGCAGGATGGAATGGATGGTGAGATAGCCGACCTCGCGGCGGGCGCTGTGGCCGAACTCAGCCGCCTGCTGCTTGGCCCGCTCGAGGCTGATGGCCATGTCGCCGAGCGGTACAAGGCCGGTATCCAGATCCTTGTAGCTCTCCCACGACGCGGGGAGCTTGCCGGGCGTCAGCTCGAACATCGGGAACGAGAGCACGTCCGTCGCCTTGTCGATCTGGCGGTAGGCCTTGTTGATGGCGCGGATGCCCTCGTCGTCCGTGACGAGCACATTGATCTCGCAGGGCGTGTCGACGCCCTGCTTGTCCAGCGCGGCGGTGATACATTTGGCGATCTGCTGCTTGAGCGCAAAATCGCTCAGGCTGTGAGCTTCACAGCGGATCACGATACGATGCTTCATTTCAGATTCCTCTTTGTCTGCGGTTTTTGTGTGAACTTCCGGGCATGGTCGTCCGGAAGACGGCTCTTTTCATATTTGTCGTAAGCGGCGACGATGCGCTGCACAAGCACATGGCGGACCACGTCGGCGGGCGTGAGGCGGCAGATCTGGATATCCCCCACGCCGTCGAGCACGCGGATGGCCTCTTTCAGGCCGCTGACCTTGTCGCCCGGCAGGTCGATCTGCGTGATATCGCCGGTAATGACGATCTTCGAGCCGAAGCCCAGGCGGGTCAGGAACATCTTCATCTGCTCGCGCGTGGTGTTCTGCGCCTCATCGAGAATGATAAAGCTGTCGTCGAGCGTCCGGCCGCGCATGTAGGCCAGCGGCGCGACCTCGATGTTGCCGCGCTCGAGATATTTGCCGTAGGTCTCCGGCCCCAGCATGTCGAACAGCGCGTCGTAGAGCGGCCGCAGATACGGGTCGACCTTGTTCTGCAGGTCGCCCGGCAGAAAGCCCAGCCGCTCGCCCGCCTCGACGGCCGGACGGGTCAGGATGATGCGGTTGACCGTCTTGGCGCGGAAGGCCGCCACGGCCTCGGCCACGGCAAGGTAGGTCTTGCCGGTACCGGCGGGGCCGACGCCGATGGTGATGGTATTTTTCTCGATCGCCTTCAGATAGTTCTGCTGGCCGATGGTCTTGGCCTTGACGGGGCGGCCCTTGGCCGTGACGCAGACGACGTCCTTGGCGATCTTGCTGACCTGGTCTTCGTTGCCGGTATTGACGAGGTTGATGAGATAGCGGACCTTCTGCTCGTCGATCTCCTCGCCCTTGGCGGCAAGCGCGAGCAGCGCCTCGATGGCGCGGCAGCCCTTGTCGGCCGCCTCCTCGTCGCCGGAGACCTTGAGCTCGTTGTTGCGGTTGGTGATCCGGACGCCGAAGGCGTCTTCGATCTTCCGGATATTTTCGTCAAAGGAGCCGAAGACGTCGATCAGCTGCTCGACGCGCTCGGCGTTGATGGTTCGTTCTGTCATTCGATCGCTTCCTTCAGGTTTGCCGGCTGCATGCGGGCAATCATTTCTTCACACCGCAGGGTCGCGCACAGCCGGATGCAGCCGTCCGCCGTCTGGATGCGGCAGCGGCTGTCCAGGATCGTTCCGGCGATCATATCGCGCTGCGCCCGGGTCTGGATCTGCCCGAGCAGACTCTGCTGCACGCTTGCTTCCTGCAGAATTTCATCTCTTGTATCATACTCATTAATTCCTGTAATTGCAATCCCCAACGGCAAAGAAAAGCCGCCGGGAAGGGTCAGCCAGTAGGTTTTTGTCTCTTTTTCGCAGGGCTTTTCCGGGATGCCGCCGCCAAAGAGCGTGATCCGCCGCCGACCGACCAGCAGCGATACGGCGCTGCGGCGGGCGGTTTTTGCTTCCTTAACGCTCCGGTGCTGCGGCAGGACGCAGGTGGCCTTGCGGATGGTCTCGGCGTAGATCTCGGCCCGGGCGGCGGTCACCTGCGTTTTGAAGCCGAAGTCGGTATAGGCGGAGACGAGCAGTTCCCCGGCCGTTACCGCCTGTCCGGGCGCGCAGAGGCAGTTGCCGGCCTCGGCCTGCACGCGCGTAAGAACGCCCGCGCGGGAGGCCACCACGTTGACCGGCGAGCGCCGGTCGAGCACCGGCTCCTTTTCCGGCCGCTCGCGCACGACGACGACCGCGCGCATCCCGCTCTGCTGGACCGTCAGCCACTGGAGCTTCGGGATGCGCAGGAGCATTTGGTTTTTCAGCTCCTGCGGCTTGATGGACGGGCCGTAGGTCCCGAAGCCGACGCCGAGCTCCTGCAGCTCGCGCAGGATCTGCGCCGACGGGACGGTCTCGTTGCCCTCGACAGTGTAGAAAAAGACGAATTTCGGCACGATCACCGCCGCTGCGGCAGCCGCGAGCAGCAAGACCGGCAGCCACAGCCGCCGCTGCAGCCCGCCGAAGATGGCCGGGAAGCCGCCCCGCTCCTCCACACGGCATTCGCATCCGGCGGCGCGGACGAGGCGGGTCACTCGCGCTTCATCGCGCCGCAGGATCCAGATCCTGGCCGTGAAGGCGTCCGGCTTGCCGCAGAAGTGAAACGGGACGCGGGCCTTTGCCAGCCGCTGCAGGCACCATTCCGGGCTCGCGCCGGTCACCTGCAGGCGCGTCACGCCGAGGAAGAACCAGATCACCCGCCACATCCGGCTGTCCCTCCGTCTCCATAGGTCAGGCAGGTGATCCGCCCGGTGATCGTCAGGCGCTCGCGGTGCATGCGCTGGATCTGCAGCGCGTGGCCGGTGACGACGAGGCAGCCGATGTTGAGCCCGATGACGATCCGTTCCTCGTTATATTCCAGGATCCCGGTATGGCGGTCGACCGAGCATTCCTGAAAGCCGTTGACCTCCATGTGCGGCAGGCCTGCGGCGATATCCGCCGGGAGGCCCAGCTTCATGGCCGCAGCGGCCAGATACGAACGCAGTTTCACGGTATCCACCTCTCCCCTTTCTGCGGGCCGCGGAAACGCGCAGGCCCTTTGCTCCATTCTTATGCCGGACCGACTAATTCTTTCCTGCCGGGCATAGGATTTCTCCGGGAGGGATGCCGTATGCAAAGACGCCGGGGAAGGATGCTCGCGCAGGGGTTGGGGCTGGTGGCGGCGTTCGGGGTGCTGATCGCGCTGCCGCAGACCGCGGCGGAGGGCGTGCGCAGCGGCCTGACGCTCTGCGGGCAGGTCATTCTGCCGTCGCTGTTTCCGTTTTTTGTCTGCAGCAATCTGTTCGTGCTGCTCGGATTTTCGGCACGGGTCTCGGCGAGGTTCGGCGGGCTGGCTGCGCGGCTGCTGCGGCTGCCGCCGAACGCGGGGAGCGCGTTCGTGATCGGGATGACGGGCGGCTACCCCGCCGGGGTGCAGGCCGTGGGGCTTCTGTACGAGCGCGGCGAGCTGAGCCGGGATGAGGCGGAGCACGCGCTGGCGGTTTGCAATCAGGCGGGGCCGTCGTTTATTTTTGGCTTCCTGGGCGGCGCGGTCTTTGCGCATCCGGGCGCGGGGGCGCTGCTCTGCGGCGTGCAGCTGGCTGCCGCGGTGCTGACTTGCCGGTTAACGGCAAAGCCGCTGACGGCTGCCCAGCGCGCCCACAGCGCGCCGCAGCGGCAGGCGCAGCCGGACTTTGCCGCGGCGTTTTCCGAGGCGGTCCGCCGGGCGGGGATGAGCGCCATCCATGTCTGCATGTTCGTCACGGTCTTTTCCGTGCTCTCGGGGTATCTGCGGCTGGCCGCGGGGGCACATCTTCCGGCGGACGCCGCGCCGCTGGCGCTGGGCGCGCTGGAACTATCGGCCGGATGCGCGGCGCTGCGGGCGTGTACGCTCGCGCCGGTCTGGAAGCTGTGCATCGCGTCGTTCCTGCTGTCGTTCGGCGGGCTCAGCATTCTCGCGCAGAGCCGGGCCGCCGCGGCGGACGCGGGGCTGGAGGGGCGGCAGCTGCCGGGCTGCAAGATGCTGCAGGGGGCTATCGCCGCCGCGCTGACGCTGCTGCTCGCGCCGCTGGCACAGGCCGGGCGGTGGTGCGCGCCTACTCTGGGAGCCAGCACCATGACGGAGACGGCTGGGCCGGTCATGCTGCTGCTCTCGTCGGTGCTGCTGCTGTATTTTCGCAAAAAGTACCATAGCATTTTGCGGGAGGGTCGTGTATAATGGGGGCATATATGAAAGAAAGGCCGCTATGCCATGCTGTTTCGAAAGAAGATCGACCGATACTGTACTTACTGCCAGTTTGCGGGGAAGATCGACGGGGAGTCGATGGTCTGCCAGTTCTGCGGCGTCGTGCCGAGCGACCATCACTGCCGCCGCTTCCGCTACGACCCCCTGCGCCGCATCCCCGGCCGCCCCGCGGTCAAAAAAGCTGATAACGGGGACGCGGATTATTCGCTGTGAATAGGGGCGGATCGTAACCGCTGGCAGAACCTCTCCGCCTCGCTTTGCTCGGCACCACCCCTTCACAAGGGGAGGCTTTTTTACGCCCGCACCCAAGGCTCCCTTTGTCAAGGGGAGCTGGCCCGAAGGGCCTGAGGGGTGAACCCGCCGCAGCGGAAAAGGCTCCCCTTTCAGGGGAGCTGTCAGCCGCAAGGCTGACTGAGAGGTCGTCGCAAATTTGCAGCAACCTCTCCGTCTCGGCTTCGCCGAGCCACCTCCCCTAAAAGGGGAGGCTTTGGATCTGCGCCTCATCTCCACGCTCTGCGCATTCTATGATTGCATTTCCCGCAGAAAAATGCTAAAATACCATGATAGAATAAATTGGAGAGGTATCCGCGTGTATCTGAAATCATTGGAGATCCAGGGCTTCAAGTCCTTCCCGGACAGGACGCTTTTGCAGTTCGGCAGCGACTGCACCGCCATCGTCGGGCCGAACGGCAGCGGAAAATCGAATATTTCCGACGCCATCAGCTGGGTGCTTGGCGAGCAGAGCACCCGCGCGCTGCGCGGCGCGAAGATGGAGGACGTGATCTTCGGCGGCACGGCCAAGCGCCCCGCCGTCGGCTACGCCGAGGCGACACTCGTGCTTGACAATTCCGACGCCAGCCTTCGCATTGAGACGCCCGAGGTCATGATCACCCGCCGCTATTTCCGCTCCGGTGAGAGCGAATACTATATAAATAAGCAGCTTGCCCGCCTCAAGGACATCAACGAGCTGTTCATGGACACCGGCCTTGGCCGCGAGGGCTATTCCAACATCGGACAGGGCCGCATTGACGAGATCCTTGCGCTCAAGTCGACCGACCGGCGTGAAATTTTTGAAGAGGCCGCAGGCATCTCCAAATTCCGCCACCGCAAGGAGGAAACAGAGCGCCGTCTAGCCAACACTGAGGACAATCTGCTGCGCATCGGCGATAAGATCTCCGAGCTGGAGCTTCAGGTCGGCCCGCTGCGGGAGCAGGCGGAGAAGGCGCAGAAATATCTGACCTTCCGCACCGAGCTCAAGGGTCTTGAGGTCACGGTCTGGCTGGAAAATCTCAAAAAAATCGCCGAAAGCGCCCGCAAGGCCGAGACGGATTACGCCTCCGCCGCTTTCATCCTCGAACAGGCGCACGACGAGCTGACCGCGCTCTACAGCAAGGCCGAGCAGCTCAGCCTGCAATACAACCACCAGACGCTTCAGCTCGACCAGCAGCGCGAGCACATCAGCCAGATGGAGGCCGAACGCCAGCAGGCACAGAACGAAATTACGCTCCTGCGCGCGGAGATCCAGCACCACCAGACGAACATCGACCGCATCCGGCAGGAGCTGCAGGATCAGCAGACGCGAAGCGGCGGCATTGCGGGCCAGATCGAGGCCGAGCGGCAGAAGATCGAAGAAAATACCCGCGCGCTGGCCGCTGCAAATGACTCCCTTGCCGCCGTTCAGCAGGAGGCGCAGGCTCTCGCAGAGCAGACCGGCGAAGCCGGACAGCAGCTCGTTTCCCTCCGTGCCCAGCAGGCGCTTTTGCAGTCGCAGAGCGCCTCCGTGACTGCGCAGATCGCGTCCATGGAGGCCTCCATGGAGGAGGTCCTTGCCCGCAGACAGACGCTGGAGGAGGACCGGACTGCCGCAAAGACCCGGCAGGAGCAGATCGCGGCGCAGCAGCTCGCCTGCAAAAAAAGTCTTGAACAGGCGCAGGACGACGCGCAGAGCGCGAAAAATACCATCGCGGGCTATGAGCTTCGCCTGAAAGCGCGTCAGGACAAGCGCGACGGCCTGCAAAGGCAGCTGAACGCCGCCGGCGTCCAGCTCGATACGCTTGATTCGAAGATCCGTATGCTCCGTGAGATGGAGCGCGAATACGAGGGCTTTTCCAAGGCCGTCCGCCTTGTCATGCAGGACGCGGCAGCCGGAAAGCTTCGCGGCATCCACGGCCCGGTTTCCAAGCTCATCCGCGTGGAAGACCGCTATACCACCGCCATCGAGACGGCGCTCGGCGCCGCCATGCAGAACATTGTCGTCTCCTCCGAGGAGGACGGCAAGACCGCCATCCAGATGCTCAAGCGCCGCGACGGCGGCCGCGCGACCTTCCTTCCGCTCACCGCGATCAAGCCGCAAAGCCTGCAGGATACCGTCTGCCAGCGCCAGCCGGGCTTTATCTCCGTCGCCTCCGGCCTCGTCTCATGCGACGAGCGGTACCGCGCCGTGATTGAAAACGCCCTTGGCCGCACCGTGATCTGCGACACGCTGGATAACGCCGTGCGCATGGCGCGTGCCTGCGCGAACCGCGTGCGCATTGTCACGCTCGACGGGCAGGTCATGAACACGGGCGGCAGTATGACCGGCGGCTCTGCCGCAAAGAGCGCGGGCGTTCTGACGCGCGCGAACACGCTTGCAAAGCTGGCCGAGGAACGGAACGCACTCGCGCAAAGCCTTGAATCGCTCAAGGCGCAGACGGCCGAGGCCGCTTCCTCCGCCGCGAAGACCGAATTTGAGCTTACCGCCGTCCGCAGCCAGCTCCGCGAGGCGGAAGACGAGGTGCTGCGCCGCACGGAGGAGCACAAGCAGGTGCAGCTTCTGGCTGCTGCGGTCACGGAAAATCTGGAAAACATCGAAAAGGAGCTTGCCCACCTGACCAGCCGCACCGGCGGCGAGGAGGGAAAGCTGCAGGCACTCAAGGCCCAGCTGCAGCAGCAGACTGCCGCGCAGGACGCGCTGCACGCGCGGGAGACGGAGCTGACCGGCAGGCAGACCGCCCTGACCGAGCAGCAGCAGCAGCTCACGGACCAGATCACCGCCCTGCGCATGGACGCGGCCTCCATCGAGACGGCGCGCGCAGCCTCCGAGAACACCATCGCCCAGCTGCAGGCGCTCAGCGAGGCCATGCAAGGCGACGTGACGCAGAAAACAGGGCTGATCCACGAATACGAATTACAGATCTCTGCGCTCGAAGGGCAGATTCAGGAGAAGGAGGACGGCCTGACGGCCTCCGGCACACAGCTTGATTTGGCCCGGCAGATACTGAAGGAGGCCGTTGACGAGCGTGCCCAGCTCGAGGCCCGCCGCAGCCAGACCGAAAAGCAGGCGCAGGAGAAAAACCAGTCCATTTTGCAGCTCGAACGCGAAACAGCCCGTCTCGAACAGAAAAAGGCCACGAGCGAGCTTGAGGAAAAGCAGATCGTCGATAAGCTCTGGGATTCCTACGAGCTGACCCCCGGCACGGCAGAAAAGGAAACTGTCGAGATTGAAAATCTCACGGCAGCCAACAAGCACATTACCGAGGTGCGCCGGAAAATTTCTGCCCTCGGCACGCCGAATCTCGGCGCGATCGACGAATACGCCCGCGTGTCCGAGCGCTATGAATATCTGGCCGCCCAGCGCGACGACGTGCAGCACGCGAAGTCCGAGCTTGAAAACATCGTCGCCTCCATCACGACGGAAATGACCGAAATTTTTGTCCGGGAATTTGCCCGTATTGATGAATATTTCGGCAAAACGTTCGAAGAAATGTTTGGCGGAGGAAAAGCCTCGCTCATACTGGAGGACAAGTCCGCGCCGCTCGAATGCGGCATTGAGATCCGCGTCCAGCCGCCCGGAAAGCAGGTCAAGACCATCACGCTTCTCTCCGGCGGCGAAAAGGCGTTTGTGGCCATCGCGCTCTATTTTGCCATCTTAAAGGTACGCCCCACACCGTTCTGTATGCTCGACGAGATCGATGCCGCGCTGGACGACCGCAACGTCGAGCGTTTTGCAAATTATCTGCACACGCTCAGCGACAGGACGCAGTTCATCGTCATCACCCACCGCCGCGGCACCATGGAGGCCGCCGACGTTCTTTACGGCGTGACCATGCAGGAGCAGGGTGTGTCCAAGATCCTCCGCCTGAGCCTCGACGAGCTTGCAAAACAGCTGGGGGTTACGAACTGATAAAAACGCAGCAGATTTGTAGCTTTCCAGCGGGCCGATGTGGGCATCGGCCCCTACAGGGTACTGCGCAAATACCTGGAATATCATCCAGAAAGGATATCAAATACATGGGATTTTTTGAAAAACTCAAGCAGGGACTGAGCAAGACGGCCAGTTCCATCAGCAGCGTCTTTACCGCCAGTGAGCTGGACGACGAGTTCTATGACGATCTTGAGGAAAGCCTCATCGTCTCTGACCTCGGTATGGACACGACGGAGGCCGTTATGGATCGCCTGCGCCAGACCGCGAAGGAGCAGCGCATCAAGACCGTCGACGAGGCCAAGCTTGCCCTGCGCGGCATTCTCGCCGATATGCTGAACGTCGGCGATCCGGCTCTGAAGCTGGATACAAAGCCGTCGGTCATTCTCGTCATCGGCGTCAACGGCGTCGGCAAGACGACCACCATCGGCAAGCTTGCCCACCAGCTGCACGATCAGGGCAAGAAGGTCCTGCTGTGCGCGGGCGACACGTTCCGCGCCGCGGCAGCCGATCAGCTTGAGATCTGGTCGGAGCGTGCGCACTGCGACATCATCCGCCAGCACGAGGGCGCGGACCCCGCCTCCGTCGTTTTTGACGCCATCGCGGCGGCAAGAGCGCGCGGCAGCGACGTCATCATCTGCGACACCGCAGGCCGCCTGCACAACAAGCAGAACCTCATGAACGAATTAAATAAGATCTCCCGCATTCTTGACCGTGAGCTTCCCGGCGCCAGCAAGGAGGTCCTGCTCGTCCTCGACGGCACGACCGGCCAGAACGGCCTGCTTCAGGCCAGGCAGTTCCAGGAGTGCGCGGGCGTTACCGGCATGGTTCTCACGAAGCTGGACGGCACGGCCAAGGGCGGCGTGGTCATTGCGGTCGCGCAGGCGCTGCATATCCCGGTCAAGTTCATCGGCGTCGGCGAGCAGATCGACGATCTGATGCCCTTCGACGCGAAGAGTTTTGCGGAGGCGCTGATATGAAGGTGATTTTAGCCAGCCAGAACCAGCACAAGCTGGTCGAGCTTTCCGCGATTTTGTCCCAGCTCGGCTTTGAGATCGCGCTGGAATCGGAATACGGGCTGCACGTAGATGTCGACGAGACGGGCACGACGTTTGAAGAAAACTCGCTTTTGAAGGCGGAGGCCGTCATGAAGGCCAGCGGTATGCCCGTTCTGGCCGATGATTCCGGTCTCATGGTGGACGCGCTGGACGGCGCGCCGGGCGTGTACTCCGCCCGCTACGGCCATAAAAGCTCCGACGCGGAGCGCATTGCCTATCTGCTTGAAAATCTGAAGGACGTTCCGGCGGAGCGGCGCACGGCGAAATTCGTCTGCGTCATTACCTGCCTCTGGCCGGACGGCCGGAGGATCGTCGCGCGCGGAGAATGCCCCGGACAAATTCTGTTCGCGCCCAAGGGCACGGGCGGCTTCGGCTACGACCCGGTATTTTACCTGCCGGAGCTTGAAAAGACCTATGCCGAGTTTGCGTCTGAGGAGAAAAACGCCATTTCCCACCGTGCGCGGGCGCTTCAGGCATTTTGCAGAATCTATCGGGAGGAATTTGAACATGATGACAAGTAAGGAACGCGCCGAGCTTCGCGCGCAGGCCAATCCGCTGGACGTGACGCTCATCGTCGGCAAGGGCGGTATTTCCGACACGCTGCTGGACGAGGCTGTCGTCCTGCTTGACAGCCACGAGCTGGTCAAGGGCCGCGTGCTCGAAACCTCCGGACTCACGGCCCGCGAAGCCTCTGACGCCATCTGCGAGGCGCTTGGCGCCGAGGGCGTCGCCTGCGTCGGCACGAAATTCGTGATCTGGCGCAAGTCCGAAAAGGTGGAGCAGGAGAAGAAAAAGGCCGCCGCGAAAAAGCCGGCCAAAAAAGTCTCCGGCAACTATAACCCCGTCAAGGCCGGGATTCGCGCCCGCAAGCAGGCAGCCGAGCAGCAGCGGAAGCAGCGCAAGCAGTACTTCCACGATAAGGCAGTCTCCGCCGCCATCGAGCGCAGCCGCCAGCAGAAGGAAGAGCAGTAAAAAAGAACACCGACAGGGGAGGGGCGCAGCATGGCAAGGATCGGCATTTACGGCGGCAGCTTCAATCCGCCGCATCTGGGGCATATTTTTGCCGCGCGCAAGGCGCGGCAGCTGCTGGGACTGGACAAAATTCTCTTGATCCCCGCAGCCATCCCGCCGCACAAGGCCGTGGCCGAAGGCTCGCCGGACGGCGAAACGCGCTTCGCGCTCACGCAGCTTGCCATAGCTGGAGAAACCGGCATGGAGGTCAGCCGCATCGAGCTTGACCGGCCCGGCCCGAGCTATACCGTGGATACGCTGCGCAAGCTTCGGGAAAGCTATCCGCAGGATGAGCTGTATCTGCTGATGGGAACCGATATGTTCCTGTCCTTTTTCCAGTGGCGCGAGCCGGAGGCCATTGCAGCGCTGGCCGTGCCCGTCTGCATGGCCCGCGTGCGTGCCGATGCAGCGCTTTCTGCGCAGCTGCTGGCCCAGCAGGAAAAAATGGAGGCCGTATTCGGCGCCCGGCCCATCGTTCTGCAGAACGACTGTCTGGAAATATCGTCGACCGAGGCCCGTCGGCTCCTGTTTTTCGGCATTGCGGACGAGGTCCTGCACCCGGACGTGCTGGCCATGATCGAACGGGAGAGGCTCTACGGCGTGGGCGGCGCATATCACGCGCTGCCGTTTGCGGATCTGCGCCGCGTCAGCCTTTCTTTGCACAAGGAAAAGCGCCGCGCCCACGCGCAGGGCGTGTCCGATACCGCCGTGCTGCTGGCAAAAAAATACGGCGCGGATGAGACGGACGCTGCCCGTGCCGGGATCCTGCACGATATTACCAAGGCGCTCTCTCCTGCGCAGCAGCAAAAGCTGGTCGATCATTGGAAGCTGCCGGTATCGCCGTTCGAATACGCGCAGGCGAAGCTGCTCCACGCCAAGACCGGCGCGGCGGCTGCCGCACGTATTTTCGGTGAGAACAATGCCGTCGTCTCCGCCATCGACTATCATACGACCGGCAGAGCGCATATGACCCTGCTGGAAAAAATCATCTACATTGCGGATTATATGGAGCCGAACCGCGATTTTCCGGGCGTTGGCCGCCTGCGGGAGGCTGTCTGGCGCGATCTGGACGAGGGCGTGCTGCTCGGCATCGATATGACGCTGGAGCAGCTTGCCCAAAAGGGTCAGCCCGCCTGCGCCGATTCCCTTGCGGCCAGAGACTGGCTCATCCAAACCCGAAAGGAACCCTGAATGAAGCTATTTGGCAATCGCCGCCGTGCGGCGCATACAAAAAAGTCCGCGCTGTCGCGCGGTACACGCACGGCGCTGATCGCGGCGGTGATCGTGCTGGCAGTCGCCGGAAGCGCGTTTGCGGCGTGGAAGCTGCTGGTGAAGCCGGTGGAGCGTCCGGCGCTCTCCGAGCCGGAGCCTCCCGCCGAGGAAGAAGCGCCGGAGCCGTCCGCCGTTCCAGTCACACCGCAGGAGCTTGAGCCGGAGCAGCAGCCGGAGGAGGACGTGCCCACCGAGCAGCCCAAGGCGCTGCGCGACGGCGTGTATAACATTCTCATCTGCGGCACCGACGGCGATGGCTACCGCACCGACACCATCATCGTCGCCCATCTGGATGCGAACACGCACACGGTCGCGCTTCTGTCTATCCCGCGCGATACCCCGGTCGCGACCGGGGGCGGGGGACTTATGAAGATCAACTCGGTTTACGCGGGCGGCGGTGCGGACGGCATGGAACGGCTTGCCTCGCGCCTGCACAGCCTGCTCGGCTTTCCGGTCGACGGCTATGTGCTCGTCGATCTGGAGGCGTTCAAGAAGACCGTTGACCTTGTCGGCGGCGTCGACTTTGACGTGCCGCAGGACATGGACTATGAGGATGCGTCGCAGGATCTGTATATCCACCTGAAGAAGGGGCCGCAGCATCTGGACGGTGAGCAGGCCATGGGCCTTGTCCGCTTCCGCAAGGGCTACGCCACGCAGGATATCCAGCGCACGCAGGTACAGCAGCAGTTTTTGAAGGCGCTGGCAAAGCAGTGCCTGTCCGTCAGCAGCCTGACAAAAATCGGGGAGTTTGCAGACATTTTTGCCGAATATGTCACCACGAGCCTCACAACCGGCAATATGGTCTGGTTCGGCAAGGAGCTGCTGGCCTGCGATTTTGATTCCATGCAGTGCTGCACCGCAGAGGGCGAGGGCGCGATGATCAACGGCGCGGCCTATTATCCCCTCTACGCCGGCCGGCTTCTGGAAACAGTCAACGTCTGCTTCAATCCCTATGACGCGCCGATCGCCGCCGGCAGTCTGAATGTCGTCACGCCCGAACAGGCGTATGCGTATCAGAAAGCCCCTGACCCGGAGCCGGAAGCGCCGGAGGAACCGGAGCAGACGGACGAACCGCAGGATGCCCCGGAAGAGCCGGGAGATCCGGATGAGCCGCAGGAACCCGGCGCATCCGAGCCTACAGAAGACCCCTTCCCGGACGGTACGGTCTGGGAAGAACCCGATACAGATCAGAAAGGAACATAAAAACCATGCTCAGTGCAAAAGAAGTGGCCGCGCTTGCGGCAAAGGCGCTCGACGCCAAAATGGGTGAGGACATCCGCCTCATCGGCATCACCGACATTTCGACCCTCGCCGACTTTTTTCTCATCTGCACCGCCACCAGCTCCACCCACGTCAAGACGCTCTGCGACGCAGTCGAAGAGGCGATGGACGAGGCGGGCGAGCCGATGCTCTCCCGCGAGGGCCATCGCGGCGGCACGTGGGTGCTCATGGACTTCGGCAGCCTTGTCGTGCACGTCTTTACGGCTGAGGCCAGAAAGTTCTATGACCTCGAACGCCTCTGGCAGGACGGACATCAGGTGAATCTGGCTGCCGTTTTGGGCGAAAACGCTTGACAAACGGCGCAAAAAAACGTACAATGACCCGGTAAAAGGCAGAGAAGGGGAATGCCCCGCGCGATTTTTTTCAGGGACCCGGCGGCTGGTGTGAGCCGGGAAAATCAACCGGACGTCTCTCACCCCTGAGCCGCCGTCCCGAAGGCAGTAAGGACGGACGCATGGCCGCGTTAAAGGCCGCTTGAGGGCTGCTTGAAAAAGCAGCTGAATCAGGGTGGTACCGCGTATTTTACGCCCCTGACCGTATGGTCAGGGGCGTTTTATCATGAAAAAAATTACGAGACAAAGGAGCTTGTTATGAAATACGATTTTGCAGCTATTGAGAAGAAATGGCAGGAAAAATGGGAGCAGGAGAAGCCCTATGCCGCCGTCACTGGGGACAAAAAGCCAAAGTTTTACGGCCTGATCGAGTTCCCATACCCCTCCGCTGCCGGTCTTCATGTCGGCCATCCGCGTCCGTTTACAGCCATGGATATCATCTGCCGCAAAAAGCGCATGCAGGGCTATAACGTCCTGAATCCCATCGGCTTTGACGCCTTTGGCCTGCCGACGGAAAACTTTGCCATCAAGAACCACATCCATCCCGCCATCGTCACGAAGAAAAACATCGAGAATTTCACCCGCCAGCTCAAGATGCTCGGCTACGGCTTTGATTGGGACCGCGTCATCGACACGACCGACCCGAATTATTACCGCTGGACGCAGTGGATCTTCCTGCAGATGTACAAGCATGGCCTCGCCTACAAGACCACCATGCCCGTCAACTGGTGTACGAGCTGCAAGTGCGTGCTTGCCAACGAAGAGGTCGTCGAGGGCGTGTGCGAGCGCTGCGGCGCGCCGGTCGTCCGCAAGGAAAAGAGCCAGTGGATGCTGCGCATCACGAAATACGCAGACCGTCTGGCCGACGATCTGGATCTTGAGGGTCTGGATTATATCGAGCGCGTCAAGACCCAGCAGAAAAACTGGATCGGCCGCTCCACCGGCACGGAGGTCACGTTCAAGACCAACACCGAAGACGATATCACTGTCTATACCACCCGCGTCGATACGCTCTTCGGCGTGACGTATACGGTCATTTCCCCGGAGCATCCGCTGCTGAACAAGTGGAAGGACCGCATTGCCAACTGGGCCGACGTGGAGGCCTACAAGCAGGCTGCCGCCCGCAAGTCCGATTTTGAGCGCGGCGAGCTTAACAAGGACAAGACCGGCGTGCGCCTCGAGGGCATCGAGGTCACGAACCCCGCGACCGGCAAGGCCGTGCCGATGTTCGTCTCCGATTATGTTCTTATGAGCTACGGCACGGGCATTGTCATGGGCGTGCCGGGCCACGATCAGAGAGACTGGGACTTTGCAACGAAGTTCGGCCTGCCCATCGTCGAGGTCGTCAAGGGCGGCGATATCACCAAGAGCGCGTTTACGCTCAAGGACGATACCGGAATCATGGTCAACTCCGGCTTCCTCAACGGCATGACCGTCAAGGAGGCCATCCCCGCCATGAAGCAGTATGCCATCGAGCAGGGCTGGGGCCATGAGAAGGTCAATTATAAGCTCCGCGACTGGGTCTTCTCCCGCCAGCGCTACTGGGGTGAGCCGATCCCGATGATCTCCTGCCCGAAGTGCGGCTGGGTGCCGGTTCCTGAGGATCAGCTGCCCGTCGTTCTGCCGCAGGTCGAAAGCTATGAGCCGACCGACGACGGCGAAAGCCCCCTGTCCAAGATGACCGACTGGGTCAACACCACCTGCCCGTGCTGCGGCGGCCCGGCCAAGCGCGAGACGGACACCATGCCCCAGTGGGCAGGCTCCAGCTGGTACTATCTGCGCTATATGGACCCGCATGACGCGAATGCCCCCGTCTCCAAAGAGGCCGAAGCCTATTGGGGCCCCGTCGACTGGTACAACGGCGGCATGGAGCACACGACGCTGCATCTGCTGTATTCCCGCTTCTGGCACAAGTTCCTCTATGATATCGGCGTCGTCCACACCAAAGAGCCGTATGCCAAGCGCACGAGCCACGGCATGATCCTCGGCCAGAACCCGCATTACGTCGGCAACGTCTCCACGGAGGAAGAAAAGCAGGCTCTGATCGAAAAATACGGCAACCAAGCGCTGCGCCCGGCAGTTAAGATGTCCAAGTCCCTCGGCAACGTCGTCAACCCCGACGACGTCGTCAAGGCCTACGGCGCGGACACCATGCGTCTGTATATCATGTTCATCGGCGACTTTGAAAAGGTTGCGACGTGGTCCGACGAGGCTGTCAAGGGCTCGAAGCGCTTCCTTGACCGCTGCTGGAACCTGATGGACATGGCGAAGGACTCCGAGGCGCTCAGCGAGAAAAACGAAGCCATCATCCACAAGACCATCCGCAAGGTCACGCAGGATATCGACGAGCTGAAAATGAACACCGCCATCGCCGCCCTCATGACCATGGTGAACGAGTTCTACGCCAACGGTCTGACGAAGGGCGATCTGAAGATGCTCATGCTCATGCTCAGCCCGTTTGCACCGCACATGGTCGAGGAGATGTGGGAGCTGACCGGCGAGGCGGCCAAGACCGGCACGATGGCCATGCAGCAGCCGTGGCCGGAGTATGACGAGAGCAAGACCGTCGCGTCCCATGTCGAGATGGCCGTGCAGGTGCTCGGCAAGCTCAAGGGCACGATCAACGTCCCCGTCGACTCTGAGCAGGACTTTGTCGTTGAAACGGCAAAGCAGAACGAAAAGGTCGCCCGCGCCATCGACGGCAAGAGCATCGTGAAGGTCATTCTGGTCAGGAACAAGCTCGTGAATCTGATCGTAAAGTAAAAGATTTCTTGGATTTTGACAGACAGTCGAAAAAAACACTTGACAAGATTCGGCTTGTTCACTATAATAATCAAGCCAATTATGTTGGCCCTGAAAGCAGCCTGGATTTAGCCGGCTGCATCGGAGGGAGGGAAAACAATGTCTGAAGTTCGCGTCAAGGAAGGCGAGTCCCTGGAGAATGCTCTCAAGCGGTTCAAGCGCAGCTGCGCCAAGGCCGGCGTCATCGCCGAGGTCAAGAAGAGAGAGCACTACGTCAGCCCCAGCCTGAAGCGTAAGCAGAAGTCTGAAGCTGCTCGCAAGAACAGAAAGAAGTTCTATTGATCCCTTCCCGGTTCATAAGACAAAAAACGCTCCGTGCAGACGCACGGAGCGTTTTTTTGAGTATCGCCTCAGCTGACAAGGGCCGGTCAGCGGCTGTTACACTTCCGCCTCCTTCCGCGACTATATAGGTGTCAGCTGACAATACGAAACATGGAGGAACCTGTATGGACGAACAACAGCTGCTTTCCCGCCTGCGGCGCGGAGACGAGCAGGCGCTTGCGGCAGTGATCGCGCGCTTCAGCGCCTATGTCGTGACGGTCATTCACAACCGGAGCCGCGGGCTGCTTTCTCTGGAGGACGAGGACGAGCTTGCTTCAAGCACATTTTTCGCGCTCTGGCAGTCCTGCCGGACAGTCAAGGCCGGGAGCATCCGCGTGTGGCTCGGAAGCGTGGCGCGGAACAAGACCGTCGACCGGCTGCGAAGGGCGCGTATGGATATGCCGCTGGACGAAGAGCTGGCCGGAACAGACGATTTTCTTCTCGAGGAGACTGTCAAAAAGGAACAGGCGCGGCAGCTGCGCGAGGCGGTCGCGCTGCTGTCAGAGGTCGACCGCGAGATCATCCGGCGGTTTTACGACCTGTGCCAGACCGCACCGGAAATCGCCGCCGTGCTGGGGCTGACCCCTTCCGCGGTGCGTATGCGGCTGGTACGCAGCCGGGAAGCCATCAAAAACGAGTTATGCCGGGGAGGGTTTGTATATGAATAACATTGATATGATTCTGCAGTCTGCCGATCTGCCGGAGTCTCCGGTCGATGCAATTTCGGACGAGCGGCAGGCCAAAATCCTGAGCGGTGCATTGCAGCTTGCGCGGCAGGATGCGAAAAAGCGCAGCCGCAGGCGCGTGGTGCGCATCGCGGCAGCTGCCGCAGCGGCGGTCGCAGTCCTGTGCGGTGCAGCCGCGATTCTGCACTACGCATCTGTTTCCAATGAGGAAGGCACCTATCACGCCGAGGGCGTGGTCATCCGTTTAGACGGTACGCCGAATCCGTATTCCTATGATTTTTCCCATGACGCGATCATCCGCGTCGACACGGAGGGCCGGACGACAGGCACCTACTGCGGTATGAAGTTTGATTGGCTGCCGGTCCTGCCGCCTCCGGACAACACCTCGACGCTTTATGGCTCTGTTTCCTACCGGAATCCGGAGCAGCTGGAGGGGATCTCCGACAGCCAGAAGCAGCAGATGGACGACTGCATCTATGATACATGGAGCAAAAGCACCGGCACATCTTTTTCGGCTACGTGCCTGTCCGCAAATGAGATCGCAGGCTGTGATCTGCTGGTTCTCGGGAACGATCCGCAAATCACGAAGGAGGGGATGATCAACGGGCTGTACGCAAGCTGGATCGAGG
>OMDX01000354.1_pt1 | contig 17802 bp, 11 predicted proteins | sample 1673711 | NCBI WGS metagenome assembly OMDX01 (sample SAMEA103958123, study PRJEB25191) | human gut metagenome
GAAGATAATTCTTTCAATATGAAATATTTAAAGAAAATGTTGCAAAAGAGGAAGTCTATTTCCATGCGTACAAACCTTTTTACCGGAGAGTATCTGCCAACCCCATTATATTCCAATGAACCTCAATGGAAGAGTGTCATGCAGGAATTATTTTACAAATTGGATGAAAGATATGTAACTTTTGAACAGGAAGACACATTGTACGCTGATAATGATGAGAAAAAGGTTGTTTTTGGTGTTCGTGTTGATAGGAAAGCAAAGAATGATTCAAAATATGTTGCGTGGTACAGGGAAAACAGCAGAGATTATTTATATATTGTACAGACTTTTGTTGAACGGAAGGAAGACGGGGAGCTTCTCTTTGGCGGGATAAGGGGTGAGGAGGGAAGGGATGACGCTTGGAGCCGATGGCACAGTTATGATGCTCGAAAGGGTATCTTTTATTCGTTGTTTCTTTGCGTTGATCAAGAAGGAAAGATTTCGATTCGTGATTCTGAAGCGGGATCATTACAGTTTTTTGCTTCCGCCCCGAACAAAAAGTCTTTCTGTTATCCAAGAAAGGATTGTTACAATTACTATTTTGACAGAGACAGTAAACAGTTTGCTCTTGGCCGGTATGATTTGAACGGAACTCCTGTTTCCCTGGAAAGATTATGGGAAAAGGCCGGTAAACAAAAATCAGGCAGTACCGGAGGCAAACCCACTGCCAAGCACGATGATCCCCTCAATATTTTTGAGGAACGTCATATCAGGGACAGGTAAAGAGGCTTGAGAGCTGTACAGGCGCTCCTCTCCCGGAACAAAGGATGGATGGCTTCAAGGGGGGGTGGGATTTTTCTGCATGTGCACGAAAATCAATGGAGGAAGGTTCAGCGTGTGCGTTCTTTCATCTAGGAGCCTGGCGGAATGAAATCATGCGCCCGGGATACGGAATATTCCGGAAAATGAAAAATGCTGTTTCACTCTCCTGACGGATGGGGAAAAGACAACGTTCAGCGTTGCAGGAATTTGCGGGCGCCCGCGCAGTAAACCGCTCCGGAATAAACGGTCAGGATGACGGAGCCCCACAGCGTAACCTGGTACAGCAAGTTGGATGCGCCGGAACCGTGCCACAGGCAGAGCGCGGCCAGCCGGTCCGCGATGGAGGGCAGGTATTCCGGCGTATGCGTCCATGTCAGGGCCAGCAGGCAGGCGATGCAGAAGGCCAGCTGGAATGCGGTTTTCCATTTGCCGGACGTTCCCGCAGGGATGATGACGCCATGATCCTGCGCAATCTGGCGCAGTCCGGTGACCAGGAATTCCCTGCTGATGATGAGAATGGTAATCCAGGCGGGGCAGAGCCCTTCCCCCGTCAGGTAAATGAAGGCGGCGGAGACGGCTATTTTATCCGCCAGAGGATCAATCAGCTTGCCGAAGGTAGTGACCTGGTTCAGGCGGCGGGCCAGGTAGCCGTCCAGCCAGTCCGTGCAGGCAGCCAGAATGAACGTGACCAGGGCGGCCAGGTATCCCCAGGAATACTGGTCCGCGACGCTGACTGCTGCCGTAAAGACGACTACCAGGGCAATACGCGTCAGGGTAATGGCATTGGGCAGGTTCAGCATACGCGGTTTATTAGGGGACAGATGTCTGCCCGTAGCAAGCTTTTTTGCTGGATTCAGGAATGAAATTTCCGGAAAAAGGCGTACGGAAAAAAGAGAAGGGAATACGAAGATACAGGCAGCCGGACGCATGATGCGCGCGTTTCAGTTTCTGCTTTCCGTTCCCGCTGTTTTGCGGCAATTAATTTCCAATCATTTTGTAGAAGTCTTCCTCGGAAATGACGGGCACGCCCAGCTTGAGGGCTTTGTCCCGCTTGGAGCCTCCTCCGCTGCCTGCCAGGAGGAAGGATGTGGATTTGGAGATGGCCCCGGTAGCTTTTCCTCCGTGGGAGGCGATAAGCTGTTCAAAGTAGTCCCGCGGATGGCTGAGCGTTCCCGTAATGACGAAGGTTTTTCCGGACAGGGATCCCGCCGGGATTTCCAGAAAGTTGGCCCGGTAGGACTGGGACTGGGGATTGATGCCCAATCCGTTCAGGACGTCCATGGTGTGATTCCCTGCTGCGGAGGCGAAAAAGCTTTGGAGGGATTTGGCCGCCGCCACGCCTATTTCGGAGCCATAGCTGAATTTGGCCGTGTTTTTACGCAGGTAGCCCGTTGCCAGATAGGGTGCGGTCAGGCGGTCGATTTCCTCCATCAGTTCCTGGTGGCGTTCCTGTACCGCTTCTGCAGAAAGCGCGCCTTCCTTCACCGCCTTTTTGTTGCCGCGGGTGTTGGGGTTGGTTTTGGCGGCCTTTTCCATCAGTTCATCCAGGCGGACGATGTCCCGGAGGTAGGGAGAATCCGCCACATGCTTCAGGTCGGGATGCGTGTCCGCCAGCGCCTTGGCGACAACTTCCCCCACCAGAGGAATGCCGAAGGCGATGAGCCAGCGTTCCAGCGGAAGCCCGCGCGCGTTTTGCAGGGCGTCCAGCGCTTTCCGGGCATTTTTTTCCCCATAGCGGCGCGGTTCCTCCGGCGTGCCCAGGTTCAGGTTGGCGAGCTGGTCCGTAGTCAGGGAGAAAAGGTCCAGCGCAGAAGATGCCAGGCCGGAGCTTCTCAGCGCTTCCGCCACGGAAGAGCCGATGCTCTCCACATCCAGAGCGGAACGGGAACAGAAGTGGGTGATGCCCGTCACGGCCTGCGCGGGGCAGGTGAAGTTGGTGCAGCGCCAGGCTACTTTCCCTTCTTCCTTCATGATGGGGTTGCCGCAGGCGGGACACAGCCCTTTCGTGGCTTCCAGGATGCTGTAGGGCCTGGCGTCCTGCGGGCGTTTGGAAAGGTTCACTTTCAGAACGGCGGGGATGATTTCCCCCGCCTTTTCCACCAGCACCGTATCGCCTATGCGAACGTCCTTCCGGTCGATTTCATCCTGGTTGTGGAGGGTGGCCCGCGCTACCGTAGAACCGGACAGAAGCACAGGCTGCAATTCCGCCACAGGCGTCAGCACCCCGGTGCGTCCTACCTGCACGATAATATTCAGCAGGGTGGTTTCCTTCTGTTCCGGGGGGAATTTATACGCCGCCGCCCAGCGGGGCGCGCGAGCCGTAGCTCCCAGCGCTTCCCGCGTAGCCGTGGAGCTGATTTTAATAACGGCTCCGTCCGTGCCGTAGGGGAGCGTATGGCGGAGCCTGTCAATATCCCGCACGGCCTGGCGGGTGGATTCCAGGCTGTCCGTGTAATACACCGGCTCATTGCAGGGGATGCCGCAATGGCGGAGCATGTTCCAGAAATCTTTTGCGTCCCTGAGTTCCGGGCCTTCATACGCGCCCAATCCGTGGGCCAGGAAGGCCAGCGGTCGGGCGGCCACCTGCCGGGGGTCCAGCTGCTTGAGGGTTCCGGCGGTGGCGTTGCGCGGGTTGGCGAAAGCGGGGAGCCCGTCGGCGTCCCGTTCTTCGTTCAGTTTGGCGAAGGCTTCATTGGGCATGAAGACTTCCCCTCGCACTTCCAGCACGGGCGGCGCGCCGGGGGGGAGGGTGAGGGGGACGCTGCGGATGGTGCGGACATTGGCCGTTACGTCGTCCCCCACGTCTCCGTCTCCGCGCGTGGCCGCATAAGCCAGCTTCCCGTCGCGGTACATGATGGAAAGGGCCACTCCGTCAATCTTGGGCTCCACGGAGACGGGAACTTTCTCCGTCTGGAGCGCCCTGGCCAGCTTATGGTAGAATTCCGCCAGTTCTTCATCCGGCACGGGGGCGTCCCGCTGCTCAAAAATGTCGTCAATGGACAACATGGGCACCGCATGTCTGATCTGGTTGAAGCCCTGGAGGGGGGCGCCACCTACGCGGCGCGTGGGGGAGTCCGGATCCGCCAGTTCGGGGTGGGCTTCTTCCAGTTTTTCCAGCTCCAGGAACAGGGCGTCATATTCCGCGTCGGAAATCTCCGGTTCCGCCTGTTCGTAATACAGGCGGTTGTGGCGGCGCAGTTCGGCACGAAGGTAGTCTATGCGGCGGTGAGCGGTTTCCTCCGCGTTTCCGGGGTGGCCGGCGCCGGCGTTTTCCCGCGCCTCCCCAGCCCGGGATGCCGTTTCATTTGTTGCCTGCTGTGAAGGCTGTTTGCCGGCTGCCAGGGAAAAAAGGTCTTCCTCCATAGGAAAAATGAGTGGAAAAAATGGCTATTTGCTCAGTTTGATGACGGAACAGGGGGTTTTGGAATGTTCATGAGCCTTGAACAGAACCGTTCCGTTGACGACGGGAAGGACGGCGTTGTCCCCCAAAAGCAATGCTTTGGAATAGCCGGCGGGCAGGGTGATGGCCGTTCCCTCATCATCTTCATAACCGGTGGCGTCCAGCGGCTGCATGCGGGCGTGTTCCGCGCCCGCCGTCAGTTCTTTCATGGTTCCTTCGCTGGGCGGCTGGGCCGCTCCTTTGTCCGGCGGCGGAATCAGGAAGACGAAGATATCCCCCTGCCGATTGATGGAGGCCGGCTGGTCCAGTTGAATGAATGCCCGTGTGCCGTACACGGCTTCACCGTTGATGTTGAGCCACCGGCCTACGCCGCGCATGGTGGCGGCCACTTTTTCCGGAATGGTGCCGTCTGCCATGGGATTGACATTCAACAGAAGATTGCCTCCCTTGGTAACGCATTCCACCAGTTTTTCAATGATGGTTTCCGGGGACTTGATGTTGGTGTCGTAGCGGTTGTAGCCCCATTTGTCGCTCACCGTCATGCAGGATTCCCAGTCCACGCCGGGATATCCGCGCCGGGGGATGAAGCGTTCCGGAGTAATATAGTCCCCGCAGCGCAGGTCCAGCGTTCCGGCCTGGTCCTTGTTCAGGCCGGAATAGGCGTACAGGCGGTTGTTCATGATGACGCCGGGATTGATGGAGCGCACCATGTCCATCAGTTCCGGCGCTTTCCAGCCTTTGGCCCCCTCCATGGCCCCCTGGGAGTAGTCCCACCACATGATATCGATGGGCGCGTAACGGGTCATCAGCTCCCGGACCTGGGCGTGCAGGTATTTCTGGTAGGCGGCGTGGTCGCGGGGAATGTTTTTCCTGTTAAGCATGGCCGCCTGCCCCGCAGGGTAGCAGAGGTCCGGGCAGATGGTGTTGTCATAAGACGGGTGGTGCCAGTCAATGACGGAGTGGTAGAGGCCCACTTTCAGGCCGCGCCTGCGGCAGGAGTCCACATATTCGCGGATGATGTCCCTGTTCACGGCGCTTTTGGCGTCGTAATCCGTCAAGGCACTGTCAAACAGGCCGAAGCCTTCATGGTGCTTGCTGGTGAGCACTACATATTGGCAACCCGCATCCCGGGCGAGCTGGGCCCATTCTTCCGTCAGGCCTTCCCTGGGCTTGAACAGAGGCAGAGCTTCCGCGGCGTAGGTATCCGTATCCACTTCCACGTTTTTTTGAATCCATTCGGAACCTCCGGGCCTGCCTTTCCATTCCCCAGCCAGTCCGGAATACAGGCCGTAATGGATGAACATGCCGAATTTGGCGTCTCTCCACCATTCCATGCGCCGGTTGCGTTCCTCCGCCGTTTCCGTGACAGCGGCATGGTTGGCATCCGCGGGGAGGGGGAGGCCGGGCGCCGCTGCCGAAAATTCCGCGGGAACGGTGGCCGGGGGGGGCTGCTCCGTTCCGCCGTCGCGCAGCCGGGCTGCGAACTGTTCGTCCAGGGCCAGCGCGGGCTGCCCGTTTTCCGTAATGATTTTAGTGGCGGACTGCTGGGCCGGGGCGGGAAGCCCCAGAGTGACGGCCAGGGCGGCAATCGTGGCTATGTTCATAGTTGTTCAGGATGGTGTGAGGCTGGGGGGAAGGCTGAACCGGCTTAAATGACGTCCGTATCCGCGTAGCTGCCCAGAATTTTCAGCATGGAGCAGTGCTTCTCCAGCTCCGGAAGGGTTTCCCGGAGGGGGGATTCCTGAATGTGGCCGGCGGCGTCTATGTAGAAGACGTATTCCCAGTTAATGACTTTGGACGGGCGGGATTCAATGCGTATCAGGTTATTGTTGTGCCGCTGGAAGCAGTTGACCACTTCCGCCAGGGTGCCGGGTTTATGCTGGATGCGGATGAGCAGGGAGGTGCGGTCCCTGCCGCTGGGCTGCGTTTCCTGGCGTCCGATGACGGCAAAACGGGTGGTGTTGCAGGACTGGTCCTGCACGTCTTCTTCCAGGATGTTCAGACCGAACAATTCCGCGGCCAGCGGACAGCCGAGGGATGCCGCGCCCATGGCGGCGTTCTCCTTGGCAAGAATGCTGGCTTTCGTGGTGGAGGACGTTTCCACGAGTTCCGCGTTTGGGAAATGCCGCTGAATCCAGTTCCGCGTCTGGCCGAGAACCTGGGGGTGGGAGTACAGGATGCGGATGTGTTCCCGTGGAATATCCGCCATCAGGCTGTTGCGGATGTTCAGATTGACCTGGGCGCAGATTTTAAGGGGTGAGGTGACGAAAAGATCCATCACGGCGGTGACGGAGCCTTCCGAAGAATTTTCCACGGGAACTACGCCGTACTGGGCCTTCCCCCGGTCCACCATGTCAAACACGTCCTTGAAGCTCTGGCACGGAATGAGTTCGCAGCTTTTTCCGAACTGCTTGAGAGCCGCCTGGTGGCTCCAGGTTCCTTTGGGGCCCAAGTAGGCAATGGTCAGGCCGCCTTCCAGAAAAAAGGAGCAGGAAATGATTTCACGGTAAATAGCCTGGAGGGAGGCTTCCGGCAGCACGCCCGCATTCAGGCGGTTCAGTTTGTTGAGCAGGACCGTTTCCCGTTCGGGAACGAAGATGGGGGAATTTTTTTCCTTTTTAATACGCCCGACTTCATGCACCCATTCGGCGCGTTTTTTCAACAGCTCTACAATCCGGGCGTCCACCTCGTCAATGGCCAGACGCGCCTTTGTCAGGGCGATGGTCTGTTCATCCGTGTTTCCGCTTTTTTGCTGCCTGGGGGGATTGTCCGGAGAGGCGTCCTCCCCGTGGTGCGTGGTCTCCATGTCTCTGTGAAAGCTGTGTGGTTAAAGCCGTGTCAGGGTAGCGGTTCCGGGGGGGCAAATCAAGATTAAAGGGGAGGTCTCCGCCGCGGATTCTTCTTGCATGCCCGGAAGATGCCGGGCAGGTTCATTCCTCCTTAATTGATGAAAAGAATATTGTTCCCGGCTGACTGTGGACGTGAACGCTCCTGCCGGAAAGGGGGCGTAAGAAGGTGAACGGCGGGTCTGTTGCCGCATCTTTATCCGCAAGGATGGGGGCACCGGATGACGGCGGATTGCTGACGAAGGCCGGGCCGGCTCTGGGATTTGAAAATGGCGCTTTCCCGTATTCTGTCCGTTGAAGCGGCTTCCGCTGCTGGGAAATGGCAGGGCGGCTTTAGTTCCGTCCCCCGTCTTCCTGTACCGGGCGCGGCTCCGGGATGGCCCCGTAAAGCCCGTTGGGGAAGAGTTGGAGCCACGGGGTGTATTCCGGCGGGACGGGCGCTTCGAAATCCATGCGCTTTCCCGTGCGCGGGTGGTCGAAGCCCAGCCGCCACGCGTGGAGCATGAGCCTGCCGGGTTTTGCCTTTTGCCGGGCGGGTTTGGCGTAAATGGGGTCCCCGATGAGCGGATGGCCCAGATGGAGCATGTGCACGCGTATCTGGTGGGTTCTGCCCGTGTGCAACGTGCACAGAACCAGGGAGGAGTCCGTGGACGGGTCCGCGCAGAGCAAATCGTAGTCCGTAATGGCGGCTTTCCCGGAACCGGGATTGACTACTGCCATTTTCAGGCGATTGACGGGATGGCGGCCGATATGGGTGAAGACCGTGCCGGAACTTTGGGAAGGAATGCCCTGGACGACGGCCAGATAACGCTTTTCCGTGCTTCGGGCCGCGAACTGCGCCGTCAGGGATTGATGGGCGGCGTCATTTTTTGCGATGACCAGGCAGCCGGAGGTGTCCTTGTCCAGGCGGTGGACGATGCCTGGGCGTTCCACTCCGCCGATGCCGGAGAGGTCCCCGCAGTGGTGGAGCAGGGCGTTTACGATGGTGCCGTCCGGGTTACCGGCCGCGGGATGCACGACCATGCCGCTTTCCTTGTTGATGACGACCACGTCTTCATCTTCATACAGGATGTCCAGGGGGATATCCTGAGGCTGGGCTTCCGCCGGTTCCGGCTCCGGAATGCGGACGGTGATGGAATCACCGCGGGAGACGGGGTTTTTAGGCTTGGCGGGAGAGCCGTTGACCAACACGTCCCCGCTTTTGATCAGGTTCTGAATCCTGGAGCGGGAAAGCTCCGGAAGGTGGGCGGCAAGGTATTGGTCCAGGCGGATTTTCCCGTCGGCGTCGTCCGTAGTCAGATTCATGTTCCGTGGAGTTTGGTCAATGGCTGTAGGCGGAGGGCGGCAAGTCAATAAAAGTGTAGTCCAGCCCGTAAACATCCTTGAGAAGAAGCCCCAGGGCCTTTACGCCGAACGTCTCCGTAAAGTAGTGGCCGCCGAAGACCAGATTGACGCCCAGTTCCTGGGCCAGGGGGATGTTCCAGTGGGAGCCTTCCCCGGTCACGTAGGTGCGGCAGCCGAGGGCCGCTGCCTGGGCAAGATCATCTCCCGCGCCTCCGGTACAGATGAAGACATCTCCGGCCGGAGCCTCCGGGGAATCTTTCCAGAAGGCCTGCACGGGCGTGCCGAGGACGGTTTCCAGTTTTTGCTCCAATTCCGCGCATGTACCTGAAAATTCTCCGTGCGTACCGAGGGAAACGCCGTGGTAGTCCAGCCCATCATGGGAGCATGGCCGGAGGCCGCAGGCCTTCGCCAGCAGGGCATTGTTGCCGTATGCGGGATGGACGTCCAGAGGAAGATGGGCGGCGTAAATCGCCAGGTTCCCGTCCATGGCGGCTTTCAGTTTCCGGTAGGCGATGCCGGTAATGGGCTGCATGGGCTGCCAGAAAATGCCGTGGTGAAGAAGGAGAAGATCCGCCCCTGTTTCCAAGGCTGCATGAATGGCCTTTTCTGAGCCGTCCACGGCGGCGGCCACCTTGGAAACGGTGCCCTCGTTTTCCAGTTGAAGGCCGTTCAGGGCGCGGGGAGCGTCCGGAATGGAATCCACGGAAAGGATTCCGTCCAGAAAGGAGATGGCGGTGTGCAGCTCAATCTTGCTCATGCGGGAGGAATGGTTAGTTGTCTTCCGAAAGGCTGGCGCCGAGCAAACGTACGGCGTCCATGTTCAGGATAAAATAATTCGGAGTTGTATTGACTCTGCCGTAATAAAATCTGCTGTATCCGGCCTCCCCTGCCGGGGCGATTTCCAGCGTGATGGCTTTGTCCTCCGTTTCCGGTTCCGGGGCAAAGGTAATGTCGCTGGAACCGGATTGGGCCTGCACGGGGGCCGCCTCCTTGTAAGACTGGAGGATGAGTTTCAGGCGGAAAACGGGATTTTTCAGGGCTTCATGCGCTGTGGCGTCCGTATAGGGGAGCCAGGCGCTTACCTCCATTTTTTCCAGTTCGTCCAGATAGCGGTTGGCGCGGTTCGGGTTGATATTCAAGGTTTCATCCTTTCCGTCTTTGGAAGCTGTCCATGAATCGTCCAGACGGTCGAATTTCAGGACCAGAGGGCCTCCGGAACCGATGCGTTCCAGGTGCATTTCTCTGAGGTCAAACCTGCTGAAAGAAAAAAGCCTCTTTTTTTTCCAGGCCAGTGCATCCGTCAGCAAATCCTTCATGTAGGCGTTGTCCAGTATGGCGACGGTGGGTTTTCCGGCCTGGCGGGCATACCAGGAACCGTCCGCCCCCTTGGAGAAAAATACCGTCACGGGGGGGCGGGGCTCTTCACCGGGCTTGGGCAGAAGGGACATGGTGAGCGTCATTCTGGGATTATCCAGCCCGTACACGGAAAGGTCCGTAACTTTGTCCGAAGCGAAGCCGGCCACTTTCCCCTGTTTAACGGTTTTCAGCAGGGAAATGAGATGCTCCGGATTAGCTTCCTGGTAACGGGCGCCCTCTGCCGTGTACAGCCAGGTGGGCTTGATGCCTTTTTTCTCATCCCCCTGAATGGAGCGGGCGATGGTAGGGTAATCCTGCAAACTTTTACGGATGGAAAGGCCGGTAATCTTGTAATCCCCGATGTCCGTCAATTGCTTGGAACGCAGAAGGCCCAGATCCAGCGGAATATTGCGTACGCCGGGGATTTCCTTGTTGGTTTCCGTCGTTTGCGCCAGTTCAAAGACGGCCTTGCGGTCGGAAACGGTGGCCTTGACCAGTTCGGACAGGCTGCCGTTGTCCGAGGGAGGGTAAATCCGGAGCGTGACGGGCTGTTCCTCCATTTGCAGGGATTTGCCGTCCCCTGAGAGGCGGCCTGTGAAATTCCTGATGGAGACGGAGGTGATTTGATCATCCGTCATGTCCGGTACGCTTGTTTCCTCCGGGTTGTACACGCGCACGGCGGTCAGCTTCTGGAGCGTGCCCAGCAGCACATCCATCATGGCCGGGTCCGTATCCAGGGAGAGGGGATACGTGATTTTCCAGGGGGAGCCGGGAGTCTTGCGCTCCAGGGCGATGCGCTGGCCCCGATTGTTGATTTCAATGGAGGCGGGCATGGCCGGATGCAGGAGCAGGGGACGGTGGTCCCGAAGCTGGCGGATGCCGGATTTGAACAGAGGAAGAATGTTGCCGGTGCCCACCAGAATGCGGGTGTCCCGGCCGTAAAAATCCGTCTGCATATAGGTGGTGTCATCCGTGGTCTTGTTCTCCGGATCGTCCACCAGCCAGGGCGCCGGGGAACCCAGCGTATAGCGCGCCACAGTGGAGGAACGCTTTCCGTCGTCGCTCATTTCCTTGAGAGTGATGGTAACGGGAGTTGTCTTCACGCCGAATTCCTTCAGAGATGCGGAATCAATCTTGTGCAGGGGCAATGCGTCCACGATGCTGGTGGAGTACGTGTACTGGAGAATGGCCGCCGCCGCGCGAGGATCCATACGGTCGTTCCAGGGCTTTTCGCACCACCAGACGCCGTTGGGTTTGCGGCGGAATTCCGCGACATCTCCCACGCAATTGATGCGCATCCAGGAAACCTCGTTCATTTCTTCCCGGGTGTACGGGAAAAGCCGTTCTCCGGAACTGAAAGCGGTGCGCCCGATGATGCGGGACAGGTTGCCGTCAATGGTGAGGAGCACCGCCGCGCCGACAGAAGCGAGGGCGATGAGGATGAGAAGGATAAAGCGGAATGTGCGCATGTGCTTCCGGTAATGGGCGTGGATGGGGTTAATGACGTCGCGTGTTCCAGATAATCAGGGCGATCAGCAGCGCCAGCAGGGGGAGGCCGATATTCGTCAGGAGTTCCAAAACGCCCAGGGCGTTGCGGTCCAGATTCAGCTTGACGGTCAGGTCATGGCGGGAGCCGAGGCCGCGCAATTCTTCACGGTCTGTCATCCAGCCGATCAGCGTGCGCATGAAATCCCTTTGTTCCGGTTTGATTTGCCTGGGCTGAAGCAGGTCCGTATTGCCAAGCAGAACCAGGCGCCCGGTAGTCTTGTTCTGGTTCACGTCCCCGGCATTCCCCCGGATGAGGGCCGCGCCGATCATCAGAGGACCCGGATTGTCTTCCCTCGCGTCGAACTTGGCTGGGAACTGGTTGTATTTGGTTTCTCCATAATAATCCTCCGTGGTTACCAGAAGGGGATACGGCGTAATGCGCTTCTGTTCCATGGCCGCATTGTCGGAATCCAGGATAAGGGAGATGCTCTCCCCTTCCAGCCCGGTGCTGGAATTCCAGAATTCACGGGTGCAATTCAGGGAGGGAGCGAAAATGGAGTTAATTTCAAAAACGGAACGGTTGCCCCTGTTGCGGAGCATCACGCGGTCATTCTGGGGCCGCAGCCCCTGTTCGCGGAGAAAGCGGTAGAGCTGTCTGGGGGTGTCATTCCGGGGTTCCAGCATGATCAGGATGGCGGCGTTCGGGCGCGCCCAGTACCGCTGGAGCACTTCCGCCTCCTGCGGGGACAGATCATATTTGGAACCGATGATCATAAATCCCGCGGCATCTTCCGGAATCTCTTCCAGACCGCTCATGCGGATGGGCACAAGCTGCAGGTTGACGGAACGGCAGATTTTGCCCAGCGTCGTGAAGATGCTTTCCTCCTGGTTGTTGCTCAGGGCCTCGTTGAAGTTGCTCTTGTCCGCCGCGATATAGATTTTACGCGGTTCGCCGTTGGCCGCCCCGTAAATGCCGGCAGTCATCATATCTTCAATCTGGAGGGCCACCGCCTTCATGCTTTTGCCGTCCGGCCCGGGGGCGTACACTACGAAGGCGTCTCCAGGCAGGATGCGCACGTGGGCGGCGTCCGCCTGGGTGCCTTCAAACGTCTTGAGCGCTTTTTCCGTATCTTCCCGGGCATCAATGATGACCAGGTTCTTCTTGAATTCAATTCCGTAGATATTGGAGATTTCACGTGCCTTGTTCGGCTGGCGGAGGGGATCCACGTACTCCACCTTCACTTTGCCGTTGGAATAACGTTCGTACTCCTCAAGCAGAGAACGCATGCGGGTATAGTTTTGCGTGGTGCGCAGGAAAGCGAACGTGATTTTGACGGGTGTTTTGCGCTTCTGGATTTCCGGAGACTGGAGCATGTTGATGCTCTGGCGGGATATTTCATAACGCTGGTCTTCCGTCAGGTCCCGGCGGTAATACTCGTGGCAGCCCACGTAATTCAGGCATACGACGATAAGGAACAGCAGGAAAAGCTTGATCCAGGTCATCCAGGGGCGTTTGACCTTGCGGGCGGCGGGCTGGGAGGCTTCCGCGGCCGCGGCGGGGGTGTCTGGTGTTTCGCTCATAGATAAAAATGAAAAGGGGTGAAGGCGGGATGAATCAGTGTTTCCAGCGGCGGTGGTCAATGATGCGGATGGTGACGGCCAGCGTCAGGACCGTCATGGTCAGGTAAAATACGACGGGGCGCGTGTCAACCAGCCCGGCGGAAAAGCGGTCCAGATGTTCCGAGCAGGACATGTAGTGGAAAATCCCCGCCGCGGGGAATTCCCCCCACACCACGGGAATCAGCCCCATGAAGAAAATCAGAACCAGCAGGCCGATGGTGATGATGCCGGAAATAATCTGGCTGCCCGTCATGGAGGAGGCGAAAATGCCGATGGCCGTGAACCAGGCGCCGATCAGCAGCAGTATGGCGTATGCCCCGGCCCAGTCCGCAAGGCGGTAGGGAAGAACCATGCCCGCGTCATATCCGTAAATCCACTGCACAATCAGGTTGGACCAGTCCGCCAGGGTGGGGTAGAGAAGCATGGGCAGCCACAGGATGATGTAAAAGGCGTACGCGGAGAAGTATTTTCCCAGGACCACCTGCCATGTCTTGATGGGCGTGGTAAGCAGGGATTCCAGCGTTCCCGTCTTTTCTTCCTCCGCCAGGGAGCGCATGGTGAGCAGCGGGAAGATGAACAGGAAGTAAAACCAGAACATGGGGGAGTGCAGGATGAAGAACAGGATGCCTTCCTTCTGCGGGGCCAGTTGAAAAGCCTTCAGCGTGCCGGACAGGGAGACGCTCTGAAGGGCCATGACGAAAGCCAGGATAACCCATCCGTACGGAGTCATTACGTAGCTTCTGAGTTCTTTTCTGAAAATGGTAAGTACTGGAGACATGGGGAGAAAAGGGAAATGGGAGGTGGTGGATGGGCGGGGAGGGAAAAATGGGGGTTAATCTTTACGGGTCATTTCCACGAACACTTCTTCCAGCGTGGGGGTGTGGCGGTAAATATGGCGCAGGGGGCAGCCCTGTTCCGCAAGGAGGCGCGCGGCCTTTTCACGGGTATCCGTCCCGGCCTCCGCGCGTACGGTCAGCGTATGCCAGCCGTCAGCGTCCGTTCCTTCATGGATGACCTTCTTCACATGTTCCAGGTTTTCCAGTTTCTGCGTAATCAGGGCCAGGTCTCCCCGGAATTCCAGAGTAATCTTGCCGGCTGCCCGGAGATTGGCCGTCAGGTTGGATGGGGTATCCGCTGCCTTGATAGTTCCCTGGTCAATGATGATGACCTTGTTGCAAATCATTTCCACCTCACTGAGAATGTGGGTGGAAAGAATAATGGTGTGGTTGGCCGCCAGACCTTTGATCAGCTCGCGTATCTGGCGTATCTGGTTGGGGTCAAGACCGTTGGTAGGTTCGTCAAGGATCAGCAGGTCCGGTTCCCCCAGCAGGGCGTCCGCCAGGCCTACGCGCTGGCGGTAGCCTTTGGAAAGGGTGCGAATCATCTTGCGGCGCACGGGATCCAGGCCGCATTGTTCTACAACCTTGGAGACGGCAGGCCAGATCTGCTTGGAAGAAATGCCTTTAAGCCTGGCGCGGAATTTCAGGTATTCCGTGACGCGCTGATCGTCGTAAAGAGGCACGTGTTCCGGCAGATAACCCAGATGTTTGCGAGCCTCCAGGGGATTTTTCACAATGTCGAACCCCGCAATCGTGGCTGTGCCGGAAGTGGGGGGCAGATAGCCGGTCAGCATGCGCAAAGTCGTGGTCTTGCCTGCGCCGTTCGGCCCCAGGAACCCTACGATTTCCCCCTTTTCAATCTGGAAGGAGGCATTCTTTACCGCTTGAAAGCGGCCAAACTCTTTGGAAAGCTGGTCGGCGTGGATCATGGAATCAATGGGAACAGGGTGATTCTAATCCAAACCGCTTTCGCCTCAAGCTTATTCTCCCCTACGCCGAGGAAGCGCTTCTTCCGCTTGAAAAGCCATGGGCGTTCAACGGGGCCATGCTTTTTCCAGCCTGGCGGGAGGGAACGAAGAGGAGGGAAATCAATCCCTCAGCTCTTCTTCCAGCCTCTGGACGATGTCCCTCACGCGCACATCCTCTTCCATACGGGAGGCAACCAGCTTGTTCGCATGGATGACGGTGCCGTGGTCCCGGCCGCCGAACGCCTGTCCGATATCTTTCAGGGAGCGTTCCGTCAGGCGGCGGCTCAAATACATGGCTATCTGGCGCGGAAAGGCGATGCTGTTGGGACGGCGCTTGCCGGTCAGGTCGCTCACCTTGAGTTCGTAAAAATCCGCCACGCGCTTCTGGATGGAATCCACAGTCAGGATGCGGCTTGTTTCTTCCCGCAGGATGTCGCGTAAAAGCTGCTCAATTTTGGCGATGTCAGGCATGCCTCCGGACAGGGAAGTAAAGGTGGCTACACGGAGCAGTGCTCCTTCCAGGCGGCGCACGCTCTTCTGGATGCGGCTGGCCAAAAACTCCAGAATTTCGTCGGATACGTTCATGCCGGCCCGGTCGCGTTTGCTGCGCAGGATCTCCAGCCGTGCATTGTCGTCCGGAAGGTTCAATTCTACCGTAAGGCCGGATTCCAGGCGCGCCGCCAGCCGGGGGTCCAGATTGGAAATATCGCATGCGGCGGCATCCGCGCAAATAACGATGGTTTTGTGGGCATGGAACAGTTCGTCAAACGTATGCAGAAATTCTTCCACCGTTTTTTCCTTGCCGGAGATAAATTGCACATCGTCCACCAGCAGGACGTCTGCCTTGCGGTACTTGCGGCGCAGTTTGGTGAAGCTTTGTCCGTTCTGGGTTCGGGAAGCGTCAATAAATTCATTGGCGAACTGTTCGCCCGTGACGTACACCACATTGGTGGATGAATCCTGATGGAGCACCTCATGGCCAATGGCCTGGAGCAGATGGGTTTTGCCAACGCCGGATTTCCCGTACAGGAAAAGCGGATTGAACAGGGGCCGTTCCGACTGGGCGGCGGACAGTCCGGCCTGGTACGCAAAACGGCTGTCCTCATACACCACGAACGAATCGAACGTATATAAGTCATTCAGGCATGCCCTGGCGGCCGGGGTGCGCTGTTTTTTGACCGGTGTGGCCGGGATATCCGCTGCCTGCGGCGTTTTGGCCCGGGAAGAAGCTTTTTGCGGCTGGCCTTCTGCAGCGGGCATGGAAGCCACTTCATCCGTGCAGACGAACTTGATCTGGCGTTCTGTGCCCAGAGCCAGCATGGCGGCCTGCTTCAGCTCCGGCGTATAGCTGTTTTCCACCCAGAGGGCGGCCATAGGATCGTCGCACACCAGCGTCAGCGCCTTCCCTGAATCCTCCAGCAGGGAAAACTTGGGAAACCACAATCCATAAACCTCCGGGGACATGATTGTTTGCAAGGCTCCCGTGATTCTGGACCAGGTGGCTGACAGTTCTGATGGCGGCGTCATTGTTATTGGAAATAAAAGATGTTGCTGGTTAGAAATAGCCGTAGGGCGTTCCGTCCCGCTACGAGGCCGCCCGCGGATGGAACCGGATCAGGTTCATCCGCAGCCGTGACAGCTCGTGGCGTCCATCGGGGTGGAGAAGGCGAACTCATCCGCTTTCAGCTCAACACCCCGGTTGACGGGAGCGCCAAATTACTGATTTGCGTCTGAGGAAAAAATATCTTTTTGAAACAGCGCGAGTCATCGTTCTGCGGCTCTACGTTCCACGGGGGTTCCACATGAAAAAATATTTTGTTCTTGCTTCCCCCGATAATTTAGTCCTCCTGAGTATATTTTCTGTATGATATTGTTAATTATTCATTATCAATGTGTTGTTGTTTTGTTACGGGCCTGGGTGACGAAAAGGGCATGATTACGCCGCCGGAAATCAACCACTTACAGGAACCGGAACGGAACTGCCCGGGAAGATTCAGGAGGGAGGCGGTCCGCATGGTTGACAACGGCCGGCCGGAAACCTAACGTGGCTGCATCATGGAACAAATGGAACAGCCAGGGGAAGCATGCCTGTCTCTCTGCCGGGGGAAATTTCTGGAACTTCTGAAAGAGGGGAGGTGGGAATACGTGCGCCGGGTTAATGCCAGCGGAGCCGTCATGATTGTGGCCGTGACGAAAGAAGGAGAACTGCTTCTGGTGGAAGAATACCGCGTTCCCCTGCATGCCCGGACCGTAGGGCTGCCTGCGGGTATTTCCGGGGATGAAGGGGAGGAGAGCACGCTGCAATCCGCCCGGCGTGAACTGGAAGAGGAAACCGGATACCGGGCAGACTCCTGGACGTATCTTTTTGAGGGGCCTTCTTCCCCAGGATTGACCACGGAAATGGTATCCTTCTATCTGGCGGAAGGCCTGCATCGAATATCGGAAGGAGGCGGTGTGGCCCACGAAAATATTACAGTGCACCGCATTCCTCTTACTCAGGTGCATGACTGGCTGATGGAGCAGATGGGACAGGGAAAAGTGGTGGACCCGAAAATCTTTATGGGACTCTATTTCCTGTTTTGCTGCGGCAATGGCATGAGCGGCCTTTTGGAAGTTGGCGATGCAGCTGCTCTTTGGCGCACCGGGCACCTGATCGTGCAGCACCTGCCATTGGTAGGGCAGTACGATGTCAGCTACCGTGCGGATCCGGGGCGCCCAAAAGGGGTCGGTTACGGTGATGTGTTTGGGGCTGATAGGTTCCATAAGCCTGCTCCTTGGGTAAAAAAAATAGGCCTGCTTTTGTACAGGCCTATTATAGCATATTTTGTTTTAAGCGGCAATGTGGCCGGCGTTTGCAGTGGTGGTGGAAACCAGGCGGCGGGCGGTGGCGTCTTGCCGTGCCAGCCGGGCGCGGCGGCGCTGTCTGCGGGCATAGGCGGCTTTTTTGGCAGCCAATTTCTTTTCCCTGCGGGTGATCACCAGCCCCAGCACGGTGATATACAGCACAAATTCGGCGGCGAATACCAGCTTCATTTGGGTGGGGTCCAGCCAGTCCATCAGCCGGAAGGGCAGGCTCAGCAGGGCGTAGCCCACAACCAGGGCGGTCAGACTCAACAGGGCGGATGTGATCAGGTGTTTTA
>OMDX01000372.1_pt1 | contig 17166 bp, 18 predicted proteins | sample 1673711 | NCBI WGS metagenome assembly OMDX01 (sample SAMEA103958123, study PRJEB25191) | human gut metagenome
GAAAAATGGGGTGCAAAACGTTACATAGCCGGACGGCTTTCATTCATGTGAAAACCGTCCGGCTTATTTTTATATCAAGGAGATGATGAAACGATGGGCTATGTGACAAGAGAGATGATCGACCGGGCGAAGGAAATGGACCTACTGACCTATCTCCAGACCTATGAGCCGCAGGAGCTGGTGCATTTTGGCGGCAGCACCTACTGCACCCGTGAGCACGACAGCCTGAAAATTTCCAACGGGAAGTGGTGCTGGTTTTCCCGTGGGATTGGCGGCAGGACGGCACTGGATTATCTGATCAAAGTGAAAGAGATTCCCTTTACCGAGGCGGTGGAGCGGATCGTGGGACGGGCGGCTGGGCAGCCGCCCATTTCTTGTACCCGCCAGCAGCCGGAGCAGACAAAGACACTGCTTTTGCCGCAGGTCAGCCGCTGCGCCGCCCATGCCGTCGAGTATTTGCACAGCCGAGGAATCGACTATGAACTGATTGATTTCTGCATCCGAACCGGTCGGCTCTATGAGAGCTATCCCCACCACAATGCCGTATTTGTCGGCAAGGATAAAGACGGTCAGCCCCGCTATGCCTGCCTGCGGGGAATCGGAACAGACTTCAAAGGGGAAGCGACGGGCAGCGATAAGCGATTTTCCTTTTCCATCCCCGCCGAGGAGTCGTCACAGGTGCTGTATCTGTTTGAATCGGCCATCGACCTGCTTTCCTTTGCGGCGATGGCGCAGGAGGACAGACTGCCGTGGAGGTCGCAGCACCTGTTGTCTCTGGCCGGTGTGTACCAGCCCAAGAAGAACTTGACGGAGCGGCATCTGCCGCTGGCTCTGTCTCAGTATCTTCGGGACCACCGGGAAATCCAAACCATTTACCTGTGTCTCGACAACGACCTTGCGGGCCGCAGCGCCGCCGATGCGATCCGGCAGCAGCTGGCAGGCAGGTATGTTGTGCTGGACGGCTTTCCTTGCCAGGGCAAGGATTATAATGATTGGCTCTGCCTGCGGAAGGGGCTGCCAATCACCAGAACAGTATCAAAACCAGAGAGGAGTATGGCACGATGAGCGAATATAAGGTTCTTATTACGGAGACATGGAAGCGGGCAGTTACGGTAGATGCCGAGAGCCGGGAGGAGGCGGAAGCAGCTGTGCGCTGCCAGTATAAAAATGGCGAATACGCTCTTGTATCGGCGGATTCTGATGGCGTCTCTTTTTCAGCACAGTATCCGGAGCAGCAAGTCGAATTGTCCTACGGAAAGCTGCGGGAGCTGTTTCGCAAAGCAGAGCGAGGCGGCATCCATGTGAGCGGGTATATCACCTTCCGTGCAGACAGCTTTTCTACAGCATACAGCGAGCGCTCCCGCACCTATGCGGTATCCAGCGATAACAAGGCATTTCAGCCCAACATGGGCGGTTATTCCATTTACGCCCGCTGTCTGGACGGGACGGACCCCTGCGTCCGACTGGAGCAGTATATGGCTGCGGAATACGGCGGAGAACGTGGGTGGAGCGTAGAGCGCTGCTATATGCTCCGGGAGGACTACGACCGGGTGATGACCCTTCCGGAGCGTGGCAAAGAGCGGGAGCGATAAAGTAACACTCAAAATTATACCCGAAATTATAATACTTTACGGTATAACCTTAAACGAAAAAACAGAGGAGGCTTGCGGTATGGTGTGCCGGGATTCACGCTTGATTTTCCATAACGGATGTTCTTATCAGCAGGTACACCCGGACGCACGCCCGCAGGGTGTGCAGGGATGTACTATACCAGCAAGCAACGCCTTTTGGGGACAAAAGGCAGCTTGACAGGGGCATCCCCCTGTAACCCCTGCGCCGCCGAGCGCGGCAATATCGCTATATGGAGGAATGAACATGACCAAACGAAACATTGAGATCAAGGTGCGGCTAAGTCGCAAGGAAGCGGAAAATCTGAATAAACAAGTGAAAAAATGCCGTCTGTCCCGCGAAGCCTACCTTCGCCATCTGATCACCGGAGAGGTACCCCGTGAAGCACCGCCGCCGGAATACTTTGCCTTTATGCGTGAGATGCACTATGTGGGGCACAACCTTAACCAGATCGCACAGAAAGCCCATGTACTGAATGTGGTGGATGCAAAGCGCTATGACGAGGACAACAAGCGACTGGACAAGCTCATCCGGGAGGTTACAGCGGCGGTCGTGCTTCCGGCAAAGCGGGAGTAATGCCATGGCTACCACATCCATCTGGGCGGTCAAGGGCTGGCTGGGCAAGGTGGTGCTGTATATCGAAAACCCGGACAAGACGGATAATCCGAAATTCTATCGGCAAGAGGAACTGACCGATGTGCAGACACAAAGCCTTTCGGATGTGATCGATTATGCTGTCCGTGCGGAGAAAACAACGGTCACACCGGACGACGAGAGTGCAATGGTGGTACGGCAATTTATCAGCGGCATCAACTGCCTGCCGTCCACGGCACGGGACGAGATGCTGGCAGTAAAAAAGCGTTTCGGCAAGGAGGACGGTGTAATCGCCTACCATGGGTATCAGTCCTTCGCGCCCGGCGAGGCCACGCCGGAGTTGGCGCATGAGATCGGCGTGAAGCTGGCGCAGCGGCTTTGGGGCGAACGGTATCAGGTACTGGTGGCGACCCATCTGGATAAGGAAAATCATCTGCACAATCATTTTGTGCTGAACACGGTATCCTTTGTGGACGGCATCAAATACCACCGCACCGAAAAAGATTATCATGATATGCGCACCGTGTCCGACACCCTTTGCCGGGAATATAACTTGTCGGTCATCCAACGGCCGCAAGCCGGGAAGTCAAAACACTATGGGGAATGGCGTGCAGAGCAGGAGCAGCGCCCCACCTGGCGCGGACTGATCCGCAGCGAGATCGACGAGCTGATCCGGCAGAGCGTCACCGAAAAGCAGTTTTACTATCTGCTTCGCCAAAAGGGCTATGAGGTGAAATTCGGCAAGGATATTTCGGTGCGCCCTCCCGGTAAGGAGCGCTTTGTCCGTCTGACCCGGAATTTCGGAGAGGCTTACACCGCCGAGGCCATCCGGCAGCGTATTTTGCAACAGCCCCTGCCGCAGCCGGAGCGGCAAATGACCGATACACCAAGTCCAAAAACCTACCGCGTCCAAGGCAGCCGGCAAACTGCGCGCAAGATCACCGGCTTTCGCGCACTGTATTTCTATTACTGCTACAAGCTCGGTATCTTCCCCAAAGGCCGTCCGCAAAACCGGGCGCGGCTCCATTTTCTGCTGCGGGAAGATCTGCTCAAACTGAATAACATCTCACAGGAAGTACGGCTGCTCGCACAGCATCAAATTGATACCGCCGAGCAGCTTGCTTTATATAAAAAGGAACAGGAGGTGAATATCCGAGAATTGTCCGCCAAACGCCGGGTACTGCAAAATGCGCTGCGCACAAAGGCAGTCCGGGACAGTCCCAAACAGGCCGACGCACATCGGGCGCAGATCCGGGAGTTGTCCGAAAGGCTCAAAGCGCTGCGCCGGGAAGTGCATCTGTGCGACGATATTGCCGAGCGCTCCGGCGTGATGGCGGAGAAACTGAAAGCTGTCCGGGAGGACGCACAAAAACAACGACAAAAGGAGGAACAACAGCATGAACACATCCGGAGACGCAGCTGAACAGGTCGTCCGACTGAGCTTGGAGGGCATGGAGGTTGCGGCAAAAATCACCGGCAGTGCGGCAAAGGAGGTGGCGGCGCTTCTGTACGCAGCACTGAAAAACCGGGACAAGAACAAAATCAAAGGACGCCAGCGGCTTACCTCCATGCTGCGCAGCGGCAAGGAGCTGACTATTTTCACCGTCAAAAACAAGGACATGGCCCGCTTTGTGGCCGATGCCAAGCGCTACGGCGTAGTCTACTGCGTTCTGCGGGAGGCAAAGGACAACCCACACGGCGTCAGTGAGATCATGGTACGCGCCGAAGATGCCGCCAAGATCAACCGCATTGTGGAGAACATCAAAATCGCCACGGTATCCGACCCCGAAGTCATCCGTGAAAACGCGGAAACAGGACGGGATAAGAATAAGGATGCCGCCGGGCAGACGGCTCCCGAACAGGAGCGCCCGCAAAAGAGTGAGGACGACCGGCTGCTGGATGAAATGATGGCAGCTCCTACGCAGAAGCAGGAGGCTGCCCAAGAAAACCCCACGGCGGCCCGGACGGAGAAATCCCGTCCGTCCGAGCCTTCCTCAAAATCCAGAAAGAGATCCGCCGAGGGTACTGCTAAGGAAGATCGTCCATCTGTCCGCGAGGAGCTGAAGGAGATCCGCCGTGAGCAGCAGGAGACGGAGGAGCGCAGGCCGACCGAACGCAGCAGACCCGCCAAGAGTACACGACCGCAAAATGAACACCGACAGACTCCGCCGAAAAAGCGGGTCAGAAAAAGTAAGGAGAGATAAGCTATGGCAAACTTCGATGATCTTTTTACCGCCCCCACTGCCACGGAAACGCAGAGCGACCGTCCGCAGCTGACCAAGGAGGAATATGCCGCCAAGAAGAAGGCGGAACGCGACAGCCTGTATGCACTGGCGGATGAAATGGCTCAAGAGGTCATGCGGGACGGAGAAGCCTTTCGGGGCTTTCTGGATGTGCAGGCACGATTTAACCGCTATTCGGCCACAAACGCGCTGCTGATCTATGCACAGAACGATGAGGCCACCCGTCTGCGGGACTTTGACGGCTGGAAAGAACGCGGCATCTATGTCCGCAAAAACGAGACAGGCATTTCCATTCTGGAGGCCGGGGACAGCTATGTGACCGAGGATGGCCGCACCGGCTACTACTATAATGTGAAAAAGGTCTTTGACATCGGCCAAACGGACGCCAAACGCCAGCGGCAGCCGCAGGTGCATTATGATGACCGCCTGCTGCTTTCTGCACTGATCGCCAAGCGCCCGGTGCCCATTGAAATGGCCGACAGCGTGCAAAACGGTGCGGTGTATGACTATGAGCGCAAAACCATCTTCGTCCAGCGCGGTATGGACGGGCAAGACCTGTTTCGCAGCGTATCGCTGGCACTGGCTCGTGCCGAGATGGCGCAGCAGGAAAACAGTACCCCGCAGGCTGACGCCTTCAAAAGCTACTGCGTTTCCTATATGCTGTGCCGCAAGTACGGTGTGGACACACAGGGGTATGATTTCAGCCGCTTGCCCGATGAGCTGAAAAATGCGGAGCCGCAGACCATTCGCGGTGAGTTGACCGACATTCGTGACACGCTGCAGACCATGACCGGCAAAATGGCGCGGACGCTGGAGCAAAGCCGCACGGCAACGCAAAAGGAAACCGGAAAGGAGCGATGAGCCATGGAAAAACAGGATATGCGTGTATTGACCCTTGATCCGTATCAGCACGGCGTCGTGATCAATGCACTCAATAACCTGCGTAACGAATTGATCGAGGACAAACGCCCCACCGATATTGTCGATGAAGTTCTCATTAAAACCGTTGACGCACCGAGCAAATCCAAAAGAGTCAAGCAGAAAGATGAACGGTAAACAAAAATGGCTGTGGTATGCGACGGGGCTGATCCCTGCGGTGTGGCTGGGGCTGCTGATCGCCCCGGCTGCTTCCGGTGGCCTTCCCGAGATCCTTCGGCAATTTCCATCGGCAATGAATGAGCCGTTTCATATCGAGTGGTGCGAGGACAGCCTGAAAACTGTCCTCGTTTTCATTGCCCTGTATGCCATGGTGATCGGGGTCTATCTTTCCACTCGCCGTCATTACCGGCGCGGCGAGGAACACGGCTCTGCCAAATGGGGCGATGCGGAAACCGTGAACCGAAAGTATCGGGCACGCCCGCCAAAGCCAAACAAGGTGTTCACGCAGCACATCCGTATGGGACTAAACGGCCGCAAGCACAAGCGCAACCTGAATACCGTTATCATCGGCGGCAGCGGCGCGGGCAAGACCCGTTCGTATGCCAAGCCCTGCCTGTACGAGGCTTGCCTGTCACCGCAGGGTTCGTCCTTTGTCTGCCTTGACCCCAAAGGCGAGCTGCTTCGCGATTCCGGACGGCTGCTGGAGGAATCCGGATATGAGATCCGGGTGCTGGATCTGCTGCACATGGAGAAAAGTCACTGCTATAACCCCTTCGTCTATCTGACCGATGACAACGAGGTGCAGATGCTGGTGACGAATCTGTTCAAGGCGACCACACCCAAGGGCAGCCAGACCAATGACCCGTTTTGGGACACGACGGCTGCTATGCTGTTGTCGGCACTGGTCTACTATCTCTACCACGAAGCGCCGCCCGACGAGCAAAACTTCCCGATGGTCATGGAGATGCTGCGCGCCGGCGAGGTGCGGGAGGAGGATGATTCCTACCAGTCGCCGCTGGATGTGTTGTTTGAGCGGCTGGAAATGCGCGACCCGGAGCATATCGCTGTCAAGTATTATAAGGACTATCACTCCGGCAGCGCCAAAACACTGAAAAGCATCCAGATTACACTGGCGGCAAGGCTCGAAAAATTCAATCTCTCGTCTGTGGCGGCGCTGACCGCCACGGACGAACTGAATTTGCAGGATATGGGCGAAAAGCGTGTGGCACTGTTTGCGCTGATCTCGGACAGTGATACGAGCTTCAACTTTTTAGTATCCGTTTTGTATCAGCAGCTCTTTCAGCAGCTTTTTGATAGTGCTGACCACAAGCATGGCGGCAGCCTGCCCGTCCCCGTACACTTTCTCATGGATGAGTTCGCGAACATCTCACTGCCGGAGGATTTTGACAAAAAGCTATCCACCATGCGTTCCCGCAATGTGTTCGTGTCCATCATCCTGCAAAACATTGCGCAGTTAAAGGCGCTGTTTGAAAAGCAGTGGGAGAGCATTTTGGGCAACTGCGACGAGCTGCTGTATCTCGGCGGCAACGAGCAGGGATCCCACAAGTACATCTCGGAACTGCTCGGCAAGGCCACGATCGACACGAACACCTACGGAAGATCGTCCGGGCGAAACGGCAATTACAGCACCAATTATCAGATCACCGGGCGTGAGTTGATGACACCGGATGAGGTGCGGATGCTGGACAACGGCAAGGCGCTGCTGTTCATTCGCGGCGAATTACCGGTCTGCGACGACAAGTTTGACATCATGACCCATCCGCTGGTGTCGCACACCCCGGACGGCGGCGCACCGCCTTATATCCACGGAAGCGCCGAGTACGCCATTGCAGCGATCACCATTCACGACCGGCTTCTGCCAACGGATCCCGTGGCAGTTCCGAGCGAAAACGAAACCCAATACGAGCTCCTTTCCAACGAGGAATTGGAGGCAATTTATGAGCTGGAGGAAAAACCCAATGAAGCATCTCAAAAGCACTAAGAAAAGCAAACACACCCACACCCGTCCTCTGCCTATAGGGAAAAAGAGCAGGGGTGTCCTGGCGGTCTATGCCGCTGTTGTGTTCACCGTATGTTGTCTGCCCATGACAGCCTTTGCCGCAGGAAATGACCCGTTGGCGGTCATCAACAATCTGTCTGATTTTATCTTCGGCGTGATCCGCGCGGTCGGTCTGATTCTGCTGGGCTGGGGTATTGTGCAGATCGGTCTGTCCTTTCAGAGCCACGACCCCAGCCAGCGCAGCAACGGATTTCTAACACTTGCCGGCGGTGTCGTCGTGACCTTTGCTAAGGAAATCCTGACGCTGATCACGGGTTAATGGAGGAAACGGTCATGGAAAAGTGCCAATGCTATATCCATTCGCTGAAGCAGGGTGAAAATCATGTGCTCGGAGAGGCGACGATTTTGAAACGCCTCGGAGACAATGACTATCTGGCAGAGTATAACGGCGTAAAATGCCATGCGATCTTCAACCCCTTTGCCGGGCACTACTTTGTGGATGATGTGTATGGCGTGATCCGCAGCACACCCGACCGGGGCGAGCGATAATCAAAATACGGCAGCGAGGGGCAGGCTTCGTGCCTGCCCCCTTATGCTGTCGGGAAAGGAGGCAGCTATATGAGTGATAACTGGGTCGTACAGAATCTCGAAAATGCACTTGAAACTTGGAATGAAAAGCTGGCGGAAATATGGCAGCTGCTCACACAGTCCCCCGAAAACTTCAAGGGCGGCACAATATGGAATGTGATCAAGACCATTAACGCTACTGTGCAGGCCATCGGCTTGGCGTTGTTGGTGCTTTTTTTCGTGGTAGGTATCGTCAAGACCTGCGGCTCCTTTGCCGAGGTCAAAAAGCCGGAGGTGGCGATCAAGCTGTTTGTCCGCTTTGCACTGGCGAAAGCGGTCGTCACCTATGGGTTGGAACTGATGATGGCGCTGTTTTCCATTGTGCAGGGCGTTATTTCCACCATAATGACGGCGGCCGGTATGGGCACAGCACAGCAGACCGTGCTTCCGGCAGAGATCGTGACCGCCATTGAGGACTGCGGCTTTTGGGAAAGTATTCCACTCTGGGCGGTGACCTTGATCGGCGGATTGTTTATCACGATCCTCTCGTTTATCATGATCCTCTCCGTTTACGGGCGCTTTTTCAAGCTCTATATTTACACAGCTATCGCGCCGGTACCGCTGGCTACCTTTGCCGGTGAACCGAGTCAGCAGGTGGGTAAGAGCTTTCTGAAATCCTACGCCGCCGTTTGCCTGGAGGGCGCGATCATTGTGTTGGCCTGTATCATCTTTTCTCTGTTCGCATCCACTCCGCCCGTGGTTAATCCGAACGCAGCGGCGGTCACACAGGTGTGGTCTTACATTGGCGAGCTGATTTTTAACCTGCTTGTACTGGTGGGAACGGTAAAAATGGCAGACCGCGTAGTACGCGAAATGATGGGTCTTTAATTTGAAGGAGGAAATACAATGATTCAAAATAATGTAATTCGCAGCGATGATCCCCAGGCGGTGGAGAAGCTGCAAGCGAAGCTCGATAAGCTGACTAAGCAGCACACGCGTATGAAGGAGATCAATGCCTACTTCAAGAAACACGCCACGGCGCTGGGTTGTCCCGGCCTTTCGGACGCGGAGGCGGCCAAGCTGGACGCGCGTGTGCAAACCGGCTATTCGTGGGAAAAGCAGCCCTATCCGTCTTATATACTCAGCGGCAACACAGCGGAAATGCGCAGACTTAGGCAGCGCATTGAGGAGGTGTCCCGAACACAAAACACGGAATATGTAGGCTGGGATTTTCCGGGCGGTCATGCCGAGGCAGACAAGGAAGATAATCGCCTGCGCCTGTATTTTGACGGAAAGCCCACGGAGGAACAGCGAAGCAAGCTAAAATATAACGGCTTCAAATGGGCACCGTCTGTCGGCGCATGGCAGCGTCAGCTCAATGACAATGCTATTTATGCTGCCTCGCGGCTGGATTTTCTCCGCCCAGAGAGCGGTGAAAGCCCCACGGCACTCCAACCGAAAGCACCAGCTAAAAGCACACCGGAGAGAGGATAACGACTATGGAAATCAAGATTAACCGCGAGATACGCGAATATAAAGAGAATATGTTTTTCGGGCTGTCGCTGCGGCAGCTCGTTTTTTCTGTGCTGGCCTGCGGTGTTGCCGTCGGTATTTATTTCGGTCTGCGGAATGTGCTGGGTACGGAAACAGTCAGCTGGCTGTGTATCCTCGGCGCGGCTCCCTTTGCCGCCATGGGCTTTGTAAAATACCACGGCATGACGGCGGAAAAATTCGTGATCGCATGGGTACGCTCGGAATTTCTGATCCCCAGGCGGCTGACCTTCAAGCCGAAGAATTTATACCGCGAAGCCATGCAGGAAGCGCACGCCAAAGCCCAAAAACGACACTGACATTGGAAACTTGGGTGCATTTTACCCTAAGTTCAAAACGACATCCGACCACACCCGAAGGAGGCAAAAATGCTGAAAACACTGAAAAACATCCGCCGCAGAGATACGGATAAATATATGATCCCTCACAGCGTGCAGGAGGTGATCCCCATCCGCACGGTCTGGAAAAGCGGTATTTTGCTTGTGGGGCAGAACCGCTATAGCCGCACCTGGCAGTTTTCCGACATCAACTACGCGCTGGCCGGCGAGGAAGATCAGAAATCCATGCTGCTGGGGTACAGCGCCCTGCTGAACCTCTGCGACAGTAACGCCGACACCAAGTTGAGCATCGTCACCCGAAAGCTCAACCGCCGTGATTTTGAGGAATACATCATGATCCCTTATGAAAACGACGGCCGCGACCATTACCGCAAGGAATATAACGATATGCTGCTGGAAAAAGCATCCCACGCCAGCGGTATGATCCGCGACCTATATATCACGGTGACGATCACACGCAAAAGCTATAAGGAGGCCGAAAGCTATTTCGCCCGCACCGGTTCGGAGTATACGCTGGCGCTCTCCCGCCTCGGCTCGCGCTGCACGGAGCTGGATATGATGGATCGGCTGCGCATTCTGCACGGCTTTTTCCGTCACGGCGAGGAAGCGGACTTTCATTTCGACCCAAAGCTGTCCATGAAGCTGGGTCACAGCTTTAAGGACTACATCTGTCCGGACAGCTTTGAATTTGACCGGGACTGTTTCCGCATGGGCGACCGTTACGGCCGTGTGCTGTTCCTCAAGGATTACGCCGCCTATCTGCGGGACGATATTCTTTCGGAGCTGTCCGGCATTGACCGGCCGATGATCCTGTCTATTGATGTGGTACCGATCCCCATGGACGAGGCAATCCGCGACGGAGAAAGCCGTCTGCTCGGCGTAGAGAGAAACATCGTGGACTTTTTACGCAAACAGCAGCAAAACAACAATTTCTCCGGCACGATCCCCTACGACATGGAAAAGCAGCGGGCGGAGATGAAGGAATTTCTTGACGACCTCACCTCCCGTGACCAGCGAATGCTTCTGGGCATGGTGACGCTGGTGCATACGGCGGACAGCAAGCAGCAGCTGGACGCTGACACCGACTATATCCTCACCTCTGCCACACAGCGAATGTGCCAAATGGCCACGCTGCGCTTTCAGCAGATGGACGGCCTGAACACAGCACTGCCCATTGGTGTGCGGAAAATTGATATTCTGCGCACCTTCACCTCGGAAGCGCTGGCGGCGCTGATGCCGTTCCGTGTGCAGGAGATCATGGAGGCGGGCGGCATTTATTACGGTGAGAACGCCATCTCCGGCAATCTGCTGCTGTGCAACCGTGCAAATCTGCTCAACCAATCCACCATCATTACCGGCGTACCCGGCAGCGGCAAATCTTTTTCGGCAAAGGAGCTGATCGTCTTTCTGGCGCTGGCCACGAAGGATGATATTTTGATCTGTGATCCCGAGCGCGAGTATTATGCGCTGGGTCAGGCGCTGGGCGGTGAGGTCATCCGCATTGCGGCGGGCAGCCCCGACCATATCAACGCCATGGACATGGTGGAGGGCTACGGCGACGGCGGCAACCCGGTAGTAGATAAATCCGAGTTTATCCTGTCCCTGTTTGAACAGCTTGACCGCGGCGGCATCGGCCCCTTGCAAAAGAGCATCATCGACCGGTGCGTAGACGCCGTGTATGCGGCCTATAAGCGCGGCGGCCCTGTCCCGACGCTTCGTGTTCTCCGGGAAAAGCTGCTGGCACAGCCGGAGGAAGAAGCCCGCGATCTGGCGCTGGCGCTGGAGCTGTTCACCACCGGCAGTCTGGATGCCTTTGCCCATGAAACCAACGTGGACACCCAAAACCGCATCGTTATCTATGACATTATGGATCTGGGGCGTCAACTCAAAACCATGGGGCTTCTGATTATCACCGATGCCATGCTCAACCGCGTGACGGAAAACTGGCGCAAGGGCAAGCGGACGCACCTGTTCATCGACGAATTTCATGTGGTCTTTCAGAATCCGTACAGCGCGGATTTCTTTGATTCCGCATGGCGTCGCTTCCGTAAACGCGGTGCCTATCCCACCGCCATTACGCAGAATGTGGAGTATCTGCTGGATTCCGTTCAGGCCAGCACCATGCTGTCGAATTCCGAAATGCTGATCCTGCTCAATCAGGCTCCCAGCGACCGGGAGAAACTGGCAGCACTTTTGAACATTTCCCCGGAGCAGACCGGCTATATCACCAACGCCCCGGCAGGCTGCGGCCTTTTGCGCTACGGCGGCGCACTGGTGCCCTTCAAAAATCAGTTTCCGAAAGATACGGAGCTGTACCGCCTTATGACCACCAAACCGGATGAGAGCATTATTGTGGGAGGAAATACGAAATGAGAGGTGCACAGAAACATCATGGCGGATATTAAAACAAAAGAGTCGGTTCGGGGTACGGTCAAGACCATTGACCGTGCTGCCGTTGTCTCTGAACGCATCAAATCTGCCGCCGTTCGCACCAAGGACACTGCGGATACCGCTGAAAAAAACGCCGCTCCTGCGGAGACTTCTCCGCAGGAGTACGGCGCACAGCAGATCAAAGATACCGTGCGACGATGTGTGGCAGGAACCGAGGTTCAGCTGCAAAAACGCGGACGGCGCGGGTTTTCCGATGCGAAGCGCAATGCCGGTAAAGCACGGGACAACATTCAGAAATGCAAGGATGCGTTCAAGGGAACCCAGCCGAAAAAAGCCACACAGCAAGCGGTTCAGAAAGCCGGAAAGGGTACGCTCAAAACGGCACAGTCTGCCGGAAAGGGCTCCGTAAAGGGCGCACAGAAGGGGGTCAAAACCGCGCAGCAGACCGGGCGGGCAGCAGTAAAAACAGCGCAAACCACGGCTAAGACCGCCAAGGTGACGGCAAAGGCTTCCGCAAAAGCGGCGCAGAAAACCGTACAGGCGGCAAAGGCGGCAGCCAGGGCTACGGTACAGGCCGTTAAGGTTGCCGCAAAAGCCACCGTTGCGGCGGTCAAAGCGATCATTGCCGGAACAAAGGCGCTGATCGCCGCCATTGCCGCAGGCGGCTGGGTCGCGGTAGTCGTCATCCTTGTGCTTTGCGTGGTCGGGCTGATTGCCAGTTCCTGCTTCGGCATCTTCTTCTCCGGCGAGGATAGCGGCACGGGACAGACCATGCGGCAGGTGGTACAGGAGATCAACACCGATTATCAATCGCAGATCGACGCTGCAAAAGCAGGCAGCACCTATGACGAACTGGAAATGTCCGGCTCCCGTGCGGTCTGGCCGGAGGTGCTGGCCGTTTATGCGGTGAAAACCACTACTGACCCCGATGATCCGCAGGAGGTCGCCACGGTGGACGATAGTAAGAAAGTCATCCTCAAGGATATTTTCTGGCAGATGAACGACCTGTCTTCCCGCACGGAGAGCAAGACTGAGGATGTCATCACTGAAACCGACGACGGCCACGGAAACATTGTGGAAACCGTCACGACGGTCACACGCACCTATCTCTATATCACGGTCAGCCACAAGACCGCCGAGGAAATGGCTGAGCAATTCGATTTCACCGCCGACCAGCGGCAGCAGCTTTCCGAACTGCTTGCCGAGGAAAACCGCAAATTGTGGTCATCCGTTCTCTACGGCATCTATTCCGGGGACGATACCATCGTTACAGTGGCGCTGTCGCAGGTCGGAAATATAGGCGGCGGACCATACTGGTCTTGGTACGGATTCGGCAGCCGTGTGGAGTGGTGCGCCTGCTTTGTCAGCTGGTGTGCCGACCAGTGCGGTTATATCGACACCGGTGTCTGCCCGAAATTTTCCGGTTGCGGAAACGGCGTGCAGTGGTTTCAGGAGCGTGGGCAATGGCTGGACGGCTCCGCCAAGCCTGTTCCCGGCATGGTTATCTTCTTCGACTGGGACAACAAGGGCGGCTCCGGCCCCCAGGATGGGGAGGCTGACCATGTGGGCATCGTCCAGAAGGTGGAGGACGGAATCATCTACACCGTAGAGGGCAATTCCGGAAACCTCTGCCGGGTGAACCGCTATCCCATAGGACATTACGAGATTCTGGGATATGGTGTTCTGTGCCCGTAACAAAGAAAATGGTGTCACCCCATCGGGTGGCACCATTTTTCTGAAAAGCAACGCAACAAACGAATTGACGATAATGTGCTAAATAGTATAATGAATTTGTAGTAAACTCACGGAAAAGGAAAGCGTCTGTAGATTTCGTAAATTTACCCCATTTGCGATAGCGCTGCCAAAAGCTGTTGATATTGGAGCGTTTCCGGAAAAACTGACGGAGACGGTGACGGCGCAAATTCTGCGGCCAGCGCCGGAGCAAGGAAGCAAATGCTTTGGATCACCCGCATTTTGTGCTCCAGGGACGAATGGACATAGACTTGAAGTGTGGTGCGGACATCCGCATGACCCAGCATCTCGCTCAGGCTCTTTACATCTATCCCACGCTCCACACAGCGGGAGGCGTATGTGTGCCGCAGCGTGTGAAAATTTCGGTACGGGATACCCGCTGCTTTCAGCAAAGCCCGGTACTGATATTGCATTGTCCGTGGCTCCATCGGCACATTTTTCCCAGTCAAGAGATAGTTTTCGCCGTTGGGATGGGACTGGACCAGCTTTTGCAGAAGGGCGGCCATGTCCCCCGGCAGCGGGATAGTACGCCGGGCGCTGTCACTTTTGGGCGGCAGCACCATCAGACTGGTGCGGTCCCCACTGCGGATGCGCTGTACGGTTTTGCGGACATGGACTACCCCATTCCGCAGGTCAATATCCTTATATTGCAGAGCGCACAGCTCCCCAAGACGCAAGCCGGTGTTCAGTGTCAGCAAAATGCCGATACCGGTTGTCGTCGGTTCGTCCATGATCATCTGTGCCAACCGCTGGATCTCGTCCGGATAGAAGATGTCGATCTGCTTTCGTCGATACGCTGGCAGCTCCACAGTCATCCCCGGACTGGGGCAGTCCAGCTTTTTGGCGCTGTATCTCAGGATGGACTTCAATAACACCCCCACGTCTCTGGCGCTCTTCCCGGAAAGACCGTTTTTCTGTAACCGACGAAGAAATTCGGAAATTTGGTTCGCCGTCAGTTGGCTGAGAAGAACGGCCCCAAAAACGGGCAGAATATAGCGTTTCAGTACATAGGTGTACCTGGCAAGGGTGGACCGTTTCAAGTCATCCTGCTTGTCCGCAAGAAACCGCTCCGCAGCCTGATTCAGTGTGAGCGAGGAAGCTGCTACCGGTGCTTCTCGACAGGCGTCCAAACATTTCTGCCGTTTCGCACGGCACTCCCGATAGCTTCCGGCATAAACATAGCCGTACTCGGCCCGGCCGGAGGGCGACCGTCCCCGGATATACCGCCCCTCCCACCGGCCGTCTTTTCGCTTGTAAATGTTCTCTCCACGCTTCGGCATATAGGCTCCTCCTTGACGATGTATTTGACGGCGTATTTTACTTGCATTTCCCGTTTTGACCGATACAGTTGGCACAAATGCGCTGAAACCGAGTATAACTATCATGCGTATTTGTAATTTGCATGAGATTTTGCTAAATTCCGGCAATACGGTCATTGACTTTTGCGGTGAGTGCCGATATAATATAGATGGTTAGATAGATTTAGGTATCGCAAATGGGGTAAATTTACGAAACCCCATTTCCGGAATTCCTATTCTATCATTCCCCATCAAGCCTAAGTTGATTCTCGAAAATAAAATAATTGAATCCGATGATGCGACACGGCGGTCATCCGAGCCGGAAACGGCCAGGTGATTGCCTAAAAGGAAAGGGGTGTAATGCCCCATGCGGTCGGCACTGTAAGCGCAAGGATATGATCGAGGCGGGAAACCGCTGGGGCGAAAGCCCGTCATTGCGAGAAATCGTGAGAAGGTAGATCATGGACGCAGAGGAAGATCCTCGTGGCGCAAGTCAGTAGAATTGTGTAGTTTAGGATTCCGGGCAGCGGGCGCTCTCTCCGTGGTGCTATATGGCAGGAGTGTACGCTGATGACCCATTATGGGTTTATCGGCGTATTATTTTTACCATTTACGAACACGGAGGAGGTGTGCCCCTATGGGGAAGGTCGCAGGCGCTCAGAATTTTGATGGCAGGAACTGGCACGAACAGCATATCGCAAAGCGGACACGGGCGGCCCTGGACGAGCAGGACCGGGCCTTTGCGGAGCGTCATGCCGGGGATACGCTGGCGGAATTGGCCTGTTATCTGCGGCGCTGCGCCGAACATTGGGGACGGTCCCCTGCCCCATGTGAGATCGTCGGCGGAAGCTACATTGCCGAGCGGTTCGGCAGTTGGTCGGACGCTCTGCGGGCGGCGCACCTGAATCCTGCGTACAGTCACCCGCATAACCGGTCCAATGGCCGATATCAACGGGAAAAGAAACGCCAAATCGAGCTGTACCGGGTGGAGCGGGACGCAAAACGGGCGGACCGGGAAAAGAAGAATCTGGAACGCCAGCGCATCAATGCCGCACGGGCGGCGGCCAAGCAGGCGGACGAGCCTTGCGAAGCCGAGCCGACAGAGGCCGCTCTCTGAACGGCAAGCAATTTCGGTAAGCACGTTGCCAAAGCGGCAGCGAGTTTATAATAAAAATTCTCTAAGGAGGAAAACAACATGAAGAAAAGGCTTTTGTCTCTGATCATGGCTGTCATGATGGTCGTTGTGCTGGTCGTCCCGGCCGCAGCTGCCACCACGGACACGAATGAGCCCGCCACGGTGACCGTGTACATCACAGAGGGCTTGTTTGACGAAGGAGGCTTTGCCAATGGGGCCCCTCGTCAGCAAGCGTACATCAAGGACGGGGAGCCTGATGCTTCCGACTGGATGACTCAGCTGCCGTTCGACGAAGAATTCACGCCTATGGTTTTGGACAGCGACACCATCGCTGCACTCATGGATCGCAGCCTGTACAGCGCTCCTGATTCCTACACCGAAGAAAATCCGAACCCCAATGTACTGGATGCAATTATTGTTGCGCTCATGCTGAATGGCTATACGGATATCGCTGGCGGCTGGGATACCATTAACACTCCGAATGGTGGCTATATCCATACCGTAGCACCCGTGCAGCCCACCTATCAGCCGACTACGCAGGAGACCATTGCCGGAACTACCTACAATGTTTACCGTGGCTTTGGTTGGAACATCGCCTGCACTCAGGGTGACAGCATTCAGGCCCTCAGCCTGTATGGCACCAACTATTCCCTGACTGATGGAATGGTAATTGTATTTGACTTCAGCGCTTATACTCTGTACGATGTGAATTGACCTAAAAATTTCTCATGCGGAGGGGCGGGATAGCCCGCCCCTCCGCATTTTGAAT
>OMDX01000382.1_pt1 | contig 17005 bp, 12 predicted proteins | sample 1673711 | NCBI WGS metagenome assembly OMDX01 (sample SAMEA103958123, study PRJEB25191) | human gut metagenome
AAGCTTTATTTCGGGTTTGCAAATCAAATTACCGTTCTCATCCGAAATTTCGAATGACACGGCAATTTCCCAAATTGCGGAAAGCTCGGTTTCAAGTGAAGCCGCATCAATTTCAATTTCAAAAAGCATACGATCATCACTTCGCAGAATTTTTGAAAAACTCACACATTCGACGGGCCGCCCGTTGATGAACAAACATTTTTCAAAGCTTGAAATGCTTATCGTCTTCCCGCTTTCGTTTTTGACGTAAACGGGGATAAGCGGATTTTTGTTTGCAAGATCAAGGTTCTCAATGGGTCCGGCAACCAACATGCAAACTCCGTTTTCATCATAATTGGCATACTGATTGGAAAAGTCAAAGTTTCCGACTCTGCCGGGAATCGCAACGGAAGCCGAACCGCGTGAAAGAATTTCGGCGTTTTCGTTTGTCAGCGTGATATCAAACTGCACATCCGCAATTCTGCCGATGCTGTATAAAAGCAGCTGTGCTTTCGTGAAAAGCGGAATGCTGATAACAGCATGTTTTTGCGGATGAATACGGAAGGAGGCATGATCAAATTCGTTAAAAACAACAAGGTTGTTGATTTTGATATAACCGACGTTCACCTCCGCGGGCTTGGCAGCGGCGTTTTCAAATTCAAGCAGCACACGGTATTTTTCGTTGACGGTGATGAGTGCGGATGAAACAAGGCTCAATCCGTCGGATTCAAAACCGTGAGAGTCATTGAAAGCGTTCAACTTATCATAATGAATGGCCTGAGCAATATCGCCTGCAATATAGCCGCTGTAATCATATGCGCCCGGCTCCCGCGGCTGTGCGGAAGCGGCGGACAGGTGGGCAAGCTCCGTAAAGTATTTTTCGCCCGAAGCGGCTGCAATGCGGAATTCAATGTCAATGGAGGAAATTTCCCGAATGCCGTACAGCATCATATCAAGAATCGGCATGTACAGACTGAAATCTTCGGCTTTGCCCGCAGCAAATTTGTGCCTGAAGTCAACTTCAACAAGGCAGTCGTTCACATAAATCGAAATATCGGAAACAAGCAAGTCATCCGCCGATTTATTTTTCGCCGTAAGCTTCAGCACGGCAAAATCATCGATATAAACCAATTCGTTCGCCGAAATCGATATGCGATCATCATCGTGAAGAACCGCCCGGCTGACGGTCGCTGCCCTTGAAAAGGGTTTGGTCGAAAACTTTTTGTATTCGATCGCGGAATCCGTCGGAGTGGGCTGTGCGGTATCGGCCGCGCTCGGGAGCAGGGTCGGACTTTGCGACGGGATCGAATCCTCTCCCCCGTTTGCGCCGGGCGTGTCGCAGGCAAAAAAGCTCAGCAGCATAATGAGCGCAAGAAGAGCGGCGGCGGTTTTTTTGAACATGAGTGCTTCCTCCGTGAATTTGTTTGCAAAAAATCAATCGGCCTGAAGTGAATTGCCGACTTAAGCCTGCGGTGTGCAGCAGGGGTAAGCGGAACTCATTCGGAGCATTTCCGAAACCGATGTTGTATCGCAAGTCTATTATATCATTTAAGACGGGCAGACGCAAGTGAAGGAACATTTTCACGCCTTAACTTTTTAAAAAAACGATTAAAAGGTATTCGGACAAAGCAAACGGCGGAGCCGAGCCTTTCGGAAAGCGAAGCATCGTGAACGCTCCCGATGCTTGACACGGACGCGGGCGGGTGGTACTATATCGGCGGCGCAGGCATACAGCAGGCGAAAACGGAACGGAGAGGGCAAACAATGGCATACAAAAACTCACGGCAGAATGCGGCCGAAACAAAAACTTCATCCGAAAAAAACGAAAAGAAGCTTAAAAAGCTTGTTTACGGGCTGCGCATCGGTGCGGCGGCATATTTGCTGTTGGCGTTATTCGGTGCGGCTGCCGTGAACGCAAGCGGAGCAGCGGCATCAGCGGATTGGAATACTGTGAGCAGGCTGTCCGAAATCATCGCTGCGGTTTTCTTTCTTATCTTCGGCGGTTCAATATTGGCAAACGCTTTCCGCAGGCGCAATTATATTTCCCCTGATTTGAAAAAACTTTTCGAACAGGGAAAGGTCACGGAAAAATATGTGCGCACAACTCCGAAAACAAACTTTGTCTGCCGCTGCGTATTCTCCGGAATTGTTATTGCTGCGGCATCGGTTCTGCTGATAACGGCGATCGTTCGGCTGTTTTGAATTGCAGAAGATTGCTGCGGAAAGCTCCCCAAAAAAGGCAGCCGCTTATTCGGCTGTTTTTTGTTTTTCGGCGGCGTATTTTCGACACATAATATGTGCAGCCGTGCCCGTCTTACGTTATTGTAAGGCACGCTGAAAGCTGTTCGTAAGGTTTTTAATTTACAATAAGGGGTATAATCAGCAGCAAAGCGGACAGCGGGCGGAAACCCGCTGTCGGATCGGAGGCAAAAATGGAGTGTTTGAAGCTGGCGTGGCAAAGCGTTTGCGGAAAAAAGCGCAGCAGCGTTCTTATGAGCGTTATCCTTGCAATATCGTTTGCATTTGCGGTTATCACGCTGTCCGTTTCGGGAAGCATGATAAAAACAAACGATGTGTTCAGAAAAACGACCTACGGCGAGTGGCAGTTGATTCTGCCGGGCATCAATTCAAAGCTTAAGGGTGCAGCCGCAAACAGCGACTGGCTGGATGAACTCGGCGTCATGAATGTTTACGGAACAATCGGGGAGGACGGCATCGGCACAGTGGACGAAACGCTGAAAAAACTCGGCCACATTACGGTTAACGAAGGCAGATTTCCCGAAAGTGACGGCGAAATCGCGATGGAAGCGGATCTTTTGAGCAAACTCGGCATCGATTACACCCTTGGACAGGATGTCACGCTCTCCGTCAGCATTGCGGCGCGGGAAAACTCCGCATTGGGAACGTCGCACCCCGTCAACGTTGTCAGAACATATCGGCTTGTCGGCATTATTAAAGAATACACGGATGTTTGGACTTGGGCAACGAAGCCCGTTTACGAACTTGACGGCACAAGTTCACGCGCCGAAAGCGGAATTTCCGCAACCCTTTGCAGCGCACTCCTGACGGAAAATGCGTGTGCAGAAATTGTGCGGCAGGCGCAATTGCAGGCGGAGGCCTTTAATAATGCAGAGAAGGAGCAGGGCTCCGATCTGCGAATAAAGCTTTGCGATGCACCGACAAGCAATTTTTTCTGCACCGGGTTCGACACGGACAAAACAAACTTTATTGCAAGAGTGTATCAGACCGTGGGCAGCGTGCCTCTTGCATTCAATGCAACAAAGTTTGCGCAGCAGGAGACCCAAACATACAACATTTTCTTTACGGCATTGATTTTTGCCGTCACGCTGCTTGCGGTTGTCTGCGTCAACATAATGCAGATGCAGAAACAGATAAGGCAGATTGCGCTTTTCCGCAGCATCGGCGTAACAAAACGGCAGCTTCGGCAAATGCAGATTTCTGAAATGCTGTTCATCTGCATTCCGTCGGTTGTTCTCGGCATTTTACTCGGCGCGGGCGGCACATGGCTGCTGCTTCGCACGGCGCTGTTCAAAAACAGCGCGGAAATTCTTGTTGATATCCCTTTCAAACAAGTGGGGCTCGCCGTGCTTTGCTGGCTGTTCGGAATCATTCTGATGCGGCTGATCGTTTTCCAAACCGCTCTGCATCAGCCGCTGACGGGCAGGCTGCATGTTGCACGGAAAAAAGCGCGCCGCATTGCGGCGGCAAAGCGTGTGCTGACCGTTGCGCTCGCTTCCCTGTTCTGTGCGGCAGTGTTTTTCATGGCGGTGGAATCCGCATCGCCTTTGAGCAATAAACATGAAACGGAACGGTTCCCCGCATATCAAATCTATTGCAGCAGCGATTTTGACTACGAAAACGATGTGATGCATGAACACCTGATTCCCGAAAAGGCAGTTGAGCAGATGCGCACAATTCAAGGCATGGTGCGGGTCGATCCGTACATACTTATGGAAGTTGAGCTGAATTATGCGGGTTCGGAATCCTCCCCTGCGTTTGCCGCTTCGCGGGCGTCGGACAAAGCGGAGCTTCGCGACGGATACTATTATGTGCCGTATGATGACGGCATACACTCAAATCTGTATGCATACCCCGAATTCATAACGGACAGGCTTCTTGCACGCGATGATGTTGAACTTGATCTTTCGGCATTCGACAGGCAGGCTTATGAGCGGGGTGAACAGGTTCTGCTTTTTGCGGTGCGCGGTTCGGACGGAAATATCATGATTAACTATGGGATGTATGACGATGAACTGCGCGAAACATACGGGGATATTGACAGCATCGGAATAAAGCCGGGCGACAAAATTGAACTTTCGTTTTACGGGGCGGCGCAAAAAAACTATATAGGGGACGAAAGCGAACATTCGCTCAAAACTTTTTCCTATACGGTCGGCGGAATCGTTTATTGTTCCGATATTTCAACATCCGTTACCGAAATAGAAGTCAACGGAGCAAGAACTTTCAACGTTGCCGCTTCAACCGCATTGATTAAAAATGCCTTTGCAGAGCTGACGGATGAATTCCGCGATTACATCGTTGACGGCAGTTATGTAATGAACGGGGATTTTGCTTACACGGGCGCATTTTGCTATGCGGATATCCGCTCCGGATACGCTGCAACGGACTATGTGCTTGCGAAAAAGGCGGCGGACCTCGGAGTGCGAATGTCCAACCGCCGCGAGTCGCTTGCGGCGAATCTGCAAACAAGCATTCAGCAGATAACGCTGATTCTGTCCGTCGGCGGATGCATTGCGGTCATAATGCTGATGCTGCTTATGAACGCGCTCACGCTGGAGGCAAGGGAGCAAATGCGAAACGTCGGAATATTGCGCGCAATCGGCATGTCGGGCAGGCAGGCAGTCGGAAAATTTTCAGGCACGGCATTAATAAACGGCTTGATTGCCGCAGCGGTGGGCTGGGTCGTGTATGCGGGCTATGCAGTGCTTTCGGCGCGGAGGCTCGTGCAGCAATTCCCGGAAGCGTATAACAGCCTGAATTCCGCACTTGCGTCAAAACTGTACGGACTGCAGCGGTTCGGTGCAACCGTTTGGACAATGCTCGGGCTGAGCTTTGCCTGCGCCGCCGTTATCGTGCTGATAAGCCTTGCGGCAAAGGGAAGACTGCTTTGCGGAAGTCCGATTGAAAAACTGAACGAAAACAGAGATTGATTTCGGTTTGGTTCCGCTGTGTTCGGAGCAGCGAAATGCGGACGGAAGCGCGAACGACAAACGGACAAACATAAACCCGCTCCCGGGGACAGCTAACCTCGGGAACGGGTTTTTGCGTTGAAAAAATTTGTTCGGAACGTCAGGCGCAATTATTTCGCATATTCCGTTGCACGGGTTTCGCGAATAACATTGACCTTGATCTGTCCGGGATATTCAAGCTCGGATTCAATGCGCTTGACGATGTCTTTTGCGATAACAACAATATCCGTATCCGAAACGGTATCGGACTTGACCATAATGCGGACTTCGCGGCCCGCCTGAATCGCAAAGCTCTTGTCAACGCCGTCAAAGGAATTGGCAATTTCCTCAAGCTTTTCAAGACGCTTGATGTAATTTTCAAGGGTTTCACGCCTTGCGCCCGGCCTTGCTGCGGAAATTGCATCCGCCGCCTGAACGAGAACGGCTTCAACCGTTCCGGGTTCAACATCGCCGTGGTGTGCAAGAATGCAGTGAACAACTTGGTTGTTTTCACGATATTTCTTTGCAAGATCCGCGCCGATTTGGTTATGCGTGCCTTCAACCTCGTGGTCAACCGCCTTGCCGATGTCGTGCAGCAGACCTGCACGCTTCGCAAGCTGAACGTTAACGCCGAGTTCCGTTGCCATAAGTCCGGCAAGGTGCGAAACTTCGATTGAATGCTTGAGAACATTCTGACCGTAGCTGGTGCGGTAGCGCAATCTGCCGAGCAAACGAACAAGCTCATGGTGCAAACCGTGAACGCCGGATTCGAAAACGGCCTGTTCGCCCGCTTCGCGGATTTGGGTTTCGACCTCTTTGCGTGCCTTTTCGACCATTTCCTCGATCCGTGCGGGATGAATGCGCCCGTCAAGGATGAGCTTTTCGAGTGCAATTCGCGCAACTTCGCGGCGCATGGGGTCAAAGCCGGAAAGGATGACCGCTTCGGGCGTGTCGTCAATGATGAGATCAACGCCGGTTGCGGTTTCGAGTGTGCGGATGTTGCGTCCTTCCCTGCCGATGATGCGGCCTTTCATTTCGTCGTTGGGCAGAGCCACAACGGAAACGGTGGATTCCGCAACATGATCCGCTGCGCAGCGCTGAATCGCCATTGAAATGATGTTCACGGCGCGCCTGTCGGCTTCGGCCTTTGCTTTGGATTCAATGTCGCGAATGATGAGCGCAGCCTCGTGCCTTGCTTCTTTTTCAACGTTGTTGAGAAGCACGTCCTTCGCCTCGTCCTGCGTCATGCCCGCAACGCGTTCAAGTTCCTGCTGCTGTGCGTCATAAAGCTTGCTGACGGAAGCTTCTTTTGCATCGATCGCCTTGATGCGCTTTGCAAGCTGCTGCTCGCGCTGCTCAAGGGCATCCTGCTTTTTGTCGAAACTTTCCTCCTTTTGCTGAAGTCTGCGCTCCGCGCGCTGCAATTCGCTCCGCCTTTCTTTGCTTTCCCTCTCATTCTCGGTTTTAAGGCGGTAGACTTCTTCTTTCGCTTCGAGAATGGTCTCTTTTTTCAGTGTTTCGGCGCGCTTCTGTGCGTCGGTGATCATTTTTTTGACCATCTCGTCCGCCTTGGCGACCTTGGATTCTGCACTGTTCTTGTCATATATATTTTTTACGAATACTCCGCCGCCTGCGCCGAAAAGGGCAGCAGCGACCGGAAGAATTATATATAAAGCATCAAAAGCCACAGAATTTCACCTCCGATTTATGTTAATGTGTCGCAGCGGTGCCGAGAATACGGCAGCATATAGACACTCCATCCTATTATACAAGTGCATTAAACCGATGTCAAGTGTACAAAAACGCGTACAGCATAAAAACGAAATAATATCCGGTATATCCGTTCCGGAAACGGCAGTTACGCACTTTCGCTATAATAAAGGAAGTGATTCTTTTCAGAACATCGGAGGAACAGAAAAATGCATAAAAACGGAAAAACGGAACATCGCGGAGGGAGGCAATACGGCTATGTTCGCGTTTCAAGCAGGGAACAGAACGAAGCGCGGCAGCTTGCGGCAATGTGCAACGCGGGAATTCGGGCGGAATATATATTTGCGGACAAGCAGAGCGGAAGGGATTTTGATCGCCCGCAATACAAAAAGCTGCTGCGCAGGCTTCGCCGCGGGGACACGCTCTTTGTGCAGTCCATCGACAGGCTCGGCAGAAACTATCACGAAATCATTGAACAATGGCAGTATTTGACGGATAAAAAACAGGTGGATATTGTCGTTCTTGACATGCCTCTGCTCGATACGCGCCAACGCGATGCCGGTTTGACGGGGCTGTTCATATCGAATCTTGTGCTGCAAATTTTGTCCTACGTTGCCCAAACGGAGTGCGAAAACATCCGCAGGCGACAGGCGGAAGGCATTGCGGCAGCAAAGGCGCGCGGCGTTGCTTTCGGGCGGCATGCAATCGAAATCCCGCCGAACTTTCGTTCCCGTGCGGAAGAACTTGCCCGAACGGGGATGAAAAGTGCGGATATTGCGGCGGAATTCGGCGTCAGCAGGTCGCTTTATTACAGATGGCTCGGTCGAACTGCACCACAGCAGTCCGAAGCGGAGAACAGCCCGCCGCTCACCGAACCGCGTGACATGCAGAACGGCAAATTTCGGGAAATTTCACCCTCCGCACCGAAAAAGGAGTAAAAAATGTGCTTACTAAGAAAATATATTATAAAAATCGGCCTATTGTGCACAAAAGTACACTTTTGGAAACACTGCATCGAGAGCAGAACGGAGCTGAAAATTTGCAAAACCCGGCCGGTTGACCGCCTGATTTAAATTTTCAAGCCCCTCAGTGCAATAGATTATACACCACAGGATGAACTCAAGTCAATCTCTTAAAGTGTACTTTAATACACGGCACGACCATTGTACCGCTCACCGCGAACCGCATTTAAAAGGCCCTTTGCGCACAGACTGCAAATCGCTTTACTGACAGATTCACGCCGTTCGCGTTCGCAATTTTTTCGATATAACCGCCCGCGGCAAATGTCCGCTCGGGTGTTATATGCTCTTGAGAAGGAGCAAAAACTACCAAGTCCATATCAGTCAGGAGGAACATGACAAATGAAGACAAAGTTCAGAGTGTTTACCGCTTTGCTGCTTGCACTTATGGTGCTTGTTTCGGTGCTGCCCTTGCAGGCTGCTGCCGAAATCGGACAGAGCGGGACTGCGACCCGTGCGGAGGCGGAAAACACCGCCGAAGCCGCACTTTCGGTAAAGCCCATGCTTACATCTTCTTACACTCCGTCGGCGTCCTATCGCAGCGGCAAGTATTATACTCAGCTCTGCAATGTTTCGCTTACGGGCAACCAGCGCACCGACCTTGTGAATGTTGCGCGCAGCCAGCTTGGGTATCATGAGGGGGACAACACAAGCCAACTTCACGGTGAATCAAGCGGCTCAAGCAACTATACCGAATACGGCTATTGGTACGGCACGCAGGTTCAGGGACATTCCGGAGGATCGTATTACGCATGGTGCGCATATTTTATCAGCTGGTGCGCAAGACAGGCGGGCATCCCCACAAGCATCATCAGCAACGCTTCCTATGCATGTGCAGGCAGCGACAACGGCGATTTCAAGAACCTTGATTATTATGCCCGCGGCAGCTATACTCCCAAGGTTGGCGATCTTGTGTTCTTCTGCTGGGAAGGAAACAGCAGCTGCTGGGATCATGTTGAAATTGTTATTGGCGTAGACAGCAGTAATGTTACTACCCTCGGCGGCAATACAAGTACGAATAATGTTAAAAAGAGAAGCTGGAACTTAAGCAATTCGTACATTAGGGGTTATGGTGTGCCGAAATATACATCCGGCTCAACTCCCACTCCTACTCCTACTCCGAGCGGTTCCGTTCAGGATTTGACAAACCCGAAAAACCCCAACAAGTATTCAACGCCCCCTTCCGGCACTTATCTCAACGTTGGTGACAGCGGCACTTATGTACGCTGGCTTCAGGCCTGTCTGAATCAGTGCGGCTACAGCTGCGATGTTGACGGACAGTTCGGATACGGCACGGCCGAAGCACTTAAGAGTTTTCAACGTAAATACGGTCTTACCGTTGACGGTGGTTTCGGTCCCGAATGCAGAACAAAGATTATCGCTGTACTTACGGTGGCAACGCCGAACATATCTGTTGCGAATGTTGAAAACGGGAAGAAAGTAACAATAACAAGCGGCAACGGAGCAACGATTTTCTATACAACGAATGGTTCAAATCCGACTGAAAGTAGCACTAAATACACCGGAGCATTCACTTTGTACGGTTCTGCAACAGTGAAGGCGGTTGCAATGCAGAATTGCAGGTTTAACAGTGGTGTTAAATCAACACAGGTTACAATAGATCGCCCGGGCAAACCTTCAATTAATGCGGTTTGTGTTGCACAACGCGTGTGGATTAAATGGGCACCGACTGCTAATACGCACCATTACGATGTTCGTATTTATCCGGAAGGTTCTCAAACTGAGATAATTTGCGAGTATGGCGTTACAAACAGCTATATGGCGTTCGAACTTCCTGCGGGAAAATACTATGCGAATGTTGCTTCATGTAATCAAAACGGATCTGTTTACACGTTTAGCGACAGCACATCAGTATTTACCGTAACAAATATTACTGATTCCAGTTATCAACCGGCGGCAACGGTAACGTCCGGCGGTCATCGCTATGTTCTCTATCCTGACAGAATGGGCAGTTGGCAGGAAGCAAAAGAATTTTGCGAGCGCCAAGGAGGACATCTTGTTACAATCACAAGTGCAGCAGAGCAACAGACGGTTCAATCTCTGTTGCAGCAGTACAGTTCAGATGCGAGTTGCTGGTTGGGCTGCAAACTTATGAACGATGGCAGTTGGATGTGGGTTACAGGCGAAGCCTTTGACTACACCAATTGGAGAACAGGTGAACCTAACAATAGTAGCAATGATGAAGGTTATGGAATGGTTGTTGGGGACTACAATGGACAGTGGAATGATGTTGCAATGACTACCGGCAGCTATAACTTGTGCGTTGTTCTTGAACTTGAGTTAACTTATCATACAGTCACATTCAAGGATTGGAACGGAACGGTGCTGAAGACGCAGCAGGTTGAACATGGTAAAGCGGCAACAGCTCCCGCAAACCCGACCCGCGCGGGCTATACCTTCACGGGCTGGGATAAGGCGTTCACCAATGTTACCGCAAACCTTGTTGTTACGGCACAGTATGTGCAGAACGAACCGGTTTCAACACCCGTGCCTTCCGATGCTCCGCAGATTGTTGTTGAAAGCAAAACAATTTCCGCAGGCTCAACCGTTGCGGTTAATATCAGCATTGCGAATAACCCGGGGTTTGTAACCATGGGAATTCAGGTTGCATATGATTCGAATCTAACGCTGCTCAGTGTTAGCGATACAGGATTGGTTCCGGGACAAATGTTCAGCACAGAGATTGAGAATCCTCAACCGTTGTATTGGGCAAATCCGACAGCGACGGCTGATTGTACGGTTAACGGCAAGATTGCAACTCTGACCTTTAAGGTTGCCGATAACGCTGAGGAGGGTGAGTACCATATCAGAGTAAGTTATGATTACGATAACTATGATATCTACAACCAGTCAGGAGAAGCGGTTCAATTCGCAACTGTAAACGGTACATTGACTGTAACTGATGTAGTTTACGGCGATGTAAACGGGGATGGGAGAGTGAATAATCTTGACGGCATGGTACTCATGCGTCACCTTGCAAAGTGGCCTTCCTACCCGGCTTCGATGATTTCACCCGGTGCTGATGTAAATGCCGATGGCAGGATAAATAACCTCGATGGCATGATTCTTATGCGTCACCTTGCAAAGTGGCCGGCATACGCCACTTTGCCGTACAGCAGTCAGAAAGGTATCGTTGCGGTCCGACCGGACAATACCACGTTTGAGAACGAACCTACAATAGTTGTGGGTAATGCTGAAGCTGCCCCGGGAGAAACCGTTCGTATCCCCATTGAACTTGCCAATAACCCCGGTGTGGTTGTCATGGGAATTATGGTTGGTTATGATGAAAACCTTACCTTGCTCGGTTTTGAGGACACTGGATTACTTCCCGGACAGCTGCACAGTACGGTAATCGAGAATCCGCAACCCCTGTTTTGGGGAAATACCACATCTGGAAACTGCACTGAAAACGGTGTAATAATCTACCTTGAGTTTAAGGTTGCAGATGATGCGGCTCCCGGCACGTACAGCATAACCGTAACCTACGATTATGAGAACTATGACATTTACAACTATGATGGTGAACCCATAGAGTTCGCTATCCAAAACGGCGCTGTCACTGTTGCGGCCGCACAGCCCGAAATGCACACCGTAACCTTCAAGGACTGGGACGGAACGGTGCTTAAGACTCAGGAAGTGCAGCACGGCGGCGACGCAGAAGCACCTGCCGACCCGACTCGCGTTGGGTACACCTTCACCGGCTGGGACAAGGAATTCACAAACATCACGGCAGACCTTGTTGTCACGGCACAGTATGAAATCAATACCTACACCGTAACTTTCAAGGACTGGGACGGAACGGTGCTTAAGACTCAGGAAGTGCAGTACGGCGGCGACGCAGAAGCACCCGCCGACCCGACTCGCGTTGGGTACACCTTCACCGGCTGGGACAAGGCATTCACAAACATCACGGCAGACCTTGTTGTCACGGCACAGTATGAAATGCTTGGCGATGTTGACGGTGACGGCAATGTTTCCATGGCGGATGCGCTGACGATCCTGCGCATGGCAATGGACATTTTGCCCGTTGAAAATCAGCAGATTGCAGATGTTGACGGCGATGGATTCATAACCTCCATGGATGCGCTGCTGGCACTTCGTTTCGCAATGCATATCGAGCAATAACAACTTCGACGGGGAGGGTCGATCAACCTGATGCATGATTCCCCTCCCCCATTAACAGAACAGCGGGATTTCTTCCTGACCTCGTCCCTGCGGGCAACTGCGGGGGCGAGGTTTTTGTTGAAGGGTGTTGCAAATCATGCAAAAAAAAGATAGAATAAGTGCAAAGTCACGGGGAGGGTTCAAAATCAGATGACAAACGGAAAAATACAGAAAGCAAAATGCGGATTTATCGAACTTCTTGCTGCTGCAATCATTCTTGCCGCAGCGGTTCTGTGCGGCTTTGTTCGGCCTGCGGCGGCGAGTGCCGAGGCACTCAGGACAAACACGGAGACGGTGCTTTTTTATGCGGACACGGCAGCGGCGGCGGCGGGTGAATCGGCAGACATCAATCTTTGCATTGAAGGCGAAGACTATCTTGCACATGCGCTTGCAGTCACGGTTTGGTATGATCCGGAGGCGCTGGAGTTGAATTCCGTGACCCGCGGCAGCGCGATAGATTGGGAAAACACGCTTAACCATTTGGACACATCCATGCCCGGCAGGATCAGCCTCGGCGTGCTGTACCCGGGCAATGAAGGCATGACGCAGGCAAACAACGGCATTATTCACACAATGAATTTTACCGTGCTTGCAGGCGCTGCGGAGGATTCCGAAATTCGCGTTGAAGTTAAAAAATTTAATTATATGATGACCGACGACGATCAATATCCCGTGCCGACGCAGACGCAAAGCGGATGGATCTTTGTTAACGGCGGCGAACCCGGTGTTCCCGGGGATGCGGACGGGGACGGCGTTGTGACGGCGGCGGATGCGCTGCTCGTGATGCGGTGCGCACTCGGAACGGCAGAGCTTTCGCCCGAAACTGCCGCACTCTGCGATACGGACGGGGACGGAAACGTCACGCTTTCGGACGCCGTGCTGATACTCCGTGCCGCGCTCGGATTGGGCTGAGAATTCGAATTTGAACAAAACGGATAAAATGCGAAAAAGCTCCGCACGGTCGAAATACCTGCTGCGGAGCTTTTGTAATTGAAAATTTAACTGCGGAACGTTAACCGGGGCGTCAGCCGGCATGTTTTCGGTATGCACGGCATAAAGCGCGGGTTGCTTTTGAATCATTCATCCTCGGAATAGGGCTCGTCTTCGCTGACGGGAGCGGTTTCGTCATGGGCTGTTTCGATAAGGTCGCGGAGCTTCTTTTCGATTTCTTTGCAAAGCTCGGGGTTGTCGCGCAGGAAATTGCGTGCGTTTTCCCTGCCCTGCCCGATGCGGATATCGCCGTAGGAGAACCATGCGCCGGTCTTTGTGATGATTTTGTTTGCAACGCCCATATCGAGAATGGAACCTTCCTTAGAAACACCTTCACCGTAGATAATGTCGAACTCGGCAACGCGGAAAGGCGGCGCAACCTTGTTTTTAACGACTTTGATGCGCGTGCGGTTGCCGACGGGCGAATTGCCCTGTTTCAGCGTGTCGATTTTGCGGACGTCCAAACGGATGGAGGCAAAGAACTTCAGCGCCTTGCCGCCTGTGGTGGTTTCGGGATTGCCGAACATAACGCCGACTTTTTCGCGGAGCTGATTGATAAAAATAACACAGGTGCGGGATTTTCCGACAACGCCGGCAAGCTTGCGCAATGCCTGGCTCATGAGCCTTGCCTGCAGGCCGACGTGAGAATCACCCATGTCGCCTTCAAGCTCGGCTTTGGGAACGAGAGCCGCAACGGAGTCAACAACGATAACGTCGATCGCGCCGCTGCGAACGAGTGCATCCGCAATGTCAAGTGCCTGTTCGCCGTTGTCCGGCTGGGAAACATAGAGCTTGTCCATGCTGATGCCAAGCTTTTCGGCATAAACGGGGTCAAGCGCATGTTCGGCATCGATAAAAACGCACATACCTCCCATTTTTTGCGCTTCGGCAATGATATGCAGCGCAATGGTGGTTTTGCCGGAGGATTCCGGCCCGTATATTTCAACTATTCTTCCGCGCGGAATGCCGCCGACGCCGAGAGCTGCGTCAAGCTCAATGCAGCCCGTCGGAATGACGGAAACCTGAATCCTTGAGGCGGCATCTCCCATCAGCATAATTGCACCCTTGCCGTATTGCTTTTCGATTTGACCGAGTGCCATTTCAAGTGCTTTATCTTTTTGCATGTTCTGTTCCCTTTCCGGTTCGGACGGAATTGCGCAGTAAAAGCCGAAAATCGCCCCAACCTCCCGATATTATTCGTAAAACGACCCTGAAACAAGGGTTTGCTGTGCCTATATTATAACATAAACGCAGCACGTTTTGCACCCTGCAAAAGGGCAAAAGGCGGAAATTTGCACAGCTTTAAAAATATATTGACTTTCGGACATAATTTGTGTTGACAAATGCATCGGAAAGCGTTATAATATCTCTCGCAGTGAAAAATGCGGTTGTGGCGGAACAGGCAGACGCGTACGTTTGAGGGGCGTATGGGAGACCGTATGGGTTCAAGTCCCATCAACCGCACCATCAGGAAAACAACTTTTGTCTACCACGATAAAAGTTGTTTTTTTGTGCTTTCAGACCCGAAAATGAGCCGTGACGGAAAACGCAATTCAAAAATAAGGAGAAGCATATGAAAAAATTCAGAACAACAGTTTCGGTAATTATCATGATACTTGCCGGAATTGCAGGCTTTTTTGCAGGTTCGGCTGTTACGGACGGAATGGGCGGCGCAATACTTTTTTCAATGATTGCGGGCATAGGCTGCATAGTTTATGCAGCGGACAACCGCAGCTGATAATCATTGGGAGAGTTAAGAGGTATTATTGATATGGATATTTGGGAAAAACTGTACCTTAAAGCAAAAGAACAATATCATCCGGAGGATGTTACGCCGTTTGTGTATGCTCATCATGTTGTTTGCGCACTTGAAAGCGAAAACGGGGAGATCTTCACGGGATTCTGCATTGAAAGCTGCAGCGGTGTGATGAACCTTTGTGCGGAGCGTGTTGCCGCATTGAATATGTTTGTGAACAGCGGGCAGACTGTTGTGAAGCGCATGATCGCGTTCCGTGATGCACCGCCCTGCGGCGGCGGAAGCGGAATGCCCTGCGGTGCGTGCCGCGAGTTTTTCATGCAGCTGTCCCCGCGCAACAAAGATGCGGAAATTCTTGTTGACTACGAAACGCGTGAGACGATTACTTTGAATGAGCTGATGCCGAAATGGTGGGGCGATGAAAGGTATGCGGAGCAAATGTCGAACAGCGAATCCGAAACTTAAATAACGTTCGGCCGAAGGCTACGGAATCCGCTGCGTTTGAGCAAAAAAAATAAAAATAAAGAATGAATCCTTCCCCGTCGGAAAAGACTGAAAAAGGGATAATTTCCTTAAAAAGATGATATCTGCTTTTTTTAACGGACGTTGATGTTGAATTGATACAACGTTGCGGCAGGCGGCATATAATCAATGCGAAAAAGGAAATGCAGAGAAAAGCCCGGGCAGCGTATGTTCGACGAAAAAGCCCGAAAGAAAAAGGATGAACCGACGGGAGGAGAACATGAAAAACAACGAAGCGGATGATGCCCGCAAAAACGAAATTTACAAAAACAAGATTCTGACCGTGCCGAATGTGCTTTCCGCATTCCGGCTTTTGCTTGTTCCTGCGCTTGCGTGGCTGTATCTTGAAAAAAAGGATTATTCCGCGACGGCGTGGGTGCTGCTGCTTTCGGGCGCAACGGATATTGCGGACGGCTTTATTGCGCGGAGATTCGGAATGGTGAGTGACCTCGGCAAGGCGCTCGATCCGATTGCGGATAAGCTGACACAAATTGTGATGCTTGCCTGCCTGTTGACGCGCTTCGGCAACCTGCTGTTTCCCTGCGTTCTGCTTATCGTGAAGGAAATCGTCACCGGCTGCATGGGCATTGCCGTAATTCGCCGCACGGGAAAGGTTCTTGCGGCGGAATGGCACGGCAAGCTGACGACTTTTCTTTTATACACGCTGATGATTGCACATGTTGTGTTCTATAATATTGCTCCTGCGCTGTCGGACACGCTGATAATCATTTGCACGGCGATGATGTGCTTTTCGTTCCTGCTGTATATGATGCGGAATATTCGTGCGCTTAAGAGCGTGGGTAAAAAAACCGAAAAAAAGCCGGAAAGAACCGTGCAGGCGTTTGAACGGTGAGCGCACAGAAGCCGATAAAAGCGAAAACAAAAAAATCCGAAAAACAATGCTGCCAATGCGGCACGGCTTTTCGGATTTTTGTTCATTGTTAAAATGATAACTTGCTTCGGGCTTTGAACATATTCTTCACACAAAGGATGGTTGAAGCGGAGAAGGCGGGTTCGGTCAGTTCAAACCGTCGGAAGCTGCCTCGGGACTGTCTTCAAAATTTCTGTTATGCAGAATTTGGGACAGCAGCTCATCCGAAAACTTCTTTGCAGCCTGTTCAACAATGATGCTGCCGGAGTAGGAGGGCGCGCAGGGGCTTACCGTCATGGATGCACCGGGGACACTGTCAAAATCAATGATCACACCGCAATACGAACCGGAAATTTCAAGGTTTGAGAACATTTCATCGTTGAAGAGCTTTGCAAGGTCATTCGGCATAACATCTTCAATTCCAATGGTGAAACGCCTGCTGTCGGCATTGCCGTCGGGGAACAGCTCTTTGATTTTTTCCCCGAGAGCAAGTGTCTGTTCCTTTGAAAAGATTATGATGTCATAATCTTTGGCTTTTGCGGCTTCAAGGAACTTTTCGGGAGAAGCACTGCGGTCGCGCAGAATCTCATACTTGCCGAGAGCTATATCGGTTCGGCTGCGGTTCGCAAACGTTTCGGCGGTGTTCAGCGAATACCAAAGCACGCCCACTGCCGCAATAAGCAGTGCAATAACGAGTGACATCGCGATAATTGTGATTTTTGTACTTTTTTTCATCTTAGACCTCTTTCGTAATTTACATTTT
>OMDX01000386.1_pt1 | contig 16978 bp, 11 predicted proteins | sample 1673711 | NCBI WGS metagenome assembly OMDX01 (sample SAMEA103958123, study PRJEB25191) | human gut metagenome
TGGTGCGGGGGATATGCTTGGGTGAGGGGCGGGTGCGGGGGTGGGTCGGGTCGGGGCCCCGCAGGGGCCCGCCCGCAGGGCGGGCCGAGGCCGGGCGAAGCCCGGCCTCGGCAGAAAGGAGAATGGTTATAGCTGGAGTTGTTCGCCGACCTCCAGGTCACGGACGATGCCGCCGGTGGCCGGCAGGTTTTTGGTGCGCAGGCGGTGGTCATTGGGGACCATGCCCGGCACATAGGGGGCCGCCTCCACCACACGGGCGCCCTTCTTGGAAAGGGTCATGACCTGCACGCCCTGCGTATCCCGGGCGGCCTTGGAAAGGATCATGGCGGTATTGAAGATGAGCATACGGGAGGTCGAGGAGCGCAGCAGCAGCTCGGTATCCTGCGGCAGGTAGGCGGCATATACCAGCGGGGATTTGGTACTGAACGCCCCGGTGAGCTTTTTGCGGCGGGTCTTGGTTTCGTAGCTGGCCATATCCACCTTGGCGGCCTTGCCGTTTTCAAAGACGAACAGCATATAGCCCTCGTACCGGGTGAACAGCGCCATATAGACCGGCAGCTCACCGTTATCCATCCCCAGCTTGCTGGCGACAAAATCGCCCATGACGCTGGCCTTGGTATCGTCGAATTCCGCTACGCGGGATTTATAGACCTGCCCCAGATTGGTGAAGAACATCAATTCGGCGGCATTGGTGGTTTCCAGCTCCCGGATGATGGCATCGCCCTCCTTGAGCTTCTGTTCCCCGCTCATCCGCAGGGACTGGGGGGTGATCTTCTTGAAGTAGCCCTCCCGGGTGAAGAAAACGTGGACGGGGTAATCCGGCACTTCCTCCTCCGGCTCCTCCTCGGGCTGCTCCACCTCGTACAGCACCTCGGTCTTGCGGGGGGCGCCGTATTCCTTGGCGATCTGCCGCAGCTGATTGACGATGATGGTATCCACCCGGCGGGGGCTGTTGAGGATGTCCTCCATCTCGGCGATCTCCGAGATCAGGGTTTGGATCTCCTCGGTACGTTTGATGATGTATTCCCGGTTGAGGTGGCGCAGCTTGATCTCGGCGACGAATTCGGCCTGTATCTCATCGATGCCGAACCCGATCATCAAATTGGGGACGACCTCGGCTTCCTCCTCGGTCTCCCGGACGATGCGAACGGCCTTATCGATATCCAGCAGGATCTTTTTAAGGCCCTGCAGCAGGTGCAGCTTGTCCTTTTTGCGCTGGAGGTCATAGTAGATGCCGCGGCGGACACATTCCCGGCGGAACGCCGTCCATTCCTCCAGCAGTTCCCGGATGCCGAGGATGCGGGGCGACCCGGCAATGAGGACATTGAAATTGCAGCTGAAGCTGTCCTCCAGCGGGGTGAGGCGGTAGAGCTTCTGCATCAGCTTATCGGGGTCGGTGCCGCGCTTGCAGTCGATGGTGAGCTTCAGGCCGCCGAGGTCGGTTTCATCCCGCATATCGCTGATCTCGCGGATCTTGCCGAGCTTGATGAGATCGACGATCTTATCCATAATGGCTTCCACCGTGGCGGTGGGCGGGATCTGGGTGATTTCGATGCAATGGTTGGTTTTATCGTAATTGTAGCGGCTGCGGACGCGGATGCTGCCCCGGCCGGTGGAGTAGACCTTATCCAGCTCGGCCTTATCATACAGCAGGATGCCGCCGCCGGGGAAATCGGGGGCGATGAGGGTATCGGCGATATTGTGGGCGGGGTCCCGGATGAGGGCGGCCGCCGTTTCGCAGACCTCGGCGAGATTGAAGGAGCAGATATTGCTGGCCATACCGACGGCGATGCCGGTATTGTTATTCACCAGCACCGTGGGGAAGGTGACGGGCAGCAGGGTCGGCTCCTTCATGGAGTTATCGTAGTTATCCACGAAGTCGACGGTATCCTTATCGATATCGGCGAAGAGCTGGGTGCAGATTCTTTCCAGCTTGGCCTCGGTATAGCGGGGGGCGGCGTAGGCCATATCACGGGAATAGGCCTTGCCGAAGTTGCCCTTGCTATCCACATAGGGCACCAAAAGCGACTCGTTGCCGCGCGCCAGACGCACCATTGTTTCGTAGATGGCGGCGTCGCCGTGGGGGTTCAGCCGCATGGTGCGGCCCACGATATTGGCGGATTTGACCCGGCTGCCGGATAGGAGTCCCTCTTTATACATTGTGTATAGCAGCTTGCGGTGGGCGGGCTTAAAGCCATCGATCTCCGGGATGGCGCGGGAGACGATGACGCTCATGGCGTAGGGCATATAGTTTTCCCGCAGGGTAGCGGTTATGGGCTGTTCGACGACCTGCCCGGCGCCTTCGATATGGCCGCCCTTTACGGCACGGCGGTCAATTTGCGGTTCTTTTTTCTTTTTGGGTGGCAAGGTGCTTCCTCCCTTTTCGGTCAATTTATACGGACTGTATTATGTGTGGTTTGCGGGGGCGGGGTGGGGAAATCGGATGGGGGCAAGGAAAGGGGCCGCCGGCAGGCTCTTGTCCGATGAAATCGGACTGATGCCTGGCAAGGGACCTTGACGCAGCCGACGCCGATTTACGCGCCGCCGCCCCATATCATGCAGGGGGCGGGCCCGCGGGAAAAGGGGCGCCCGCAGGGCGTTTCGGCGAAGCCGAAACCGGCGGCCGGAGGCCGCCGAGCCCACCGGAGGTGGGCTGCCCTGCGGGCGCCCATCCCGGATCCTGCAGGGGGCGGCGGATCACGATATATCCGCCAGCTCCAGGTACATGCTGCCGTTTTCGGTGATGTAGTCCTTGCGGCCCTGCAAATTATCACCCAGCAGCAGGTCAAACATTTTTGCGGTCTCTGTAACGTCATCGGGGGTGACACGGATGAGCCGCCGGGTTTCGGGGTTCATGGTGGTCAGCCACATCATTTCGGCTTCGTTTTCACCCAGGCCCTTGCTGCGCTGCAGGGTATATTTGGTCTTGGCGGCGTCTAGGTCACGGCAGATCTTCACCTTTTCGGCATCGCTATACGCAAAATAGGTATCGCTCTTGGCGGTGATCTCGTAAAGGGGGGACTCCGCAATATAGACATAGCCCTCATTGATGAGGGTGGGGGTCAGGCGGTACAGCATGGTCAGGATCAGGGTGCGGATCTGGAAGCCATCCACATCAGCATCGGTGCAGATGATGATTTTGTTCCAGCGCAGGTTTTCCAGCGAGAAGGAATTAAGCTCCTTATTGGTCTTGGCGGAGACCTCCACGCCACAGCCCAGCACCTTCAAAACGTCAGTGATGATGTCGCTTTTGAAGATACGGACATAGTCAGCCTTGAGACAATTGAGGATTTTGCCCCGCACCGGCATAATGGCCTGATATTCACTGTCACGCCCCATTTTGCAGCTGCCCAGTGCCGAGTCACCCTCCACGATGTAGATTTCCCGGCGGGAGGTATCCCGGCTGCGGCAGTCCACGAATTTTTCCACGCGGTTGGCAAGGTCGATGCTGCCCGCCAGCTTTTTCTTGAGGTTGAGACGGGTCTTTTCGGCATTTTCACGGCTGCGCTTATTGATAAGCACCTGCTCCCCGATTTTGGCGGCGTCGTCGGGATTTTCGATGAAATAGACCTCCAGCTGGTGCTTTAGGAAGTCGGTCATGCACTCATAGACAAACTGGTTGGTGATGGATTTTTTGGTCTGATTTTCGTAGGAGGTCTGGGTGGAAAAGCTGGAGGACACCAGAACCAGGCAGTCCTGCACATCCTGGAAGCTGATTTTGCTTTCGTTTTTAAGGTACTTATTGTTGTTTTTGAGCCATGCATCGATTTGGTTGACCATGGCGACCTTGACGGCACGCTCCGGGGAGCCGCCGTGCTCCAAAAAGCTGGAGTTGTGGTAGTATTCGGTGAGGTTGACCCGGTTGGAGAAGCAGAACGCCACGCCCAGCTTGACCCGGTAATCGTCCTTATCGGCACGGTCCCGGCCGGTGCGTTCGGCCGTCCAGTACTGCACGGGGGTGAGGGTGTTCTCCCCTGCCAGCTCCTCGCAGTAATCCCGGATGCCGTTTTCATAGAAGAAGGTATGCTCGGCGAAGGATTTGCCCTGCTGGTCCCGCAGCAGGAATTCCACGCCGGGATTGACCACCGCCTGCCGCCGGAGGACGTCGGTGTAGTAGTCCAGCGGGATGGCGATGTCGGTGAACACCTCAAGGTCGGGCTTCCAGCGGATGCGGGTGCCGGTTTGCCGGCCGGTGTAGGGCTCGGCCTTCAGCCCGCCGATGTTTTCCCCCTTTTCAAAATGGAGGGTGTAGCGTTTGCCGTCCCGCAGCACCTCAACATCCATATATTCCGAGGAATATTGGGTGGCGCAGGAGCCGAGGCCGTTTAAGCCTAATGCGTATTCGTAGTTGCCGTCGCCGGTACCGTCATATTTGCCGCCGGCGTACAGCTCGCAAAAGACCAGCTCCCAGTTGTAGCGCTGCTCCTTGGGGTTATAGTCCACCGGGCAGCCGCGGCCGAAATCCTGCACCTCCACGCTGCCGTCGGCGTAGCGGGTGGTGATGATTTTTTTGCCGTAGCCCTGCCGGGCTTCATCGATGGCATTGGAGAGGATTTCGAACACCGAATGCTCGCAGCCCTCCAGACCGTCCGAGCCGAAGATGACGCCGGGGCGTTTTCTGACGCGGTCGGCGCCCTTCAGGGTGGAAATACTTTCGTTGCCGTATTCCTTTTTTGCTTTTGGTGCCATGGCAGTTCCCCCATATCTCGTAGTTTACCAAGTATATTGTACCAATATTTTGGGTTGCGGTCAAGCGGTGCGAACATTTTTTCTTTTTGGAGGGCGGGGCGGGCGCTTTGGGCGGGTGCGGGGGAAGGGGGCGGCCGGAGGCCGCCACAGGGCCGCAGGCTTGCGGGGAGGGAGAGCCGCCCGCAGGGCGCCCCGCCCCCCGCAGGGGGGCGGGGCCGGCGGGGCTCCGCCCCGCCGACGGCGGCCGGAGGCCGCCGGCCCTGCGGGCGGTGGGCTTGCGGCTTGCAGGGGGTAAAACGGCAGCGCCCCCGGCAGAAAACAGGGTTCTGTCGGGGGCGGGTGTGATGAAATTACAGGTCTGCGGGACCGTCGTCGTCCTTGCGGTCGTCGGCGGGGGGCAGGTCCTCTGGGGCGTGGATATCCAGCGGCTCTACCGAGAAGCCCTGCTGGGCCTTTTTCTCCTCGGCGGCCTTCTTTTGGGCCTCCTGCTGCAGCCGGGCGTACTCGGCCTTTTCGCGGGCGGTTTGCAGCTCCTTTTCGGCACGCTCAGCGGCCTCGCCGAAGCTGGTTACTCCGCTCATGACCTCGGCGAACAGGTCGCCGTCGATCTTCTCGTACTTCATAAGGAATTCAGCCAGTGCATGGAGCTGATCCATGTGCTCCTGCAGCAGGTTGACGGCAAAATTGTAGCCCTCATCGATAAAGCGGCGCGCCTCCTCATCGATCTGTGCGGCGACCTCCTCGGAGTAATCCCGGCCATGGCCCAGATCGCGGCCGAGGAATACCTCCTCCTGGTCGGAGCCGTAGATCATGGGGCCGAGCTTTTCGCTGAAGCCGTAGCGGCAGACCATGGCACGGGCAATCTTTGTGGCACGTTCAATGTCATTGGAGGCACCGGTGGAGATATCCTCCAGCACCAGCTGTTCGGCAACACGGCCGCCCAGCAGCACGGCGATCTCCTCCTCCATCCACTTCTTGGTCTGGTAGCTGATGTCCTTTTCCGGGAGGGCAAGGGTGAAGCCACCCGCCCAGCCGCGGGGAACGATGGAAACCTGATGGACCTTATCCTGGTCCGGGCAGTAGTAGGTGACGATGGCATGGCCGGACTCGTGGTAGGCGGTAAGGCGACGTTCCTTTTCGGTGATGACATGGCTGCGCTTTTCGGGACCGACGGCGACCTTGAGGGTGGCCTCCTGGATGTCCTCCATGGTGATGGCCTTGCGGTTTTTACGGGCGGCCAGCAGGGCGGCCTCATTGGTGAGGTTTTCGAGATCGGCGCCGGTAAAGCCACCGGTAAAGCGGGCGATCACGGCAAGATCGACATCGGGGCCGATGGGCTTATTGCGGGTATGCACCCGCAGAATGGCCTCGCGGCCCTTGACATCGGGATAATTGACGGTGATATGACGATCAAAGCGGCCGGGGCGCAGCAGCGCCGGGTCAAGGATATCCTTGCGGTTGGTGGCCGCCATGACGATAACGCCGAGATTGGGAGCAAAGCCGTCCATTTCCACCAGCAGCTGGTTAAGGGTCTGCTCACGCTCATCGTGGCCGCCGCCCAGACCGGAGCCGCGGTGACGACCTACGGCATCGATCTCATCGATGAACACGATGCTGGGCGCGCTCTTTTTGGCCTGCTCGAACAGGTCACGGACACGGGAGGCGCCCACGCCGACAAACATTTCGACGAAGTCGGAGCCGGAGATGGAGAAGAAGGGTACACCCGCTTCCCCCGCAACGGCCTTGGCCAGCAGTGTTTTACCGGTTCCGGGAGGGCCCATGAGCAGAACGCCCTTGGGGATCCGGGCGCCCAGCGCATTGAATTTACCGGGGTCCTTGAGGAACTGCACGATCTCCTCCAGCTCCTCCTTTTCCTCATCGGCGCCCGCCACATCCGCAAAGGTAACACGGTTATGGGGGTCCTGCTGCTTGGGCTTGAGCTTGGCGAAGGCCATGGGGTTGCTGCCCCCGCCGGAGCGCTTCATGAGGAAATACCAGAACGCACCCATCAACAGCACGGTAAACAGCAGCGGCAGCATATCCACCCACCACGGGATGGGCTCGGCGGCATCGTAGTACTGCTTGATGGGGGCATCGGGATGCTCGGCATTATACTGCTCCACCAGCTCGTGGGTGTCCTGCAGGAACAGGCTCAAATTGGGGACAGCATAGGTGACGGTGGACTTCTTTTCATCATTGAGCTTCATGGTCAGCTCGCCGGTGCCGAAATCCAGCTCGTATTCCGTGACCTGCTGGTTGCGGAAATAATCGACGATGGTGCGGTATTCCACCTTGGGCTGGGCGCTGTTCATGCTGAACAGCCGCACCGCCATGTAGAAGAACAGCGCGATGAGCACCAGCGGGGCGATCCAGTTTCTCTTTTTGGGTGACAATGACTTCACTCCTGTCTTGCGTTAGTTTGATTATTCGTGGGAATAGACGCTGGGGGAAAGCACGCCGATGTAGGGCAGGTTGCGGTATTCCTCGGCGTAATCCAGGCCGTAGCCCACTACAAAGGCATCGGGGATGGTGTAGCCGACATAGTCGGCGTAGATCTCCTGCTCACGGCGGGCGGGCTTATCCAGCAGCACGCACACCTTGAGGGAGGCGGGGTTGCGCTCCTTGAGCATCGCGGTAAGCTGATGCAGGGTGTTGCCGGTATCAAGGATGTCCTCCACGATGAGGACATTGCGCCCGGCGATATCGGAATTGAGATCCTTGGCGACATGGATATTGCCGCTGGAGGTGGTGCCGCACCCATAGCTGGAAACGGACATAAAATCGATGTTGATCTGACGGTCGATCTGCCGCATGAGGTCGGTGACGAAAACGATGGCGCCGTTAAGGATACCGACGATCAGAAGATCCTTGCCCTCGTAATCCTTGGTGATCTGCTCGCCCAGACGCTTGCAGGCGCCGTGCAGCTCGACCTCATTAAACATTACCTTACAGATGTCCTTGTCCATTCTCATGGTGTTTTTTCCTCCTGGCACTCAATTATCACGTATTGTTTGGTGTTTTCGGTCACGGCGGCACGGGAACTGCTGCCAATCCCCTCGGCCCACAGGACGCCCTGCTCATCGGCCAGCACCATAAGGGCGGGGCGCAGCAGCGCCGGAATGCCGGCGGCGGCCCACGCTTCCCCCAGGGAAAGCTGCTTTTTGCCGACGATGAAGGTATCACCGGGGCGACGGGTGCGCATGAACGAATACCCCTTTATTCTATCACAATCTATGGCACATTTTAAGAGGGAAATGTTAAATTTTTCGGACGTATTCGCAACTATTTTGTTGCAAAGCGTCAGTTCCAGGCTTTTTTGCGGGGAAAAGGGCAGAATGACGGGGGTTTCCTCCTGCGGGAGGGGGACGGGAACCGGCGGGATGCCGCCCGGCGGGGCGTAGATTACTGCGGCGAGATCCCCCTGCGCGACGAAAAACCAGCTGCGTGCGGCGAGGTCCAGCTTGCCGCCGGTGCGAAGGGTCTCGGTCATGCGCTCTACGGCGGCGGCGGAAACGGGCAGGCGGTTCTGCTCCAGCAGGCGCAGCAGCAGCCGGTCGCAGACCGGCTCCGGCAGGGCCGAAAGGCCCTGCCGGGACAGGCCGCCGCAGGCGGCGTGGAGCTGCTGCGCCGATTGGGCGGCGAGGCAGTCGGTGAGGGCCTGCTGGGCGGCCAGCCGCGGGAGCATACGGGCCATGGCGCCGGGGAAATTCGGGTTTAGTTCGCAAAGGCGGGGCAAAATATCGTGGCGGATGCGGTTGCGGGTGTAGTCGTCGGTGAGGTTGGTGCTGTCGGTGCAGTAGGGCTGCCCCAAAGCGCCCAGGTAGTCCTCGACCTCGGCACGGGTGCAGTCCAGCAGGGGGCGGACGATATTGCCGCGGATGCGGGGGATGCCGCAAAGACCCCGCAGGCCGGTGCCCCGCACCAGGTTCATCAGCACCGTTTCGATGGAGTCATCAAGGGTGTGGGCGGTGGCGATGCGTCCCCCCTCCCCTGCCGTTTGGGCAAAAAAGGCGTAGCGGGCCATCCGACCGGCCTCCTCCACCGAGATATGATCCCGCAGCGCAAGGGCGGCGGCATCGATGCGGGAAACGGCACAGGGCAGCCCCAGCTGCTCCGCCAGCGCCCGCACAAAGCATTCATCCCGGTCAGCCTCCGCGCCGCGCAGCCCGTGGTGGATATGGCAGACGACCAGATCCCAGCTGAACTGCGGCCGCAGGGCCGCCAGAAAGCGCAAAAGAGCGACAGAATCCGCGCCGCCGGAAACCCCGACAGCGATCCTGTCGCCCTGTGAAAACAGGGAATATTGCCGCAGGGCGCAAAGCGCCTTTTGCTCCAGTACGGTACTCATTCGCGGCTGCGATCCACGCTGAAGAACCGGGTATAGCGGCCATCCCACCGCAGATCGATCTTGCCGGTTTCGCCGTGGCGGTTTTTGGCCACGATGCATTCGGTCTCGGACTGATCCTCCCGTTCCTTTTCGTAGTAGGCCTCCCGATACAGGAACAGGACGATATCGGCGTCCTGCTCGATGGAGCCGGACTCACGCAGGTCGGACAGCATGGGGCGGTGGTCGCTGCGGCTATCCGGGCCGCGGGAAAGCTGCGAAAGGGTGATGACCGGGACATTCAGCTCCTTCGCCATGATCTTCAGGCTGCGGGTGATCTCGGAGACCTCCTGCACACGGTTTTCGCTGCGGCGGCTGCTGCTCATCAGCTGCAGATAGTCGATGACGACAAGGCCGAGATCCCGTACACGGCGCAGCTTTGCCTTCATTTCCGCCACGGTGATACCGGCGGTATCATCCATGTAGAGGGAGGAAGCGCCGAAGATGGGAGAAAGATCGGCGACCTTGCCCCAGTCCTCGGTGGAAAGCTCGCCGGTGAGGAGCTTGCGGCTGTCGATGCCGCCCTCCGCAGCGAACAGGCGGTTCATCAGCTGCTCCCGGCTCATTTCCAAGGAAAAAACGGCGACGGTCTTTTTGCCCCGCAGCGCCACATTGGCGGCGATATTGAGGGCGAAGGCCGTTTTGCCCATGCCGGGGCGGGCGGCCACCAGAATGAGGTCGGATTTATTGAGACCGGTGATGGTGCGGTCCAGATCGCTGTAACCGGTGGAGATGCCGAGGTAATCGGCGCGGTTTTCACCGGAAAGGCGCTGCAGATGGTCAAAGGTTTCCAGCACCACCCGGGAAACGGGCACAAGGCTATCGTTATTGTGGCCGTTGCGGATATCGTAGATCTTCTGCTCGGCGTAGTCCAGAAGGCCGTCCGATTCGGCAGTGGGGGCTTCGGCCTGCTCGATGATATCCCGCGAGGTGGTGATGAGGGTGCGCAGGTGGTATTTTTCCCGCAGGATGTTGGTGTATGCCTCCAGATTGTGCACCGAGGGGACGATTTGCGCCAGCTGCGCCAGGTAGGTTTTGGTCTCCTCCGGGGTGGAGAAGATCTCCTCCCGCACGGCGGTTTCCATCACGGTGACGATATCGATGGGCTCGCCGAGGGTGAATTTGGCCGAGATCACCTCGAAGATGAGGCGGTGCTGCTCCCGGTAGAAGTACTCCGGGCGCACCAAGCGCACCAGATCCGGCACGCAGCCGGAATCCAGCAGGGCAGCACCCAGTACCGACTGCTCCGCTTCCAGACTGAAGGGCAGGCGGCTCTCGGTGGTCATGTAATCGGCGGGCATGGGAGGTCACTCCTTTTTGTGTGGGGTGGGGATGGTGCAGGGGCGGGTGGGCACGCGGGGCGCAGCCCGCCCGCCGCAGGCGGGCCCGCGAGCGAAGCTCGCGGCTTTCGGCGGAGCCGAAAGGGGCTGCGCCCCGGTTCCCGGTTGCTGCAGAAATGACGGGAAGATGCGTACGGCCGGCGGCTTATTCCTCGCCGACTATGACATACAGGCTGGCCGAAACACCGTTATAGATCTTGACCTCGACGGTGTAGGAGCCGAACGCCTTGATGTCCTCCTTAAGGACGATTTTGCGCTTTTCAAGGGTGGTGCCCAGCTGCTTTTCGATGCCCTCGGCGATCTCCTTGGCGGTGACGGCGCCGAACAGCTTGCCGTTGGCGCCGGCCTTGGCGGTCAGCTTTACGGTTTTGCCGTCAATGGCGACCTTCTGCTCCTCGGCGGCCTTCTGCTCCTCGGCCAGACGGTAGGCCTTGGCGGCCTCACGGTTTTTCAGCTCATTCATGGCGCCGGCATCGGCGGGAATGGCAAGGCCCCGTTTCAGCAGGAAATTGCGGGCGTAGCCGTCGGCTACCTCTACCAGTTCACCCTTTTTACCGCTGCCTTTTACATCCTGTTTCAGTACTACTTTCATGCTTCTTTACCTCCCTTGGGGTGTTCTTCATAATACCGGTCGATGGCGACCAGCAGCTGCTGGCGGCAATCCTCCGGTGAGATGTCCTTGATTTGTGCGCCGGCCATGGTTTGATGACCGCCGCCGCCCATGCTCTCCAGAATGAGCTGGACATTGACGGCGCCCATGCTGCGGGCCGAGATATTGACGGTGCCGTCCTGCTCGTACAGGACGAAGGAGGCGTCCACCCCGCTGATGCCGAGAAGGTCATCGGCGGCCTGCGGCGCCACCACCCGGATATCATCGATATTGCCGGAGGTGCAGCTGATGGCGCAGGAACGGTAGACCTCTGCGGCGCCCACCAGACGGCTGCGCTCCTGATAGCTTTCCATACTGGAGGCAAACAGCTTGCGGACCGCTACGGTATCGGCGCCCATACGGCGCAGGAAGGCTGCGGCCTCGAAGGTGCGGACGCCGGTGCGCAGGATAAAGTTTTTGGTATCCAGCATGATACCGGCCAGCAGCGCCTCGGCCTCCGCCACGCTGATGCGAAGCTTGCCGCCCCGGAAATACTGCACCAGCTCGGCGACCATTTCACTGGCGGAGCTGGCAAAGGGCTCGTGGAAGAAGATGATGGCATTATCGATATGCTCCACCATCTTGCGGTGGTGGTCGATGACGATGACATTGCGGCAGGCCTCGTAGACCTCCCGGCTTTCCAGGATGGAGGGGACGTGGGTATCCACCACCACCAGCAGGGTATTGCGGGTAACCGCATCCAGCGCCTGCGCCGGTGAGATAAAGGCGTTTTCATAGCGCTTTTCCTGCTGGAGCATATGGGTATAAAGCGGCTGCGCCAGACTCTTTTCGGTATCCAGCACGATGGCACAGGGCTTGCCCAGCGTGGAAAGGCCGGCATACATGCCGATGGCGGCGCCAAGGCAGTCCAGGTCGGCGAAGCGATGCCCCATGATGAGGATGTTATCGCAGGTGCCGGCCACCTCGGTGATGGCGTTGGCCATGATGCGCGCCCGCACCTTATTACGTTTTTCCACGCCGCGGCCGGTACCGCCGAAGAATTCATACCCGTTTTTCTGGCGCAGGGCCACCTGGTCACCGCCGCGCCCCAGCGCCATATCCAAAGCCTGCCGGGAGACGGTTTCGCTTTCGTGCAGGTTGCCCGCCGTGGGGGAAACGCCGATGGACATGGTGGCGTTATTGCGGTCGCCGGTTTCCACCGCACGGATGGCATCCAGGATGGGGAACCGGTTTTCGATGACCTTTTTCATGTAGCGCTCCTCCACCACCGCAAGGTAGCGGTCACGCTCCAGCTTTTTTACAAGGCCGTGGTTTTCCTCGGCAAAGCTCTCGATGATATGCTCGATTTGACCCATGGTGCTGCTGCGCTCGTTTTCCTTGGCGTCGGTAAACAGCTCGGAGTAGTTATCGATGAGCATGGTGAGCACATAGGGGCGGGAGTCGAAGTATTCCTGCGTGTAGTGCTTGAGGTCGTTATCATCCACCAGAGAGATGATGGTAAGCGGCTCCTTGGTGGAGGTGGAGTGCATCAGAAAGACGGTGTAATGCCGCCCGTTGATGACGATATCCCGGCCCTCGGCGCTGCTTTCGGCCCGCCAGTCCATTTCCGGCACCAGCTCCGCCATGTTGCGGCCGAACAGCTCCTGCCCGGGGAAAACGGCCTGCTTGGCGGGCGGGTTGCTCCACACGATCTCGCCGGTTTCCCGGACGATCAGGGAGGCCATGGGGAGATTGAGGACGGCATCGCTCATGATGTGCTCCAGCGAGTTTTGCAGCTCGGAGAAGCGGCGGCGGTTCTGCCGGGTGATGACGGACATCCAGACGATGCAGCCGATGGCCAGCAGCACCCATGCGCCGATGCAGATATAAAAGACGGTCAGATCGTAGCGGGAGGTGACGGCTGCCAAAAGGGCACCCGCCGCGATGAGCACCGCAAGGATAGGACGGTATTGGTTCAGTCGCTCCTGCATAATGTCCCTCCGTTTCGGTTATGGGATAGGGGTTTGTACCTTCGCCGGATGCGGCAGGGGCGAAGATATAGTAACTTACTATGAATTATAGCATGCCGGGGGGGAAAAGGAAATAGGCATCTTGCACTATCTTCGGCGGGGGTGGGGTTTTCATTTGGCGGGAGCTGTGATAAAATAACGGCAGAGGACCCTGCGGGGCCTGCCCGGTAGGGGCGGCGCCCCGCCCGGCGCCCCCCTGCGGGGGGCGCCGTACCCGCCCCGCAGGGGCGGGCGGCCGGCCCGGAGGGCCGGCCGGCGGGGCGCCGTAACCGGGGCCCTGCAAAAATTTTGATGAGCGATGCAACAAAACCCGCCGCAGGCGACACTATTATGGTGAAAGCCGGGTGGGAACACCGCAAAAGGAAGGTGCCGTTATGACCATCACCCAGCTGGTAACCGAAGCGCAGCAGGGCAGCAGGGCCGCTTTCGGCGAGCTGTACGAGCATATCGCCGCAGACCTGTACCGCATGGCGCTTTATACCCTCGGCAATCAGGCGGACGCCGAGGACGCCGTGGCGGATACCTTTGCCGAGGCGTGGAAGGGCATTAAAAACCTGCGGGAGCCGGAGGCGTTCCGCAGTTGGATGTTCCGTATCCTCTCGGCCAGGTGTAAGCGGCAGATCGGCAGGATCGTGGCCCGCAAAAATGAGATAGACCTGGACAGCTACTACGAAACGGCGGAGGAGGCCATCCCCGAAAATGCGACCCGCCGGGCGGAGCTGCGTGAGGCGCTGGCAAGCCTTGCGGCGGAGGAACGGCAGATCGTTCTGCTTTCGGTGCTGGAGGGCTACACCATGCGGGAGATCGCCGGGATGCTGGGGCTGCCGCAGGGCACGGTGAGCAGCAAGCTGTCCCGTTCGCTGCACAAGCTGCGGAAATTTTTACAGGAACCTGACGGAAAGGAGGGCTTATCATGACGAACCGTGAAAAGAAACTGAATACCGACCGGGAATGGCTGGCCGACGAGCTGATGCGTGCCGGCAGTCCTGCCCTGCCCTCCTCCCTTTCGGCGGCGGCGCTGTTTGAGCGAATGGACGCCGAGGAGCAAAAGGCTGCCGAACCGGCGGCTCCCGCCCCGGAGAAAAAGGGCGGTGTGATATGGCTGCAATGGAGACGCTGGGGCAGCGCCGCGGCGGTGCTGGTGCTGGCGGTGGGTGTGGCGTTCCTGCTGCAAAACGGTACGCTGCAGAAAAGGTCCTTCAATGAGCCTGCGCCGGCCGAGCCGGGTTATGACATGGCGATGGCGCCGAATGGTGCAGAGAACCGCGACCTGTGGAACGGCTCCACCGGTGAGGCGCCGGAGACCGGCGGCCCGGGGACAGACGGCCTGATGATGGCTCCCCCGCCGAACCCTACCACGGCCAGCGGCGACAACAAGAAAACAGAGAGCCGGCCCGACGGCTACTTCGGGGCTTTGGAGAGCGAGATCATTGCGCCGACGGGAGAGCTGCCCACCCCCGACCTGACGGATTTTGACGCGATGGCTGCGGTTTCCTCGCAGCTTTTCGGGGGGGATTATGACCAGGCGATCGCCATGTTTTACGATAGCGGCGAGCGCTGGGAGGGCTGCGAACTGCCCACAAGCTGCGCCCACTATTTTATGCTGGATAAGACGCTGTACGGCTTCTTCCCGGAGGAGCGCCGGGTGGTGGATTACGGCGGGGCGTGCGCCACGGTGCTGAATGAGGACGAGGCGGCGATGCTTTCGGCGATTTTGCAGCTTGAGTTTACCGCCAAAACCGAATAAGAACCTTCCCCTGCGGCGGAGTGAGTGATCACCCCGCCGTATTTTTTGCTGCCCGGCTGCATATAGTCGGGGTGTAGGGACAAGTACAGGGTATGGGGCGCGCCCCGCACGGGCGGCCCGCAGGGCCGCCCGACCCGCCCCCGCAGGGGGGCGGGCAGCGTGGGCCCCGCAGGGGCCCACGCCGGGCGGGGCGCGGCGCAGCGCCGGACTGTGCTGCTGCAGAGAGGGGGACGGAAGATGAAAGCGGACTGGGGGCTTTTGGGGGGTGCGGCGGCGGCCATGCTGGCGGTGCCGCTGCTGGTGCTGGCGTGGAGCGGCACCCCGATGGGGATCGGGTATGCCGGGGAGGAGAAGGCCGACCCGCAGCAGCAGGTGACCGTCCTGCCGGGCAGCAAACGGGAGGAGCCCGCCCCAGACCCCGAAAAAAGTGATGTCTTCCCGGTACTTTCGGCCTTTCGCATCCTAGATGAAACGACCGGCGAAGTGGCGGAGGTGGCTGCGGCGGATTATGTGGCGGGGGCCATTGCGGCGGAAATGCCCGCCGGCTACGAGCAGGATGCCCTCATTGCGCAGGGGGTTGCCGCCTACACCAACGCCCACTATCTGGCGGCGCTGCACCGGGCCGACCCGCCTGCCGAGCTGAAGGGGGCGGATTTTGCGGCCGACCCGCAGAAGCGGCTGGGCTATGTGACCGATGCCGCCATGAAGGCCATGTGGGGAGACCATTATGAGCTGTACCGCAAAAAGGTGACGGCCGCCGCCGAGACCGCCATGCAGAGCATCCTCACCTACGAGGGGCAGCCCATTGTGGCGGCGTATTTTGCCATTACGGCCGGGAAAACCACCGAGGACGCCGGGAATGTGTGGGAGGGCTCGCTGCCCTATTTGACCCCGGTGGACAGCAGCTGGGATCAAAACGCACCGGGCTATCGCAGCACCGTCACACTAACTGCCGCCGACCTGCGGAAAAAGCTGACCGGGGCTTCGGTGCTGGTGGGACCGAAGCCGGAGGAATGGCTTAAAATCATCACCCGCAGTGAAGCGGGCTATGTGACCGCCGTACAGGCGGGCGACCGGGTCCTGACGGGGCAGCAGCTGCGCCATCTGCTGGGGCTGCGCAGCGCAGCCTTTACGGTGGATTATAAAAGCGGGCTGTTCACCTTCGAGGTGCTGGGCTACGGGCACGGGGTGGGGCTTTCGCAATACGGGGCGCAGTATATGGCGCAGCACGGCAGCGACTGGCGGGAGATTTTATCCCACTACTACCCCGGCACAGTGCCGGCGGCGGTGAAAAAATAATCCCAAATTGGCTTGACGAACCGCCCTGCGATGTGGTAATATACTGGAGTACGATATAAGCCGTGGAGAGGTGTCCGAGCGGTTTAAGGAGCCGGTCTTGAAAACCGGTGACTCGTCAGAGCCATGGGTTCGAATCCCATCCTCTCCGCCAAACACCTCCGACAGAATTCGTAGCCCTTGGAGATGTACCCAAGTGGTGAAGGGGCTCCCCTGCTAAGGGAGTAGGGTGCGAAAGTGCCGCGAGGGTTCAAATCCCTCCATCTCCGCCATATGTACCATAGCGGGAAATCGCAAAGGAATTTGTGATCTCCCGCTAATGGTGCATAACTAAAGAAGTCGTAAAAGCGGTAAAAAAATATTTTTTAGTGTCGCAGGGTGCAGAATAGTTTGGCCAGAGGATCCGGACGCCGGCGCAACACACGCCTTTTCCCTGATCTGTCTTTCATCCCCGTTTCTGCTGCCGGCCTGCTCTCCTATTGCTGATAGGGTCATGGCAAGCTCCTTGTGGCAACAAAGGTATCTTTTTCTGCTTCGACTATGCCAAAATACCACCGTCAGCGTTCTGTGCTCTACTAACGGGCTTCCGGAGCCATCATGTGCAAATGGGTTCCGGTTGCAGCGGGCTATCTGGTACATGGCCCGCGGTCATGGTTTTTTCAAGGTTCTGACACATGGAGCAAAAAGAAAAGCCAAGCCCCGTTCTCCGTAGATAAAACGATACGCTTGACTTTCTGGTATCAATCGTGCTATGGTAAGCACGAAAATACAGCACTCTCGTGTATAAAGTCTGCGTGATCGCGTTGGGATCACAAAGATGGGTGGCGAAAGGACGGCAATCCTTTCCCACCCCGCAGGGTGTTTTTTTCTTTTATTATTGCCATTGTACCGCTTATTGGACAG
>OMDX01000390.1_pt1 | contig 16878 bp, 10 predicted proteins | sample 1673711 | NCBI WGS metagenome assembly OMDX01 (sample SAMEA103958123, study PRJEB25191) | human gut metagenome
GACGTGAAGCACTATCTTCCGCTGATCGCCCGCGACCTGGGGGTGGATTCGTCGCGCGTCTCGCTGGTGCGCGTCGTGCGGCGTTCGATCGACGCGCGGCGCCGTCCCGTCCGGGTCAATCTGGGCGTCGAGGTGTACGTCGACCATGAGCGGGAGCCCGACCCGGTGCGGTTCGACTATCCGTTCGTCGGGGGACGGACGCCCGTGGTGGTGGTCGGGTCGGGTCCGGCGGGGCTGTTCGCCGCATTGCCGCCGCACTGGGAGTGCGCAGACCGTAGGATAGTCCTATTGACAGCCTGTCAACTTGTCTGGGAGGCACCGTGGCAGAAACGTTTGATATCGCAATTGTGGGCGCGGGCATCACCGGGTGCGCCATCGCGCGGCAGCTCGCGCGGTTTGACCTGTCCATTTGCGTGGTCGAGGCGGCTAACGATATTGCGCTGGGCACGTCGAAGGCCAACGGCGGCCTGGTGCATGCTGGCTACGATCCGGCGCCGGGCACCGTAAAGGCGCAGGTCAACGCCCGTGGCTGCGAGTTGTACGGTACGTGGGCGCAGGAGCTCGGCTTTCTGTTCCGCCGCACCGGGTCGATGGTGTTGGGCTTTAACGACGAGGACCGCGCGCATCTGGAGCAGCTGCGCAGCAACGGCCTTGCCAACGGCGTGCCCGAGCTTTCGATCGTTGGACCCGACCGCATCCACGAATTAGAGCCGCGTGCCAGTGCCGATGCAACGTGCGCATTGTGGTGCCCCTCGACTGGGTTTGTCGACCCGTTTGAGGTTGCCATCGCTGCGCTGGAAAACGCGGTTGCCAACGGCGTGGCATTTATGCGGTCTGCGCCAGTGGAGGCCATTGATGTTGCCGGCTCGGATGACAAAGCCGCCCGCTTTACGCTGGCAACGCCCGCCGGCGACGTACGCTGTCGCTATCTAATCAACGCCGCGGGCAACGGCGCCGCCGACATCTCGCATATGGCGGGCGCCGAGGAGTTCCAGATGGTCTGGCGTCAGGGCAACATCGTGGTGCTGGACAAGGAACCGCGCACGCTCATGCCGCTCTACCCGGTGCCGACGCCGATATCGAAGGGCGTCATCGTCACGGGTACCGTACACGGCAACACCGTGATTACCGCGACGGCCGCCGTGCGCGAGCCGGGCGACACGCAGACCTATGCGAGCGATGTAAACGTGCTCCTGAACGGCGCGCGCAAGCTGGTGCCCGACCTGGAGACGCGCCGCGTGGTGCGTGCGTTTGCCGGCGGGCGTCCGGTCATTCAGGGAACGAACGACTTCTTTATTGGACAGTCGGCCGTGGTGCCGGGGCTGTTCCAGGCGGCGGGCATTCAGTCGCCGGGCGTGGCAAGCGCGCCGGCCATTGCCGAGCGCATGGAGCTTGTGATGCGTGAGGCGGGCGTGGAGCTGCACGAGCGGGCGGACTGGAACCCAATTCGCCGCGCGCCGGACGACTTTGACCGCGCACCGCTGGCGCGCAAGGAGGAGCTGATCGAGTCCGATCCCGCGTGGGGACAGATTGTCTGCCGCTGCGAGACGGTGCCCGAAGCCGAGATCGTGGCCGCGATCCGACGCCAGCCGGGCGCGGTTTCGGTGGAGGCCGTCAAGCGCCGCTGCCGCGCCGGCATGGGCCGGTGCCAAAGTGGCTTTTGCCAGAGCCGTGTGGTGGCGATCCTGGCGCGCGAGCTGGACTGCGACCCCAGCGAGGTATTACTGGAGGACGCCGGCTCCTGGCTGGTCGAGGGTCCTTTGAAGGGGGTGCGCTAGGATGACGGAAATCAAATCGAGCGCGATTGATTACGGCGTCGTAGAAGCCGTACAAACGCAAGTCTTTGACGTGGTCGTTATCGGCGGCGGCCCCGCCGGCATGGCGGCAGCGCTGGCCGCGCATAAGGCCGGAGCGCGCGTGGCCATCGTGGAGCGCGAGCAGCACCTGGGCGGCATCCTCCGCCAGTGCATCCACCCCGGCTTTGGCCTTTCGCACTTTAAGCAGGAGCTCACCGGCCCCGAGTACGCGCAGCGCTTTATCGACCAGGTGCGCGCAACCGACATTGCGCTGTTCCTGAACAGCATGGTGATTGGGATTGATTCAGGCAAGCCTGCGGAAGACGCCGCGGTCCATACCGTCACGCTCATGAGCCCCGCCGGCATGATGCAGCTCACCGGGCGCGCGATCGTCCTTGCCATGGGTTGCCGTGAGCGCACCCGCAGCGAGATCAAGATCCCCGGCAGTCGTCCCGCCGGCGTGTTTACGGCCGGCCTGGCGCAGCGATACATCAATATCGAAAACCTCAAACCCGGCTCGCGCGCCGTCATTTTGGGCTCTGGCGACATCGGGCTCATCATGGCACGCCGTTGCACGCTCGAGGGGATTTCGGTCGAGGGCGTGTACGAGCTCATGCCGTACGCCAACGGCCTGCGCCGCAACGTCAAGAACTGCCTGGACGACTTTGACATTCCACTGCACCTGTCCACCACCGTCACACGCGTGATCGGGCACGACCGCGTGGAAGCCGTTGAGGTGAGCCAAGTCGACGAGCGCCTGGCGCCCATTCCGGGGACCGAGCGCATCGTTCCGTGCGACACGCTGTTGCTTTCGGTGGGATTGATTCCCGAGAACGAGCTTTCGGTTGCCGCGGGCGTGGAGCTTGACCCACGCACGCGCGGCGCCGTGGTGGATCAGAGCCTGCAGACGGGCGTGCCGGGAATCTTTGCCTGCGGCAACGTGCTACACGTGCACGACCTGGCCGACAACGTGACGACCGAGTCCGAGAGGGCTGGCGCAGCTGCAGCGGCGCACGCGCTGGGAACCGGCGCGGGCGTCGCTGCGGACTGCGAGCTCACCGTCTCCCCTGCCGGCATTGCGGGATACGCGCTGCCGGGACGCATTACGGCTGTGACGCTCACTAAGCTGAACTTCCGCGTGCGCCGGCCAGTCGATACCGCCTGCGTGAGGGTCTTGGCCGACGGCGAGGAACTGTTCGCCGGCAAGGTCCGCGCGTTTAAGCCGAGCGTCATGGAAAGCTTCCCGCTGCCGGCAAAGATGATTCAGCAGGCGTTCGACATGGGTGCCAGCGAGCTTATTCTGTCCGTTGATCCTGTTGAGGAGGCGTAAGGCCATGAGCAAGAATGCGACCGAGACCTTGCAGTTCAACTGCACGACCTGTCCGTCCGAGTGCCTCCTGACCGTGGAGGTGGAGCGCGACGCCAATGGCGCCGTGGTGAAAGTGCGCTCCGCAACCGGCAACAACTGCCCGCGCGGCGATACGTTCGCGCATCAGGAGCTCACCTGCCCCATGCGCGTGCTCACGACGACCGTGGCCGTCTCCGGCGGCGACGAAGCCCTGCTCCCCGTGCGCACGGTCGAGGCAATCCCACTCGAACTCCACGCCCAAGCCATGGACCTCATCCGCGGCGTGGTCGTCGACGCCCCCATCCGCATGGGCGACATCGTGCTAGAGAACCTCCTAAACACCAATATCAACCTAATCGCCAGCATGGACATCGACCCAGCCTAAGCAGCGCATTTAGAACGGGACTTCATCCCCCTCTGCAGTTGCGGTGGAATAGTTCCTGTTTTAGGCCATTACCCCGGCAAACAGGAACTATTTCACCGCAACTTATGTGGGGGCGCTTGGGATACCATGGTGGCAGCCTAGCGAAAGGATGTTTCATGGCACATGTCGATGACCAGCGCGTGGCGCGCGTGCTCGATGCGCTCGAGGCTCAGCACCCCGGCGCACAGCTGCTCGTAAACGACCCGTGGTCGATTTATTACCTGACCGGCTTTTATGCCGATATGTTCGAGCGTTTTTGCGGCGTGCTGCTCGCACGCGGTAACGAGCCAGTGATCTTGGTCAACGCTCTGCATCAGCTGCCCGAGTATGACAATGCCCGCGTTGCCTACCACACCGATACCGACGTCGTGGCCGATGCCATCGCTCGCGAAATCGATCCGACCAAACCGCTCGGCATCGACACCGTCATGCGCTCCGGCTTTTTGATGCCGCTCATGGAGCGCCATGCTACGAGCGAGTTTTTCCTGGGTGACTTTGCCGTCACCGCAGCGCGCACCCACAAGGATGCCACCGAGCAGGAGCTCATGCGCGCGTCCTCGACCGCTAACGACGCCGTGATGGCCGATGCCATCAAGCTCGTCCACGAAGGCGTGACGGAACGCGAGATTGCCGACCAGATGCTCGGCTTGTATCGCAAGCACGGCTGCGAGGGCTTTAGTTTTTCGCCCATCGTGAGCTTTGGTGCCAACGCCGGCGACCCGCACCACGAACCCGACGACACCGTGCTCAAGCGTGGCGACGTGGTGCTGTTCGACATTGGCGGACGCCGCTGCAACTACTGTTCGGACATGACGCGCACGTTCTTTTGGGGCGAGCCGGACGAGGAGACGGCGCGCATCTACGACATCGTGCGCCGTGCCAACGAGGCCGCCGAAACACTCATCGCACCGGGCGTGCGCATGTGTGACCTGGACCGCGCCGCACGCGACGTGATTGAAGACGCGGGCTATGGGCGGTACTTTACGCATCGCCTGGGTCACTCGATCGGCCTGCAGGACCACGAGCCGGGCGACGTTTCACTCGTCAACGAGCAGGTCGTAGAGCCGGGCATGACGTTCTCCATCGAGCCGGGCATCTACCTCCCCGGCCGCACCGGCGTCCGCATCGAGGACTTGGCCCTGGTGACCGAGAAGGGCGTCGAGATTCTCAACGCCTACCCTCACGACCCATTCCGCCTAGACTAGCCTGGTCCCCAAGCCCCCAAACTAAGTTGCGGTGGAATAGTTCCTGGATGGGCTGCTAGAACCCAAAAACAGGAACTATTTCACCGCAACTGATGAGGGGATGGGCTAGCGCAGCAGGCCGGCTACTTCGCCGGCTAGGGTGATGGTGCCGGCGGCAACGAAGGACTCGCCCACGGCGTCAAAAGCCGCGAGAGCCTCGGGCACGCTAGGGTACACACCGGCAAGCTTGTTGGCGTCCACCAGGGCAGCAAGTTCCTCTGCCGGCAGGGCGCGATCGGAATCGGTCTGGGTTACGACCACACGCGGGAAGGCCGGAATCAGAACATCGACAATACCGGCCACATCCTTGTCGGCCAGTGCGGCGCACAGCAGCGTGGGGCGATTCTCGACGCACGGATCTATCTCGTCCAGCGCGCTCACAAAGTTCTCGCAGCTCTGAGGGTTATGGCAGGCGTCGATCAGCTTGAGCGGATCGGTCCCCAGCACATCAAAACGACCCGGCGTGGGGCAGCCCATAAGCGATGCATCCAGCGCATCGTGGTCGAGCTCGCGGCCCAAATACCCCTCGCACAGCATAATCGCGCACGCAGCATTCTGCGGCTGGTAGGCCGGCTTAACCATGCTTGACGTATAGATCGCACGCGGCGTGGTGCAGCTAAACTCAACCGTGTCGCCCACGTGTGCCGGAACCTTGGTTGTGGCATGGTTCACCACGAGCGGCACCACACCGCACTCACGGCAACGGGCATCCATCACGCGCTGAACGCTCGCCTCATGCGTACCCTCGCCCAAAACAACAAAGCGCCCAGGCTTAATAACCGCAGCCTTCTCCCCCGCAATGGCCTCGAGCGTGTTGCCCAAAATACGTGTATGATCGAGCCCAATGCCCGTAATGGCAACGGCGACGGGATCGGTCGCACTCGTGGCGTCCCAACGCCCGCCCATGCCAACCTCAAGCACGGCTACGTCCACGCAAGCCTCGGCAAACACTACAAGTGCAGCAGCCGTCAGCAGGTCAAACGGTGTGATGGTATAGGCGCGCTCCCCTGCCGCCACACGGCGCGCATTCACGCGATGCCCCGCCTCGACAGCTGCCGAAACGCCATGGGCAAAGGCCTCGTCGCTCACGACGCACCCATCAACCTCCATGCGCTCGGGATAGCGCACCAGCTGTGGCGACGTATACAGCGCGGTTTTGAGCCCCTCACCACGAAGAATGGCAGCCGAAAAACGCGTAGTCGAAGTCTTGCCATTGGTACCGGCAACCTGGATGCAATCGAAATACTCGTCCGGACGCCCCAGCTCATCGAGCATATCGACAACCGTCTCAAGCAGAGGACCAGCATCCCCAGAAATCCGCCCCGTATCAGCAGCAAGCCCCACAGCCTCATCAAACGAAAGCAACTCAAACGAGAACGGCACAGAATACGACCCAGAACGCTTAGCCATAACCCAAAGTCCCCTCAACATAAAAAGAGGCCCGAATCAACAACGAGCCCCTCCCATTCAAAATGTCAGCCAAACACCGCTTTGCAGCAGAATCAAGGCCACAACCAAGTGGCCCTAACACGCCAGTTGCAAACAACCACGTAAACGAACTAGGAGCGGCCCGACGCTTTGCTCGATACAAGTTCCACACGCAAAGGACAGCACTTAATGTGCTGTCCGTCTTGCGCAGGACTGTCCGCAGTAGCGAGCAAAGCGTCGGGACGCGCCCCTCAGCGCAATTTACGAGAAGTCAGCAACCTGAGCAGTCAGCGCCGCCAGGATCTCCTTGAGCTCAGCTGCACGGTCCCTCTTCTTCTGGACCACCGCAGGCGCGGCCTTGGCCACAAAGCCCTCGTTGGCGAGCGTCTTCTCGCAGCCGGCGAGCTCCTTCTGCGCCGCGGCGATCTCCTTCTCAAGACGCGCCTTCTCGGCCGAAAGATCGACCTTGCCCTCGAGCACCACAAAGACCTCGACGCCGCTGTCGACCACGGCGATGCTCGCGGCCGGCTTCTCAACGTCGGTACCCATGACCAGCGAAGCGGTGTTGGCCAGCGGCTCAATGGTCGAACGCAGGCTCTCGAGCTTCTCGATGTCCTCGACACCGGCGCGCACGACCACGTCGAGCTCGGCCTTGGGGCTCAAGCGATAACGCGAACGCGTGGCGCGGGCGGCGGAAACGACGGCGCGGCACAGCTCAAACGCGCGCTCGGCGTCCTCGTCGACATACTTGGCGTAATCGGCGGGCTCGGGCCACTTGGCAATCATGAGCGCCTCGGCGCGGTCGACGTTGCCCTCGGCATCCAGGTCGAGCACGCTGGCCGGCATGTTGTCCCAAATCTCCTCGGTGACAAACGGCATGAGCGGGTGCATCAGGCGAATGGAGGTATCCAGCACAAAGATCAGGTTGCGCTGAGCCTGCAGACGGCCCTCGCCCTTCAAGCGGGCCTTGGTGACCTCGACGTACCAGTCGCAGACCTCGTTCCAGAAGAACTGCTGCACGCCGCGGGCCATATCGCCAAAGGTGTAGTTCTCAATACCCTCGGTGACCATCTTAACGGCCTTGGCCAGGCGGCTGAACATCCAGGCGTCGGCCGGCGTCTCCACGACGGGCTCGCCGGGCGTGTAGCCCTCCATGTTCATGAGCAGGAAGCGGCTGGCGTTCCAGATCTTAGTCACAAAGCTCTTGGCCTGGTCGGTACGCGGGCTGTCGATGAGCTTCTTGGTCTTCTTGTCGATGTTCGCGTCGAACTTAACGTCCTGGTTGTTGGTGCACAGCGTAAGAAGGTTGTAGCGCATGGCGTCGGCGCCGTACATACCGATGAGGTCCATGGGGTCAACGCCGTTGCCCTTGGACTTGGACATGCGGCTGCCGTCCTTGGCAAGGATCGTCGGGTAGATGACGACGTCCTTAAACGGCACCTCGTCCAGGAAGTACAGCGAGCTCATGACCATGCGGGCGACCCACAGCGCGATGATGTCGCGCGCGGTGACGAGCGCCGTCGTGGGATGATGGCCCTCGAGCAGCTCCGGCTTTTGCGGCCAGCCCTGCGTGGCGAAGGTCCACAGCTGCGAGCTGAACCAGGTGTCCAGCACGTTCTCGTCCTGATGCACGTGATGACCGCCGCACTTGGGGCACACATCGGTGTCCTCGGTAAGGGCGTCCTCCCAGCCGCAGTCCTCGCAGTAGAACACGGGAATGCGGTGGCCCCACCACAGCTGGCGGCTAATACACCAGTCCTTGAGATTCTCCATCCAAGTGGTGTAGGTCTGCGTCCAGCGCGCGGGGTGGAAGGTGACCTTACCGGAGTTGACGGCGTCGAGCGCCGGCCCCTTGAGCTTGTCGACGGCCACGAACCACTGCTCGGACAGCCACGGCTCAAGCGCGGCGTCGCAACGGTAGCAGTGCATGACGGAGTGGTCGTGCTCCTCGACGTGATCGAGTAGGCCGTGCTCGTCGAACCACTTGATGACCGCCTCGCGGCACTCCTCGCGGGTCATGCCGGTGAACTCGCCATAGCCCTCGACGACCACCGCGTGCTCGTCGAAGATATTGATCTGCGGAAGGTCGTGGGCCTGACCCATGGCGTAATCGTTGGGGTCGTGGGCCGGAGTAACCTTAACGAAGCCGGAACCGAAGTTGGCGTCGACATGCCAATCCTCAAAGATGGGGATCTCGCGGTCGACGATGGGGAGCTTGACGGTCTTACCCACGAAGGCGGCCTTCTCGGGATCCTTCGGGGAAACGGCGACGCCCGTGTCGCCGAGCATGGTCTCGGGGCGCGTGGTGGCGACGACGATGTAGTCCTGGCCGTTGACCGGCTCGGTCAGCGGGTAGCGCAGGTGCCACAGATGGCCCTTCTCGTCCTTGTACTCGGCCTCGTCGTCCGAGATGGCGGTGGTGCAGTTGGGGCACCAGTTGACGATGCGCTTGCCGCGGTAGATCAGACCGTCGTGGTACCAGTCGCAGAAGACCTTGCGCACGGCCTGCGCGTAGTCCTCGTCCATGGTAAAGCGCTCGTTATCGAAGTCAACGGAGCAGCCCATACGCTTGATCTGCTCGACGATGATGCCGCCGTACTCGTGGGTCCAATCCCAGCAAGCGTCGACAAACTTGTCGCGACCGATCTCCAGGCGGCTAATGCCCTCGCTCTTGAGTTTCTTGTCGACCTTGGTCTGCGTAGCGATACCGGCGTGATCGGTGCCCAGCACCCAGCGCGTGGACTTGCCGCGCATGCGGGCCATGCGGATGATGGCGTCCTGGATGGAGTCGTCGGTGGCGTGGCCCATGTGGAGCTTGCCGGTCACGTTGGGAGGCGGAATGGTGACGGTGCAGTCGCCCACGCCCTCGCGGCGCTTATAGTAGCCGCCGTCGAGCCACTTCTGCAGGATCGCCGGCTCGTTGGTCGACGGATCGTAGTTCTTGGGCATCTCTTCCATATATCTCTCCCTGTCCCGCCGGGGAGGAATGTAGGCCCACCAGGGCCTGCATTCCTCCCCTTAGGTATCGATTACTTCAGTCTGATATGACTTCGCTGAGGCTTAAACAAACACACAGAATAACACAGGTAGTTGGGGTTATTGCGTATATATAAAATAGCCTCCGACCACGGATGGTCAGAGGCTATTTGCAAGCACGTTTTTGGCTGGTTTAGCCGTAGATGCGCTGGGGCTGCTCTTCGCCCTTTACGGAGGCTTCGGTCACAACGACCTTGGAAACGCCTTCCTCGCTGGGCAGGTCGAACATCGTCTGCTGCAGAACGTCCTCGCAGATGGAGCGCAGGCCGCGGGCGCCGGTCTTGCGGGCGAGCGCCATGCGGGCGATCTCGTGCAGGGCGGCGTCCTCAAACTCAAGCTCAACGTCCTCGAGCTGGAACATCTTACGGTATTGACGCACCACGGCGTTCTTGGGCTCGGTCAGGATCGACACCAGGTCGTCCTCGTCAAGCGCCTGCGTCTGGGTGACGACGGGCGTACGTCCCACAAACTCGGGGATCATGCCAAAGGCGTTGAGGTCCTGCGGAAGCACCTGACGCAGCAGGTCGTTCTCGTCGACCGAAGTGGGGCCGGCGATCTCGGAGTTAAAGCCCACGCCCTTGTTGCCCACGCGATCGGCGATGATCTTGTCCAGACCCACAAAGGCACCGCCGCAAATGAACAGGATGTTGGTCGTGTCGATCTGCAGCAGCTCCTGCTGGGGATGCTTGCGGCCCCCGGTGGGCGGAACGCTGGCCACCGTGCCCTCAAGAATCTTAAGCAGCGCCTGCTGAACGCCCTCGCCCGAAACATCGCGGGTAATGGAGAGGTTCTCGGCCTTGCGGGCGATCTTGTCGATCTCGTCCACGTAGATAATGCCCACCTGCGCGCGCTCAATGTCGCCATCGGCAGCATTGATGAGCTTGAGCAGGATGTTCTCCACGTCCTCGCCAACGTAACCGGCCTCAGTAAGCGCGGTGGCATCGGCGATGGCAAACGGCACCTCGAGGATGCGCGCGAGCGTCTGGGCCAGCAGGGTCTTACCGGTACCGGTGGGACCGAGCAGCAAGATGTTGGACTTGGCGAGCTCTACCTCGTCCATATCGTCGTCGAACTGCGAGCCCATGTCGTCGTCAAAGGCAGACACCGCGGCGCCGCCCTCGATCACGCGACGATAGTGGTTGTACACGGCCACCGACATGGCGCGCTTGGCGTCTTCCTGGCCCATTACATAGGCCGAGAGCTCGTCATAGATCTCGTGCGGCGTCGGCACATGTGTAATGACCTGACGGGCATCATCCTCGAGCTCAAAGCCCTCGGCCTCGGGATCCACGGCAGGCTGCCCGACAGCCTGGCCGTGATCGTTGAGGAAGCCCGGCAGCTTGCCGTTGCGGGCGGCGTCCATAAAGTCCGAAGCCAGCGACTCCTCCAAAATCTCGGAGCAGGCGGCAACGCACTCGTCGCAGATAAAGATGTTGGTCGGACCCTTTACAAGGCGGCGAACCTGCCCCTGCTCTTTTCCGCAAAAGGAGCAGCGGATGGGGTTGCCGTTCTCGTCAAAGTTGTCCTGCATGTTACCTGCCATCCTAGGCGTCCTTCGCGGCGAGATCGCGCGAGGTGACAATACGGTCAATCAGGCCGTAGTCGAGGGCCTCGGCAGCGGTCAGGTAGTTGTCGCGCTCGGTGTCGGCCTGGACCTTCTCAATGGGCTGGCCCGAGGCATCGGACAGGATCTGATTGAGCTCGCGGCGAGTCTTCTTGATCTCCTCGGCCACGATCTCGATCTCGGTCTGCTGGCCCTGGGCACCGCCGCTGGGCTGGTGAATCATGACCTTGGAGTGCGGCAGGCAGAAGCGCTTGCCCTTGGCGCCGGCCGAAAGCAGCACGGCGGCCATAGACGCGGCCATACCGACGCAGATGGTGGAGACCTGCGGCTTAATGAAGTTCATAGTGTCAAGAATCGCCAGGCCGGAGTAGACCTCGCCACCGGGCGAATTGATGTAGAGCGAGATATCCTTCTCGGCATCTTGGCTCTCAAGATGCAGCAGCTGGGCAACGACCAGGTTGGCGCTGACGGAGTTGATCTCCTCGCCCAAGAAGATGATGCGGTCGTTGAGCAGGCGCGAATAGATATCGTAGCTGCGCTCGCCGCGCGGCGTCTGCTCGATAACGTATGGCACGAGGGCGGAATCGAACTTAGCGATCATACGCATCTCCATTTCTCTCTTGCGGACCAAATTGGTTCTAGATAAACGTACGGTGCCCGCATGCTATGCATTGGCTGGCACCGTACGAAGCAACCGGATAACCGGTGTATAACTTTACCCCATCACGGGCGCACCCATGCGCTCGCGGGCAAGGTGGCGAGAATTACTCGGCGTCCTTGGCGGTCTCGTCGACCTCGGTCACCTTGGCGTTCTCGACCAGGTGGTCGACGGCCTTGGAGCGACGGATGGACTCGCGGACGGCAGGCATGCGGCCATCGGCGATGAACTCGGCCTTGGAAGCCTCGACGTCCTTGACGCCGGCCTTCTCGAACTCGGCGTTGATGTCGTCCTCGGTGACCTCGATCTTGAGCTCACGGGCGAGGGCGTCCAGAGCCAGGGACTCACGGGCAACGTCGTTGGCCTGCTTGTGCAGGTCGCCGATGAACTGCTCCATGGTCAGGCCGGAAGCGGGCAGCCAGGTGTCCAGGGTCATGCCGCGAGCAGCGAGGTTAGACAGGAAGTTCTGGCCGAGCTCCTCAAAGACGGACTGCTCGTAGTCGGCATCCATCTCGTCGAGCTGCAGGCGCTCGGCGAGAGCGGAGACGCAACGGTTCTCCTTCTCGGCCGGCAGGCGGGAAGCCTTGTCCTGCTCGATCTCGATCTTGATGGCGTCGCGCATAGCGTCGATGCTATCGAAGCCAAAGTCGGACTTGACGAGCTCGTCGGTGAGCTCGGGGGTGTTGCGGACCTTGATGCCCTTGACGGTGACCTCGACGGTGTGGGTCTCGGCCTCCTCGCCCTCCTCGACCTCGTCGGTCCAGGTGACGGTCTTGACGTCGTCAACGTTAGCGCCGATCAGGGCCTCATTGAACTCCTTGGGGTTGCTGTCGCTACCGGCGATGAGCATACGGCCCTCGGCGGCAAAGTTGTCGGCGTTCTCGACGGCCTTGAGGTCGACGGTGACGTAGTCCTCGGCCTCGACGGCGCGACCCTCGACGTCCTCGAAGGTGGCACGGTAGTTGAGGAGCATCTCGACCTGGTTGTTGATCTCGGACTCGGTGACCTCCGCAGGGGGCATCTCGATCTCGACGGCGTCGAAGGAGGAGAGCTCAGCGGCGGGACGCAGGGAGAACTCGACGGTGTAGGTGTAGTCCTCGTGATCCTTGGCGAGGTCGAGCTCCTTGTAGTCACCGCTCTTGGTGGGGACGATGTCCAGCTCGTTGAGGACGGCGGGCTCGTTGGCGGCGATCAGGTCGTTGGTGGCCTGAGCGAGGGTAGCCTCGGCGCCAAGAGCGGAGTCGATGACCGGACGGGGGGCCTTGCCGGCACGGAAGCCCGGGAAGCGGTACTTCTTGGCGGTGTCCTTGTAGGCCTTCTTGATCGCGGCGTCGACGTCGGCGGCCGGGATGGTGACCGTAGCGGTGAGCTTGGCGTCCTTGACGTCAGAAGCGGTGATGTTCAACACGTTCCTCCTCATACTGCCCAGCTTATCTGAGGTGCTGGTACCTTTATGCAACAAAGAGTCGCGACGGCCGAAGCCGACGCAGATGCGTTGGTGCGGGCGAAAGGACTCGAACCTTCACGGGAATCCCACCAGAACCTAAATCTGGCGCGTCTACCAATTCCGCCACGCCCGCATGAGCGCACAGACTAGGAATGATAGCAGATACGAACGGCAAGCGCACGCACACCTTTTACAAGCTCACGACCTCACCACGAGCGCAAAAGGCGGGGCGAGTTGTCCCGCCCCGCAATTTACGACTTGTTCGCTGACCCGCTACTCCCCCAGCAGCGCTTTCTCCGGCGTGATCGGCAGCGAGCGAACCTGATGTCCGGTAGCGTGTGCCACGGCCGAGGCAACGGCGGCGAGCGGCGTGTTGATGACGACCTCGCCGATCGACTTGGCACCAAACGGACCCGTCGGCTCGTAGCTCGGCTCAAAGGCCACGCGAATACTGCCGATATCCAGGCGCGTGGGCAGCTTGTAGCTCATAAAGTTGCCGGTGCGCAGGCGGCCGCGCTCATCATGCTCGACGATTTCGTAGAGCGCGTGGCCGATACCCTGGGCAATGCCGCCCTCCGCCTGGACGCGCGCGAGCGCCTCGTTGATCACGGTGCCGCAGTCCACAGCCGCCGCATAGTCCACCACAGTCACCTTGCCGGTAGCCTTGTCGACCTCGACCTCGGCAATGCCGGCCATAAACGGCGGGGGCGAAACGGGCAGGCAGGCAGAGGCATGCGAGGTGAGCGCGTCGCCGCCTGCGATGTTCTTGACGCACAGGTTGGCAAAGTCGCGCAGCGTGAGGTAGCGGTTCTGCTCGCGCGCGGCACGCTCGTCGGACAGGCGCACGTACTGGCCATCGAAGACCACGTCGGCGGCGTCCACGTCCCACATCTGGGCAGCCTTGGCGCAAATCTTCTCACGCAGCTCGGTTGCGGCGTTCTTGGCGGCAAGGCCCGTCACGTACGTGCCCGAGCTCGCGTACGAGCCGGCATCGAACGGCGAAACGTCGGTGTCCACGCCGCGCACCACGATCAGCGAGCTCTCAACGCCCAGCTCCTCGGCGGCAATCTGCGCCAGGATCGTGTCGACGCCCATGCCGTTATCGGTGGCGCCGGTGCCGATGGTAATGAAGCCGTCCTCTTCCAGGCGCATGTCGATGCCGGCGATATCCACGTTGGAAATGCCCGAGCCCTGCATGGTGAGCGCGCAGCCCAGAGCACGCACGCGATCGCCCAGGTCGATGGCTAGCGGCTTGTCGCGCCAACCGATCATGTCCATCGCGCGCAGCAGGCAGCGGTCGAGCGCGCAGGCGTTGAGCTTCTCGTTGTAGTACTGCGGCATGATCTCGCCCTCGCGCACGATGTTCTTAAGGCGCAGGTCGGCGGGGTCCATGTGCAGCATGTCGGCGAGCTCGTTAACAGCGCTCTCCACGGCAAACTGGCCCTGGGTGGCACCGTAACCGCGATACGCGCCGCCGCGGTTGGTATTGGTGTAGACGGCGTCCCAGCTAAAGCGGCTCGCCTTCACGTGGTTGTAGATGGGCAGGCTCTTGTGGCCCGAGAGGCCGATCGTCGTGGTGGCATGCTCGCCATAGGCCCCGGCGTTGGACAGCGTATGCAGATCGATGGCCGTGATGGTGCCGTCGTTCATGGCGCCCAGCTTAACGGTCATCTGCATCTGGTGGCGCGAGTTGCCCGCAGTGATGGTCTCCTCACGGGTGTAGCAGCAGTAACTCGGACGACCGGTCTGCTGGGTCACAAACGCAACAAAGATCTCGCAGCAGCCCGTCTGCTTGGAGCCAAAGCCGCCGCCGATGCGCGGCTTAATGACCTGCACCTGCGACTGCGGGATATCGAGCGACTGCGCGACCATGCGGCGCACGTGGAAGGGCACCTGCGTAGAGGTGGTCACCGAGATACGCCCGAACGCGTCTGTCGTCGCGAAGGCTCGGAAAGTTTCCATGGGCGCGGTCTGCGTGGCCTGGCTGGTGTAGGTGCGGGTAAAGACGATGTCGCTCTGGGCGAAGGCCTCGTCCAAGTCGCCAAAGTCGCTCGTGCCGCTGCATACCAAGTTGCGCGGGACGTCGCCGCCCTGCGGGAACATAAAGGTCACGTCGCCCTCGGGGTGGACCACGATGTCGTTATCGAGCGCCTTGGTAAAGTCGAGCAGCGGCTCAAGCACCTCATAGTCGACCTTAATGAGTTTGAGCGCCTTGTCGGCAGCCTCCTCAGTCTCGGCGGCGACGATCGCCACCTCCTCGTTTTGGTAGCGTACGAGGTTCTCAAGGATCAGGCGGTCGTAGGGACTCGGCTGCGGATAGCTCTGGCCAGCGATGGTAAAGCGGCGCTTGGGCACGTCCTCGTAGGTGTAGACGCCCACCACGCCAGGCACCTTCAGGGCGCGCGACGTGTCGATGGAGCGGATCTTGGCGCGGGCATACGGGCTGCGCTTGAGCTTAACGATGAGCGCGCCGGCGGGCACCATGTCGCCCGTGTAGACGGGACGCCCCTCGAGCAGGGCCTTCGAGTCCTTCTTGGGCTGCTTGTGAGTGATCTGCTTGTAGGAGACACCGTCACAGCTGGTGTCGTTGACCGGCAGCTCGGGCATCTCAAAGCCAACCTGCACGCCGGACTCGTTGAGGAAGCGCACGATAGCGCGCAGCTGGCTCTCGTAGCCGCTGCAGCGGCAGAGATTGCCGGCGAGCTGGCGCGAGAGCTCCTCGCGCGTGGCAACGAGGCTCGGGTCCTCCTTGGCGGCGCGGGTAAGCGCCAGTACGTTCATGATAAGGCCGGGGGCGCAAAAACCGCACTGCTCGGCGCCTTCGGCAGCCATCGCGCGGGCGAACGCCTCGGACTCGGCCTTGAGACCCTCGAGCGTGGTGACGGAGCGGCCCTCAACACGGGCGGCGGGAACCGAGCAGCTCAGCACCGGGTCGCCGTCGAGCCACACCGTGCACAGGCCACAGTTGGTGGTCTCGCAGGCGCAGCGCACCGACGCGCAGCCCTGCTCACGCAGCAGCGCAAAGAGCATGGTGTCGGGGGCAATCTGAACCTTGACCTTGCGGCCGTTGAGCGTAAAGGAAAGATCGATGAGTTTGGCAGCCATTAGCGCACCTCGCTAGAATCGACGCCGGGCACGCGGCGGCAGGAATACTCGTCCGTGGCAAACTTAGGAATCTGCACGCCCTCGAGCTCGCGGGCAAGCGCGGCCGAAAGCTCGATGCCGGCGGCGCGGCGCACGGCCTGAATCGCTAGCGGAGCCGAGATGCGGCGGCGGTAGTCGGCCGAGCCCCACATGTTGGTGCCGTAGCTCAGGGCACGCACGGATGCGGCCAAGGCGCGCAGCTCGTCCTCGGAAGGCTGCTCGTTCACCAGACCGCACGCCTCGCCCTGCAGCAGGGTCGCGCGCAGCGGGCGAGCACCCACGGTGACGTGCCAGGTGTTGTCCCACCAGGCGGCGGTGACGTTGAGCGAGGGGAAGTCGGTCGCAGCCTTGCGCACGGCCTCGTAGCTCGCACGGTAGTCGTGTTTAACGACCACGATGTGCTCGATCACGTCGCGCACGTAACCCATGTCGACGAACTCGGCGAGCGGCACGCGGCCGGCGCCCGTCAGCTCAACATAGGAATCGAGCGCCAAAAAGGCCGAGAGCACGTCCGAGAAGCCAAAGCGACCGTAGATGCTGCCGCCCACCGTGGCGGTGTTACGCAGCTGCACGCCCACGATATCGTGAACGGCGAACTCAAAGACATGGTTGACGAGCACGTTGAGCTCGGCATGGCGCTCGAGCTGGCGCAGGGTGCACATGGCACCGATGCGAAACTCGGTCTCGGTCTCCTCGATCTGATCGAGCCCGCAGGCCGAAAGGTCAATCGCCGTCGCCACGCGACGCGAACCCAGGCGCATCCAAATGCCACCGCCCACAATCTTGTTG
>OMDX01000399.1_pt1 | contig 16689 bp, 13 predicted proteins | sample 1673711 | NCBI WGS metagenome assembly OMDX01 (sample SAMEA103958123, study PRJEB25191) | human gut metagenome
GGAAATGGACGACAACACCTGTTACCGAGGCAGTGATCTTCTTTTCGATACTATTCTGGAACCTACAGCTCAATCAGCCCTGGACGTTGCCAAATTCATTGATTCCCGGAATGAATCCCAAGAGCATATAGAAGCTTCATTTAAAGAGCCCTGGTTCACATCTGCCGAATAAATTATTAATAGTGCAACTATTCTAACCTTTATTTGGCGCAGGATGTGAAAAGCATCTTTCCGGAATCCCGTCCTCTGCTGGAACAATACCGGGAACTGGGCCTGGCGGACATTTCCCCGGAACAGAGGCTCATCCTGAAAGGCCGCGGACGCCTGCTCGTGGACGCCATTGCAGCGGAACTGTGCTGACGGATAGTTTTTCCGCCTCAGAGATCAGCAGTCTGCGGAATCCGATGCGAACCGAACACTGAAATAAGCGGGCATGGTCTACTTTGTTCCCTGATTTTCAATATCCAAGGAGCATCCCGCAAAAAAAGATACCGGTATCTGCGTATTCGGATTTTGTTTTTTTATCCCGGCTCTTTGGGAAAGGGATTTCTTTTTGTGACCGTTCGGCTCTCTGCAAAAAGATTCCATGCAACGGGAATTTCAGCAAGGGGCGTTTCACAAAAACAATCCTTCACGCCGGCAACACCCACGTATTTAATCAATCTGGAACTGGCGTGCCATTTTTTTCAACCACCAGTCCCGGTGCCTCATCTCGTCCCGGCTGCGTTCCAGTTCCCGAAGCTCGCTGCCCCGCATCCCTCCCTTCATATAGCGTTCATCCAGCTTGCGCGCCTCCGCACGGGTATCTTTCCGCAGAGCTTTGTAAAACTGGGCCCCCGTCACCAGCCCGCCGGCTGCACCGCTCCGACCCACCAGGTTCATGTAAAGTTTCTTCAGCCTGTTGTAATCCTCCACCACCTGGTTATATTTCAAAGCGGCGTACTGGTAACGCTCCTTCCAGTCCTCCGGCCCCGGATTGACCAGACGGTCATCCAAAGAACCGGGAACCGGCGCGGAAGACGGGGATGCCAGCCCTCCGGAGGATAATGGAGTAAGCGGCGGAGGCTGGGGAACGGGCCTGCGGCTTGTCCTGGGGACACCGCCGACCGTCACGGAAAGGGGGGAGCGTTCCTCCAGCAGAGCGTCCATGCGTGCCTGTTCCAACGTTTCCCGCAGATGGGCACGTTCTTTCTGCAGGGACGCGTTCAAGTCGCGTTCTTCTGAAAGCGACTGCTTCAGCGACCGCATGCCGCCGGACATTTCCGAGTAAACCAGCGCATAAGCCCCGATGCACCCCAGCAGAAAGCCCAGGCCCAGCATGATGCCCCTTTCCCGCCACGGTCCAGGACTGCGTTCCGGAGCCGGTTCCGAAATGTCCGGTTCCGGCTCATGGGAAACAGTCAGGTAATGTTCCAGAGGGCCCTCGTCAGGCATGGGCTGATTCAGGGTTGGGACGGGAAAAACGCAGGTTCAAGCCTGTTCAGGACGGATGCAGTCCGCGCCGAAATACGGCACAAGCGCCTCCGGAATCCGGATGGAGCCGTCCGGCTGCTGGTAAGTTTCCAGAAGGGCCACATACAGCCGCGGCAGAGCCGTGCCGGAACCGTTCAGGGTGTGGCAGAACTGGTTCCTGCCGTCGGCATCCTTGTAACGCAGGCGCATGCGGCGCGCCTGGTAGTCCGTAAAACAGGAACAGGAGGAAACTTCCAGATACTGCCCCTGTCCCGGAGCCCATACTTCAATATCATACGTCTTGGCGGAGGAAAAGCCGAGGTCGCCCGTGCAAAGTTCAATCACGCGGTAATGCAGCCCCAGTTTTTGAAGGATGGATTCCGCATGGCCGCGGAGAACTTCCAGCTCCCGGAAAGAGTCTTCCGGCTTTAAAATCTGCACCAGTTCCACCTTGTCAAACTGGTGGACGCGGATCATGCCGCGGTTGATGCGGCCGGCGCTTCCGGCTTCCCGGCGGAAGCAGGGCGTGTACGCGGCCATCTTGATGGGCAGGTCGCTTTCCTGTAAAATGGTATCCCGGTACAGGTTGGTGACCGGAACTTCCGCCGTGGGGATCAGGAACATCTGCTGGTCTTCCGTGCCGTACATGTCTTCCTCAAATTTAGGAAGCTGGCCGGTGCCTTCCATGCACTCCCTCTTCACCACAAACGGAACGCCCACTTCCTGATAACCGTTTTCCACGGTCTGCGTATTCAGCAGGAAGTTGATCAGGGCGCGTTCCAGACGGGCGCCCGCCCCACGGTACACCACAAAACCGGAGCCCGTAATCCGCGCTCCGTCTTCAAAGGAAATCATGCCCAGATTCGCGGCCAGTTCCACATGGTCCTTCGGGTTTTCAATGGCGGGCTTTTCTCCCCACAGCTTGATTTCCGGGTTGGCCGTTTCATCCACGCCCACGGGACATTCCAGGTGCGGCAGATTGGGAATGTTCATCAGCAGGGAGGTGAGCTGGGCTGCATTTTCCTCCGCGACACGGTCCAGTTCCCGGATGCGGTCCCCGATTTCGCGCACGCGCGCTTCAATAGAGGACGTGTCTTCCCCCTTCTTTTTGAGCATGCCGATCTGCTTGGAGGTGGCATTGCGCTCGGACTGCAAGGCCTGCTTTTCCGTTTCGGCATTGCGGCGCGCCTCATCGCAGGCCAGAACGTCATCAACAAGCTTCCACGCGTCGCCGCTGCGGGGCTTTAACCGCGCTTTCACTTCTTCCGGATTTTCTCGTATTACACGGATGTCGAGCATAACGCGCACAGCTTGCACTCCATCCCCCCGCCACGCAAGCCAAATGAACGGCCTTCCATGGAAAAACGTTACCCTTTCACGGAAAAACGCTGCGCGCAGAGGCATGCTTTCCCGAATGCCGCCCCTTTCCGGAAACTACCGTTTTTCCCGTGTCAGACAATGATTTTTTTCCTTCTCAGGAAAACCGTACAGCAGGAGGACCGGACTCTCCATGTTTCCGGGAATCATGGACATCCGGCGCCAGGGTGTATTGCAGGAAGGACCGGGAAGGAAATTCCTCCCGTTTTCAACAGGCGGAGTTCCTTTCATCACTATTTGTTCTTGAAGAATCCGGGCGGCTAAGGATAGTGTAAGGACATCATGCAACAAACCGCACGCGCCGCTGTCCTGACAGCACCAAAGACATTTGAAATCCGTGAATATCCCATTCCCGCCATCGGAGACGATGAAATGCTGATCAAGGTGGAAGCCTGCGGCGTTTGCGGAACGGACGGCCACGAATACAACCGGGACCCCTTCGGCCTCTGCCCCGTGGTTCTGGGCCATGAAGGCACCGGGGAAATCGTCGCCATGGGCAGGAATATCACTAAAGACACCGCCGGAAATCCCGTAGCGCTGGGGGACAAGATCGTCACCTGCATCATTCCCTGCGGCACCTGTGACGCCTGCCTGAATACTCCGGCCCGCACCAACCTGTGCGAAAATGTGGGCGTGTATGGCCTGATGCCTGACGACGACGTGCATCTGAACGGCTACTTCGGGGAGTACCTCGTCATCCGCAAGGGCTCCACATTTTTCAATGTTTCCGGCATGACGCTGGACCAGCGCATTCTGGTGGAACCCGCCGCAGTGGTGGTCCATTCCCTGGAACGCGCCAAGTCCACCGGGCTCCTCAAGTTCAATTCCGTGGTGCTCGTGCAGGGCTGCGGCCCCATCGGCCTTCTTCAAATCGCCACGCTGCGCACGCTGGGCATTGAAACCATCATCGCTGTGGACGGCAATGACTCCCGCCTGGAACTGGCCAGGGAAATGGGAGCCTCCCGCACGTATAATTTCACCCGGTACGCGGATCTGAACGAACTGCTGGATGCCGTGAAAAAGGACAACGGCGGCCGCCTGGCGGACTTCGTCTTTCAGTGCACGGGCGTAGGCAAGGCCGGGGCCAACGCCTGGAAGTTCGTGAAGCGCGGCGGCGGCCTGTGCGAAGTGGGCTTTTTCATGGATGGAGGGGAAAGCGTTATCAACCACCATTACGACCTCTGCAACAAGGAGGTGACCGCTGTAGGCTCCTGGGTGTACTCCCCGCAGGACTACCCAACTACATTCGACTTTCTGAAGCGAGCCTACGGCATCGGCCTGCCGCTGACCAAGCTGATCTCCCACCGCTTCAAGCTGGATGAAATCGCGGAAGCCCTGGAAACCAACGTCCAGATGAAAGGCATCAAGATTGCCGTCATCTGCGGCTAGCCGGAAAACTCTTCATTTCTTCCCATGCCGCCGTTTTTCAAAAACGGCGGCTTTTTTACGCCATCTTTCCCCGTAAAAAACACTCAGCCTCCCAAAGATTAATCATCATCCCAATCCAGAAAACGGCCCGTATTGGGAGGACAGGCCATAGCGGAAACGATTTTTTCCTTCAACCGCTCCAGTGCATCAGGGTCAAGAACCATGGGTTCGCTCGCTTTAAGGCACAAACCTTTCCGGTACACCTGCCTTTCCAACGTCAGATATTTATTGACGATGCCATTGGAATTCAGGGCGGCGTCAACGACGAAATGCAGCAGATAATCAGCATCTCCAAGGTAGAAATCAAACTCATAAATCCAGGAAAAACAGTATTCTTCGTCCTCTTCGCAAATCATTTCCCTGGCAGGAATTCCGCAATCATACAGATGATTGAGTTCCCTCAACAGGGTCAGAATATGCTCACGCCTCCGCACGGTTACCTGGCATCCCAGCTCCCCAACCATGCCCTGAAGGCAGTCGATGACCAAATCATCACACTGTTCTTCCATGTCAAGGAGAACTTCCCGGACCTGCGCCCACTGCCGCTCCAATGGTTCCTCGGAATACATAAACCGGGCAAAGGGGGAAGGTTCACCTGCCCCAGCGTTCCGTAATGCCGCCGTAGGAGTCAATGCGGCGGTCACGGAAAAAGGGCCAGATGCGGCGGTGGTCTTCCAATGCGTCCAGGTCAAGGTCCGCGTACAGGATGGCTTCATCGCTGACGGGAGCCTTCGCCACAATCTGGCCATAGTAGTCCGCCACAAAGGACTGCCCCCAGAATTCGCTTTCCCCTTCCGTCCCCACCCGGTTGACGGCGCAGACATAGCAGCCGTTGGCTACGGCATGGCCGCGCTGTACGGTTTCCCACGCGCAGTGCTGCTGTTCCCCCAGCAGGGGCTTTTCCTCCGGCAGCCAGCCGATGGCCGTGGGGTAAAAAATGATTTCCGCCCCCTGCATGGCCGTCAGGCGCGCGGCTTCCGGGTACCACTGGTCCCAGCAGATGAGCACGCCGATGCGGCCGAATTTGGTGTCGAACGCCTTATAGCCCAGGTCGCCGGGGGTGAAGTAGAATTTTTCTTCAAACCCGGGATCCTGCGGAATATGCATCTTGCGGTACATGCCCAGGAACGAACCGTCCGCATCCACCACCCAGGCGGTATTGTGGTAAAGCCCGGTGGCGCGCTTTTCAAAGCCGGAGGCAACAATCACCACGCCCAGTTCCGCCGCCAGTTTCCTGTGGGCTTCCGTCAATTCCCCGGGAACAGGTTCCGCCAGGTCGAATAAATCGCATTCCTCCGTCCTGCAAAAGTATTCCGTGGTAAAAAGTTCCTGGGTGCAGACAATCTGCGCGCCGTTGGCGGCGGCTTCACGGATGGCGGATTCCGTCTTTTCCTTGTTCACGGAAGGCCGGGCATCTGCGGACAGTTGAATGAGTGCAATTTTCGGCATGCCCCTTCCTTACCCCGTTTCCCTTCCCATTCCAAGCAGGGAAAATGAACGTGGCGCGATTATTTGGTGGAAAACGGCCCGGAAAGTGCTATGAAATTGCAATATGGAACCCGTCACCCCCACTCTGCCCGACGACGACGTAGCCGCCATTGACCGGCTCGGCGCCATTTACAAGGAGCTTTCCTCGGAATTGAGCAAAATGATCATTGGCCAGCAGCGCGTCGTGGAGCTGCTGAGCATCGCCCTGTTTTCCCGCGGGCATGCCCTCCTGATGGGAGTTCCGGGCCTGGCGAAGACGCTGCTGGTCAGTTCCGTGGCAAAAACGCTGGACCTTAGTTTCAACCGCATCCAGTTCACGCCGGACCTGATGCCCGCGGACATTACCGGCACGGACATCATCCAGGATGATTCCGCCGGCGGCAAGCGCCAGTTCGAGTTCATCAAGGGGCCCGTGTTCGCCAACATCGTGCTGGCGGACGAAATCAACCGCGCCCCCGCCAAAACCCAGTCCGCCCTGCTGGAGGCCATGCAGGAGCGCCGCGTCACCGTCATGGGCCGCACCTTCACCCTGCTCCCCCCCTTTTTCGTGCTTGCCACCCAAAACCCCATTGAACAGGAAGGCACCTACCCCCTGCCGGAAGCCCAGCTGGACCGCTTCATGTTCCTGATTGAAGTGGACTACCCCACGGAGGAGGAGGAAATGCGCATCGCCCGGGAAACCACCGGAACCCGGAGCGAGGAACTCAAGCACATCCTCTCCGGGGAGGAAATCATCTTTTACCAGGATCTGGTGCGCCGCGTTCCCGTTCCGGAACATATTTACGAGTATGCCGTGAAACTGGTGCGCGCCACCCGCCCCACCCTGGAAACTTCCCCGGAATGGGTAAAGCAGTATGTAGCCTGGGGCGCAGGCCCCCGCGCCGTCCAGTTCCTGATTCTTGGGGCCAAGACCCGCGCCGCTCTCCAGGGCAGCTACATCGTCCGCAGGGAAGACATAGACGCCATTGTGGAACCTGTGCTGATGCACCGCGTGGTCACCAACTTCGCCGCGGAATCCCAGGGCATCACGCCCCGTAAGGCCGTGGCGCGCCTGGCGGCGGAAATCTGACCGCCGTCCCGGCATCATCAATCCCCTTTCCCTGCCCCATGAAATACCTGAATCACAACCTGCTCAGCCGCCTGGGGAACCTTCCCCTGGAAGCGCGCCACAGCATGACGGGGAACGTATCCGGCCGCCACAGAAGCGCCAGCCGCGGCTCCTCCGTGGAGTTTGCGGAATACCGCAAATACGTGGCCGGAGACGATACGCGCCGTCTGGACTGGAAAGCGTATGCACGGTCGGACAGGTATTACATCAAGGAGTTTGAAGCGGATACCAACCTGCGCGCCTACATCGTCATGGATCTTTCCGGCTCCATGAATTATCATCCGGAGCAGGTGGAGACCAAGTATATGCGCGCGTGCAGGCTGGCGGCCAACCTGGCTTACATTGCCATCCGGCAGGGAGACGCGGTGGGACTGAGTTTTGCCCGGCAGACGAAGGACGGCACCGCGCTGCACATCCCCGCCTCCCGCCGCCCCGCCCACCTGAACGTGCTCATCAGCCAGATGGACACGCATTCTCCGCAGGGGGAGACCGTCCTTCCCGATACCCTGCATGAACTGGCGGAACGCGTCGGCCGCCGCGCCCTGGTGTTGATTTTCTCAGACCTGTTCACAGATACGGCGGAGCTTAAAAACGCCCTCCGCCACCTCCATTTCCGCAAGCATGACGTAGCCGTATTCCATCTGGTGGACCAGCTGGAAATAGATTTTGACTTTGACCGCCCCATCCGCTTCGTGGACATGGAAGGCGGCGGCTCCCTGATTACGGAGCCGGACCTTATCGCGGACGAGTACCGGGCTATCGTGGCCAGCTATCTGGAAGAAACGCGCCGGATCTGCACGGATATCAATGCGGACTACCGCCTGGTCGGAACCGGAGATTCCCTGGAAGACGTGCTGACCGGCTTCCTGATGGGACGTCAGAAAAAGAAGGCGGCCGGATAAATGCCCGGCTGTCTCACGGAACGGTTGATTGCTCCGCGGAACGGATGCAGGATGCACCCAGACGCTCCCCGGATTGCAGGAAGCGTCTGTTTTTCATCTCTTTCCCTTTTTTCCATTGTGGATGCACCCGTTAAAATGATCGTGGGCCTGGGCAACCCGGGCAGAACCTATGAAGACACCCGCCATAACGCGGGGTTCATGGTGCTTGACCGCCTGGCCGCCCGGTGGGGGGCCGTATTCAAGGCGGACAGGCAGCGCAAGTGCGAGGTGGCCGCCGGCCCCGGCGTCCTGCTGGTGAAACCCTCCACGTTCATGAATGAATCCGGTCTGTGCGTGGGCCCCATGATGCGGTTTTTCAAACTGGATCCCCGCAGCGTGTTCGTCATTCATGATGAAGTGGATTTCCCCCTGGGCGTGATCAAGCTGCGGGAAAAAGGCTCCGCAGGCGGCCACAACGGCATTAAATCCCTCATCGCCCACATGGGCACCCAGGAATTCCCGCGCCTCCGTTTCGGCATCGGCCAGCCCCGTGGCAAAGGGGAAATGATAGGGCACGTGCTGGGCAAATTCCGCCCGGAGGAACGCGAGCTTCTGGACGTGACGCTTGGCAAGGCGGAGGACGCCGTGCTGTACACCATGGAACACGGCATTACCAGGGCAGGCAATATTTTCAACGCTGTTCCAGGCTGACAGCCGCATGAAAGGCCGCCCCATTTGCGCCATGACGCATCCCTGGACGGGCCGGAGAGCGTTTTTTCCTGAAGACGGAGCAGCCCGGGCTGCAGGATGATACGGCTGCCTCAGGCGCCCGGCGGCGTCCAGGAATACTCAGGGGGCGCGCATGCCTTCTTTTTTCGCCCGCCCGCCATGTACGGTATTGCTAAACAAACGGGAATCCGTTAGGATTTTTGCACCTTTTCCCCTCTCCTCAGGACCAATCCTGCTTCATCTTCATGGCTGAATTAAGTTCACAAGCTCCCCGCAGGCACATGCAGGCCAACAAAAGGCGGCATCCCAAGGCAAAGCCCAGGAAACGATTCTGGAGCTTTATCCGAAAGCTTGTCCTGTGGTGCCTGGTGATGGCGGCTATCGGCGCGGCCGTGGGATACTTCGGATTCATGATGGCCTGGAAACGTTATGACAACTGGGCGGCGGAATTTGATCTGGAACGCATCAACGACCTGGAAAAACCCAGCATTATTTATGACCGGAACGGGGAGGAAATAGGCCGTATTTATGTGGAGAACCGCAGCTACGTCACGCTGGACAAAATCTCCCCCGCCATGATTAATGCGCTGATTGCCCAGGAAGATTCCCGCTTCCGGGAACATCCGGGCTATGACTTCCTGGGGATTCTGCGGGCAGGCCGGGAGTATATCCACAACAGCGGGGACGCCAACCAGGGCGCCTCCTCCATCACCCAGCAGCTTGCCAGAAATGCGTATGACCTGAAAAACCGTGCCAAAGCCAGGAATGAGGGCAGCTTTGGCCGCAAATTCGTGGAAATAGCGCTGGCGCGCCGCATTACGGAACGGTACAGCAAGGACCAGGTTCTGGAATTTTACCTGAACCGCGTTTACTTTGGCAGCGGGTTTTACGGCATCCGGGCCGCTTCCCTGGGCTACTTCGGCAAAGAGCCGGCGGATCTGACCACCCGGGAGGCCGCCTCCATCGCCGCCCTGATCAAAAACCCGAACGGACTTTCCCCTCTGAATAATCCGGCTAGCAATCTGAAATGGCGCAACCACGTTCTCAACCGCATGGCCAAGGAGAAATACATTACGCCGGATGAAGCGGAACGCCTCTCCGCCATGGAGCTGGGGCTGAATCCCAAGCCGCTGAAACGCGGCGTCTCCCACATTTACGACCGCATTTCCTCAGAAATCACCGCATACCTGGGGGAGGAGCGCGTCAATGCCGCCGGGCTTAAAATTTACACCACCATTGACAGGCAGCTCCAGGAAGTTACCGGAAAAGCCCTGGAACAGGCTCTGGAAAACATTGAAAAACAACCCGGTTACCGTCATCAGAAGGCCGCAGACTACCACAGCGGTTCCGCGAACAAGCCGCGCTATCTGGAAGGAGCGCTGCTGGTGGTGGACAACAAATCAGGCGCCGTCCTGGCCTACCACGGAGGCAGGGATTACACCAAGCGCCAGTATGACGCCATCAGGGACGGAGCCCGCCCCACCGGCACCTCCATCCTCCCTTTCCTGTACGCTACAGCCTTTGACACGGGAAAAAGCCCTGTCACCCGCATTCTGGACGATGCCATCGACAACCGCCTGACGGGCATCGGCGGTTCGGAAGGAATCCTGGGGGAATGGGGGGCGGAAAACTCCAAAAACCGTTATGAAGGCATGATTACCGCCCACCGCGGCCTGTCCGCCTCCAAAATCGCCGCATCCCTGCGCATGGGGATGGAGATGGGCACGGCCCCGTTCGTCAAGAAGCTGACGGATTTCGGCATCCGCAAGCCCGTGAGGGAAGCGGGCAGCACGGAAGTAAATCCCGTTTACCGCCCCAAAATTTTCGTGGGCACGGAGCCTGCCTCCCTGAAGGAAATGACGCTGGCCTACACTGCCATCCCGAACGGGGGTTCCCGCCCTCAGGATATTTACTATCTGGACAGGATAGAAGATGAAGACGGCCAGCTGATCTGGGAATCCACCCAGGCGATTGAAACCCGGAACAATGCCCAGATACGGAAGGGGGCCACATCCACAGCCACGGCTTTCCAGCTTCACAACATCCTGAATTCTTCCCTGAAAAACGGTTCAGCCCAGCGCGTTGCCCCGTATCTGCCGAAAAACTTCAAGGGCGGCGTGAAAACAGGCACCACGTACGACTTCGCGGACAACTGGCTGTTTGGGTATGACAGCCGCATTACCTGCGGCATCTGGGTAGGGTTCCTGGAAGGCAAAAAGCCCATTTATCACGGAGCCTTCTCGTCAGACACCTGCGCTTCCGTGCTGGGCACCGCCATCACGGAAGCGGAACGGCAGTTCCCTGCCGGAGAACTGGCCCCTCCCCCCAGCGTAGAACGGGTGGAAATCTGCCTGACCACCGGGAAGAGGGCCACGCACAGCTGTTATGACATTGACCCGTCGGATAAAAAATACCGCCGACACACCATATTCGAATACCTCCGCAAGGGGGATTCCAGCCTGCCTTTCTGCGACCTCCACGGGGAGGACGTCTCCGCACCCGTCTCCACCTTCACGGCCCAGAACCGCATTCTTCCCCTGCCGCCCATCCTGCCCACCAGGCCCATCCTCCAGGGGGACGATCCCTACCATACGGAGCTGAACCAGGTCCCGGCCAACCGCAACTTTGAACTGCTGGGGGCTGGCGAAAACGTGCCGGAAGCGCAAGCCATTTCCGCAGATCCCGTTTCTTCAGACCATACGGATACAAGCATTACGCTGCCGGCGCCCAGGCCCATCACCATTCCCGTGCCGGAATTCATCCACCTGTAACTTTTTCCCCTCATGCCTTCCCCATCCCAGGACACGGTAGCCTGCACATGCCCGTCATGCGGCAACCTCTTCGCCGTGAAGGCGTCTTTTCTGGGACGCCAGGTAAAATGCCCCATCTGCACCGCTTCAGTCACAGCCAGGCAGGAAGAAAAGCCCAGGCCGAAAACGGAAGAACAGGACGCCGTCCCCTGCCTCTGCCATATTTGCGGCAATTCCTTTGCCGTCAGGGCCGCCTGCGTAGGCAGCCGTGTGGAATGCCCCGTCTGCCACTCCGCTGTCACGGCCGTCAAACGGGAAGAAGCGCTTTCAACATTCCCGGGCCGGACGCCTGAAGCTGCAGAGAAAGCGCCCGGAAATCCGAAACACACGGCTATTCCGCCATTTGCCGCCGGTGTTCCGCACACTTCCGCGTACTCCGCTCCGCATACACCGCTCGCACCAAAGAAAAAGACGGACAAACGGACCATTTCCGTTCACGGGCCCACCACTCCGGGCCCCAATAAATCCACGACAAAAATCCGTAAAAGGAAAGAGGGAAACGCCGCTCCGGCCATTGCCGCGCCACGCTGCGCCGCCCTGGCCCCGGAAGAGCCGGAATACCGCGCTGCCGCCGCGGATACCATGCGCAGTGAACGCCGGCCCACCTGGCATATATGGCTTTTTGTCGCGGGACTGGTTCTTTCCCTTCTGGGCGTGTTCATGTTCCTGCGCGGGAGGGATATGGAAGCGGAAAACTCCAAACTTCTGAATATCTCAGACCGGTTCGTGGATCATGAAGCGCTCTTTTCACAGGAAGTGAATAAAGACCTGCTGGAGCAATTGCAGCAGAGGGAGCGGCAATACCTCATAGCCCACAGCCGCAGGGAGGAAGACCGGAAGGCGGAATCCATTTCCCCCCATATTACGGCGGCCATGAATGAACTGGCCCTCTACTGCATGGCGGAATCGGATGAAGAGAGGCTCAACTACGTAATGAATCCCGCAGCCGTAGCCCCCAAAATGGCCTATTGGGCCTCCTACGGCCAATACAAGGACTACCTGCCCCAGGAAGCGGGCAGAAGCTCCAAAAACGGGGACCTGCTTCAGATCTCCGTGCTGATGGACGACAACACTATCCGCCCTGCGGTTTTCCTGTATGACCGGAATTCAGGAAAATGGAAGCTGGACTGGGAAGCCTGGGAGGGCTATTCCCCCATGCTTCCGGCGGAGCTGGAAGCCAAAAAGCCCTCCACCCCCGTTCCCGTCAGAATCATCCTAAGCATGTCCGGCATTTATCAGCCCCCTTTCCTGGAGGAATCCTCCGCGGAAAGCTACCGCAACACGTCATATCTCAACTTCACCCTTGAGTTCCCCAACGGGGAACGCCTGAATGCGTACGTGGACAGGTATTCCCCGCTTGCCCTGGAACTGACCAGGCTGCTTTACAACGGCCCCGTGCGCACCTGCGTGCTCATCCGCTATCCGGAAGACCTGCCCGGAAACCGGGCCGTTATTATTGACCAGCTTCTGCACTCCGGCTGGATGAGCGACGCCTCCCGCAGGCTTCTTCCCACCAATAATTGAAAATCAAAAATCGGTTCCCGCTTTCCATGAGTTCCAAAGCACTAGCGCAAACACAGGACAAAGCCCTCCAACTCAACCTGGCTTCCACCATTTACGGCACCTTTGCGGAAATCGGAGCCGGACAGGAAACGGCCAACTGGTTTTTCCGGGCATCCGGAGCCGCCGGAACAGTGGCCAAAACCATTTCCGCTTATGACATGACCGTCAGCGACACCCTGTACGGGCCGGTCAAGCGCTACGTTTCTGAAGAACGACTGAAAGGCATGCTGGACTACGAATTTACCCAGCTCGTCAACCGCCTGGGCCCCCAGCGTGGCAAAGACACCCGCTTCTTTGCCTTCTGCAATACGGTAAAAGTCAAAGGCTACCGGGACAACGGCCCCTGGCATGGCTGGATAGGGGTGCGCTTCCAGCTGAAACCGGAGGCAAAACCGTCCGACCTGATTATTCACGTTCGCCTGAACGACCCGGACCACGACCGCCAGATGAAGGACCTGGGCATCCTGGGCGTCAACATCCTGCACGCCGTCTTTTTCAAAAGGGACCGTCTGGAGGAATTCATTGAATCCCTGGTGGACAATCTGGATCCCCGGCTGGTGGAAATAGATGTCGTCCGTTTTGAAGGCCACGGTTTTTCCATGGTGGACAACCGTCTTTTCGCGCTCCAGCTCGTCCAGTCCGGCCTGACGCCGGCCACCCTGTTCCTGGCGAACGGCCAGGTGGCCCAGGCGGCGGATGTGCTGTACAAGCGCCCCATCGTGTTGATGAGGGGCAGTTTCAACCCCGTCTGCAATCTGCATCTGGAAGTCATGGCCCAGGTGAAAAAAACCTTCCTCTCCCACATCAATGAGACGCAGGCGGACCGCTGCATGGAAATTTGTGAAATATCCATGAATAACCTGCTCCGCGGCGATGATGTGGACCATCTGGAATTCCTGGACAGGGCGGACAGCCTCAAGGCTCTCGGCAAAAACGTTCTGATTACCAAAATGGCCCGTTTCGACAACCTGTCCGGGCTGCTGGCGCGCTACACGAGAGAACCCATTGCCATCGCCCTCTCCATCGGCCTGCTGAATGAGCTGTTCAAGGAAAAATGGACGGAGGACATTCCCGGAGGCATTCTGGAATCCTTCGGACGCACCTTCCAGAACAAAACGCGCCTGTACGTCTCCCCGTGGCTCAACCGCAAATCCGGGGAATTCGTCACGGCACGCACTTTCCGCGCGCCGGAACAATACGTGCACCTGTACCAGCACTTCCTGGCGAACGGCCTGGTGGTGGACGTGCCCTTTTTCAATGAATTCCTGCTGCGCCACACGCCGCGGGACATCCAGCGCATGATCGCTGCGGATGAAGACATCTGGAAAACGCTGGTTCCGGAGGAAGCGCACCGTTCCGCCCTCCACTTCCGCTGAGTTCCTTTTCAGCAGGCCGCCCCTTCCTCCCCGCGGCACGGCCCTCCCAATGCCGCGGTCTCTCCGTTCCTGAAACCGGATAATCCGGCACGGCCCCTCCCGCCTGCCCTGCCGGGCTTCCCGCCACTGGTCAGGAAAACTTAACAATTCCGTAAGATTGTCTTGCCATAAGGCAGGAATCTCATTAAGGTCTTCGAGTTCCATTTTTATCATGAATACCATTATTATCGGCTCCCAATGGGGCGACGAAGGCAAGGGCAAAATGATCGATTTCCTGACGGAATCCGCCGACGTGGTGGCACGCGGCCAGGGCGGCAACAACGCCGGCCATACTGTAATTGCCAATGGAAAGAAATATATTCTCCACCTGGTTCCCTCCGGCATCCTGTGGCCGGACAAGCTTTGCGTCATCGGTAATGGTGTGGTGCTGGACCCCATCGGCCTGGTGGAGGAAATCAATGAACTCCGCGGCCAGGGCGTGACCATTACAAAAGACAACCTTCTCATCTCCGACCGCGCCCACGTGGTCCTTCCCTTCCACAAGGAAATGGACGCCGCCCAGGAATCCGCCCTCGGCAAAAAAGCCATCGGCACCACCAAGCGCGGCATCGGCCCCACTTACGCGGACAAGGCACGCCGCATCGGCGTGCGCATGGCGGATATGAGGGATCCCGCGATTTTTGACGAAGTGCTGCGCCGCCGCATCAAGATGGCGAATGCGGAAATGGAACGCATGGGCCTTCCCGCTATGGATGAAGAAAAAATGGTGGCGGAAGTAAGCGCCGCCGCGGATGTGCTGCGCCCCCACATCACCAACACCATTCCGGTTATGCACGAAGCCGTGGCCTCCGGAAAAAGCATCCTCTTTGAAGGGGCCCAGGGAGCTTACCTGGATGTGGACTTCGGAACCTATCCGTTCGTCACCTCCTCCAACACCTCTTCCGCCGGCGCCTGCACCGGCACGGGTGTTCCTCCGCACAAAATTGACCGCATCATCGGCGTCTGCAAGGCCTACACCACCCGCGTGGGCGCAGGCCCCTTCGTCACGGAGGATGAAGACATCTCCAACCATCTGCACAGCATGGGCCGCGAATTCGGCGCCACCACGGGCCGCCCCCGCCGTTGCGGTTGGTCTGACGGCGTGCTGCTGCGCTTCTCCGCCATGTTCAACGGTTTTGATGAAATGGCCATGACCAACCTGGACGGCTACGACAAGTGCCCGGAAATTAAAATCTGCACGGGTTACGATCTGGACGGGGAAATCCTGGCTTATCCGCCCGCCACAGTGGATGAATGGGAACGCTGCAAGCCCGTGTATGAAACGGTGCCCGGCTGGATGCAGGACATTTCCTCCTGCCGTTCCTGGGAAGAGATTCCGGAACAGGCCAAGAAATTCGTCAAACGCATGAGCGAGCTCATCGGCTGCCCCGTCACAACCGTGGGCGTAGGCCCCGACCGCGAACAGACGATTGCCGTGCAATAAACCTCGGCAGTTCTCGTTATTATTTCCTTCAAAGCAGTTCCGCATACATGGCGGAACTGCTTTTTTATTGTCAGCTAATAAAGGCCGAACACACGTTTCAACGCTTTCTCCGCCACCGTTTCTCCACGGCAGCGGCATGGGAAAAACTTATTTTCCACCCTGCATCTTTGCATGAAGCGCGGAAATGCCTCCTCTAAAACACATGAAAACGGCAATTTTGCCGCTTCCAGGTCAGGAAAAAACAAATAAATATCATCCAAAACAGCCCAGCGGAACTGGTGAAGCTGCCGTTGGAAAGCCCATGCCTGGGAGTTCCCGGAATGATTTGACGGATACGGATACTTCCCTCCTGATGATAATAAAAGAGGAGGCGGGATCTTTCCCGCCTCCTGTAAAACAGCAATTGGACTCCCCGGCTCAGGCACATCTGCGGCGCATCATGAGGGCAGCCAGACCAATCAGGCTGAGGGATGCCGTGGCCGGTTCGGGAACGGCAGCCGCCTCAATGGCATTAAGATTGGCTTCCTGGGAAGCATTAGCCTGCAACGTGGTATTATCCACGACAAGGTATTTGACGTAATCCGTGCCATAGGTAAATGAAGTCAGGGCTCCGAACCCGCTCGCTTTCAACCCTGAATCCTGACCACCATAAGTGGTGGCGGTTCCTTCGGAATCAACCAGGGTCAGGTAAGTCCAGGTTCCGGTGCTGGTAATCTGATAAGTGATGGCGGCGGATTCATAGCTGTTTTCGGTGAACAATTCCTTCAATCCCGTATTCAAATTGAGTTCAGGGGGCAACCGTCCTTACTTTGGATTCCAGTGAATTGCAGGCAGCAGGCGGATCATATACCCTGACGGAGGGTATAAACTCCGGTTACGGCAATTTCTCCGTGACCATGGCCCTGGACGCTCAGGCTTTCCAAAACGCCATTCTGGCAGGTAACGTCAAGGCGAATATTTTTTCCGCCAATAATAATATGATCGGCCTGGGCCT
>OMDX01000400.1_pt1 | contig 16653 bp, 14 predicted proteins | sample 1673711 | NCBI WGS metagenome assembly OMDX01 (sample SAMEA103958123, study PRJEB25191) | human gut metagenome
TTTCCAACGACGAGCTGTCCGAGTTCCTGGACACCTCGGATGAGTGGATTTTTACCCGTACGGGGATCAAGAGCCGCCATGTGTGCACCGCCGAGTCACTCGACGACCTTGCCGTGGCAGCGAGCGAGCAAGCGCTCCAGGCGTCCGGACTCGATGCGAGCCAGCTGGATCTGATCGTCTGCTCGACGACGACGGGCGATCATCTCGTCCCTGCCGAAGCGTGCGCCGTTGCTGAGCGCCTGGGTGCCACATGTCCAGCCTTCGACGTTTCGGCGGCTTGTGCCGGCTTCGTATTTGCGCTCGATGTCGCCGAGGGCTATATCGCTCGAGGACGAGCCAAGCATGTGCTTGTCGTTGCCTCCGAGCAGATGACGCGCGCCCTTGACTGGTCAGACCGCGCCACGTGCGTGCTCTTTGGCGACGGCGCGGGCGCTGCAGTGATAGGGGCTGGGGGAGACAACCCCCTTGCCGTTGAGCTTTCGACGGCGCCCGACGTCGAGACGTTGCGCGTTCCCGGTCTGGTCGGCACCTCGCCGTTTAAGGACTCCGCAGATAGCGCGAGCGTGCTGTCCATGAATGGTCGCCGCGTGTTCAAGTTCGGCGTCAACGCCATCTGCGACACGGTCCATAAGCTTGCGAGCGATGCGGGCATTTCGGTCGAAGACATCGATCATTTTGTATTCCATCAGGCTAACGAACGAATCCTGAGTCAGGCGGTCAAGCGTCTCGGCGTGCCAGACGAGCGCGTGGTTCGAACGCTACGCGAGACCGGCAACATTTCGAGCGCCTGCATTCCCTTTGCGCTTGACCGGCTGGCACGTACCGACGCACTGAATGAGGACGACACCATCGCCCTCGTTGGATTTGGCGCCGGTCTGGATATAGGTGGCTATCTGCTTCGTTGGAAGTAGTCGCACATAGGAAATAAAAACGCCCCTAGGGCACAAACAAAGGAGAACTACCATGGCAGATCAGAAGACCTTCGAGCGCGTTTGCGACGTTATCCGCGAGACCGCCGGTCTTGACGATGTCGAGATGAAGCCCGAGTCCACGCTCGAGGAGATTGGTCTCGACAGCCTGGGCACCGTCGAGATCCTCGTTGCCGTCGAGGACGAGTTTGGCATCCAGCTCGATACCGAGGAGAACCCCAAGACGGTCGGCGAGTTCGCCGATACGGTCGAGGCGGCATTGGAGAAGTAGAGATGCTCAAGACTCCTCTCTGCGATCTGCTCGGCATCGAAAAGCCCGTGTTCCAGGGCGGTATGGCCTGGATTGCCGATGCCTCGCTGGCGTCCGCAGTGTCCGAGGCGGGTGGCTTAGGCATCATCGCGGCCATGAACGCCGACGCCAACTGGCTTCGCGACCAGATTCATGAGCTGCGCGCCAAGACGGATAAGCCCTTTGGCGTCAACGTCATGCTCATGAGCCCGTTTGCCGACGAGGTCGCGCAGGTCGTGATTGACGAGCGAGTGCCGGTCGTCGTGACGGGCGCCGGCAATCCCGCCAAGTACATGAAGGCGTGGAACGAGGCGGGCATCAAGGTCATCCCGGTCGTTGCCTCGGTGGCGCTGGCGCGCCTCGTGGCACGTCGTGGAGCCACGGCGGTTGTTGCCGAGGGTACCGAATCGGGCGGCCATATTGGCGAGACCTCGACGATGGCACTGGTGCCGCAGGTCGTCGATGCGGTTGACATTCCCGTCGTGGCCGCCGGCGGTATTGCCGACGGCCGCGGCGTGGCGGCCGCCTTTATGCTGGGCGCCGAAGGCGTGCAAGTGGGTACGCGCTTTCTGGTCGCAGACGAGTGCACCGTCTCGGAGCAGTACAAAGAGATGGTCCTGAAGGCCAACGACACTTCGACGCGTGCGACCGGTCGCTCGACGGGACATCCAGTGCGCGCCCTCAAGAGCCCCTTCACCAACGCCTATGCCAAGAGCGAGGGTTCCGGCGCGAGTGCCGAGGAGCTCGGTGCTATGGGAACCGGTGCGCTGCGTAAGGCCGCCAAGGACGGCAACTACGAAGAGGGTTCGTTTTTGTGTGGACAGATTGCCGGCATGGTCAACGAGCGCCAGAGCGCACGCGAAATCGTTGACGACCTGGTCGATGGCGCCGAGCACGTCCTGAAGGGTGCGTGCGCATGGGTGGCGTAGCGTTTTTGTTTGCCGGCCAGGGTGCCCAGCACCCCGCGATGGGCGTCGACTTGATCGAGACATCGCCGGCGGCTGCCGAGGTGTTCGCCATTGCCGATGAGGTGCGCCCGGGGACGAGCGAGCAGTGCCGGAGCGCCTCCAAGGAGGAGCTCTCGCAGACCGAGAACACGCAGCCTTGCGTGTTCGTGCACGACTTGGCTGTCGCCGTCGCCCTGCGTGAGCGCGGCGTGGTGCCTGCCGCCTGTGCGGGATTCTCGCTGGGCGAGGTCGCTGCACTCACCTTTGCGGGGGCATTCGATACGCGAGCGGGTTTTGAGCTCGTGTGTGAGCGCGCGGCATTGATGGCCACGGCGGCCGAGCGTCACCCCGGCGGCATGCGCGCCGTCATCAAACTTGATGCTGCGCAAGTCGAGAACCTGGCTGCGCAGGCCGGCGAGGACTGCTGGCCGGTCAACTACAACAGTCCCCAGCAGACGGTTGTGGCCGGAGCGCCCGATGCGCTGCAGACCCTCGACGTCCTAGTAAAAGAGGCTGGCGGCCGGGCCATGAAGGTCGCGGTGTCGGGTGCATTCCATAGCCCCTATATGGCCGAGGCGACTGAGGGACTGGCGACGTATATCCAAGCCGGCCACGCGCCGTCCCCGTTGCTCATTCCTGTTTTGGCAAATATGACAGCGGCGCCCTATCCGGCGGATCCCCAGACGGCATCGGATGTCTTGGCCAATCAGGTGAGCCATGCCGTACGCTGGGTCGATACGCTGCATGCTCTGCAGGATCAAGGCATCGACACATTTATTGAGGTCGGCCCCGGCAAAACGCTGTCCGGCCTGGTCAAGCGTACGCTGAGCGACGTTCGTGTGTATTCGTGCGAGACGGCCGAGCAGGTCGCAGCTATTGCCGACGAGCTCGCATAGTCCACAGGGCTGTAACCCGAAAGGAATGACATGGGCAACTTGAACAATGGCGCGCTCGAGCGCAACGACTCACGTCGCGTGGCACTGGTCACGGGCGGCTCGCGGGGTATCGGCCGCGCCTGCGCTATCGGTCTGGCGGAGGATGGCTACGATATCGCCGTCGTCTATGCCGGCAGCGTCGATGCGGCGCGCGAGACGTGCGACGCCTGCGAGGCGGCTGGTGCCACGGCGCGCTCATATCAATGCGACGTGGCCGACCCCGCTGCCGTCAACGCGTGCGTGGAAGCGGTCCTCAACGACTTTGGCTCCATTTGGGCGCTCGTCAACAACGCTGGCATCACCCGCGATGGCCTGCTCATGCGCATGGGCGATGACGCCTTCGATCGCGTGCTCGATGTCAATCTTAAAGGAACGTTTAACACGACGCGCGCGCTCACCAAGACCTTTATGCGCCAGCGCGGCGGCTGCGTCGTCAACATGAGCTCGGTCGTGGGCCTGATGGGCAATGCCGGGCAAGCCAACTACGCTGCCTCCAAGGCGGGCGTGATCGGCCTGACCAAGGCGGTGGCGCGCGAGCTTGCGCCCCGCGGCGTACGAGTGAACGCGGTTGCCCCCGGGTTTGTCGAGACGGATATGACGGCAAAGCTCTCGGAGAAGGTGCGTACGGTAACCGAGGAGCAGATTCCCCTTAAGCGTATGGCGCGCCCCGAGGAGGTGGCCGGCGTAGTGCGCTTTCTGGCGAGTGATGCGGCTGCCTACATTACGGGTGAGGTCGTGCGCGTCGACGGCGGAATGGCGATGTAGAAACCAGGGCCGAAGAACGGCTTGGATGAGGAGACCATGATGGAACAGAGAGTTGCAATCACCGGTATCGGTGCCGTGTCGCCGCTCGGCAACACCGCGCTTGCCACCTGGGCGGCAATGTGTGCTGGCACGTGCGGCATCGGCCCGATCACGCACTTCGATACCGATGCGTTTGCCGTCAAGGTGGCAGCCGAGGTCAAGGGCTTTGACGGCAACGAGTACTTTGGCAAGCGTGACGCCAAGCATCTCGACCCCTGCGTTCAGTTTGCGATGGCGGCTTCGGACGAAGCCATGCACGATGCGGGCTTTGATGTCGAAGGCGCCATCGATCGCGAGCGCCTGGGCGTCTACGTGGGCTCGGGCGTGGGCGGCATGACGACGCTCGTCGACAACGTCCATACGATTGCCGAACGTGGGCCCCGCCGCGCATCGCCCTATATGATCGCGATGATGATCCCCAACATGGCATCGGGCAATATCGCAATCCGCCACAAGGCAAAGGGCCCGACCCTGCCCGTGGTGACCGCGTGCGCAACCTCGGCCCATGCGGTGGGCGAGGCGTTCCGCGCCATAAAGCACGGCTATGCCGACGCGATCCTCGCGGGCGGCGCCGAGGCCGCAATTATCCCCGATGCCGTTGCGGGCTTTACGTCCTGCCGCGCATTGACCACCAACCCTGATCCCGCGACGGCTTGCCGCCCGTTCGATGCAGACCGCGATGGCTTTGTGATGGGCGAGGGCGCCTGCGTGCTCGTGCTCGAGAGCATGGAACATGCGCAGGCGCGCGGTGCGCACATTTATGCCGAGGTCGTGGGCTACGGCAACACCGATGATGCCTATCACATCACGAGCCCTGATCCCGAGGCTGCCGGCATTGCCCGCGCGATATCGCTGGCGGTGACCGAGGGCGACGTCAGGCCTTCCGAGGGCCTCTACATCAATGCCCACGGCACATCGACCAAGCTCAACGATTCGTCCGAGACGGCGGGCATTAAGCGTGCGCTCGGCGAGGACGCGGCGCGCGCCGCGCACGTCTCGTCGACTAAGTCGATGACCGGCCACATGATCGGTGCCACGGGCGCCATCGAGGTCATGGCCTGCGCCATGGCGCTCGAGCAGGGCGTGGTGCCGCCGACCATTAACTACCACACGCCCGATCCCGCCTGCGATCTTGACTACACGCCCAATCGCGCGGTTCGCGCCGACCTTACCTGGGCGCTTTCGACCAACCTGGGCTTTGGCGGGCACAACGCCGCCATCGCGCTGCGTAGATATACGAGGAGCTAGAGCATGGATTCCAAAAGACTTGCCGAGATAGCCGATGTTATGGAGGACCGCGGCCTCACGCGCGTACGCGTTGAGGAGCCCGATGGCACCGCGGTCGAACTCGAGCGCGCGAGCGCCGCGCAGCCGGTTGCCGTGCCCATGCCTATGCCGGGTGCCGTGACTGCTCCGGCGATGGCTCCCGTCGCCATGCCTGCCGCCGCACCGGAGCCCGCCGCGCAGACACCTGCCGCCGCACCGGAGCCCAAGGGCACCGAGGTGACCGCTCCCATGGTCGGCGTTTTCTATGCTGCCCCGGCGCCGGGCGACGAGCCGTTTGTGCACGTGGGCTCCAAGGTCAAGGCTGGCGAGACCCTTTGCATCATCGAGGCCATGAAGGTTCTCAACGAGGTGACGGCAGAGGCGGATGGCGAGGTGCTCGAGATCTGCGTGGCCGACGGCGACCTCGTGGAGTTCGGCAGCTGCCTCATGAGGATCGGATAGGTGATATCCATGAACAAAGAAGAGCTTAAGGAACTGTTGCCGCATCGCGAACCGATGCTTTTGCTCGACGAGGCCGAGCTGGTGGGCGACGAGGCCCACGGCAAGATCACGATCACGGGCGACGAGTACTTTTTGCAGGGGCATTTTCCGGGAAACCCGGTGGTCCCCGGCGTGATTCAGTGCGAGATGCTCGCCCAAAACTGTTGCGTGCTGCTGATGGGCGATGAGGAGGCGCGCGGCGCGACGCCGTTCTACACGAGTCTGGACAAGGTGCGCTTTAAGCGTCCGGTGCGCCCGGGCGACACGGTTGATCTGGTGTGCTCCATCACGCGTGCGCGCGGGCCGTTCCGCTTTGCGACGGGTACTGCGAGCGTCAACGGTGAGGTTTGCTGCCGCGCCGATATGTCTTTTGCACTCATGCACGAAAGTTAAGGAAGGCTTCATGTTCGACAAAGTGCTCATCGCCAACCGCGGCGAAGTCGCGGTCCGTGTTATCCGCGCGTGCCGCGATATGGGCATCAAGACCGTCGCCGTCTACTCCACGGCCGATGCGGACGCGCTGCACGTGCAGCTTGCCGACGAGGCGTATTGCATCGGCGGCCCGCGTCTTGCCGAGAGCTACCTCAACGACGATGCTGTGCTCACCTGTGCCGTGAAGTCGGGAGCTAAGGCAATTCATCCCGGCTATGGCTTTTTCTCCGAGAAGGCGAGCTTCGTGCGCGACTGCGACAAGTATGGCCTGGCGTTTGTTGGTCCTTCGGCCAAGGTGATCGACAGCATGGGCGACAAGGACGCCGCACGTCGAACGGCTGCCGCGGCGGGCGTGCCCATCGTGCCGGGCTGCGATTTGCTCAAAAGTCCCGAGGAGGCAACGGCCGAGGCTGAGCGCATTGGCTGCCCCGTGCTTATTAAGGCGCGTGCGGGTGGCGGCGGTCGCGGTATTCGTAAGGTCGAGCGCGTGGAAGATGCGGCAAAGGCCTTTATTGAAGCACGAGCCGAGGGCGAGGCCGTTTTTGGCGACGGCGAGTGCTACATGGAGAAGTTCGTCGCGCCGGCGCATCACGTTGAGGTACAGATTATGGCCGATAAGCAGGGCCATGTGTTTTCGCTCGGCGAGCGCGAGTGCTCGGTGCAGCGCCGCAACCAAAAGCTGATCGAGGAGAGCCCCGCGCCGTGCCTCGACGGACACGACGACATTCGTGCTCGCATGCACAAGGCAGCGCGTGACCTGGCTCGTGCCGTCGGCTACGAAGGAGCCGGTACCATCGAGTTCCTGTATTCGGACGACGGCAATTTCTACTTTATGGAAATGAACACGCGCTTACAGGTGGAGCATCCGGTTACGGAGTTTGTGACCGATACCGACTTGGTCAAGTGGCAGCTGCGCGTGGCGGCCGGCCAGCCTCTGCCCTTTGAGCAGGAGGACATGCCGGTCCGCAACCATGCTATGGAGTGCCGCATCAATGCCGAAACGCCGGACTTTCTGCCGTCATGCGGAACGGTCACCGCGTTGCGTGTGCCGGGTGGTCCGCGCGTGCGCTGGGATTCCGCCATGTTTGCCGGTGCGAAAGTTTCGCCGTACTACGACTCCATGCTCGGCAAGCTCATCGTGTGTGCGCCCACACGTGACGGCGCCATTCGCAAGATGCGCTCGGCCCTGGGCGAGCTCGTGATTGAGGGCGTGAGCGAAAACAGCGAGCTTCAGCTCGACGTGCTGGCAAACGACGAGTTCTTGTCGGGCATGTATCACACCGATCTGATGGGGCATCTCTATGCTGATGAATAGAAAAGCGAAGACGGTCAACGTTCTCGAGGGGCCGATGACCGAGTCGTGCGCCGAGTTTCCTGCGCGCCACGTGTTTATCAAGTGCCCAGAGTGCCGCCGTGTGATCGATGAGGCGCGCCTGCACGACAACCTCGAGGTCTGCCCTCGTTGCGGCAAGCACTTTCGCGTGAGCGGGCGCGACCGTATGCGCATGACGGTCGACGAGGGCACGTTTGAGGAATGGGATGCTAATCTGGCGTCGGAGGACTTCCTCTCGTTTCCCGGTTATGCCGACAAACTCAAGAGCGTGAGCGAGCGTTCGGGCGAGCGCGATGCCGTTGTGTGCGGCAGGGGCAAAATCTGCGGTTGCGATACAGCGCTCTTCTTTATGGACGCCAACTTTATGATGGGCTCGATGGGTTCTGTGGTGGGCGAAAAGATCTGTCGCACATTTGAGCGAGCGACCGAGCTGGGATTGCCAGTTGTCGGCTTTACCGTTTCGGGCGGTGCGCGCATGCAAGAGGGCGTGACCTCGCTTATGCAGATGGCCAAGATTTCTGCGGCGGTTAGGCGCCACAGCGAGGTGGGCGGCCTGTATATCACGGTGCTCACCGACCCCACGACCGGAGGCGTAACCGCGAGCTTTGCCATGGAGGGCGACATTATCCTGGCCGAGCCCGATGCCCTGACGGCATTTGCCGGCCCGCGCGTGATCGAGCAGAACATGCACAAGCGCCTGCCCAAGGGATTCCAGCGCTCCGAGTTTTTGCTGGAGCACGGCTTTTGCGATGCCGTTGTTCCGCGTGGCGAGATTGCGCTCACGGTAGGCGAGCTGCTGGCGCTGCACGAAGGGCACGCGCCCGGCCTGGGGGCACCGCATGAGATCGTGCATACGGGTCGCCGCGGCAAAAAGCTGGGACATTTGTTTAAGCGCTCGCCGGCACCAAAAACCGCGCTCGAGATTGTCAAGCAGACCCGCTCGGCAGATCGCGCCACGGCAGGCGAGATGATCTCGCTGGGCCTGGATGGATTTGTGGAGCTGCACGGCGACCGCTACTTTGGCGACGACGCCGCTGTGGTGGCTGGCATTGGCTGGAAAGACGGACGCCCCGTAACGGTCATCGCCATCGAGCGCGGCACCACGACCAAAGAGCGCATGCGTCGCAACTTTGGCATGGCACATCCCGAGGGCTACCGCAAAGCGCGTCGCCTTATGCGCCAGGCCGAAAAATTTGGTCGACCGGTTCTGTGCCTGGTCGATACTTCGGGCGCGTTTTGCGGCATCGGTGCCGAGGAGCGCGGCCAGGGTGAGGCGATTGCCCAGAATCTCATGGAGATGAGCGGCCTTAAGACGCCGATTGTCTCGGTGGTGACAGGCGAGGGCGGCTCTGGTGGCGCGCTGGCGCTGTCCGTGGCCGACCGCATCCTGATGCTCTCGAGCTCGGCCTATTCGGTCGTGAGCCCCGAGGCCTGCGCGTCGATCCTGTGGAAGGATACCGAGCGCGCGAATGAGGCCGCCGAGGCGCTTAAGCTCACGGCCCCCGATCTGTTGGCGCTCGGCATCATCGACGGCATTGTTGACGATAGGGGCCTGTCGCATGAGGAGATCGCTGGTGCCGTCATGTCCTCGGCATTTGATGCCTTCGATACGCTTGGGCAACTCGACGACGCGACCCTCACAAACCTCCGCTATGAAAAGTACCGCACAATCGGTCGGTACCGCACGATGTGACAAAGGGACAGTCCGCATGTCACATTGGGAAAGGCGTTCCATGTCACAAGTTTCTAACACCTCGTTTACAACGACGGTTTCATCAAATGCCATGGCCGTGGTGGACTATCTGTCCAAAAGCATGATGTCGGCGCTGCCGTTTATTGTCTGCGCGGCGTTGTTCCGCACCGTCGCCGTCATTATGGGCGAAGGCATGCTGGGCCTGTGGTCTGCCGATTCCGAAATCTATCGCCTGTTCTACAGTTGGCTCTATAACGCCGGCTACTACTTTTTGCCCATATATCTTGGTTGGGCGGCCGCCCGCCAGCTCGGTTGCTCGGAGCAGCTGGGCATGATGCTGGGCGGCGTATTGATTGCGCCCGATCTGCTTAAACTCGTCGATGCCGCATCGACGGCGGGGGCATCGATGACTTCCGTGTATGGTCTGCTTCCCGCGCCGGTCAACGATTACACGACGACTGTTATCCCGGTTCTCATCTCGGTGCCCGTGCTATGGCGAGTGGAGTGCTTCTTTCAGCGCGTTATCCCTAAGGCCGTGGCGTTTTCGTTCGTTCCGTTTGCAACCATGCTCGTCATGGTTCCGGTTTCGCTGTGTATTACAGCGCCGGCGGGCAGCTATCTGGGCATGCTGTTGGGCCAGCTTATGTTTATGCTTGGCAATTCCGGTGGCATCGTGTCGCTGCTCACGCTCATGGGGCTTGCCGCGGGTTGGGAGTTTCTTAAGATCGCGGGTGTCAGCAACGTTGTCCTATCGCTTGCGTACGCGCAGTTTATGAGTGTGGGAACGGATTCGTGCATTCTGATCGCCGCGACGATGGCAACGTTTGCCGTTTGGGGCATGCCCTTTGGCGCGTCGCTTCGCGTTGCCGATAAGGACGAGAAGGCGCTCATGCTGGGCTATTCGATCTCGGGTGTTCTTGGTGGTGTGAGCGAACCGGCGCTGTATGGCTGCGGCTTCAAATATGGCAGGTGCCTGACGTGCATGGCCATTGGCGGTGCCGTCGGAGGCCTTGTTGCGGCCGTGGGCCACGTTACGGCCTATACCATCGGCATGACGAATGTCCTCATGGTCATCGGTTTTGCCACGGGCGGCATTTCGAACCTACTGTGGTGCTGCGTTGCCGGTGGCACGGCATTTGCGGTGTCTGCGGCGCTGAGCTACTGCTTTGGCGTGGTGCCGGCGAAGGGGCAGGCGACGGAGGACGGAGCCGATTCGCCCGAAACAGTGGCGAGCGCTGCTGAAGTAAGCGCATAAACCTGTGCGACAAAAGGACGATCCCTTTGTCGTGTTCCAAGGCCGTGGCCCGTGTGGGTTGCGGCCTTTTTGTATCTGGAGGACAAAGTGGCTACACTACAATCCGTTTGAGCAATAGATATATAAGTAGTACCGTGGGGGCGGATGTAGATGGTCGAGTGGATTGTTAAGCGCGCGCATGGCGATCGTGCGCGTGTGGGCACGTTAGCGGGCATGGTGTGTATTGTCGCCAATGTTGCGCTTTGTGCTGCGAAGGGCGCAATTGGTGTGGTTTCGGGATCGGTTTCGATTGTGGCGGATGCCATGAACAACCTGTCCGATGCCAGCTCGAATATCGTGAGCGTGCTGGGCTTTAAGCTGGCGAGCAAGCCGGCCGACCCCGAGCATCCTTACGGCCACGGTCGCTATGAGTATCTCTCGGGATTGGTCGTGGCGGCGCTCGTGCTGCTGATTGGCGTTGAGCTGGTGAAGTCCTCGGTCGAGCGCGTCATCCACCCCGAACCTGTCGAGTTCTCGCTTGCCCTGGTGGCAGTTCTAGTGCTTTCGATGGTCGTAAAGCTCTGGATGGCGGCCCTCAACCAAAAGCTCGGCGATCGCATTGAGTCCGAGACGCTGCATGCGACCGCGCAGGATTCCAAGAACGATGTTCTTGCCACGGGCGCCGTACTGGCGTGCGCAATTGTTTCGCAGGTGACGGGCATCAACCTTGACGCTTGGGTCGGCCTTGCCGTTGGTGCCTATATTGGCTGGAGCGGTTTTGAACTCATCCAGGATACGGTGAGCCCGCTTTTGGGCCAGACGCCCGATCCTAAGCTGGTCAAGCACATTCGAGACAAGATCATGAGCTATCCCGGCGTTTTGGGCGTTCACGATCTGATGGTTCACGATTACGGCCCGGGCAGGAAGTTCGCAAGCGCTCACGCCGAGATGGCAGCCGAGGCCAGCCCTCTGGAAAGCCATGACACGCTCGATAACATCGAGCAGGCGTTTAGGAACGAAGACGGCATGATCGTTACGCTCCATTACGATCCCATCGTGACCGATGACCCCAAGCTGGCAAGCATGCGTTTGCGCATCAACGCCATGGCTCAACAGATCGATAGCCGTCTTACAATTCACGATCTGCGCTGTGTGCCGGGTCCTACGCACACCAACGTGATCTTTGACTGCGTGCGACCCTCGGATCTGCAGATGAGTGCCGAAGACTTAAAGCACGCGCTGGCACAACGGGTCGAATCGGAATATCCCAAGTCGATTGCCAAGATTACGATCGACGAAGACTACGTAGGGCATACCCACGAGTAAGGCTGTGCCGGCAAAGCAGGTTATGCAGAAGGGGAGAGCATGAAGAAGCTGTATCTACTCCGCCACGGTCAGACGGAGTTCAACGTCAAAAAGCTGGTCCAGGGCCGCTGCGATTCACCGCTGACCGACCTGGGCCGTCAGCAAGCCGGGATGGCAGCCGCGTGGCTCAAAGCCCACAACGTCGTTCCCGACAAAGTGGTCTCCTCCCCTTTGGGCCGAGCCATGGCCACGGCAAGCCTCGTCGCAACCGAGCTTCTCGGCGCAGACGCTGACGTTGAGCCCTGCGAAGGCATTATCGAGCGCTGCTACGGCACCTTCGAAGAGGGCCCGCACGACGCGCTACCTACCGACGTCTGGGATCCAGGCGAGGCCTTGGTCCCTTACGGAGGAGAAGGAAGCCGAGCCCTGCAAGCGCGCATGGTGGCCACCCTCACCAATCTCATGAGCGCTAAGGACACCGAAACCCTACTAGCAGTAAGCCACGGCAGCGCCAGCCGCCAATTCATCAAGGCTGCAGCCCCAGAGGGCTTCGGGCTCCCAACAAAACTTCCCAACTGCGCCATCATGATCTTCGATTTTGACGAGGAAAAGTCACAAACAGAAGGCGAACCTTATCAATGTAAGTTCACCCTTCAGCAAATAGTGGACCCCCAACAAAGTCATTAGCCCGAGCGAGCAAGGTTTAGCAGACATCAACGTGGCGTTCCCAGTGTGCGGCGGAGGGGGCGGGCCTGAGACATATTAAGGTTGCTGCTCTACAGTCCTGCTCACGACGGAGAGCACATTAAGTGCTCTCCTGTTCGTGCGGAACTCGCGACAACCTTAATATGTCTCAGGCCCGCCCCCTCCGCCGCACACTGGGAACGTGCCACGCACTTTACCTGCGTAAACAATGTGAGTGAAATATGAATCTCGATGGATACGCCCGCAGCCGTGTATACTAAACAACTGTGTGAAACCAGGGGAGTATTCTGGCTGGACAAAATGCCTGCTTAATAGGGTTGTCAGGTAGTCCGGACGCAATACAAGACTGGGGAGCACGTCGTGTAAGTAGTGGTCCTCTAGGGGCGTACGCTCGGTGGTGTACGCATTGTCCCAAGACCACGCGAGAGTTGGGATCATATCTTGATCAGCATGATTCTCGGCCGCAAGATTGGCATGACCCAGGTTTGGGACGAGGACGACAACGTCGTTCCCGTCACGGTCATCCAGGCTGGCCCCTGCGCTGTCTCGCAGGTTAAAACTCAGGCAACCGACGGCTATGACGCCGTCCAGATCGGTTTCGGCGACATCAAGGCCAAGAACGTGAACAAGCCCATGGCTGGTCACTTCGCTAAGGCTGGCGTCGAGCCTGTCCGTTTCCTTCGTGAGGTCCGCGTCGAGAACGGCGAGGAGCACAAGGTCGGCGAGGTCGTCACCGTCGCTGATTTCGCTGATGTCGAGAAGGTCGACGTCATCGGTACCTCCAAGGGTAAGGGCTTCCAGGGTCGCATCAAGCGCTGGGGTCAGCGCCGCGGTCCTATGACGCATGGTTCTCACTTCCAGCGTCACCCCGGTTCTATCGGTCAGTGCGCCTATCCTGCGCGCGTCCTCAAGGGCGTCAAGATGGCCGGTCACATGGGTAACGAGCGCGTTACCGTCAAGAACCTTTCCGTTGTCCGCATCGATGCCGAGCAGAACCTCATCTTGGTCAAGGGCGCTGTCCCGGGTGCCAAGAATGGTCTCGTCGCCATCCGTATGGCCTAAGGGCCCAGCCCATTTAGCCCAGCGTCATACCAAGGAGAACACTTAAATGGCAAAGTTTGAAGTAAAGAACAGCGAGGGCAAGAAGGTCGCCGAGGCCGAGCTCGCCGCTGAGGTGTACGGCATCGAGCCGAACATCCACGTTATGCACCACATCGTCAAGTGCCAGATGGCCTCTTGGCGTCAGGGCACCCAGTCCGCTAAGGGCCGCTCTGAGGTTTCCGGTGGCGGCAAGAAGCCTTGGCGTCAGAAGGGCACCGGCCGTGCCCGCCAGGGTTCCATCCGTGCTGCCCAGTGGCGTCACGGTGGCGTTGTCTTCGCCCCCAAGCCCCGTTCCTACGCTAAGCGTATGAACAACAAGGAGGTCAAGCTGGCTATGCGCTCCGCGCTGTCCGCCAAGCTGGCCGATGGCGAGCTCGTGCTCGTCGACGACTACGGCTTCGAGAAGCCTTCCACCAAGGCTGCCGTCGCCATGCTCAAGGCTCTCGGCCTTGAGGGCAAGCGTCTGACCATCATCGTTCGCGATGAGGACGTCAACGCCTACCTGTCGTTCCGCAACATTCCCAAGACGTTCATCATCACTGCCGACGAGGCCAACACCTACGATCTCGTCAACAACAACGCCGTGCTGATGCCCGCCGACATCGCCGCTCACTTCGGGGAGGTGCTTGCATAAATGACCGCCCACGAGATTATCATCCGTCCGATCGTGTCCGAGCGTTCCTTCTCCGGCATGGAGCTGAACAAGTACACGTTCGAGGTCGCCAAGGATGCTAACAAGTATCAGATCAAGGACGCTGTCGAGGAGATCTTCGGCGTCAAGGTCGTTCGCGTGAACACCCTGACGGTCAAGCCCAAGACCAAGCGTGTGCGCTATGTCGCCGGCAAGACCCGTTCTTGGAAGAAGGCCATCGTCACGCTGGCCGAGGGCGACACCATCACCGTAACGGGCACCATCAAGAATTACAAGGGCACCATCGAGTTTGACAAGGGCTGCGTGCTGGTTCCTGTGGACAGCGTGGCCAGCGTCAAGGCGGTCATCGCGGGCTATGCGCTGGCGGAAGACGCTGCCATGACCTCCGAATCCACCATCACCGGCGTGATCGTCGCCCGCAGTGACTTTGTCGAGGCGCACCCCGCCGCCGTCGGCAGCTTCCTCACCGCCTACGCCGCAAGCGTGGACTGGGTCAACGCCAACACCGCCGATGCCGCCGCGCTCATCGGCGAATACGGCATCGTGGATGCCGCCGTAGCGGAAAAGGCCCTGCCTTACTGCAATATTGTCTGCATCACAGGAGCAGAACTTCTTGAAAAGCTGCCCGGCTATCTCTCTGTGCTCTACAACGCCGACCCCGCCGCTGTCGGCGGCGCGATGCCGGATAACAGCTTCTATTTTGCGTGATCCTTCGGCGGGCGCTGTCCCACCACCGTCACGCAGTAAGGCCGACACCCCATAAGAAAGGAGATGACCGCCGTGGAGCCGAAGAAGAAAAGCGTCCGCCTTTGGGCGGTCGTTTTCTGGCTGCTCGTGTGGCAGGGCGCGAGCATGGCGCTCGCCGCCCTCTACCCGCACGGCGCGCTGCTGCTCGCCTCTCCCCTTTCGGCGCTCGCGCGGCTCGGGGAGCTGGCAGTCACCGCCGCGTTCTGGCAGACGGCACTCACCTCGGCCGCGCACATCCTCGACGGATTTCTGCTCGCCTGCGCGCTGGCGGTCGTGCTCGCTGCGCTTGCCGCGCGGTACCGCCGTGTCGAGGAGCTGCTCGCGCCGCTTGTGTCCGTTGTCAAGGCCGTGCCGGTCGCGTCGTTCATCATCCTCGCGCTCGTGTGGCTCGAGAGCCGCCGGCTGCCGCTCTTCATCGCCGCGCTGATGGCCTTTCCCGTCGTGTACCGCAACGTGCTCGAGGGCATCCGCGGCACGAGCCGCGAGCTTCTTGAGATGGCGCGGGTGTTCCGCGTGCCGTTCTCACGGCGGCTGCGCGGCGTTGATCTGCCGCAGGTGCTGCCCTATTTCCGCGCGGCGGCCGATACGGCGCTGGGCCTTTCGTGGAAGGCCGGCACGGCAGCGGAGGTCATCGGCCTGTGCTCCGGCACCATCGGCGAACGGCTCTACACCGCCAAGGTCTACTTTCAGACCGCTGACCTCTTCGCGTGGACGGCGGTGATCGTGCTGCTCTCCGTTCTGTTTGAAGGGCTGTTCCTGCGCGGTGTGGACGCGCTGACGGAAAGGTGGTGCGCCTGATGGAGCTTCGGGTGGAAGATCTTCGCAAAAGCTACGGCGGCACAGCGGTGCTGCAAGGCGTGAGCTTTACCGCCGAAATCGGCCTCACGCGCGTCACGGGCAGCTCCGGCATCGGCAAAACGACGCTGCTGCGCATCCTGCTGGGGCAGTACCGCGCTGACCGCGGGACGGTGCGGCTGGGCGTGGGCGTATCGATCGGGTACTACGACCAGATTCAGCAGGGGCTGAACGAGCAGACCGACGTGCTGGGCGAACTGTGGGCGCGGTATCCGGCGCGCACGCAGACCGAGATGCGCTCGGCGCTGGCGGCTTTTCTGTTCAAGGGCGACGACGTGTTTAAGCCGGTTTCCGCGCTGAGCGGCGGCGAAAAAGCACGGCTGCTGCTGCTGGAACTAATGCTGGCCGAAAACAATTTTCTACTGCTCGACGAACCGACCAACCATCTGGACATTCATTCGCGCGAGACGCTGGAAAACGCGCTGATCGACTACGACGGGACGATGTTCATCGTGTCGCACGACCGGTACCTGATTAACAAGGAAGCCACGCGCATTTTGGAGCTGACCGAGTCGGGCATTGCGTCCTACGTCGGCAATTACGACGAATATCTGGCGCAAAGCGCGGCGCGGCGCGCACGGGAGACGGCGCCGGATGCGGCGCGGCCGGAAAAAGAAAAGGCCAATGCGTACCGGCAGCAAAAGGAATACGGCGCGGAGCTGCGCCGCCGCCGTGCCCGGCTGCGGAAGCTGGAAGAAGCCATTGCAGCGGCAGAGGAAGCGGTCGCGGCGATCGAAGCACAGTTTGAACTGCCGGAGGTCGCGAGCGATTACCAGAAAATGCTGGATTTGAACGCGCAGCTGGACACGCAGAAAGCCGAACTGGATGCGCTGTACGGCGAATGGATGACGCTGAACGACGAATTGGGCGAAGCGGGAAAGGAATCCACATGAACGTACACATGATTACCCTGGGGTGCAAGGTA